>ODAK010007340.1_pt1 | contig 11059 bp, 13 predicted proteins | sample 1539591 | NCBI WGS metagenome assembly ODAK01 (sample SAMEA3539303, study PRJEB22396) | soil metagenome | biome: tundra; feature: field; material: soil | place: USA | collected 2010-05 | depth 0.15 m | reverse complement strand
GATTTCGATCGCGCGGCCAAGCTGAGCGGGGCGCGATTTGTCGTATACATGGGTGCGGGAGCACGGCTGGAACGGGCGTTGATCAGCTTCATGCTCGATCTCCACACGCAAAAGCACGGCTACACCGAGGTGCTGCCGCCGTTCATGGTCAACAGCAAGTCGCTGTTTGGCACCGGCCAGTTGCCCAAATTCGCCGAGGATCTGTTTCGCTGCTCGGACGCCGATGCCGAAGCCGTAGCTCGCGGGGAGTTCAAGGACAACGACCACTGGCTCATCCCCACGGCCGAAGTGCCGGTTACCAACCTCTACCGCGATGAAATTCTGGATGAGGCCCGACTGCCCATCCGCTTCACGGCTTACACGCCCTGCTTTCGCGCCGAGGCTGGAGCGGCGGGCAAGGACACGCGAGGAATCATCCGCCAGCACCAGTTCCAAAAGGTAGAACTGGTCAAGTTCACCCGCCCCGAAGAGTCCGACGCCGAGCACGAAAAGCTTACGCGCGACGCAGAGGAAATCCTCGAGACTCTGGGCCTGCCCTATCGCCGGGTTCTGCTCTGCACAGGCGACACCGGCTTCTCCTCGGCCAAGACCTTTGACCTGGAGGTCTGGCTGCCGGGGCAGCAGCTCTACAGGGAGATTTCATCCTGCTCGAACTTCGAAGCATTTCAAGCCCGGCGGGCGAACATCCGTTACCGGCCGGGCGGCGCCAAGAGTAAAGTCGAGTTTGTTCACACCATCAACGGCAGCGGCCTGGCTGTGGGGCGCACGTGGCTGGCGATTGTCGAGAACTACCAGCAGGCCGATGGGTCGGTCGAAATTCCAAAGGCTCTCCGGCCTTACATGGGCGGGTTGGAGCGGATCACAAAGTAAGGGCGGCATGAACAAGATTCTGAAAAGCTACTTCTTCTGGACCTACCCGCGGGGCTGTTTCCACTACGACGTGATGGTGACCCTGATTCTGCTGTTCATCTTCATTACTCCGCATCTGTGGGATTACGGCGAAAAGGCGTCCGCTGTAACCAAGCCGCCGCACCCCATGCAGGTGGATACCAATGGCGGGCACGGGCTCATCATCACGGTGCAGGCATCGGATGTCGATGTGACGCCAGGCGCAACAGACAAGGTAACCAAGAAGGCGTTGCGCAAGGCGATCGAGCCGGTTATCGGCGATGCTGTCTTTGTGGAACGTTGGGAAAGAGTAACGGATGCGCAGGGCCATGCCGCGTGGAAGGTGTGGGCACACCGATAGCCGCAAAACGGGAACGCAGGTCCTTCGACTCCGCTCAGGATGACAGATTTTTCTACTGATTTCAAAGAGGACACCCGGGCTCGCATCCAAGAACTCTCGTCTAACGTGATAAGGAAGTCTATGCTGCTGAAAAGAAAGCTCGTCTACATCGCACTTACCGCGCTTTTCCTTTGGCCGGTACTTACCGCTCCGGCAGCGCCCGCTGCAGGCGACGATCTTGACCGGGTGCTTCGCCGCCTTGACGCCGCGGCAGCCAGTTTCCACTCCACCGCCGCGGATTTCGAATTCGACTCGGTTGAGACCGACCCGGTGGAGGACAAGGATGTACAGAAAGGGACCGTCTACTACGAGCGCAAAGGCTCAGCGTTCCAAATGGCGGCGCACATCCGCGAGGTCAACGGCAAGCCGGTCCCCAAAACATACGCCTACTCCGCCGGAGTGGTCAGGCTCTATGAAAAGCTCACCAACCAGGTGACGACATTTAGCAAGCTTGGCCAGTACGAAAGCTGGTTCATGCTCGGTTTCGGCGCAAGCGGCAAGGACCTCGAACAGAAGTGGGATATCAAGTACCTGGGCCCCGAAACGCTTAACGGGGTGAAGACTGAGAAGCTCGAGATGATTGCCAAGGACGCCGCGATCCGGAAAAACATCCGCAAGGTCACGATCTGGGTCGACCCCGACCGCGGCATCAGCTTGAAGCAGGTTTTTGACGAAGGACCGAGCCAGTATCGTGTCTCGGTTTACTTCAATATCAAAACCAATCAGCCGCTGCCCGCGGATGCATTCACCATCAAAACTGACAGCCAGACACAGTTCGTTAATCGCTGAAGACGTCGTCCAGGCTTTGCGGCTTACTGCACGGTTCCCTGCGGTCTCAGTCGCCTCAGATCCAGCGCGCACTCCACTGCATTCTGCGCGTTCAGGCGTAAGTTGTCAGAGGCGGCCCAAAGCCAAAGACGAGAGACCTTGCTCGAGTTTCGGGTGTCCTGTTCGGGCCGCAAGCGAACCAATATATCGTTTTGCCCGGTGGCGGCCAGGTTCGACGGCGAATCGGTATCTTCCAGTACCAGGTCCACGTGGTCACCCCCCAGGGCGTCTTCCAGTGCGGAGAGTTCCACCGGACGCTCCAACTCAATGGCAATAGAGAAGGTGTGGCCGTGAAATACCGGCGCATGAATCACCTGCAGGGCCAGCGCGGGCCAGCGCCCGACGGACAGCGCAGCATAGTGGCGGCGAACCCGAGCCTCAACCGCGTTCAGGCTGGCGGTGGCGCTTTCGCCCAGGCCGGAAAGCAGGTTATAGGCCGCCTGCGCATCGTAGATGGCGCGAGGAAGCCCCTGGAAGCTGAGTAGATTTACCGTCTGCTGGTGCAACTCGTCCAGTGCGGCGCGGCCAAATTCGCTGGCAGGCTCGAGCAGCGTGGCGGCGGCAAAACGAACCGGGGCGGCCTGCTGAATCCTTTCCAGCAGCAGCCCCAGAGCCAGGGCCGCCGGATGTGCCGGGACTACGGCAGGCGTAAATAGATCGACAGTTGCCGCTTCAGCGCCCAGCCACGGCGCGCGTACCAGTACGCCTGTCTCCTGGTCCAGCGCGCCGGAAAGGTCCAGAACGGTGGAACCGGAGCGGAGCGCCTGGCGCCAGTACTTGCGGGTCAGGTCCTCGGTTCCACAGAAGAACGTAAAATCGACACGGTCAAAGGTCTCTGCATCGATGGTCTGGACAAAGGTGACCTCGTCGCCCACCTGGTCCAACTGGCCCAAAGCCTCTTCCTGGTCCAGCAGCACGATCCTGGCCGCCGCCAGGGGCGACTCGGACAGGGCTTCCTTTAACTCACGGCCCACCAGGGTGGAGGCTCCGGCGATGGCGATCTTGTACACAGACACCCTTCTCTTTTTGGGGAACCAATTCTCAAAAAATTACGACCGGTCCCGGTTCGGCCAATCCGATTCTTCAGCGGCGGCTGCAGGTGCAGGAAAAGGTACAGCAGGGGGCCTGCGCCGCCGCCGGGACCACCCGTATGCCGCACGCGCCCAGATGCCTGAGAACATGTAGATCAATGCCATGGCGAACAGCACCACATTTGAGAAGCGGATCATGACGTAAAACATCACTGCCAACACGAAAAGCAACTGGAAGGGATGACGGCGGGAGAAATTGATCTCTTTGCCCGACCAGAACCGCCAGGTGCTGACCATGAGGAATCCGCTAAGTCCAACGATCGCGAGCCAGATGAGAGCCACCCACCAGGCCTGCACAGGAATGCCGTAGAAGAAATGAACCGTAGCGGCCAGCAGCCCCGCCGCGGCCGGAATGGGCATGCCGACAAAATACTTTCGCCCAGGGCGTCCCGGATTGCGCGGCTGGGCGTCGTGGCTGATGTTGAACCGGGCCAGCCGGGAAACACCGCCGATAAGAAAGAGGAAACAGAAGAAAGCGCCGGCATGTTGCAGGTCCAATTGCAATTGGGGAGTGAAGGAGACGGATAGGAAGTGAAATCCCCAGATCAACGCCAACAGACTGGGCGCCACGCCGAAGGTGATGGCGTCTGCCAGCGAGTCCAGTTCCTTCCCGAATTCGCTGGTGGTGTTGGTCATGCGGGCAATGCGCCCGTCCAGCGAGTCCAGCGGAATGGCAATGAGGATCGCGATGGCCGCAAGGTCCAGGTCCCACGGCACGTTGCCGCTGCCGCTGATGGCCTTGAGCGCCTGGGTGATGGAAAAATATCCCGCAGCGATGTTGCCTACCGTAAACAACGAAGGCAGCAGGTACATGCCGCGGCGAAGCCGGGCCTGGTTTCTGGCTTTGACCGCCGCTGCCTCGCGCGGGTTCACTGGCCGGCTCCCTCGGGCATGGCTGCCAATATGCTGGCGCCGCCCTTAACGCGCTGGCCCACTTTCACGCGCAGCGTCGCTTCCAAGGGAAGCAGCACATCCACCCTGGAGCCAAACTTGATGAGGCCCACCCGCTGGCCGCGCTCCACCGTATCGCCCTCACGCAGGTTGAATACAATGCGCCTGGCCAGAAGCCCGGCAATCTGCTTGAACGTGACCTCGATACCTTGCCCACGCACAGTGACTATATTCTGCTCGTTGTGGTCCGCCGATGCAGGGTTCATGGCATTCAGATACTGACCCCTCTGATAGCGCACACTGCCCAGCACGCCGCCGATCGGCGAGCGATTCACATGCACATCGAAGACGCTGAGGAAAATGCTGATCCGTTGCCGGGGTCCGTCGGGCGTAGCGATGGCCACTGTCTCGGTAACCAGTCCATCTCCGGGCGAAACAATCAACCCGGGATCAGCCGGCACAGTCCGCTGGGGATCGCGGAAGAACCACAGAAAAAACGCCGCCAAGAGCAGGGGCGCTATCGACCACGCCCAGTTGCCGCCCGTAGCCCAGACCAGCACCGCCGACACTGCCAGCAAGCTCAAACCGTAGATGTAACCGTCACGAACCATTATTCCTAACGATTATACGGTTATCGGGCCCCACTGTGATTGTGCGGCGCTTGGCGTCGGGCGCACACCACTCACTACCAGGCCATGGAGTAATGGCGTCTGGCGGTTCGCCTGCTTAAACCAACCGTTCTAAAAACCCTAAGCGATGGCCGGCGCTGCCGGCGACCTGTGCTCCAACGCGAAGATCAGGTCCTTGGCGTGCAGTTTCAACTTCTTCAGACGCACTTCCTCGAGTTGTTCATCCTCGGAGAGATAGGGTTTTTGAATCAATTCTTCCAGCCGCTGAGCGTAGCGACGATGTTCGGCCTGCAGGCGGTGAATTTCTTCGCTCAGCGTGGAGCCTTGTATTTCATCCATCAAGCACCTCCGATTTGTTTGTAACTTGACATTTACATATATCGCCGTTCACGCGCAATCCGCAAGAGAGAAATAAACCAAAAGTCACTTGATCTTGTGAAATTCAGGACCATGAACATCCGGTTGTGGAGGGCCTCACGAAGTTGAGCATCCAGGCCAGAAGCTTCGGGACCTACCCCAGTTCAGGCCGCTGTGTGTTCAAGAAATCGCAAGAAAAGATGATTTTAGGCTCGAAACTGTGTGGAAATTCTGTGACTTTGACTACCGATAGATTTTGCAAACAACTCATTCTGTTGTAGTTAGTGGTATCGCTGGTCGGAATATACAGGCCCGGAAGGGGTGGGGGGGGTGGGGTAAAGGGATTTTTGGCATTTTCGAACCGGCAACGTGGGGTCAAGGGCGCAAGGATCGCCGGAGGTGGAGTGGATTCGACCAAGAGATTCTCCTCAGTATGAGTATGCGCCGAGTGAGGGCAATTTTCCGCAAGTGAATATCGGCACCCAATGGCGATCACGTGGTGATTTGTTCGCTCATCAGGACCGCATCTTCAACCGGATCAGCATAGTAGGCGGGGCGGCAGCCAATATGCCGAAAGCCCAGCGAGTTGTAGAGGCCCATTGCGGGGTCGTTGGAGGCACGAACCTCCAGAATGATCTCGGTCACATGGGCAACGCGGATTTTATTTACCAGCTCGGCAAAAAGGCGGCGCGCCACCCCGCGACGCTGCTCCTCGGCAGCCACCGCGATCATCTCCAACTCAGCCTGTGGCGGCAGCAGGCTGGCAACGGCAAAACCGACTATGGTGCCGACGGCTTTGGTGGCGACGAGGGCGACGCGGCGCGGCATGCCTGCTGGATTGAGGGCCGCCTGGTATGCGTCGCGCGACCATTGCGGCGCCGTTTTCAGCCCCTGCGCGATTTCCATCACCCGATCCAGATCCCCTCGCGTCATGCCCCGAATCTGCAAGTCTTCAGAGTTCATGTGCTCTGCGTCCCCGCCGCCGTCGGCTCGCCAAAAATCTCAGCATCCGACCGGCGCAGATAATGCCCGTCCAGCAGAGCCAGGTCCACTTGCCCGCTGGCCGCCAGCCGCGCTTCGCCCATCCGCAGCGCGTCCGCGGCCACAGGCGCTGAACCCCTCACCAACTGCGCGCCGGGCCATGCCGCCACCAGAATCGCTGCGGCAGCCTCGTCGCAAATCGCAATCCGCCATGGTACGGGATCGATCGCCGCAAGTTCGCGGGCCCCCGCCAGCAACTCCCTGGTCTCGATGCCGGCCCCCTCCACCCTCAGAAATACCTCACCTCTGTGAGCATCGAGAGCAGACGACAGCACATTAGCCTTCCTCGAGAGCACCTCCAGCCGTGAAACCGCCGCCACCGAAATCTGCGCGCCTTCCGCCAACCCCTTCACCGCACTCAGGCCCACACGGACACCAGTAAAGCTGCCCGGCCCGTTCACAACCACAATCCCGCGCAAATCTCTCAAGCCGACGCCTGCGCCTGCCAGTAACCCGCTCACGGCGGCCACCAGCGTGGCCGAATAGCTTCGTCCCTCCAGCTCAATCTGCCCCAGAATCTCCAGGTCGCGACCCGCCAGTCGCCCCAGCGCCACCGACCCCATTGGACCGCAAGTATCGATGCCCAGCACAAGCTTTGAATTTTGGTCCGGCGTTGCCGTCGATGATGATGTGTCCAGCATATTCTCTGTCTGTTTCTTCTCAGGGTGTGCGAGAGTGCACCAATTCTGAGGTTGAATGAGACTACCATGAGTGGTAGGAGCCGTCGTTCAGCGACGATTCCTATCAGGGTGGTTGAGGCGGATCCCCACTACCAGCCCTGCCTGCCTCAGAGCGCGATCCCAGCGCCGCTGAGGGTTTTCCGCCAAGCCGGAAGGTACTCGTTTGTGACCTTGTACGGCAGTTTGCAGACAAGCGCTCTCCCGCCAATCCGAACCGAGGAGGAACTCATGGATCGATCGAAACCCGATACTTCAATTACAAACGATGTTCTGCATATTCCGAGCGAAAGCAAGCTCTCAGCAGAAGCGATCGCAAAGGCCATTGCTCACCACAACAAGCATCACAGCGGTGGCGAGCAGCAGAAAAATTCCGCAGTAAAGCCGGGCTCGGGCAAGAAGTCTGGAGCTACGAAGTCGAAGTAGAGCGGTTGAGCCGTGCGGCCATTTTATTTCTGTAACTGAGCCAGGTGGTTCAGGTCGTGGCCAGCCATGGTTTCGATGATGGTTTGAAAAGTCATTGTGCCGCGCTCGGGGTGCAGGACCGGCTTGTTAGCGGCATTGGGCATCGCTGTGCCGATGAGCAAAAGATTCCACTGACGCAGAGCGGTAAACGCGGCCAGCGCCTGTCCCGCGTCGATACCGGGGTAAGTTGCCGCCCACTTTTCCTGGTCGAAGGGCTGGATCACGTGGTTGTCCTCGGCCAGTGTTTGGCGGAGACGGAAGGCAAATGCCAATTCGCAATCGGCAAGATGGCAAACGATCTCCGCCGGACTCCATTTGCCGGGCGCGGGCGGGGCTGCGGCCTTTTCCGGCCCCATGGCGGCGATGTGCGCGGCAACGGCCGTTGGCGTCGCGGCCAGGATGGCGCTAATCGGCCGTCCGTCCAGATACTTCGCGTAAGGGTTCAGTTCTTTCATTGTGGAATCTCCATGCATTATTAACTGCTCACTGTTCACTGCTCACTGTCCACTGTCTTACAGATACTCCTGAATCATGCGCTCCCAGGTGGGCCAATCGTGGGAGTTATAGGTGTCCCAGACATACAATTTGTGGGGGATGTTTTTGGAACTGAGAATACGATCGAGGTTCTGATTCTGGCCCAGGCACTGGTCGTCCCAGCCGGTGGCAAGCACGTAGCTGTTGCGGGCGAAGCGCTCGAAATACCAGGGGTCGCTCAGGTTGGGCAGGTAATGCGTAGGCAGGTTGTAATAGCAATCCTGGTCGTAGTAGCCGCCGAGAAACCTCTCCAGGTCGAAGGCGCCGGACATCGACAGCATGCCGGTGAAGGTGTCGGGATGGCGAAGGGCGATGTTGACGGCGTGGTAGCCGCCGAAACTGCATCCGAGCGCAACCAGGTGCGGGTCGCCGTTCTTGAGCCGGACGAGCGGGACCACTTCGTTGAGCAGATAATCCTCATATTGCATGTGGCGTGCGATGCGCCAGCGGGGAGCAACCTGCCGGTTATACCAGCTCTCCATGTCCACCGAGTCCACGCAGAAAATCTGCAACTGGCCGGAGTCAATCTTGCCGGCGAGGGCGGCAATCATCCTGCGGTCTTCGAACTCGTAAAAGCGCCCGCCGGAGGTGGGAAAAACAAGAACGGGCAGACCGGCATGGCCGAAGACGAGCAATTCCATCTCCCGGCCCAGGGGGCTGGAATACCACTTGTGATACTCACGAACCATGGATTTCGTGCTCCAAGGCGATTTTAATCAGGTTGAGGGAGGTCAATTGGAGAACCGCAGTTTTCTTGCTAAGTTAATGTAACAGCCACGGGTTGATGTTTTGCCCAGCGCCCCCAGCCGGAAGAAACGACATGAGGTCCGCAGGAATTGAGTTCGGAACCACAGCCATGGCCGCTCGTGCCTGAAAGCTATCTCGCTGCCGGGGAAGCTCCCCCGCATCCTCGGCTAAAGCTGCATCGCGGGTTCCGCAGCCGCTATCTTGCCGGCCTGCGGGACCTGATTGTCTACGTGCCGCCCGGCTATGACGAGCAGCCGGAGCACGCCTATCCGGTGCTTTACCTTCAGGACGGGCAAAATCTCTTCGATGGGCGAACCTCCTTCATTCCCGACCGCACGTGGCAGGTACGCGAGCAGGCCGATGCGGGCATCGAGGCTGGTGAAGTGGAGCCCCTGGTGATCGTCGGCATCTATAACACCGGCGACCGCCGGTTGGCCGAGTACACCCACGAGCGCGACTGGCAGATGGGCGGCGGGCAAGCGGACGATTACGGCCTGATGCTGACGCGGGAAGTGATGCCTTGGATTGCGGGCCAGTACCGCGTGCGGCCGGAGCGCGAGTCGACGGGGCTGGGCGGGTCGTCGCTGGGAGGCCTCGTGACGCTCTACCTTGGCTTGCGCCACGCCGAGTGCTTCGGCAAGCTGGCCGTGCTTTCGCCAAGCGTGTGGTGGAATCACAAGAGCATCCTCGGCTACCTGAACGAGCGCGCCCCGCAAGTGTGGGACCGGCCACGGGTTTGGCTCGATGTGGGCGACCGGGAAGGCCATCGCACACTGCACGATGTGGAGATGCTGAACCGGCGGCTCAAAGCCAACGGCTGGCGCCCCGGCGAGACGCTGCATTTTGAGCGCGTGCACGGCGGCACGCACGACGAGGCCAGTTGGGCAACGCGGGTTGGGCCTATGCTGCGGTTTCTGTTTCCGGCGGGATCGTGAAAGCGGTCGGAGGTTTGTGGCCACCCACCCTTGCGCCAGAAAAAAGCGCAAGGATGGGGCACCCGCGAGTTGGTGACTAGTCAAGGGTGGGGCACCCGACGTGAATTTATTCAAACTGGGAGGATGACCTCTTCAATACGGAAGGGCGCTTGGTTGTCTCCCCTGAGAACCCTGAATGCCGCCTTGGCTATGGTGTAGCCGGTTTCAACAGAGATGATCGTTATTTCTGCATCAATGGCCGTCATCAGAGTCAGAAACTCCGGCTTCAAGGGAACCGACAAAGGTTCAGCCATATTCCTGATATGCTGCATTGTTGGGCGCGGATAATCTCTCCAAGGTCGCTTCTTTGATTGACAGTCGTGGTGTAGTCTGCTCGCTCTGTTGGTGCAGAGTGGCGGATCTCTCGGTAGCACGAGCCTCAGGTAATGGTCTCTGCGATACCGTCTGGAACAAGTCTGGTGAGACATTAATGCTGATGGGTACATGAACTGCAGGCGAGATCTGATTCCCGGGCGATTGATTTGATGGCTCCCTTGTGAAAAGCCAGACGAATGAGCAGGCGATAGCACCCGCGCAAGAAACGTACATGATGCAAGTGACTGCCCATGCATGATCCTTCATCCAGTCGTTGAAATGAATCACGGCGGCGGCAATGCAGACCGCGAACATTACACCGCCGCATCCTGAAACAGTCCTTATGATCTTGCTCCTGGACATGACCCATTGTCCGTCCTAGAGCGTCGTTTGCCAAGAGCCCGCTCTCTAAGTTCTTGCTTTCATGCTCGGTTTGCCAACGATTTGGAACTAGTCAAGTTCGGAGTCAGAGGGGTTCGATCCCGCAGGTCGGTCAGCGGCAGGTTCTTCCGCGAAGTCGTCGGCACTCTGGGCGGCGAACGACCGGCCGGGTGCCCCATCCTTGCGTTTTTTCTACGCAAGGGTGGGTGGCCACAGACCTGTGACCGGCGAGTCTGTTTCTCCCTTCTATCTTTTGCATAAGATTACGACCGCTTGGCGCACACTATTCATATGACACTCCGCAATGACCAACCTACAGGAGAATACAGCTTGTTCGAGTTCAGCCCAGCCCCGACTTTCTTCGCCCTCTGTTCGCCGCCATCGTCGGCAAAGAAATATTCTTTTCGTGTTTTTTCACTTTTTTCTGCGAAGGTATGAAAATAAGTCGATAATTATGAATGAGTTGTAAATTTTACATAGTAACTTATCGGTAATCAAGAACCCCGGATTTAGGCCGGTTTAAGCCTCAGCGGCGCCAACAAGCTTACGGTTGTGCCGTCTCTCTGGCACGGGGGTTCGATGACACTTTGGCTAGCCTCTGCGTTGGGTCTGAAACTAACGGCTTCGGGCCCTCATCAAAATTTGCCTCAACCCCCCGCTTTCGGCGATACTTAGGTGTGGTGTCTTGCGTGGCTGGGCTGCCTTGCCTGGCTGTTGATGCGGCGTGGCGCAGTTGAGTGAAGCTGCCGCCGGCCGGGAAGACCCCCAAGAACCGCAACAGAGCATTGGAAGCCGAAAGGAACCGTATCGCCGTGGTGATGATTCGTTTGGCGCGCTTTGG
>ODAK010007339.1_pt1 | contig 11061 bp, 8 predicted proteins | sample 1539591 | NCBI WGS metagenome assembly ODAK01 (sample SAMEA3539303, study PRJEB22396) | soil metagenome | biome: tundra; feature: field; material: soil | place: USA | collected 2010-05 | depth 0.15 m | reverse complement strand
GTCGTCCATCATGGCCTTGAAGCGGTAGACGCCGGCGCCGGCCGGCTTGATGGTGTAGCCGCCGGGCTCGACTCCGTGCTGCGCCAGCAGCTTCTTGACCTGCAGCGCATAGGCGGTGTCGGGCGCGTCCACCAGGATGACGTGTCCGCGCAGCGCGGCGAACGAAGCGATGCCGGGCTGCACGAAGAACTCGTTCATGCCGCTGTCGCCACCCGACAGGATCACCACGTCCTGGTGGGCGCCCTCGATCATGGCGACCGCATTGTCGATGGCGCTCTGGGCGATCTGGAATTTGCCGGCCGCAAGCCCCTCGCGCTGCGCCTTCGAGCTTTCGGTGAGCTCGAGCTCGGCCTTGAGGCCGCGCTTGGCGAAAAAGCCCTTGCCGATACCGACCTGCAGCGGCAGCGCCTTGGCGTTCGGAAAGCTGTTGATCCGCAAGAGCGTGGGCTCGGCGGCGCCGGCCGGCCCGGCAGGGGCCAGAGCAGCCAGCATGGTCAGCCCGAGGAGAGCCGCGATCCGGGCAGTCGGGTGTGGATGGAGCATGACGATTTTCCTTCGCTACGGGGGGCACCGGCCCCGCCCCCATGGTAGCAGCGCCCACGGGGTGGTTGATACGGGCCTGCGATCTCGGGCAATTTGTCCGCGCTCGCCAGCCACCAAGGAGATCGTATGCGCGCCATCACCCTTGCCGAGGCCCTTGAGATCATCGAGGGCACCTTTGCGTCCGCCGAGCGGCGCAAGGCCTATCCGCTGAGCGCCATCCTGCTCGACGCCGGCGGCAGGGTGAAGGCCTTCCACAAGCAGGACGGCTGCTCGCTGCTGCGCTTCGAGATCGCCTACGGCAAGGCCTTCGCGGCGCTCTCGCTCAATCGTTCCTCTCGCCAGGTTCTGCAAAAGGCCAAGGAGAAGCCGGCCTTCATGCAATCGCTGGGCGAGCTGTCGGACGGCCCCCTGTTCCTGGAAGGCGGCGGCCAGCTCATCCGCGACGACACCGGCGAGATCGTGGGGGCGCTGGGCGTCACCGGCGACGTCAACGAGGTCGACGACCTCTGCGCGATCGACGGCATTCGGGCGGCCGGCTTTCGCTCCGACGATGATTTCGACGCCGACGCGGTCAAGCGGCTCAACATCAAGAAGGACCCGCCGTTGCGCGATCCCCGCAAGGGCTGAAGCCATTCAACGGCCCCGGCCGCCCCATATCCGCCTTGCCTTGGCGGCATCTTCTCGGCCAGATTTGGCGTATAAACAAAGGAGGGCGCGTGCCTTCGAGCCATTTTTTGGATCGGCTCATCAGGGTTGCGGCCTGTTAACCTTGAAACTGTTACAATGCGAATGGAGTTACTGTCTGCTGGCCAAGTTCCGGTGTTGAGTTCCGGTTTTGCGTTCCGGTCTCGAGTCCGGGCTTGAATTGCGGCTTTGGGTGGTTGGTCGCCGCGGCCACGGACCACGAAGGAGGGGACGCCATGGGAAAGTTCAGTCTGGGTCCGGCGCCCGCTGCGGCGATGTTGCTGGCGCTGTTCTCGACTCTTGGGCTCGCCGGCTGCGGCAGCTTCGGGGGCTTTCCGAGCTTCGGCGGCTCCAGTCCGGCCCCCGAGCCGGTTCCGGTCGAGCCCCAGTCGGCTCCGGAAATCCCGGCCAGCATCCGCTCCTCCGAGATCATCGGACGCTGGGGCTACGCCTCCTTTAACCGGCCCGAGGACCGGGTGCGAACCGAGACCGCCGCCAGGGGGCAATGCAGCCACCCCTTCGTGATCGGCCAGGGGCCGACCGGCGGGGTGATGATGTATCCGCCCGACCAGTCCCAAATGCAGGAATTCTGGCTCAAAGGGGGCCTGGGCGGGAAGAACTACATCGGACCCCATGGCGAAGGCGGCGCCACCAGCGACCGCGAGATCGTCTCCTTCGATGGCCGCGTGATGGTGCTGCGCTATGTCGATCCCGAGGTCGCGGGGCGCTACGGCACCGGAGTCTATGTGCGCTGCGCGCCGCGCGCCTAAGGCTGCCAAAGTTGTGATCCGATCCGCCCGACGCGTCTTCGTGGCTCTCCGTCCTGTCCGCTCACGTGCTATGATATGATTGCTTTTCCGTGAGTGCGGTCCCAGAAACCTGTCCCAGAAACGTCCCAGAAACCTGTCCCAGAAACTCGCCCCATGAGCGTGGTCATTTGGCACAATTCGAAATGCGCGACCTCCCGCAAGGTGCTGGAGCTGATCCGTGCCGAGGGGATCGAGCCCCGCATCGTGGATTATGTGAAGTCGCCGCCGAGCGCCGCGCAGATCAAGACCGCCCTCAAGGAGATGCGCATGAAGCCGCGCGAGCTGCTGCGGCGGCGCGGCACCCCGTTCGACGAGCTCGGTCTCGATGATCCCAAGCGCACCGATGCCGAGCTGATCGCCGCAATGGCGGCCCATCCGATTTTGATCGAGCGTCCGGTGGTGCGCAGCCCGAAGGGCACGCGGCTCTGCCGCCCGGTCGAGCGTGTGAAGGACATTCTGTAGCGCACCATCCGGCAACCCCGAGGGGTTGGCCCGGAGAAGTGCGACCGCTCGAAAAGCCGTGCCTTTCACGGAAACAAGGAGACACCCAATGGCCAAGATCGTGCTCGGGCTCGGAACCTCGCACACCCCCATGCTGCTGGCCGCGGACGAGACGCTGCCGCGCTTCCTGGAGACCGACCAGACCCTCCGCCATCGCGACAAGGACGGACGGCCCGTCACCTACGGGGATCTGCTGGAGGCGGCCGATCCCAAGCTCGCCCACATCGTGGCGCCCGAGCATCTGGTGGCGCGGCAGAATATCGCGCGCGCCGCCATGCAGCGGATCCGGCAGACCGTGGCGGCCGCCGGCCTCGATGCCCTGATCGTCATGGGGGACGACCAGAACGAAAGCTATCGCGACGACTGCCGGCCGGCTTTTGCGATCTATTTCGGCGACACGATCTGCAACGGCAATGCGCAGCACACGACCTATTCGCATTTTCCCGATTGGTACATTCAGAATCGCAAGGGCTTCTTCGAGCCGCAAGCGCCGCGCGACTATCCGGTCCATGCGGGGCTCGCGGTTCATATGATCGAATCCCTGATGGACCTGGGTTTCGATCTCGCCAGCTCGAAATGCCTGCCGGAGGGCGAGGGCGAAGGCCATGCGATCGCCTATGTGCACCGCCAGGTGATGGACGCGCAGAATCCGGTGCCGGCGGTGCCGATCTTCCTCAACACCTACTTTCCGCCCAATCAGCCGCGGCCGCACCGCTGCTACAAGTTCGGGCAGGGCGTGCGCAAAGCGGTGGAAAGTTTTCCCGGCGAGGGGCGGATCGGGGTTCTGGCCTCGGGCGGCTTGAGCCATTTCTTGGTGGATGAGGATTTCGACCGCGCCGTCCTCAAGGCCTGCGCCGACAAGGATGCGGCCTTCCTGCAGAGCCTGCCCCGCAACAAGCTCCATGCCGGCAGCTCCGAGATCCTGAATTGGGTCGCGGTCGCGGGCGCCGTCGAGCATCTCGACATGAACTGGTTCGAATATGTTCCCGGCTACCGCACCCCCGCCGGCACCGGAACCGGGCTGAGCTTCGCGACCTGGGCCTGAGGCCACCCGGCCGGCCATTAACGCGCCATCAACCATGGCGACGCCACCGCGCTTTCAGCGTGCCTGAAGGGTCGGTTTGCCGCCGTGCCGTGCGCGCCGCCGCGGCCGCGCCTGCGCTTAACCGATTCTAGACCGGTGGCCGTCTACTGTTGGCTCCGAATCTCGGGGATGGCTGCCCGGTCGAGGGATCATGAGCTCATGCGGAATCAGCGATGTTAGGGGCTGACACGTCGCGAGGTCAGGGTGCGCCGCCGGTGAACGCGGGGCCATTGGGCCACGTCCATTCGGTCAGCGGCGCGCAGGTGAGCATCGGTCTTGCCGGCAAGCCGTACGGCGCCGGCATGACGGTCGGCAAGTTCGTCAAGATCGAGAGCGGCCAGGCCCTCATCGTCGGTGTGATTGCGGACGTCTCCGTTCAGCCTGTTTCCCTTCAGGAGCCGGGCCTCCAAGGCATTGCACGCGTCGACCTGATGGGCGAGATCGATGGGCGGGACGGCGGACCGATCCGTTTCCGCCGCGGCGTCACCACCTATCCGACCATCGGCGATCCGGTCGAGCCGCTGAGCTACGACGAGATGTTCGACGGCTCCGGCGCCAAATCGATCAAGGTCGGACAGCTTCAGCAGGACCGGACCATCGACGTTCACATCGATATCAACGAGATGCTGAGCAAGCATTTCGCGATCCTGGGTACCACCGGCGTCGGCAAATCGAGCGCGGTAGCCGTCATCCTGCGGCAGCTCTTGCAGGCACGGCCGGAGCTGCGCGTGCTGCTGCTCGACGTTCACAACGAATACGGCCGCTGTTTCGGCGATCGCGCCTATGTGGCCAATCCCGGAAACCTCAGGCTGCCGTTCTGGCTGTTCAACTTCGAGGAGATCATCGACGTGTTCTTCGCCGGCCGCCCCGCCGGCGACGAGGAGATCGAGATCCTCTCCGAGGTGATCCCGCTCGCCAAGGTCGCCTATACGCAATACCGCTCGTCGGCCGAAAGGCTCGCGGTCAAGAAGCTCGATCCCAAGAGCATCGGATACACGGTCGACACGCCGGTTCCCTACCGGCTGCAGGACATGCTGATGATGATCGACGAGCGGATGGGAAAGCTGGAGAACCGCTCCTCGCGGATGATCTATCACAAGCTGATCACGCGCATCGAGTCCGTCAGCAACGACGCCCGTTACGCGTTCCTGTTCGAGAAGGCCAATGTCGGCGGCGACACGATGGCGGAATCGCTCAGCCAGCTGTTCCGCCTGCCGGCCGACGGCAAGCCGATGACGATCATGCAGCTGGCCGGCTTTCCGGCCGAGGTGGTCGATCCGGTCGTGTCCGTGCTGTGTCGTCTCGCCTTCGACTTCGGCCTGTGGAGCGACGGCGCGGCCCCGTTGCTGATTGTGTGCGAAGAGGCCCACCGCTACGCCTCGGTGGACCGGTCGATCGGTTTCGGGCCGACCCGCCGGGCGATCTCCCGCATCGCCAAGGAAGGCCGCAAATGCGGCGTGTTCCTGGCGCTCGCGACCCAGCGTCCGGCCGAGCTCGACCCGACCATCATCTCCCAGTGCAGCACGCTGTTCGCCATGCGCATGTCGAACGACCGCGATCAGGCGCTGCTGCGCTCGGCGGTCTCCGACGCCGCCGCCAACCTGTTCGGCTTCGTGCCTTCGCTCGGCACCCGCGAGGCGCTGGCCTTCGGGGTCGGCGTCCCGCTGCCGACCCGATTGACCTTCGCGGAGCTGCCGCCGCAACTCGTCCCCAAGTGCGAGGCCTTCGGCAACGAGCAATCGGTCCAGGCCGCCGATCACGACCTCAACTTCATCGCCGCCGTGCTCGAGCGCTGGCGCGGCTCGATGGCGCGTAGCGCCGCCGGCGCCGACGATGCGGCGCTCAAAGCGGCGGTCCGCCCCGATGCGGTCCCGCTGCAGCCCGCTCCGGCGCCGGAGACCAACCGGTTCAGCCTGTTGAAAAAATCGCTCACCAATCCGGCGGATCCGTTCGCCGCCTTGCGGGGCCCGCCCTCGACCCGCTGAGGGCCTTCGGGATCGTGATCCAGGGCCCCTAATCTCTGCGCAATCGCGACGCCATCGCGGCGCGCGCGGAATGGGAACCGCGCCCCTCGGATGGCGCGCGCGCCGCCTCCACCGTGCGCCCGCCGTGGACGCGCTCGTAGAGAACGTTGTCGCCGAAGTGCCCGCTGAAATGGACACGGGTCGCATCCGCCGCCTCATCGAGAAAGAACGGCTTGGAGAAGTAATAGCCCTGCGCCTGGCGGATTCGCGTCGCGGCCTGCAGATAGGCGAGCTCCTCGAAGGTCTCGACGCCCTCGGCCACGATCGACATGCCGAGCGCATGGCCGAGCGATTCGATCGCCCGCAGCACGCTTTGGCTGCGCGGCCGCTCGTGAATGGACGAGATGAACGAGCGGTCGACCTTGAGCTCGTCGGCCGTGATGTCGGCGAGCGCGCTCAAGGACGAATAGCCGGTGCCGAAATCGTCGATCGAAACCCGCACCCCGATCTCGCGCAACATCGGCAGGACCTGCATCTGAAACTGGCTCTTCGCCACGAATGCGTCCTCGGTGAGCTCGAGCATGATGCGCGGCGCGAATGCGCTCGCGCTCAGGATGTCGGCGAGCGAGCGCATGAAATTCAGATCGCTGGCCTGCTTGGCGGCGACGTTGACGCTGATGGTAGTCTGCGGACCGAACGCCTGGTCGAGGCCCTCGATCGACCGCAACGCCTCGGCCAGCACGAAGCGCGTGATGGTGTCGATCAGGCCGAGCTCGATGGCGAGGCCGATGAACGAGCTGGGCGGATGAATTTCCCCCTCGTCGTCGCGCCAGCGCACCAGCGTCTCGAAGCCGACCACGTCGCGGCTGTGGATGTCCACCTTGGGCTGGAAGGCGCAGCAGAAGCGGCGATCGCGGATCGCCAGGCGCAAGCGCTGCTCCAGCTCCATCCGGGCGGTGATCGCCTGCCCCATGTTGAGGTCGAAATAGACCGCGTCCCCCTTGGCGTCGCTCTTGGCGCGGTACATCGCGCTGTCGGCGTTGCGGCGTAATTCCTCGTAGGTCTGGCCGTGCTCGGGATGGACGCTCACCCCGACCGAGGCCGAGGTGAAGACCTCGAACGCCTCGATGTGAAACGGCTGCTTCAGGTCGGCCAGGATTTGCTCGACGATCGCGCAGATTTGCTCGCTGCTCTCGATCGGATCGAGCAGCAGCAGGAATTCGTCCCCGCTGATGCGCGCCAGCATGTCGCTGCCCCGCAACCGCTTGGCGATGCGGTTGGCGATCTTCCGGAGCAGCGCGTCGCCGATGGCGTGGCTGTAGTAGTCGTTGATGTGCTTGAAGTTGTCGAGGTCGATGAAGGCGAGCGCGAACCGGCGTTCCGGGTCGCGCAGAATCCGGTCGACATGCTCCCGGATGAGAATGCGGTTCGGCAGGCCGGTCAGGTCGTCGAAGTTGACGCGCTGCAGGAGGGCGTCCTCGATCTGCTTGCGCTCGGTGATGTCGAGCGAGCTCGTGAGCAACAGAGTCCGGTGGCGGATGCGCACCGGCTGGTGCCACGTGAGCCAGGTCTCTTCGCCGGAAGGCCCTGCGACCTTTTCCTCGATCGTGCTCGATTTGCCCGATCGCATGAGATCGAGCTCCCATTCACGCCGGTCGGCGGCCGCGGTAGGGTCGAGAAAATCGCGCGGCGATGCGCCGACCAGCTCATGCAGCGGGACCGCCAGGCTGGCCGCCGCCGCCGCGTTGGCCAGGATGAAACGGCCGTCGGGGTCTTGCACCGTCACCGCGATCGGGAGATGGTCGACGATCTGCTCGAGCACGCCCGCGGGTGCCGTTCGCGGGCCGGGCCCACCGGCGTCTGTCGGCGTCGACACGGGCGCGGGTTGGGGTCGTTCGGGATCTGCCATGCGGTCTGACACGAAGCTTGGTACTCGTCCGCGAACTGCGGCTTGGTGGGTGGTCGTGACGCGAGCCCTCGCGGCGGAAACGGCCGCCACGGTTGTGCCCCTTGTCCCGTGGATCTTACGTGTCGGCGCCTACCGCCGCGCACCGGCATCGCGATCAATTTAGTGAAAAACTGTTTGAAAGTTGTTTCAACCGGGCGGCCCGATGAAACGCCGGCGTTAACGGAATGTTCACTCCCCGTCGGGGCCGCGCGCAGCCGGGCCACCGCGCCCGAACGGCGGCTGCGCTCCCAGGCGGCCGCCTCTCGCGCTACGCGTGCGGCGGCTCGGCGTCGGATCACGGGTCCGGGCGGGAGGCATTTACGCCTTCGCTGTTTCCGTGAGAGGATGAACCCGCTCAGGGGGTTGAGGCGCGCAGGAGGATTCCCATGCTCTCGCAAAAAGAAAATGAAACGCTCACCCGCGTGGGCCCCGGGACCCCGATGGGCGAATTGATGCGCCGCTATTGGATTCCGGCGGCATTCTCCCACCAGCTCGCCGAGCCGGACGGTCCGCCGGTGCGGGTGCGGCTCCTGGACGAGAACCTGGTCCTGTTCCGGGACAGCGGCGGGCGCATCGGGCTCCTTGACGAGCGCTGTCCCCATCGCACCGCATCGATGTTCTTCGGCCGCAACGAGGACTCCGGGCTGCGCTGCGTCTATCACGGCTTGAAGTTCGACGTCGCCGGCAATTGCGTCGATGTGCCGTGCGTGCCGCAGAGCAACGATGTCCAGAAGCGCAACATCCTGGCCCAGCTCAAGATCAAGGCCTATCCTTGCCTGGAGCGTGGCGACGTGGTCTGGGCCTATATGGGCCCGCCCGAGCACAAGCCGCCGTTCCCCGACCTCGAATGGACCCGCATTCCGGCGTCCCAGCGCTTCGCCACCCGCCACATCCAGGAATGCAACTGGCTGCAGGGGCTCGAAGGCGGTTTCGATCCCACGCACTTGTCGTTCCTGCATCGCGGCGACGCAGAGAAGAATCGCAACATCGTGGTGACGCTCTACGAGGTGATGCCGACCGATTTCGGATTCGTGGTCGGGACCGGCCGCGAGCAGGGCAGCGGCGACGTGCTATGGAACGTCAACGTGATGCTGATGCCGTTCCACAAGATCATCTCCTCGGTGCCGCATGCCGCCCATGTGTGGGCGCCGATCGACGACGAGAATACGATGCTCTACAGCGTCGACTTCAGCCCGGACCGCGCGCTCACCGAGGCGGATCTGGCCCGCTCGAAGGAGGGACGCGGCATTCACACCGAGAACATTCCCGGCACCGATCACGCCATCCGCAACCGCCACAACGATTATTTGATCGACCGCGCCCAACAGGCGAGCGGCGCGTCCTATACGGGCATGAAGGGTCTCGGCACCCAGGATTGCGCCATCCAGGAATCCATGGGGCCGATCGCCGACCGCAGCGCCGAGCATCTGCTCGCCTGCGACGCCGCGATCGTCAAGATCCGGCGCCTGCTGCTGCAGACTCTCAAGGACCACGCCGCCGGCCATCCGTTGCCGGGCATGCGCCCGGAGAGCTACCGGGTTCGCTCGACCCGCTACGAGGCCCCGCCCGGCGCACCCTTCGCCGCCATCATGAACGAGCGCGTGCGCATCGACGCGCCGGTCGTGGCGAAATAGGTCCAGACAGATGAATGTCCATGTGCACCGTCTCTCGAGAGAGTCATGGCGGGGCTTGTCCCGGCCACCCACGCCTTGCTTTGCTGCAGTGGAGCAAGAAAGGCGTAGATGCCCGCGACGAGCGCGGGCATGACGGTGATGGTTTGATCAAATCGGAAAGCGCTTAGCCAATGAATGGTGCCGACCTCATCGCCGAGATCCTCAAGCGCGAGGGAACCTCCTTTCTGGCGTGCTATCCGCGCAATCCGCTGATCGAGGCCTGTGCCGAGCTCGACATCAGGCCGATCCTCTGCCGCCAGGAGCGCGTCGGCGTCGGCATGGCGGACGGCTACTCGCGCATCCGGCGCGGCCGGCAGAACGGCGTATTCGCGGCCCAGCACGGCCCCGGCATCGAGAACGCGTTCCCGGGCGTCGCCCAGGCCTATTCCGAGAACGTGCCGATGCTGATCATTCCGGCCGGCTTTCCGCCGGAGCGGCAATACATCCGGCCGACCTTCCGGGCCGCGGAGGTCTACCGGCCGGTCACCAAATGGTCGGCGATGGCCCACTCGGTGCAGGAGCTCCCGGAGCTGATGCGCCGCGCCTTCCACGCCATGCGCAGCGGCAAGGGCGGCCCGGTGCTGCTCGAGGTTCCCAACGAAGTGTTTGAAGCCAGCTTCGAGGGCAAGCTCGATTACGTGCCGGTGCCGATGCTGCGGAGCGCGCCCGATCCAGACCTCGTCAAGGAGGCGGTACGGGCGTTGCTCGCCGCCAAGCATCCGGTGCTGTGGGCCGGGCAGGGCGTGCACTACGCGCAGGCCGCCGATCGGCTCGCCGCGCTGGCCGAGCTGGTGCCGGCGCCGGTGGTCGCCACCAATCCGGGCAAGAGCGCGATCGCCGACAGCCACCCTCTAGCGCTCGGCGCCTCGACCCGCTCGCGATCGAAGATGTTCGCCACCTTCATGGCGCGCGCCGACGTGGTGCTGGCGATCGGCTCCAGCCTGACCAAGACCTCGTTCGGACCCGGCGTGCCGGCGGGCAAGACCATCATCCATTCGACCAACGACGCCGGCGACATCAACAAGGATTACCGCGCCGACCATGCTTTGGTCGGCGATGCCGCGCTGGTGCTCGATGCGCTGATCGCCGAGGTCGAGCGGCAGCGGGGCCGCGGCGGCGGCGGCAACGCGCTCGCTTCGCTCAAGGAGGAGATCGCTACGGCCAAGAAGGCCTGGCTGGCGGAATGGAGCAAGCATCTGGATTCGGACGAGACGCCGATCAACCAGTATCGCGTCATCCGCGACCTCATGCGCACCGTCGACCGTGATAACGTCATCATCACCCATGATTCCGGCAGCCCGCGCGAGCAGCTGCTGCCGTTCTGGGAGACCACGCGAGCCGGCTCCTATATGGGCTGGGGCAAGTCCACCCAGCTCGGCTACGGGCTCGGCATCATCATGGGAGCGAAGCTCGCGGCGCCGGAAAAGCTCTGCATCAACGTCATGGGGGACAGCTCCTTCGGCATGACCGGCCTCGACATCGAGACCGCGGCGCGCAACCGCATCGCCATCCTCACCGTCGTGTTCAACAACGGCGTCATGGCGGCCGAGCGCGACGTGCTCAAGACCTCGGATCGGAAATACGGCGTCATGACGGTGGGCGGCAACTACGCCAAGGTGGCCGAAGGCCTCAACGTGGCGGCGCGGCGGGTCGAGACGCCGGCCGACATCGTGCCGGCCATCCGGGAAGCGGTCGACACGACGCAATCCGGCGCCCCGTTCCTGATCGAGATCGTCGCCAAGGAAGGCCACGACTTTTCGCGCTATCAATGATGAGGCGTGTGGATTTTATGATTGATCGGCAGGGCTGCCGCGATCTCGGCGCGCTCCCTCGCCCCCCTTGCGGGGGGAGGGTC
>ODAK010007338.1_pt1 | contig 11061 bp, 2 predicted proteins | sample 1539591 | NCBI WGS metagenome assembly ODAK01 (sample SAMEA3539303, study PRJEB22396) | soil metagenome | biome: tundra; feature: field; material: soil | place: USA | collected 2010-05 | depth 0.15 m | reverse complement strand
ATCATCGGCGCCGTCGCCGAACTGGAACGCAACCTGATCATCGAGCGAGTGCGCGCCGGCATGCGGCGCGCCCGGCTCGAAGGCCAGCACATCGGTCGCAGACCGCTGTTACTGGACAACGTCGCCATCCAACGAGACCGTCAGCATGGCCAAAGTATCCGTCAGATCGCCAAGGATCATCGCATCTCAACGGCTACTGTGCAAAGAGTGCTTCGAAAGCTCCCGCCCCAGGTACAAGCACCGGAACCACTCGAAAAATCGGCCTGAACCCAGCCCTTCCAGCCTGGGACAAAAGGGGTCAGAAAATTCATCCGAAATCCACCCGCTAAACCATACAAAACACACGGCCGGATCTGCCCGATCCGGCCGTGTCAAAAGGTGTGGGTTTAGAAACAGACTGTTCAAGCGCTACCCCATACGAGACTCAAGGCAGTACCCTAAAATGCAATGCCTACCGCAACTCAGCGTATGTGGATATTGTCTGGTCCGAGAAAGGCATAACCGAAGGCTAGTGGACGACGTGTGTTCACAGAATTTTGTGTTGACAAAACTCCTTGGCCCAAAGCACACTACGGATTGCTAGAAAACTGGTCGCAATCTTCCCCGGTGCAACTTTCCCCTAGACCCCTATCACGCAGGGCGGGCAGACCCTGACACAATCAAAATCACTAGCAGTCCACCAACTTTCCAAGGCCGGATCCTTGTGTTATCCCCGCTGCTGAATTGGTCATGCCGGACCGGTCATCACGCTCGACGAGTGTAACGAATCGAGCGCTGCCTTCACTACTCCTTGGATCGACATACGAGATGTCAAGCGTCGCTAAGGAGCTACTATGCCTGGAAAAATATACGAAGTCAGCGGCACGATCACTGGCCATCATGGCCATCCTCTTCGCGATGCCCGGGTCGTCGTGTGGTGGCAGCATATGCGAGGGCGCACGGAACTGGCTGCCGGCGAGACTTCAGAGCGCGGGAAATATTCGTTTCGATATGAAGTCCGCGAAGACGCGCCTCAGCCATTACTTCTAGTCGTCGAGGCACTTTCGGAACACCTCGATGCCCCTCTCCTCTCACCACTCACTCAGGCTCAACAAAAGCAGAAAATCAATCTCAGCTTCGAACCAACCGATCAGTCCGACTGGGCAAAGCTGGTGCGCGCCATTGAACCACAACTCGCCGGCGTCGCGCTAAGCGAGCTCGTCGAGAACAGCAGCCAACACGATCTTTCATTCCTCGCACAAGAACTCAACACGAGTACCGAAGCTCTCATGCGGGTTGCACTCTCGGCGCGGCTCGAAGTCGCTTTCAAGATTCCAGCGCCGGCATTTTATGCGTTTCTGCGCCAGCAAGTCCCTTCGGCCCTGCCAAAACCATTGCTCGACGCTAGCCAGAACTTCACGCTGATCGATCCACTCGTGCAAAGCATCGCTTCGATGATTTTCGGTTTGTCTTCGCAAATCCAGACACAGACTCTTACAACAGCTATTGCGCTCGATTACATCGGTGCGCAATATACGGATCAGATCTCGCGGATCGTTAACGAATTGCAGGCTCATCACACCACCGACCTGCTCAACCAGCCTTATCTGGTCGGAAATACAACGCTGGCTAAGTTACTCGATGTGGCTGCTCTTCCTCAGGCCAAGCAGCAGGCATTCGCCCAGGCGCTCGCGACCAATAGCCAGTCAATGCGAAACTTCTGGCGCACCCTCGGAGATGGACAGCATGGCCTTACGACTGCCGAGGCTTCGAGTGTCGAGCGAACGCTGTCCATTGGAACATTCGTCAAGAATTTCACACCACTGATGCAAAACATCCTGCAGGGATTTTCATCTGGAACCTATCAGGCACTTCCGGATCTGGCGCGGCTCAGTAAGCAAGATTGGGTGCGGCTAGTTAATCAAACGGGCGCGCCGCCCAGCATCGATGCCGCCGGAAACATGACGCCTGCCGAAGTCTTCGCCAGTGTGATCTATACGCGAGTCACCCGAGCCTATCCGACCGCGGCGCTCTCCAGCAGAATCACAACTTCGACGCTCGTGCTTCAGGTCGAGCAGCCGCCGCTGGTGCAATTCTTCAAGAACAATCCCAGCATGGAACTCCTCAAAGACAACATTCCTGCCTATCTTGCGAGCCAGGGAGACAAGGCGTTCACCGGTATCGGCAAGGACCAGCAAGCCGCAGTGGTCTCCAATGCGCGGAAGTTCCAGCGCGTGTTGCGCGTGACCCCGGACGCGGATGCAGCTCAGACTCTACTTGGGCTCGGCATCAGCTCCGCAACCCAGATAGCCACGATGGGTAGCCAGCAATTCTTTATCAAGGCCACTGCCGCAGGCCTCACCAAACCCGAAGCGAACAAGGCCTATCAAGCGGCTTCGCAGCGATATGCAAGTCTGGTTGCGAGTTACATCCAACTGAACAGAGATGCGCTCGGAGTTTGGCCCCAGGCAATGGGGAACATCAGTGGGCTGGATGTGCCGATCCGGAGAGTGGTTCAAGGCGATCCTACTTTGACGACGCTCTTCGGTTCGCAGGACTACTGCGCTACGGATGACTGCACCTCAGTCCTGAGCCCCGCCGCGTATCTCTGCGATCTCCTCTTATGGCTGCGTAACCATCCGCAGGGAGCCAAAACTGCGCTCGATGTGCTGGACAACCGTCGTCCTGACATTCGGCACCTGCTGCTCAACTGTCCGAATACAGACATCGAGCTGCCCTACATCGATCTGGTCAATGAACTGCTCGCCGACAAGATCAGCCCACCAACCGATCCGAATTCCACTACGAATCCGATTTGGAAACAGACCTCGGCGGACATAACTGCCGATCAATTGAAAGCGGCACCGGAATACTTCAACCAGGCTGCCTTCGTTTCGCTCTCGACGGCGAGCTATCCTCAGTCTCTGCCTTACGGCACCGGTCTCGATGCTCTTCGAACTTACCTTCAACAATGGAACCTTCCCTTATGGCAATTACGCCAGGCGCTTTTGCCTCTGAGCGGAGCAACTACAGGTCAGCAGTTGGCGGTTGCTGCGGAACGCTTCAAGATGTCTTCTCATGCGACCGACCTGGTCGTGAATGCGAACTTTGTCACCCCCGCGGTTGCATGGAATATCGCGAACCCAGCAACTGCCGTTGCGCCAATTCCCGCATTTCTGCAGGCCGCAGGCTTGACCTATGAGCAGCTACTTGAATTACTCGACGTGGCCTGGGTGCAGGGCGGGCTCAAGATCAAGATTCAAGGCATCGACGACACCTGCATGACAAGCACCCAATTGCTGACGCCCTCACCGCTCGATGCTGGATTCCTCGATCGTGCTCATCGCTTCATTCGTCTTTGGCTCGCCGCCGGATACAAAATGTGGGAGCTCGATCTTCTCCTGAATGCGCCTAAAGTGGGAAACGGCACGCTGAGTCAGGCGACGCTAATTGCGATGCTCTCCTTCCGTAAGCTGCAGGACACAACCAAGCTCCCGGTCGATCAGCTGCTGGCCTTTTATCAGGACATCGATACCTCGACGCACCGCGATCCAGATGGCAGTACAACGACTTCGCTGTACGCGCAGATCTTCCTTAATCCCGCTGTCGCCTGGCTTGCGCCAGATCCGGACATGGCAGCAATCCCGACGGGCGGCACTCTTGGAGACCCGATTCTCAGCGATCACCTGAAGGCGATTCAACCTGCTCTCGGGGTTTCAGGCGCGGATGCTGCTGCGCTCTTCGCCCTTACAGATAACACGCTGACACTTAGCAATCTGAGTTTGATTTATCGAGTTAATGAACTGGCAATCGCATCGAAGTTCTCCATCGCAAATTTGATATCCGTTGCCGGTTTGCTGAATCCAACTGCGGCCAATGCTGCAGCAGCCTTGGCATCACTTCTAAACTCGCCTGCTGACACCCTGGCCTTTCTTGGGCAGGCCGCAACAATTCAAAAGGCTGGGCTCTCACTCGATGCGCTTACTTACCTGCTGACACCACCCTCCTCCACCACTACGGGGGGATGGGCAACGACCACACAGATGACGCAGGCGAATATCGCATCTACATTGAGCGCGGTGCAGTCGGCCGTCGTAACACTGCTTTCTGCCAGCACCACGTTATCCGCCCGCATTGACGCGGTCCAGACGTCTATAACAGTGGTGAATGGAGCCGGATTCCCGCAACCGAATTTCTCGGTTGTCATTGGCTCCGAGATTCTCCTTGTAACCGGAGTAAGCGGTGTTGGAAACACCACATGGGCGGTAACACGGGGCCAGCAAGGGACAACGGCAGCCGCGGCGGCAAGTGGCGCATCGGTAACCCCAACCGGCGCTGACGTCGCCGGTGTCGTGATCTCCGCTGTTGCTGCGAATGCGCACCCAGCGACTTCGCCGGGGCTCGCGAACGACGTGAGCGCATTCATTCTGAACACATTCAACGTTCCGGGCACAACCAAGACTTTGCTTTCTGTCCTTACGGATCCTGAATTCACAGGTTCCAGTAGCACGGTAACGTCAACGAATTTCCCCAGCCAGTTTGTGTCCATTCAACTCTTCGACAAAATTGCTGTCCTGGTAAGGAGCCTTCGATTTGTTGCAACCGATCTAACCTGGCTGGTTGCGAACGCTGCCGTTTATGGAGGTCTTGATTTCACTCAATTACCAGTAACGACCGCCCAAACGGCGTTGAATCTGCAGCCGTTGCTGACTACGTTGCTCACGATCAAGCTGGCTCGGCTCTGGGCCGCGGCCGCGCCCGCGTCTACCTTCCAATCGCTGTATGACATCATTGCCGCAGTCGGAACCGCGAGCTTGCCTGACGCTGCGTCAACACAGAGTGCATTGGCGACGATTACCGGCTGGCCACTGACGGATATTGAGGCCTTTGCTGCTGCCCTGGGGTTGGCGTTTCCCGCCAACTACAAGAGCCCAGCCACCTATGACGCCTTGCGCACACTCGAAGCCATGTCCAGCAAAGTGAATGCTAGTGGCGCCGGACTAGCAACGCCCAGCACAAAACTGGTGTCACCCATTGGAACCGGCGACCTTACCATTACAGTCACCAGCGACATCGGTTTCCCTGCGCCAGGCTTTTACGTATACATTGGCGCCGAGATCTTGTTAGTGACGGCCGTGGGTGGTACCGACAACACAGTGTGGACCGTCGTGCGCGGCCAGGAGGGAACAGTTGCATCGGGTGCACTTGCAGGTGCATCGGTGACTCAAACTCTTGCCGCCCAGATAGTAGGCTGGGGCACAGTTCCTCAGGATGAGATCAGTGCTGAGAGTCTGGCGGCGAGCGCGTTGGGATCCCTAAAGGCGCAACAATCGAGCAATGCAACATGGCTTTCGCTCGCACCCACGCTGATGAACCCGATCCGCGAGAACAGGTCGGCAGCGCTTCAGGCGTTCCTGACGGCCCAACGCGACGGCTCCGGAAACCTTATCTATCCCGACACAGACAGCCTCTTCAATTATTTCCTGATCGACGTTCAGATGAGTTCATGCCAGGTTACTTCGCGCGTCGTTCAGGTGTACATTGCAGTTCAAATATTTGTTGAGCGTTGCCTGATGAATCTCGAGGCACCTGCGGTCGTGGTCGATCTGACCAAGGACGACACCTGGAACCAGTGGGAATGGATGAGTCGCTATCGCGTTTGGGAAGCCAACCGCGAAGTCTTTCTCTATCCGGAAAACTGGCTCATTGAATCGCAGCGCCCTAGCCGCACCGAGATTTACCAGACCCTGGAGCAGGAGATTCATCAAGGCCAGAGCACAACGGATTACCTCGAGACTGTTGTTCTTAACTACATCGACCGACTGGATGGGCTGGCGCACCTGTTGGTCACGGGAACCTGCGAAGACTCTTCCGGCAATATCTATGTTGTTGCGCGCACCCATGCCGATCCGCCGGTCTTCTATATTCGTTCGTACATCAACGGCGCATGGACTGGCTGGACGAAAATTCCTTTGGACATCAAAGCCCACCAGGCAATCCCCGCCGTCTATCGCGGTCGTGTCTGCCTCTTCTGGATGGATGCAAAGATCTCCACTGAGCCCCACCAGAATCTCCCCAGCGTGCAACCGAGCAGCAACCCTCCGAGTCAGGAAGTGGAGCGCTACGTCACGTTGAGCCTTTACTTCTCCGTATACCGCAACGGCAGTTGGTCTCCCGCCCAAACGTCAAAAGGCAAGCTCTTCGACAAGCCGCTTTTGACTTCGCAGACAGTCAGCAATAACGTGGCTGTTGAAGCACTCTATACGTTGAAGGTGCAGCCAGCGCCGGTTACGCCAGGGTACGGCTCTGGCCTTTGGCTCGATGTGTTTCGCTTTGGCATCTATGACGCCGGAATCCTTGCCATGGCCGAGCGCTTTGAAATCCAGGCTGGCCTGCTCCTCTCCGATGCCTCAAAGGCAGGGACAGACCAAGCCACGGCTGATGTCGAAACAGCCACTGCAGCCGCATTTGAACAAGTGGCCACTTCACTGGAGACAAACGAAATTTCACCGCGAGCGGTCCACGTGGGCCGAGCCGTCTTTGATGGGCGATTCAGCGATCTCGAGTTGAACAATCTTGGAATCGCTATTTATGGTGTGCAAGAGCAATTACTTACCTGGGCACAGAGCACCTATGGCCCCGACGCGCAGTCCCTGCTGCCTCTCTCTGCGCCCGATCCCGATTTGACCGGGGAGCCGTTCCTGAATCCGCAAGCTGGCGCACTTATCACAGGCCCTGCAAATGTGCCCGCCGGCTACTACCAGATTGCGCCGCTCACGTTCACTTCGATCGGAGCCCTGGAACAGAATGTTGGTCCATTGCTCAATGCCGCAATGTATCCCTTCCGTGTGGTTGGGCCGGATTCAGATTTGAACTTCGACCCCGCCTCTTATTTCTTCTTTCAGGACACCCGTCGCAGTTATTGGGTGGAAAGTCAGAAATATTATTGGACAGGAAGTATGTGGTCGCCTGCGACCCCTTCCGATCCCGGCACGGTCGCTTACCAAGTGCGCTATGTCTTCCACCCGTTTTACCATCCATTCACTCGCCTCATTTGGAATCAATTGGGTGCAGGCGGCTTCAAGCTACTGTACGATCCGAATCTGCAACAGAATCCGGATCAGATTGATCCAAGCGGTGCAGACGTCTTCAGTTTCAAGAACTGGTACCAACCGGTAACATCGCGGGTGTGGTGGGACCATGATGACGTTACAGGGCAGGATCGTCAGTATCTCGATTTCAATTACAACTCGCCCTTCTCGGTCTATAACTGGGAGTTGTTCTACCATATCCCTCTCTACATTGCTCAACTCCTCAGTCAGAATCAGCAATTCGAAGATGCGCAGGCCTGGTTTCACTACATCTTCAATCCAACGCGGCAAGGCAGCGATCCGGTTCCGCAGCGATTCTGGATTCCCAAACCGCTCCACAATCTAACCGGTGCAGGGATCCTGGCGCAGCAGATCAACAAGCTTTTGCTGGCAGTCAACCAAGGCGATCCAACCGCCGTTGCTGAAGTCGGGAACTGGCGGCAGAACTCCTTCAATCCCTTTCTGCTCGCCGACCTCCGCAAAGGCGTGCCGTACATGAAGAGCACGGTTATGTCGTACCTCGACAACCTGATCGCCTGGGGGGACAATCTATTTTCCACCGAATCTCGCGAGGCTCTCAGCGAAGCAACGCTCCTTTATGTCGTTGCCAACGAAATCCTTGGACCTACCCCTGTTGCAGTCACGCCGCCGCCCACGGCGGACGAGTCCTACGATCAACTCGAGCCCTCTCTCGATGCATTTGCGAATGCCATGGTAGAGATCGAGAACGCCATCGGCGGTTCAGGCGGAGGCGGAACCACCGGAAACGGTCAAGGAATTCCAGGGCCGCAGACGTTCTATTTCAAAATTCCGTCCAATCCAAAATTGCTTGGGTACTGGGACACGGTCGCCGACCGCCTCTTCAAGCTGCGCCACTGCCAGAACATTTCGGGCGCCCCTCTCCAATTAGCGCTCTTCGACGCACCAATTGATCCTGGCCTGCTGATCGCGGCACAGGCCGCCGGAGTCGACCTCTCCAGTGTGCTCACCGATCTGGGGGCTTCACTTCCCAACTATCGATTCACTGCTCTTTACACGCAAGCATTGGACTTCGTCAACGCTGTTCGCGCTTATGGTGCATCGCTACAAGCGGCCCTGGAGAAGACCGATGCCGGCGCTCTCGCCCTGCTGCAGCAGACAACCCAACAGCAATTGCTCATCGATGGCGACCAGGTGCTCGACTGGCAGGTCCAGCAGGCCCAGAGCAACATTGACGCTGTCACTCAAAGCATCAATCTGGCTCAGCAGAAATACAACTTTAATCACTCGCAAGACTTCGCCAACGCAGCAGAGTATACCGGCACAACACTCGTTACCACTGCATCGGTGATCAAAGCAGTCGCCGGCGCGCTTCAGATGACTGCAGCGGTTGCCGCCGTTCTTCCCAACTTCACCGTTGGTGCTGCCGGGTTCGGCGGCTCACCCGTCGCAACTGTGAACGACGGTGGCGCCCACGCCGCATCAGCCGCACACTACACGGCGCACTCCATAATTACAGGTATAGCGGACCTCCTCGCCGCCGGCGGGGCGCTCTCGAACACAATCGGCAACTGGGAGCACCGGAAAGACAATTGGAATGAAGCTGCAACCGAAGCGCAAATCCAGATTGCGCAAGCGCAGGATCAACTCAACAGCGCCAACCTCGGCCTTCAAATCGCTCAGCAAAACCAAATCACACATCAGGAACAGATCGACAACATCCAGAAACAGATCGACTTCCTGACAGATAAATTCACGAGTGACAGTCTCTACGACTGGATGGTCAGTTCGCTTTCAGCCACCTACTTCCAGAGCTATCAACTTGCCTACCAGATGTGCAAACAGGTGGAGCGCTGCTATCGGTATGAGTTAGGAATTCTGGATAGCTCATTCATCAAATTCGGCTATTGGGATAGCCTGCATAAAGGCCTGCTTGCTGGAGAAACGCTGAATCACGACTTGCGCCGCATGCAGTCTTCTTACCTGCAGCAAAATGCGCGTCGCTATGAGTTGAGCCGTTTCGTCTCCCTGTCAACACTCGATCCCGGCTCGTCCACCACCCCCAGCTTGCTTCAGCGGCTACTGGTAAACGGCTGGTGCGATTTCAACCTTCCCGAATCGCTCTTCGATGCAGACTACGCTGGCCACTACAACCGCCGTCTCACACGCGTAAGCATGACGGTTGTCTATCCCAGCCCCGGAAAATTCGACAATGTAAAGGCCACGCTTACGCTGGTCTCCAATCAGGTCCGGGTGTCGACGCAGGCTCAGCCGGACGGATCGGACTATGCCGAAAGCCCAGTCGGTGCCGATCCGCGCTTCGTCTATAACTACGGAGCCGTTCCGCAGAAGATCGCCATGGGCAACGCTCAGGACGATCCAGGCCTCTTCATCACCGCCATCGCAAGCAACATCGCCGACCAGCGCTATCTGCCGTTTGAAAATGCAGGCGCCGTCAGTTCCTGGCACCTTGAGATGCCGCAGCTCAACAACGAAATAGATCTATCGACTGTGGGCGATGTTGTGCTGCACCTCTACTACACCGCTCTCGATGGCGGTGCAACTTTCCAAACGGCTGTTGAAGCGAGCAATGCTAGCAACTTGCCGACGTCGGGAATCAAGGCATTCAGCGCGCAGAACGATTTTGCTGCTTCTACGCCCACAGTCGACAACCCATACCCCATAAGTCCATGGCAAGCGCTTGTGGCCACGCAGAAGGCGCTCTTCAATGGCACGGCCATGCAGACGGACGGGACGCAACGCTGGGAAGTCTTCAACAGCACCGCGCTGGTAAACAACGACCAGGTCCTGACTCTGGCCATTTCTCCCTCCAAGTTCCCGGCATGGACAAGGGGCAAAACCATCTCCGTCACCTCGATTACGCTACTCGCGGTCGCGTGGGAGTCCGGAAACTTCGTTCTCGCGCCGCAGGCTCCACTACCGACTGCATCGGTCAACATGACGCCAGTCACAGGAGTCACGGAACCAAACGTTTGCGCTGCGACAATAACAATGCCACCAAACACTCCTCTCGGAACGTGGAGTTTTAAAATCAAACAAGCCAGCGCCGCCGACTTCCGTTCCCTCACGAAGAACCTCATTGGCGACGTTGTGCTATTGGTGAACTATGACGCAAGCTGAGATGCAAGTAGATCAATCACTGCCGGCGTTGCCGCCTCTCGTTCAGCGCACCCTGGCTCGCCTCATCCGCGCATTCGCGCCAGAGCGCGTTGTGCTCTTCGGTTCGCATGCCAAAGGTACAGTGCGGGACAACAGCGATGTGGACCTGCTGATCATTGCTAATGTAGAAGGCATTCCCGTTATCCATCAGCGGAGGGCGAAGCAACTGGCTGCGGATTGTTTTCCGCCCGTAGATGTGGTGATTGCGACACCCTCCGAAATTGCAGAAGCGGCAAACGCCAAATCGCCATTCCTTCTCTCAATCCTTAGCAGCGGTAAGACCATTTACACACGTCCGCAATAATCTGCGAGGCCCTGAGCAGGACGTAACATGAGCACGACTTCTCATTTCATGTCTGTTTCTAAACCCACACCTTTTGACACGGCCGGATCGGGCAGATCCGGCCGTGTGTTTTGTATGGTTTAGCGGGTGGATTTCGGATGAATTTTCTGACCCCTTTTGTCCCAGGCTGGAAGGGCTGGGTTCAGGCCGATTTTTCGAGTGGTTCCGGTGCTTGTACCTGGGGCGGGAGCTTTCGAAGCACTCTTTGCACAGTAGCCGTTGAGATGCGATGATCCTTGGCGATCTGACGGATACTTTGGCCATGCTGACGGTCTCGTTGGATGGCGACGTTGTCCAGTAACAGCGGTCTGCGACCGATGTGCTGGCCTTCGAGCCGGGCGCGCCGCATGCCGGCGCGCACTCGCTCGATGATCAGGTTGCGTTCCAGTTCGGCGACGGCGCCGATGATGATCACGATGGCCCGGCCCAGCGGGCCAGCGGTATCGATGCTCTCCCTGAAGCTGACGAACTCGACGCTGATTCGGTTCA
>ODAK010007337.1_pt1 | contig 11061 bp, 5 predicted proteins | sample 1539591 | NCBI WGS metagenome assembly ODAK01 (sample SAMEA3539303, study PRJEB22396) | soil metagenome | biome: tundra; feature: field; material: soil | place: USA | collected 2010-05 | depth 0.15 m | reverse complement strand
GCTGCAATGCTGATCTCAACAAGCCGCGGGATAATGTCATTAGGTCGGTCCTCAAGAGAGCGCCTGGCACTCCAACACAGACTTGTCTCCAGGATAGCTGGCTCAACCAAAGTCCGCGCTCCATCAACCAAGCCTGCCGTACCACGCAATGCGAATCAATGTACCCCGTCGACCGGCGCAGCGAAAACACATACGAGTGGCAGGACTCCTCCGTCAAGAAGCGATGTTCCAGCTCCTGCAATGGGCGCGGCTAATCTTGCACACCCGAACACTACAGATTGTGGAAGGTTGAGTTATGTAAATACCCCTATCATAAGATTGGTCTTCTGTTTAGTCTCTATCGGTTGGATTCCCCCCGCAACGTGTCCTTCAGACGACGGTCGCTCATTTCATTCACTGGATCAATACCCTTCTCAGTCAGCTTCTCAAATAGAGCCTTGGCCTCTTCCTTCCTCCCAGAAGCAAAGTAAGCTCGCGCCAAATTATAGGTGGCACTGCGAGAATCAGGGTCAATGCTATGAGCCAATTCGAGATCTGCCACTGCAGCTTCGAAATGATGCCCTTCCATGAGCAATTTACCCCGAAGGGAACGGGCCGAAACCGACCTGCTGTTCAATTCAATGGCGCGATTGAGTTCCCGCATACTTTCCTGGAGATTTCCCGGATCAAGTCTCAGCTTTGATTCAGCAAGGAGATAGTGCAGGTCGGAATCATTCACTCCAGATTGAATCGCCTGGGAAAGTTCCTCGACAACAGCTGCATATTCGCCTTGCTTGTAGTCTGACACCGCCAGGAAGAATCGGGGTGCGGCCTGTTTCGGTGATATTCGAATGGCGGCCTCAAAATCAGCTTGCGCTTTGGCTACTTCGCCGAGCAATGTGTAGGCCGCACCCCTCACGACCAGCACCTCGGAGTCCTGTGGAAAGACCGCCACTGCCTGGCCCGCCACGTCCGCGGCATCCGATAGCTTTCCTGCATCACATAAGAGAGTTACAAGATTCAAATAGGCAAGTCGATCGAATTGATCCCGTCCAAGTTCCTCTCTGAGGACTGTATAAGCATCCTGATAGAGATTCAGTTTGGCATAGGCCACTGCCAAGAGGTTGACCGACTCGGCAGTTAATGACTGCTTCCCCTGTTGCGTCTTCAATGTCTCGACGGTTCCTTTATAGTCCTCGAGCTCGAACTGAGTCAGGGCAACCGCGTATTGGTGAGTTTGCGGGTCGGGGACATCAGGACTCAGCGAATTGAAGATCTTGATTGCTGCATTAAAGTCATGCGCTCGGCCGTAAAACCAGCCTAGGTTGAAACGATCAATCGGCGACAGGCTCTTACAGTTACCAAGTTGCTTGAGCAACACTTCTGCCTGACTGTACAGTTTCTGTTTTAAGAGGGCATCTGCCTTCTGGAATGCCCGCTTTGAATCGCATGCAGGTAGCGGGGTTGCGCCGAAGCACTTCAGCGGCACAAAAAAGAGAATGATGACTCCTAAGAAGAGCGCAACATGCCGTCGGTTCGAACTGACGGTCGTTGAGTGAACCGAATCGCCGTGGCAAGCGCAACAAATCGATGGATCGTCATTGCGACCGCTGGACTGTATCTCACTTCTCATCGGTGCGTCCCCCTTTTCTTGCACCTTGCTCGAGGAACCCCATGCGAAGCACTATACAAAGGAAGGCCCCAATGCCCATGCCGTTGACTTCGGAGATAGCAAGAAACCTATCCGACTCTCTGTTAGGAATACGTTGGTCGAAAAGAAGGTGCCGGGGCGACGACGCAATTGCACGCATTACGGATTGCCTCTTCTATCTTTTCTTGAGAGTGGGAACCTGACTCTCCCCATGGAGCCAGCAGACTGATTGGCGGCGACTCGGAATCCGGTCAGATCTTCTGGCCTGGCAGAACTTTGCGTGAAAACTCCTGTCTCAAAACAATTCCTTTGCCTTCCTCGACCGTAACCAAGTGATCTGCAGCCACATTTTTCAGTCGTTCCACGAACCCGCTCGGCCAGAAGATATCAAGATCGACTGCGGTCGCCGGTCCAAGACCAAAATGTATTCTTGAATCATTGCACGAGTAGTAGCTCGATTGACTTGTCAAAGCTTGCGCTTGCGTCTTTCCCCCATAGTGGGCCACTACACGCGCGCCAATGGCACTGCGATTGGACTTAGTCCCAATCAGCTTCAGCTTAATCCAGTGATCTTTTCCACGCAAGTCATTTCTCAGCAGTGACGGCGGCTCGTTCAAATTCACGATCAGAATGTCAATATCTCCATCGTTATCGAAATCGCCAAAAGCGCATCCTCGACTGGAATGGCGATCGGTCACGCCTGGCCCGGCTTGTTCGCCCAATTCCTCAAAGGTTCCATTCCCCAGGTTTCTGAATAAGATGCGCGGGCACTTATCTGGGTACTGAGGAAGGTGTTTTTCAACCTCAGGATATACGCTGCCACTAACGACGAAGATATCCGGGTACCCGTCGTTGTCAAGATCGACAATTCCAGTTCCCCAACAGGTATAGCTGGTCTCGATTGCGATACGACTTGCTAGAGTTACATCGGTGAAATTCGCCGCTCCGTCATTGCGGAAAAGGTTACACGTATCCTCGACAAAATGCGTTTTGAATAGATCCAGATGTCCGCTCAAGCTGGTGTCGCCAATCCCCAACCCCATCCCCGACTGCTCCCCGCCTTCGTCATCAAGCGCCACACCGCGAAAAAGCCCCTCCTCCCGGAAGGTTCCGTCCCGGTTATTCATATAGAGCAGGCTTGGAGTGGAGTCACAGGCTATGTAGATATCCTGCCAGCCGTCTTCATCGAGATCAGCGGCTAGTACCGTCATGCCATAGCTCCGAGCAGGTCCTGCAAGTTTGGCTTTCTCAGTAACATTGGTAAAGGTCCCATCACCGTTGTTATGAAACAGGACGTGCTGGTTTGGAAACCCGGCGGGAAGTCCCCTGGGTCCACAGTTCACAGAGATCCCTTTCCAATTGCAGTTGACATTTTCGCCCGGCTTTGGCACTTTCTCGAGATCAAACTGAATGTAATTTGAAACGAACAAGTCGAGGCGGCCATCCCGGTCATAGTCCACAAAGGAGCAGCCCGCCGCCCAGTTAGACTTACCGTTTAGAGCACCTAATCCTGCCTGCTCAGTAACATCGGTAAATGTGCCGTTGCCGTTGTTGCGGTACAACTTGCTTTCTCCGAGGTATGTGCAAAAGAGATCTTCGTAGCCATCATTGTTATAGTCTCCGACGCAAACTGCATTGGCCCACCCGACATGGTGGAGACCGGCCTCTTTGGTGACATCGGTAAATGTGCCGTCGCGGTTGTTTTTGTAAAGCCTGTTGGTGGTATCTGGCGGGGCTCCGGATAGCCGTGTGCCGGTAAGAATGAAGATATCCATCCACCCGTCATTGTCGTAATCAATGAACGCGCACCCACAACCATCCGCCTCCAGAATGTACTCCTTGCGGTCAGTTCCACCATAGACGACAGGGGCTACAAGCCCTGCACTCGCCGCGACGTCGACAAAGTGTGCGTTAAATGGACGGCCCGAGGGAGCAGGCCTGGTTTGTTGCTTCAAGCCGCGCGACGCCATGCCGGATTGCCCGAGCAGACGCGACGCCCATGTGCAAGACGATAGATAGCAGAATTGGCGTCGAGAGATACCCATGAGTTCACACCCTCATTACGATGATTGTGGTCGATGACTTCTCAGCAAATTGGTGGACCCGGAACGAGAGGCGAATAGGATGGCAGTCTGCCGCGCCCAGAGAATTCAAAGAGCCGAATACAGTGAGGTCATCGGTTGGAAGCTGCGACTCCTTTTGTATCTGCATTCACCCCGGAGTTAAGCTCGTGCCAGCGACCAACGAAGCATGGGCTAGCCAGACTGTAACCGAGGCATTTGTGAGAGATCAGCGAACCTATCCCGTGTTCGAATCGAGTTGGACTAATACTCCTTCACGTGGACGTGTTTTTCCGTGTTCGAGTCGCAATGCTCCTACGCAAAACACCGGAGTCCGGTCGATTCATTCTACTGGGAGTGGGCCTTTCCGTGTCAACACCAGCATGATGCCGCGCCCACCGTTCGGATCATTTGCGAGGCGCCGAAAACACCATCTAGTACCGACGAAGGTCCTGTGCTTTCCGAGTGGATCCGGGTGATCGTTCATGCCGGCCAATGCGCAATGCAGTTGCCAACATCCCGCAATAAGAATCCAGTGCGTCATCGAAAGCGCATGGTGGCGCGGCTTGTGCAATAAGCTGTTGGGGGTGTCTGGGCTCGGGCATGGCCGCCCAAGCCCAGACACCATCAAGACGTTTCATCAAGCCCCAGATTAGCTTGATCGCAGAACTTCTCTATTTGTTCCGTTCTACGACTCGTATTGTTACGATTTCGTGCGGGTGCATGGTGAACTGGAATTGGCCATCTGAAGCTATCGACAGTGCCGTTTGACCCCTCTCTACGGCGTCAGTTTGCCAAGCATGGTCCAAACTCAGATTTGGAATGCGAACTGTCACTGTGCGTTCCGTGCCACCAAAATCAAGAAAGCGCATAACGGTTCCGTTCCCATCTTCGGCAGGTTTCCATGTTTCCAGCAGGACGTTTGGATCTTCTACTTCGAGAAAGTGTTGTTGTTTTCCGTCAAGACTCACTGGAGAGTTCAGATTCGGCCTGTTGCCGGAAGGCTGAACTCCTCCATTCGATTGACCCTCTGCGGCCACGCTGACAGCCTTGTCCTGGGTAGTAACAATGTCCGTTTCCAGAGGAGTTATCTCTTCCCAACCCATACGGCTCAAATCAGCAGGATTCGTCGCGGCCGCACTTGTAACCACATAGTGGAAGCTAAAATGTCCTCCTTGACCGGCGCGATAATTGGTATCCCAGTAGTTATTCATCACATAGGACAATATGGTCCCTGGCCGCTCGCCGAACTTTTCCGGCCATTGACCACGGTTGATATCGCCCAATGTAACCAGTGGCGCGTCCAGCGGCATCACGGTACCCGATACCCCGTCCTGCTGCTCAGAAACCCAGTGCTGCACGGTAAACCATTCATGCCCGGCACCCGGGTACATATCTTTTGCCGGATCGACAACGCCATTTTGAATTTCATATTGGAACTGAGGCTGCTTGGCGGCGAAAGGAAACGCAAAGTACGCGGCCTCCTTCGTAACAACCTCATTCTTGTCGATATCTTCAACAAACTCGATCTTCTTTTCGTGGTCGAAAAGGCGGATCTCAGTTTTGATCGCCGGCGTGTTCAGGTTCTGACTCTCGAGATGAGCGACTTGTCCTGATGGAGTGCGCACCACTGAAACGATCTTGCCGTCATGTGAGGGATGTACTTCCAACTCGGCATTTGGGTAAACGTGGCTATACTGAAGAATGGTGTTAGGGGCCTTGTCGCCGCCAGTAACATAAAGATACTGACCAAAGCGATAGGGGCTATTCTGGTCTACCAGCTCCCGCTGAAGCTGCTTGTCATAGATGCTGCGGACCGCCCCAGTCGCAGGGTCGAGCTGCACCTTGTAATATGTGCTCTCAAGCGATGCGCTCTGCTGCGGCTCGGAGACTGGAGCGACCTTCTGCGTTTGCCGCATCGAATAAACCTTGTAGCCCGTGGGCGGGACATCTTCTGCCCGGAAGCGAACATGTTGGGAATCGCTTCCATTAGAGAGCACTTCGTGGGGAACTGGCTCATTTGTGAGTGCGTCGACAATTTCGTCACCCTTATTCAGATCAATTGAGACCGATCCGCTTCGCTTCCAGTTCAGTGTATTGAAAACAATCAAGCTTCCCGGGCCGGCCGGAATGCCATTTACAAGGTTTGCCATGCTGCGCCGGGTCACAAAGTCCACCCGAGCCGCGGCATTGATCGCATATTGATCTTTCACTGCAAGTTGGTCAACCGTTTCCATGGTTGTTGGGTCAGTCACACTGTTATACGAGTCCCATGTGTGCTCATCCATCAACACCATATCGGTCCACATCTGGCTAAGCTCCGCTGTGTTTGTCTTAAGCACCGGATTCAGCAGCGACGCCAGGGTGGCTAGCTTCTCCGCTGTCTGCCCCCGCGCTTCATTCCAGCGCTCTATAGCTAGATAGTGGGCATCGGCAGCGGCGCCATCCTCCCAATACGGCCCGCCGTCCCCCCGGACGGTGGGAATGTTATCGCCAAACTGCTTCTGCACAGTTTCCAATGCTTCATGGAAGCCCGCGTACTGCAGGCGTGGATAGGCATAAGTGCTGTTCCATTTCCCGGCCAACTCCGCCTGCTGCGGAAAGAGATCCGTATTCTCTACCTGAGTGCCGTAGAGGAGGACAGCGTCAGCGTGGTAGTTCGGATGCTCGTACATTTGAAGAAACAGCGGCAAGGTGTCGCGTCCCGCCGACAACACCGGAGGGAGCCCGAATAACATCTGCATCTGCTGGTAAATGCGTGAGTACCAGAGCAACACCCGCTTATTATCCGGGCCAACCCACCAGAAAGGGGAATTTTCATTGAGACGGCCCTGCAATAATGCCGGAGCCCGAAAGTTATTGCTTGCGGCGGCAAGATATGGAATTCCGGCGGACGCCAGGATGGAAGCATACGACCAGGAATACGAAGGAACGTCGGTGATATTGGCATAGTCGAACGGCGTTCCATATTTTCTGGCAATGTTGGCGCTCGGGTACAGCGAGCGGATCAGCGTCTCTGTCGAGGGAATTCCGGTGAGCAAACTGGCATATTGGGCAGGCACAAACAGTTGCTTCTTCTGCATGGCCTCAATCGCCCGCTTCTGCTGGGCGCCGGAGCGCGTGTCAAGAAACTGTTGAAGATCCCATTCGCCATCCAGGCTGAAGCGAAAATCCGGGTGTTGAGCTGTCATGTCCATCGCTTCGTCAATCGCTCGGCTCTGGATGGCGGCAACCTTCGGCTGGTAGTCTGAATAGCCTACATCGACATGGATCTCGGGGACAATAAATATGGTCCACTTCTTCTTCGGGTCAATTCGTTGGCCGTAGTGCGTTTCCCGCCCGTTGATCTTTATCACCAGGCGAGCCTGGGCCTGCGGTTCAAATTCTGATACCTGGAACTGTACCTTCTCTTCGCCAAAGTCATGGCCACTCCGCACATCGGAGTGATAGTGCTTGTTGCCAATTGTGAGGTCGACGCTACTGCCGGACTTTACCGGTTTGCTGTAGCGGATGAAGGCATCTACAGCTTCCGCCAGCGCGCCATTCCGCTGCTGGAAAAAGATTGTGGGAACAAGTTCCGCTGAAACGGATTGCAAGTCCGCCTTTCGTGAAGCACTATCAAGTTCAATGGCGTCGTAATTGACCCCTGCATCGGGAACCGCTGCTTCTGCCTCTTCAATCACTTGCAAGGTGATAGTGTTTGCCCCGGTTCGCAGATAACTTCCAGGAAAACCAAACTCAACGTCCGCGGAGGAGGATGCAGGATAGAAGGAGTCTACCTGGTCGCCATTACTATAATCGAGTATCGGATGAAGATAGAATACTCCGTTATTGCCATTGATCCCGACCTTTAACGTTGGCACGCTGGCACTTTCGACCAGCAGGGCAACGTGAAGCTCATAATATTCAGCCGGCGAACGCTCCAGCGAGAATGTGATGGCGCGCGGGGTAGTGGCGATGTTCACTTCCTGGGATTTGCTCGTCAATTCCAACGCCGCCGGCTGAACACTGAACCAGTCCTTTGTTGGATTGCTCTTTGAGACGACGAAGTTGACCTTCTCTTTCGGGTTCCCCGACGCAAACTCAGCGGAGGAGCGATCAAATGCCCCGATTCGGAACACCGGCGATTTCGCGCCGCTCTCTGGCGGGGCGGCACGTAGCTGGGAAGCTACAAGAACAACCAGCAACAGCGCATAAACACACTTAAGTCTTCTTACGACCTGCGTACTCATCTTCAACTCCTCCAGTATTTGCGCCTGAAATGTGATTCCAAAATGAAAGGTCCACAACAAGCTGTGGACCTCTCGTTGAGTTAACCAGTTAGAAACTCAGTTTAAGCGCAAACTGAATCTGGCGTCCGGAATTCGCCGTGCCATTTATCTGCCCGAACCCTCCGTCCAGGACTCCATTATCGGGATTCCCATAGTTGGTGTGATTCAGAGCGTTGAAGAATTCCGACCTGAATTGCAATGCGTACGACTCGTACAGGTGGAAATTCTTTGACAAGTTAACGTCCACATTTTTGAACGACGGGCCCACCAGGTCGTTTCTCCTCTCGTTGCCAAAAGTGAACGCGGTAGGCTGAGCGAAGGCCGCGGTATTCAACCAATGAAGGTGATTTTGTCCTCCGGTGACGTTATAGGGAGCCTCGCCGGTCCTTTGCGCTCTCTGGTTTGGTCCACCTGTGTTCGCGACGTCCCCGCTTGCATACACGTTGAACGGAGCGCCGGAGTTCATGCTGAGAATCCCGCCCAGGCTCCAGTCTCCCAATACTGTCCGGGTGAAGGCGTTTGCGCCGGAAAGGAATGGCTTATTCTTTCCCACCGGCAGTTGATAGATACTGCTAAAGACAAACATCTGGCCCCGATTAAAGGTCGACGGACCCCAGTCTGCCTTCAAGTTGTAAAAGTTTGGTTCAGCGTTGTCATAGGGATCGGATTGCCAGTCCAGGGACTTCGACCACGTATAGGACGCCATGAAGTACAAACCCGAAGACAATGTCTTCTGCAACTCGACTTGCATGCCATTGTATTCGGACGGCTGCTCGTTCCAGGAGAAAGAGAATGGCCCGCCATACTGCGCAAAGGGCTGCCGTGCAGAGATGGGCCCGGGGCCCGGCGTGGTGGCTGTATTTGCTTCCGGCACGATATATCCGTGCCTGCCAATAGAGCCGACATAGTCAAGCTTGAGAGCCATGTTCCCTGGCAGTTGCTGTTGAACGCCAAGGTTGTACTCGATGGCATAGGGGATCTTGTTGTTCGGATTGGCCCCATAGCTGCAATAGGGCGCTATCCCCGCTCCAATGAGCGACGTGGCCGAGGGAAGGCTATCGAGGTAGGCTTGCGGCACGCCAAGATCCAAACTCGTGATGTTTAATGCGGCTCCGCTGGGCCAGGAGAGACGGACGTTCTGGTTTTCCTGCACCAACGTATTGTTGTGGTCATCCAGCATTGCGAGGGCCGCGTGGATTACAGTGCGGTCGAGCACCTGGTAAGTAGCGCCGAGGCGGGGCTCCCAACCGTTGTACTGAGGGTTGAAGATTCCGCTCGGTGCATTGGCTGCGGAAAAATACGGCGGAACTGCGCCGGTGACAAAGAACTTTCCGGTCAGTACGTCCAGTCCGGAGACGATTTTGTGGTAATTCGGGGGGGTTACATAGTCCCACCGCATCCCGGCCGTGACCACCAGCTTTTTCGTCATCTGCCACTGGTCCTGGGCATAGAGGCCGTACCAGCTTACAACCTGGTCTGCCCCGGTGTTCCCCAGCCAGGGATAGTAAGCGTCTGGGACACCAAGCAGGAAGCTGGCGGCGCCATAGCCGGTGGGGCCCGCGGTGGCGTCTTGAGCGGTGCCATTCTGCTGGAAGTTCATGCTCGCGCCCCAACCGTCGTCATAGCTGCGCAAGTGATAGTACATGGCTCCAGCGCTCATGGTATGGTGGCCGACCACCTTGGATAGATCCGCGTGATAATCCATGGTCTCGATGGGACCGAGCGGGATGGCAAATTGACTTGTGCCGGTAAAACCATTCGCTATTCCGATTTGCGGACCCATCGCGATCCCATCGTGCGCAGGGGCGGCTTGTGTGAAGTTGATCGAGTTACTGAAGTCCGCTCCCCAAGCCTGGTCGCTGGAGGCATAATTCACATACGAGTACCCGTAGCGGAAGTTCAGGATGGTTTTGGGATTGAAAATGTGCGTGTATCCCAGAGCGGCTTGCTGCCCGTAATTACGCAGCGAATGGTTGTATGTGGGAAGCCCTTCCGGAGAGAGTTTGTTTTGATTGGAACGATTGAAGCGCGCAAAGAGGGTGTCGTTCTGGGTGATTTGATGGTCTACCCGGAATCCAAAGACGTCGCTCAGAACATTCACGCGGCCGGACCACCTGTAGTTGGGCAGGGTGCCCTCCGGAACGCCCATGTTGGCGTCGGTGGGATAGAACTTTTCGAGAATCGCCAGGCTGGCATTGTTGCGTTGCGCCTTGGGAATGGTATTGTTCGGGAATGGATCACGGATATAGCTTCCCGGATTGTTGGGATCGGGACGGCTGGTGGTGGGATCGTAGATTTCGTTGGCGTATTCCGGCCGGCCCAGGCTGTCTGTTCCGATTTGAGTGGTCCCCATGATTCCACTGAAGTCGCCGCCAATTTCGGCAGCTGTGAGTACGCTGGACAGTTGTGTGAAGGATTGTACGGAGCGGAATCCTTCCCAGTATCCGGAGAACCAGGTTTTGTTCTTGCCATCGTACACGTGCGGGATCGTGACCGGCCCGCCAAGATAGAGACCGTATTGGTTTTGCCGGTAAGGCTGCCGCTGGGTGTCAGGAAAGGTCTGGGCGTCCAGTGCGCTATTGCGTATGAACTCCCAGCCGGCGCCATGGTAGTTATTGGTTCCCGAGCGGGTTACGACATTGATGTTGGCTCCGTAACTGATCGAGAACTGGGCATCCGTAATGTGCGACTGGACATTGAATTCCTGGATGGCGTCGGGCGGCGGTGCGATCACCCAGACATTCGTGTAGACCGAATTATTCAGGATGCCATCCATCGTGAAGTTATTCTGTTCCCCGCGCTGTCCATTAACTGAAGGACTGATGCCGCCGGAGCCAAGGGCCACGGTGAATGCGTTCTGTTGCCCGTTTTGTACTGGAGCCACTCCTGGTGTCAAAAGAGTGAGTTGCGTGAATTCGCGCCCATTGAGCGGCAAGTCCACGGTTTCCTCATGCCCGATGACTTCGCTAAGCGTAGACGAGGTTGTATTCAGCATGGGCGGCGCTGTGGTGACTTCAATGGTTTCGGTTGCGGATGCCACTCCAAGCTGAACGCCAAGGGTAACGCTTTGATTCACCTGGAGTTCAACATTGTCGTGGCT
>ODAK010007336.1_pt1 | contig 11061 bp, 6 predicted proteins | sample 1539591 | NCBI WGS metagenome assembly ODAK01 (sample SAMEA3539303, study PRJEB22396) | soil metagenome | biome: tundra; feature: field; material: soil | place: USA | collected 2010-05 | depth 0.15 m | reverse complement strand
GATCGATTGCTTGCGCCTGAGTCGATTTCAATTGTGTCTCGGCCTCAGCAACGTCGAGACGACTGACGACGCCGGCTTCGTAGCGATTGCGCGTAAGTTGCAGCGTGCGTTCATATGCTGCCACCGTCTGGTCGAGCAAGCGGTATTGGGCATCGTTGATGCGCAGTTGCAAATAGGTTTGCACCAGTGTGGCATGGATGCTGAGCAGCGCAGCCTGCAAATCGGCAGCGCTAGCCTGGGCTGATGCCGTACTGGATTCGACGCTACGCCTGATACTGCCCCAGACGTCCGCCTCCCAGCTTGCGTTCAAGGCAACGCGGTCGTTAGGTGTGGCGATGGTTGCGCCGCCCGACTGCCCGCGGCTGACGGAAGCGCTGCCCGACAGCGTTGGGAAATAGGCAGCGCGGGAACCAGCCAGAACGGCCAGCGCCTGCCGGTACTGGGCCTCGGCGATATGCACGTTCTGATTCGAAACTGTCACTTGCTCCACCAGCGCGTTCAACTGCATATCGCCGTAGAGTTCCCACCACTTGCCGCGCAGAGCCTCATCCTGCGGCTGAGCCAGTTTCCAGCCCTGCGCTTCCTTGAAAGCGGCTGGAACGGAGATTTCCGGCTTGCGGTAATCGGGGCCGACGGCACATCCGGACAGCATAAGCAGTGCCAGCAGCAAAGGGGTTGCACGAGCAGCGTGGGCAGGTAGGGTCATCGCATTTTCTCTCAAGTTGTCAGTGCCGTTGCCTCAGCCGGCGCGGCAGAGGTATGGCGTTGCCGCCGATCCATCCACCGCTGCCGCAAACGGTCCAGATAAAGATACACCACCGGTGTTGTATACAGGGTAAGCAGTTGGCTCAGTATCAGGCCGCCGAGGATAGCTATGCCTAGCGGCTGACGCAGCTCGGCACCGTCGCCGCTTCTGATTGCCAGCGGTAGCGCACCGAACAGCGCCGCCATAGTGGTCATCATGATCGGGCGAAAGCGCAGTAGGCACGCTTCATAGATTGCCGCGCGCGGTTCGAGACCACGCTCGCGCTGAGCCGTGAGCGCGAAGTCAATCATCATGATGGCGTTTTTCTTGACGATGCCGATCAGCAGGATCACGCCGATCAGCGCGATGATGGAAAAATCGGTCTGAAAGGCGAGCAATGCCAGTATCGCGCCGACCCCGGCCGAGGGCAGTGTCGACAGGATTGTGATGGGGTGTATCAGGCTCTCGTACAGAACGCCGAGCACAATATACAGAGTGATCAAGGCAGCCAGTATCAGCAGCGGCTGATTGGCGAGCGAATCCTGAAACACCTTGGCGGTTCCCTGAAAGCTGCCGTGCACCGAAATCGGTACCCCGATGCGCAGCATTTCCGCATCTATAGCTTGCGTCGCAGCAGAAAGGGAAACGCCCACCGGCAGGTTGAACGAAATAGTCGAAGCGGCAAACTGTCCTTGGTGGTTCACCGCGAGCGGTGTCGCGGTCGGTTTCCAGCGCGCAAACGCGGTCAGCGGCACCTGCGCGGTTGCCCCATTTAATCCGGTCGCGATCACATACATGTTCTTCAGCGTCTCAGGGCTCTGCCAGTATTGCGGCGCAGCTTCCATGACTACGTGGTACTGGTTGAGCGGATTGTAGATAGTCGACACCTGACGCTGCCCGAACAGATCGTTGAGCGTTGCGTCGATCAGCATCTGGTTCAGACCGAGCCGGGCAACGGCATCATGGTCGATGATCAACGAAGTCTGCAGCCCCTTGTCTTGCTGGTCGGTGTTAACGTCTGCCAGTATCGATATCTGGCTCAATGCTTTGAGCACGCGCGGTCCCCAGGTACTCAGCTCGTCGAGGTTGTCCGCCTGTAGTGTGTATTGGTACTGAGCGTTGCTGGCGCGTCCGCCGACACGAATATCCTGCACCGGTTGCAGGAACAAATTCGCACCCGGTTCGTGTGCCAGCTTGCCGCGCAACCGGGCGATTACCTTGTCGATTGAAATATTCCGTTCGGACAATGGCTTCAGGGAAACGAACATCATGCCGGTATTGAGCTGGCCGCCGCCGGTGAAACCGATGACGGTGTCCACCGCCGGATCATGCTGCACGATGTCGACAAAGGCGGCAAGCTTGCCGCGCATGGCCTGAAACGAAATGCTCTGGTCGGCCTGGATGAATCCCATCAGGCGGCCGGTGTCCTGCTGCGGGAAAAAACCCTTGGGTATGATGGTGTAAAGGTAGATATTGAAGCCGACCGTGGCAATCAGGATCAGCATCATGATGCGGCTGTGGTGCAATGCCCAATCGAGCGAGCGCCGATAACCCCCCAGCATTGCCTCAAACGCTCGCCCGCTGAGCAGTTGCAGGCGCCCTGGGCGCCGCTCCGCCTGTGGCCGCAACAGCAGCGCACACATCATCGGCGTGGTCGTGAGCGACACCAGCAGCGACACCAGGATGGCGACCGACAGGGTCACGGCAAATTCGCGGAATAACCGCCCGATGATGCCACCCATCATCAGGATCGGAATAAACACGGCGATCAGCGACAGGCTCATCGACAATACGGTGAAGCCGACCTCGCGGGCGCCGCGGATTGCAGCATCGAACGGCTTCATGCCATCCTCGATGTGGCGCGAGATGTTCTCCAGCACCACCACGGCATCGTCCACGACAAAGCCGGTAGCGATGGTCAACGCCATCAACGACAGATTGTTGAGGCTGAATCCGGCCAGGTACATCACGGCGAAGGTGCCGATCAATGATACCGGAACCGCCACGCAGGGAATCAGCGCGGATCGGCCATCGCGCAGGAACAGGAATACCACCAGCACCACCAGCGCAACCGAGATCAGTAGCGTGCGCTCCACTTCGTGTAGCGAGGCGCGGATGGTGGGAGTGCGATCCATCGCCACCTCGAGATTGATCGCTGCCGGAATCGAGGCGCGCAACTGTGGCAGCAGGGCCTTGACCCGGTCCACCGTTTCGATGATGTTGGCTCCCGGCTGCCGGTACAGGATCAGCATCACCGCCGGCTTGCCATTTGCCAGACCGGCGTTGCGCACGTCCTGCCCCGAATCCAGGACTTCTGCCACGTCGCTCAGGCGCACTGCGGCACCGTTGTTCCAGGCGACGATCAGCGGCAGGTATTCTGCCGCATTCCGTGCCTGGTCATTAGCCAGAATCTGCCAGCGCCGATCACCCTCTTCCAGCGCGCCCTTGGGCCGGTCGGCGTTGCTGGCGACAATCGCTGCGCGCACATTCTCGACGCCGATGCCGGCACGGGACAGTGCGCCGGGGTTGAGTTCCACCCGTACTGCCGGCAGCGAGCTGCCGCCGACACTAACCTGGCCGATGCCCGCTACCTGCGATATTTTCTGCGCCAGAATGGTCGACGCAGCGTCGTACATCTGCGGACGTGACATCGACTCCGAGGTAAGGGAAAGAATCATGATCGGCGCATCAGCCGGATTTACCTTGCGGTAGGTCGGATTGCTCGGCAAACCGGTGGGCATCAGGGTGTGAGCTGCATTTATTGCCGCCTGCACGTCGCGCGCCGCACCGTCGATGTTGCGGTCAAGATCGAACTGCAGCGTGATGCGCGTCGAGCCGAGCGAACTGCTGGAAGTCATTTCGGTTATTCCTGCAATTACGCCGAGCGAGCGTTCGAGCGGTGTCGCCACGGTGGATGCCATGGTCTCCGGACTGGCACCGGGCAGCGATGCCTGCACCGAGATGGTCGGAAAATCGACCTGCGGCAACGGTGCCACCGGCAGCAGTTGAAAGGCGACGATGCCGATCAGGGCAATGCCCAGAGTGAGCAAGGTGGTGGCGACTGGGCGCTGGATGAAAATGGCAGAAAAATTCATGCTCGTGTTATACCGAAAATTTGTCGGATTCAGCGCGCGCTTTATGAGTGAACCCGAAGCGCCCTTCCATCCGGCGTCCCAGCCGGTCGAAGGCGAGGTAGATAACCGGAGTGGTGAACAGCGTCAACACTTGGCTCACCAGCAGACCGCCGACCATGGTGATGCCGAGCGGATGACGCAGTTCGGAGCCGACACCGGTGCCGAGCATCAGCGGTAGTGCGCCGAGCAGCGCCGACATGGTGGTCATCAGGATCGGGCGAAAGCGCAGCAGGCAAGCTTCGAAGATCGCATCACGCGGCGACTTGCCTTGTTCGCGTTCTGCCGCCAGCGCGAAATCGATCATCATGATCGCGTTCTTCTTGACGATGCCGATCAGCAAAATAATGCCGATGATGCCGATGATGCCGAGATCGTTACCCGACACCAGCAGCGCCAACAATGCACCGACACCGGCCGAGGGCAGGGTGGACAGGATAGTCACCGGATGGATGTAGCTCTCGTACAGCACGCCGAGCACGATATACATGGTAACGATAGCTGCCAGTATCAGCAGCAGCGTGCTGTTGAGCGAAGCCTGGAACGCCAGCGCGGCCCCCTGGAAGCTGGTCTGGATACTGGCGGGCATGCCGAGTTCCTGTTCCACGCCGTGCACCGCTTTGACCGCGTCGCCAAGTGAGGCGCCCGGTGCCAGATTGAAGGAGATGGTGACGGCGGGAAACTGGCCGATATGGTTGATGGACAGCGGTGTCGTCCGCTCGGACACGCGGGAAATCGAGTTCAGCGGCACTTGGGCACCACTGGGCGAGACGATGTAGATACCGTCCAGTGCCTGTAACCCGCGCTGGAGTTCCGGCTTGACTTCGAGCACTACTCGGTACAGGTTAGACTGCGTGTAGATGGTCGACACCAGCCTCTGGCCGAAGGCATCATAAAGCGCGTTATCGATCGCCGCCGGTGTAATGCCAAGCCGACCGGCACTGTCGCGGTCGATGTCGATGTAGGCCTGCACTCCCTGATCCTGCATGTCACTGGCGACATCGGCCAGTTGCGGTAGCTGGCGCAGGCGCTCCATCAGCTTGGGCGTCCATAGCGCCAGTTCGTCCGGATTGGCGTCCTCGACGCTGAACTGGTACTGGGTACGGCTGATGCGGTCCTCGATGGTCAGATCCTGTACCGGCTGCATGAACATAGAGATGCCGGCGATCTGTTCCAGACGTGGTTGCAGGCGGCGGATGACACCTGCAGCATCGGCATCGCGGGCTGCTTTCGGTTTCAGGTTGATCAGCATGCGGCCACTGTTTAGCGTGGTGTTGGCACCATCGACGCCGATGAAAGACGACAGGCTGTCCACCGCCGGATCCTGCAGCACGGCATCGGCCAGCGCCTGTTGCCGCTCTGCCATGGCAGCAAAGGAAATCGACTGCGGCGCCTCGGTGATGCCCTGGATCGCGCCGGTATCCTGCACCGGGAAGAAGCCCTTGGGCACAAACACATAGAGCAGCACGGTGAGCACCAGCGTGGCCACTGCGACCAGTAAAGTAGCCCCTTGCCGGTCCAGCACCCAGTTGAGCATACGGCCGTAACGCGCGATCACGGCCTCAAAGAAGGCACCGCTACGGCGCGAGAACCAGCTCTGTTCGGCCTCGGGGATGTGCCGCAGCAGTTTGGCGCACATCATCGGCGTGAGCGTCAGTGATACCACAGCCGAAATCAGGATCGCTACCGCGAGGGTGATAGCGAACTGGCGGAACAGCCGGCCGACCACGTCGCCCATGAACAGCAGCGGAATCAGTACCGCGATCAGGGAAAAAGTCAGCGAGATGATGGTGAAACCAATCTGCTTGGCACCCTTCAGCGCCGCCTGCAGCGGCGGTTCGCCGTCCTCGATGTAGCGCGTGATGTTCTCAATCATGACGATGGCGTCATCGACCACGAAACCGGTGGCTATGGTCAGCGACATCAGCGTCAGGTTGTTGATGCTGAAGCCGGCGAGGTACATCACGCCAAAGGTGCCTACCAGCGACAGCGGCACCGCGATGCTGGGAATAATGGTCGCGGACAGGTTGCGCAGGAAGACGAAGATCACCATCACCACCAGCGATACCGACAGCATCAGTTCGAAACGTACATCGTTCACTGAAGCGCGGATGGTGGTGGTGCGGTCGGTCAGCAGCTGTACTTCTACCGATCCTGGCAGCGTTGCCTGCAACTGCGGCAGCAGCGCCTTGATGCGGTCCACTGTCTCGATCACGTTGGCGCCGGGCTGGCGCTGGATATTCAGAATTACCGCCGGATGCTGCTGTTTTCCGATGCCGGCCCAAGCTGCCAGATGAACGTTTTCGGCGCCGTCGATGATTTCGGCCACGTCGGACAAATGAATCGGAGCCCCGTTGCGCCAGGCGATAATCAGCTGGCGATAATCGACCGCCGACATGAGCTGGTCATTGGCATCCACTGTCGAGGCGCGCGTCGGGCCGTCGAAACTTCCCTTGGCCATGTTCACGTTGGCATTGCCGATGGCCGTGCGCAGGTCGTCAAGGTTAAGGCCGTTGGCCGCCAGTGCCTTCGGATTGGCCTGCACGCGCACTGCCGGGCGCTGTCCGCCGCCTATGCTGACCAGTCCGACGCCGGATAGTTGCGAGAGTTTCTGCGCGAAGCGGGTGTCGACCAGATCTTCCACCTTGGGCAGGGGCAGGCTCGTAGAAGTGACCGCCAGCGTGATGATCGGCGCATCGGCCGGATTGACCTTGCTGTATATCGGTGGCATCGGCAAATCCACCGGCAGGAAGGAACTGGCAGCGTTGATCGCCGCCTGCACTTCCTGTTCCGCGACATCGAGGCCGAGGGTAAGACTGAACTGCAGCGTGATGACCGAGGCGCCGCCGGAACTGGAGGATGACATCTGGTTCAGGCCCGGCATCTGGCCGAACTGCCGCTCCAGCGGCGCAGTGACGGACGAGGTCATCACGTCCGGGCTGGCGCCTGGATAAAGCGTAGTGACCTGCATCGTCGGGTAATCCACCTCGGGCAGCGCCGAGATCGGCAGCATATGGTATCCCACCAGACCGGACAGCAGGATCGCGAGCATCAGCAGCGAAGTCGCTACCGGCCGCAGAATGAACAAACGCGACGGATTCATTCGCCGGCCTTGCGTCCGGCAGATATCGCTTCTCCCCCGCTTGCGGCGGGCGCTCCGCTCGGGCCGCCGGGGTTATCCCCCCGGCGGCGCTTCGATTCGCCGGGTGCATCACCGTTGGGCGGGCCTGTGCTACCGGGCTGGCGCGCCTCTGGCGTAGTAACTTCCACTTTTGTTCCCTGGCGCAGCTTGTCGGCACCATCGACCACGACTTGCTCGCCCACAGCCAAACCATTTTCGATTGCTACTGTGTCCGCCGTGGTCGGCCCCAGCGTGACCGGGCGCAGGCTCACGGATTTGTCTGTATCGTTTATGACATAGACGAAAGTGCCCTGCGTGCCACGCTGAATCGCTGCGACCGGCACCAGGGTAGCGCCGATACGCGTTTCGACGCGCAGGCGTGCATTGACGAACTGGTTCGGGAACAGCGAGTTGTCGGAATTGGTGAACTCGGCCTTGAGCTTGACCGTGCCGGTCGTGGTGTCGATTTGATTGTCAACTGTCAGCAGCTTGCCCATCGCCAGACTGGTCTTGCCATCACGATCCCAGACATCGACTGGCAACGTCTTACCCGCCAGCAGGCGAGACGCCACTGCAGCGAGACTGTCCGCAGGAATGGCGAACACGACTGCAATCGGCTGCGTCTGGGTAATATAGACCAAGCCGGTCGTGTCGGCGGCATGCACCATGTTGCCGACATCTATCTGGCGCAGGCCGAGGCGGCCGGAAAGCGGCGCCGTGATCCGCGTGAAGTCGAGCTGCAGCTTGGCGCTATCCACCTGTGCCTGATCTGTCTGCACCGTGCCCTTATATTGTTGTACCAGTGCTTCCTGCGTGTCGAACTGTTGCCGGGGGATCGACTCCTTCACCAGCATGCCGCGGTAACGCTCGAGATCAAGTTGTGCATTGGTAAGCAGTGCCTGATCGCGCACCAGCTGACCACTGGCCTGATCGAGCAGAACGCGAAATGGTCGCGGATCAATTTCCGCCAGCACCTCGTCGACCTTCACCAGTTGGCCCTCACGAAATGGAACTCGCACCAACTGTCCGTCGACGCGCGGCTTGACGAGGACGGTGTTGCGCGCCGTCACCGTGCCCAATGCGTTCAGTACCACGTCGATATCGCCGAGTCGCGCCGCTGCGGCCAGCACCGGTATGGGCCGGCCGCCATCCATGTTGGGACGCCCGCCCTGCGGTGTCGTCCCTCCCTGCCTGCCATAGAAATAAAAAAGTGCCGCACTTCCGGCGGCGAGTAGCAGCATGAGTGCGATCCAGAGTGATTTTTTTTTCATGCCGTTTCTATTTTCCTGTTGAGTCTGGTTTGTAATCCAGATGAAAAGCTGGTGGAGCAGACAGCGTCCAAAGTGACAAACCTGAATTCAGTTTCTCGATTGTTGTCGGCGGCAATGCTATGAGCACGGTGTTTCAATTCAACAATGAATCTGCTTTTCAGCATCACCCCCGGATAGTTTTTGTATGGTAATCAAGACTGCTATCCTGATTACGATATTCATTATTTCGACAGCAGATCAGCACCGTCTCCCAGCCAGCGTCTGGCATCTTTCGTCAGCCATTCCTGTGCAAAGAAATCGTTCTTGATGATCGCATCAAGATATGCCGTCGTCACGTTCTGAATATATCGTAAATGCTCTTCCCATGCATCTGGGGATAGCTGTCCCGAAACTGATGCAGCTGCCTTGTCGCCGCCGCGACTCCCGCCACCGCGATTGCCTTTGCGCCCTTTTTTCTCGCCACTACCAGTACCCCTATCATTGCCACTGCCGTCCTTTGTGGCGGGTTGATGCTCATCCTGACTATGTTCAGCACTGGACTGGGGTGTCACTTTACCGGACAAAAGAGCGTGTGGTCCAGTATATAGGGAAAGAAGATATTTTTGATCAGGTGGCATGTATTCAAAGGGGGCGCGGCGGAGCGCCGCCGTCGTAACCAAGCCATATTGATCTACATCTTCCATGCTGGTAACGGATATCACGGGAACATGAACCAATTTGAATCGTTGCTCGAATCCTGCTCCCGAGAAGTCGGCGTATGGGCTCAGGGCGACTATGCATTTCACCGCGTCCGGCAAAGTAAATGGCTCGATCCCGTTGATGTACTCTCCCGCTGCAAACATGGCTGTCTGCGCTCCCAGGTCGAACCCGGCAATCACAATACGCGTGAGATCCATATGAGAAAAAACAGTCGCTTCACTGCTGCTGTTCCGACGTTTGATTTCTGCCAATGATTTCTGCAGGACAGACTGACGATAGTCGAGTGAACGTGGAGAAAACTGTTCTCTTACTATATCCTTGCGTTCCTCATTATTGTGCGTCGCTTGCGCTGACCAGATTCGCCCAACGGTATCGGGCTGAATGGCCAGAACGGCATACCCGGCCTCTGCCCACGGACGACGCCAAGCTGCACCGCTTTCAGCCGACTCACCCAGCCCGGGCAGATAAACAATCAGAGGAAAATTGCCGTCGCCAGACGGCATCATGAGCGTCACGTCGACTGTATCGTCCGACAGCGTCCAACTTTCTCGCGTCGAGGTAATGGCGTAGTGATGCTCCGCCAGGTAACCGGGACTGAGATGCTGCCTGGCAATCTCCTGATTGTGCGATGGAGTATTGGCGCATCCCGGAAGCAAAACGGCCAACGCCAATAAAACAATGATGCGGCGTTGATGTATTGCAACCATCCGGTTCATCATCGCACCGGAGGAGCTGGGGGCAGATACCCTGGTGGTACACTAGGCACCATCGCGGGAGGAGTTGCAGGTGGCGTAGCGGATGGTGGAGCGGATGGTGTAGCCGGGACGGGTTGCCATCCGCCGGGACACGAAGGCACATATGGATAATAACCGTTGGCGGCAGCACAGAAATACCAGAACTGCTGCGCTGGTGGTGGCGCACTGGCTTGAGGAGGCGACGGCTGCACCACAATTGTCTCTGTCGGTATATATGCATAAGGGTCGGGGTATGGATAAACTGGTTGAGGATAGAAAAACCATTCTCCGCCCGCTACCCACCACCATCCAAATCGGCCTCCATGCCACATTTGCCGCCAATTTCCTGAACGCCATAATCGATAATCATGTCGATCAAAGTGCCGAAAATCCCCATGCCAAGGACCTCTGGGGCCGTGCCACACGCCACCGTGCCACTCGCCACCGTGCCACTCGCCACCGCGCATCTCCTCAGCGCTGGCGGACATTGATGCCACAGCCAAGGTCGCAACTGCAAGCGCATTAATAACAAGGGGGCGTTTAAAGTTCATCAATGTTCCTTTCAAGGTTGCATTCTACTTCGATCCAAAATTATGTTGCCAACCTCAGAGGTTGACAACATTTATTTTATTGAAACCAACGACAGATCAGCATTGTCTATTACTGGGGCGGAGGCGGAGGAAAGTTGGGTTCTGGCTGCCTATACCCAGTATTGGGTGGGGGCGCAGGGATCTGCTGCTGGTATTGATAGCCAGGAACCTGATTGCCTTTGGCGTACATACACTGTTTGTATGCGTTGTCATAACTCCACTGGGCATCTCGCGATGAATATGCCGCCTGATTTGAGCCGGCTGCCGAACCTACAAGAAGCCCCGTGCCAGCACCAACAGCCGCGCCTTGGCGACCTCCCAGCAACGCCCCTGCCGCCGTACCGATCGCCGTTCCCGCTACCGCAGACCCTGCGAAACTTTGAGAGGCTGCTGAATCGGGAGTTAACCCTATGGAATGTTCGGCAAACTGCCGGCACTGACTCTCTTCCGCCTCAAACATTTCAAACGGCTTGCCGGGTGCCGGCATGACTGTCACCCTGGGGCCCATTGGGTGGGGCGTTGTGCAGCCAGCAAATATAAGTACTGCCAAACAATAAGCAACTCTGCGATACCAGATCGAAGTCATGATTTATCTCCTTTTTATTATCGTGTCGGGGCGCCGTATGGCGCACTCGGTAAAGTAGCGGGTGGAGGTGGAGTAGCCAGTACGGCTTGCCATCCACTCGGGCACGAAGGCACATAGGGGTAATAAGCATTGGCGGCAGGACAGAAATACCAGTACTGCACCGATGAGGGTGCAACGCCAGGTG
>ODAK010007334.1_pt1 | contig 11062 bp, 9 predicted proteins | sample 1539591 | NCBI WGS metagenome assembly ODAK01 (sample SAMEA3539303, study PRJEB22396) | soil metagenome | biome: tundra; feature: field; material: soil | place: USA | collected 2010-05 | depth 0.15 m | reverse complement strand
TGATCGCGGAAACTTCTCGCGGTATGGACCGCATCTCAAACGTGAAGATTGCATTGATTCGATTTGGAGGAACCTACTTCTTTTGGACGGCATCTCCCGCCGGCGTCAGCAACGCAGAATGAATAACTCCCAGCAGTTTCCCAGTCGAGTCACCTGAGTAATCCCAGAACATAACTCCACCGAGCTTGTGAGTTACAACGTACTTACACTTTCGCTGCAGAGATTCAGGGTCCTCGTACGATACAAACTGATGCTTGCTCTCGCTGTATAGGTAGGGCGCGGCAGCTGCACCATCCCAGTAACGCGTGAAACCCTGGGTCAACAGACTGCCGTCAATGAGGCTGTAGGGCGTATATGCATTCGGCACCAGTTTGCCGGGCTGAAAGAGGCCATGATTCTCGTTCTGCACTTCGCCCCACATGCGACCATAAAACGGCACGCCCAGCAAAATCTTCGCAGCTGGCACACCCGCCTTTTCAAATGCCTTCACTGACTCGTCCGCTGATACCTTCTTCGGGTCCGCTGGATTTTGAAACAGTGGAGCATGATGCCCGGTGATCGCATCCGAGCCCGCTTCATAGTAGTCATACGCCATCAAGTTGACTGTATCTACGTATCGCTGAACTTTGGCCATCTCGGTGTGATCTATAAATTCGTTGGATGCGCCGGCCGCCATCGTCAAATAAAGTCTCTTGTGGGTCTTAGCCGTTTCCAGGTCAAATCGCTCGCGCAGCTCTTTCAACAGCGACGTAAAGTTCCTTCCGTCTTCATTACGAAAAGGATGACCCGACCCAACCAGGCCCGGGTATTCCCAGTCCACATCCAGACCATCCAGATCGTAGAGTTTCAAAAAATCCATCACGCTACCGATGAAGACGCTTCTGCTCTGCGGCGTGAGCGACACGTCGGAAAAATTCGTCGACCACAGCCACCCGCCAACTGAGATCAGAACTGTAAGCGATGGATTTTGCCGCCGGAGAGCCGTCACCTGTGCGAGGTTCTGAGCGTCCTCGGGAACACCCAACACCATGCGCCCACCGTTGATGTTTGCGAATGCATAGTTGATGCGCGTCATGCTGTGCGCATCAATTTGCCCCGGCTGCAGCACTGTATTGCGCAAGAAGACGTAGCCGCACACCACTGGCTTTTGCTGCGCGAAGGTTGCCGTCGCGCACACAGCGGAAAGGACTAAAGCGAGACCGAAGGCGATTGGGCGGATTCGAGGCATGTGCGCACGTCCTGAATCGAAGTATCGGACTTCCTGCCCGTTGGAGCAACCACCCTTTGCCTCAAGTTCGCTATCGAATTTACGTCACTCAGCCTTTTTGCGGCGGCATCGGTCGTTCGTGGATGATCATCCACGACGTGCCAAAGCGGTCACGCAACTGGGCAAACCTTGTTGCGAAAAAGGTCTCTTGCATCGGCATGAACACTTCGCCGCCCTTTGCCAGCAGCGCAAAGATGCGTTCCGCCTCCTGATCCGAGTCCACTCCCAACGACAAGTAGACGCTGCGCATCGGCTGGAACCGGTCCGGCGGCACATCGCTCGCCATGATCACCGTTTCGCCCAGAGTGAGGCTTGCATGCAAAATCGCATCTTTCCATTCCGGCGCAACGGGCGGGCCGCCCGGCGCATCGCCGTGCTTCATCATCATCCCGATCTTTCCGCCTAGATTCTCTTCATAAAAGCGGAATGCCTCCGCGCAGTTACCGCCATAGTTCAGATAGGTATGCAACTTCATCGTCATCTCTCCTGTTCGGAATTTTGTTCCAGCCGTCCGCATAAACGCAAGTGGCCGGCAGCATTGCGCGGCCGGCCCTGGGAATCACATTTCGATTATTCGCCAGAAGTTGGAACTGCGCCAACAAGAACGATAGGCGCGGTCGGCGTGGCGGATCCCTCCGCCTTCTCGATCGTCACGCCAAATGCCTTCGCGGGCACTCCCTTGGGCAGCGGCGGCAACACCACGCTCGCGCTACCGGCCGCGTCAGGCTTGAAGAGCCCAGCCGGGATCGGAGCTTGTCCGTTGGCCGGAATAACCCACAATTCATACGTCTTGCCTGCGGCTAATTGATCAAGATCATTTGCCTGCAAGATCAGGCCGCCACTTTCAGCGAGGTAGACGGCACGCGCCGTAGGTGCGGGTTTCGCTTTGCTCGTCGTCAGCGTCACGCGCTTCGCAGTCGGCGCGGTGAGCAATTGCAAAACTTCCTGCGCATGAGAATTGGCAGCAGCCTGTATCGAGAGTGCGTCCGACTGTCTGCGCAAGTCATCGTTGAGCGACCGTATGCGCATTCCCAATAAAGCCGTGACTAGCAGCATGGCCGCAACTGCCATCCACGGTACCCACACAGAGGCGCCGCGCGTTGGCCGGATGGTATCGATCGCGACCACCGGCGCGCCGAGCCACTCCTGCTCCTCATTGGGTGCCGCTTCGATGCGATTCATAAAGCGCTCGCGCGCACCCTCAGGCACCGGATGCTGCTCCACGCTCAATGCGACCAGCGCAAGATCACCGGTTAACTCAGCGAGGTCCGCGCGGCAAGCCTCGCAATCTTCAAGATGCGCGCGCACCGCTGCGGACTCTCCCTCTGAGAGAGCCTGCATCGCATAGAGAATCAAATCCTCCTGCGGAATGTGTGCGCCTTGCATCATGCTTCTATCGCCTTTCGTAAACTCATCAACGCTGATCTGATTCGCGTCTTGACCGTCCCCAATGGGTCCCCGGTTCGTGCCGCAATTTCTGAATGGCTCAGTCCTTCAAAGAACGCCAACTCAACTGATTTCTGTTGCTCCGATGGCAGGCCATTAAGAATTCCCCTGACCTTTTCCATGATCGAATTCCGTTCAACTTCAGAAGCCAGGTCGGTCTTTGCAGTCAATACAACTTCGTCAACCGAATCCGTCGGCTTCCTGCGTCGTAACGCATCGATCGACCGATTGCGCGCCATTACCGACAGCCACGCGCCGAGCGATCCACGACCCTGCACAAAGCAGCTCGGACTTCTCCAGACTTGGAAGAAGATCTCTTGCATCACGTCTTCTGCCTGGCCCGTATCATTCAATACGCGAAGTGCGACCGAATAAACCATGCTCCCATAGCGATCAAAAAGATCGCTCATGGCCTGCTGATCATTGCACTTCACGCGATTGAGCAATAGCTCATCTGCCTTTCCAGCCTCATCGCGATGAACTGAATCTCTATCAATAGAACGATGAGAGGGCCTTGCCGGATTGGAGGGATTTTCCATGATCGGGGGCTTCAATAGCGGTGCAGGTGCAAATCAGACTGTATTCTATTGACCACATATTACAAAGTAAAACTTGTTTGTTGCCAAGCGTCCGCCTTAAATTTTGATGCATAAAATGGCAAACGGGGCGGAGATTCTGAGATTCTCTCCGGCCCGCCTCACCCCTCCTGTTTACTTGATTTTTGCAATTTGGGCCGTTGGGAAAGAATGCACCGCCCGACGAACCGCCGCCATAGCCGATCCTCAGTCCCTGCGCCTTTGTACGGCTGAAAGCGATTGCGTTTTGATCCGTCCGTTGGCTGTCTCGGTTGCATACTGCTCGGCAGCGGCGTCACAAACTTAACCATCGGGTTTACCTTGACCGTTACTGGCTCACCCGCTGCTCCGTTCGGCCCCGAGATTCCAATCCCGATCTGGGCGAACGTCAGTCGACGCACCTGCGCCCGCGCCGTATCCTGTGCCCGTCAAAAACCTTCGCCGTGACACACCTCTACTGTTGAGATCATGGTCATTTCCCATTTGCTCTCTTTTGCCCACCAGTTTTGGAATCGCATACCGGTGAGGTACGAAGAGGGCATGGTTTCGGATTTCTGGTCAAATTTAGACAGTGGGCGCGCAAAGTTGAACTCAAGCCAAATCAAGCGCTAGCGGCACAAGTGGTAGCATCAGACTTGACAGATGCAAACGAAAAAACTGAAATTGATCCCCCTTGGCGGGCTTGGCGAGTTCGGCATGAACTGCCTGGCACTTCGCTGGGAAGACGACATTATCGTGATCGACGCGGGGCTAATGTTCCCCGAGTCGGAGTTGCTTGGCGTCGATATTGTCGTTCCCGACATCACTTACCTGGTTGAAAACAAGGCGCATGTCCGCGCCATCGTTCTCACCCACGGCCACGAAGATCACATCGGCGGCCTGCCCTGGATTCTCAGTGAACTCAAAGTTCCCGTATACGCCACCGAATTCACGCTGGCCTACGTCGAGGGCAAACTTGAAGAGCACCAGTTGCTCGACGAGATCACCCTGATTGAAATCACGCCGCGCGAAAAGTTCACCATCGGCCCATTCACCATCGAGCCGATTCGCGTGACGCACTCGCTCGTTGATTGCGTCGCATTGGCGATCGATACTCCGGTTGGCGTCGTCATCCACACCGGCGACTTCAAGATTGACCTTGCTCCGCTCGACGACAAGGCATTCGACCTGCACACATTCGCCGAGTACGGCAAGCGCGGCGTTCTCGCCCTCCTGCAGGACTCGACCAACGTCGAGCGCACCGGCTATACGCCCGGTGAACGCGCCGTGATTCCGCGACTCGATGAAATCTTTTCGCAGGCCAAGCGCAAGCTCTTCTTCAGTTGCTTCTCCTCGTCTATTTACCGCATCCGCATCGCTCTCGATCTAGCGCGCAAGCATGGGCGCAAGGTCGCAGTCGTCGGCCGCTCCATGATGGAGAGCACTGAAATTGCGCAGGACCTCGGCTACATCAATGTTCCGCCGGGCCTGATCATCAATCCCGGGCAGATGCGCGACTTCGCGCCGGACCAGTTGCTGGTCATGATCAGCGGCACACAGGGCGAGCCGATGAGCGCGTTGAGCCGCGCCGCCGTCGACAATCACAAGCATGCCCACATCGATTCCGGCGACACCGTCGTTCTCAGTTCCAGAATCATTCCCGGCAACGAGAAGAGTATTTTCCGCGTCATAGATCATCTCTATCGCCGCGATGCCAATGTCATCTGCGACGACGGCTCGAACGGCCTGATTCACGTCAGCGGTCACGGCTGCCAGGAAGAGATGCGCCTCCTCATCAATCTTGTGCGGCCCAAATTTTTCATTCCCGTGCACGGCGATTACCGCAACCTCAAGCGCCACGCCGGGCTCGCCATGGAAACCGGCGCCGTAGAGCACGCTATCGTTCTCGAAGACGGAGATGTGCTCGAACTCGACAAGGACGATGCCCGCAAGAAAGACAAAGTCACCGCCGGCCGCATCCTCATCGATTCGGGATCATCCATCGACGTGGTCGAAGACCTCGTCATCAAGGACCGCCGCATTCTTTCAGAAGACGGCATCGTGCTCGCTGTGCTGGCCATCAACAAGCGGACCGGTAAGGTTGAACAGCAGCCTGAAGTCATCATGCGCGGCTTTGGCGGCGCCGATATCACCGAGCAGGCCCGCGAAGCAGTGCTAAGAACGCTGGACGGCCTGAGCACCGAACAAAAAGCAGACTACGGCACCGTGAAAGAAAAGGTCCGCGGCGAATTGAAAAGGCTGATTCAAAAGACCACCGGCCGCCGCCCCATGATCATGCCGGTGATTCTGGAGATTTGACCGCTCTTTTGGCGTTCGGCCTGCCTGGAATTGGCTCCCATTGAAGAACACTCATGCTATCGATCAATGGGAGACCAAATTCGGATGAGTCTCCTTTTATCTGACCATCCATGGAATAGATCTCAAGCTCGATCAGCTTCCCGGCACTTTGAAAGAGAAGAATTCCCACCAGTTCTTCTCGCGCAGTTCTGCCTTCGAAGTCTCCGATCAACCTTTCGCCATGATCTGTACCCAGCGGCGCGCCCTCTGTGACCTGAAGGCGTATCGACGGACAGCCACAATCACAACTGCGTGCCGCGCGTATTCCTGCCATCTGTGGCAGAAAAGTGCGAAGATCTTCTGAACCATGCTCAAACATCCAACGGAACAATTCCAACTCAGCTGGTGTTAGCGGTCGAAGTTGTTCCGATTCGTTCATCGCTGCATTCAGTTTAATCCCGGCACCTCGAGACGAGCGTGACATCTTCTTTGTTCTGTAGAATTCCGATATGCGCAGCCTTGCGATTTCTGCCACCCTCGCCGCCGCTCTTCTCACTCCTGTGCTTCATGGCCAAACGCCTGAACCGAAACCAGCGACCATTGCCACGGCCTGCCTCCCATCCACGACCCTCGAAGAGTTGACCAAGGCACTCGACGAAGCCGTCAGCGGACCCGGCGACAAAGATCGCGCCTGCCTCCGCGATCTCCTATTGCCCGACGCGCGTCTCACTCCAATCCGCAAAGCAGAAGATGGAACATTTGCTCCCCGCATCTTCACCGTTGACGATTGGATCAACGCAGTCGCAAAGCGCGGAAGCGCCGTCATGTACGAACGCCAGGTCAAGGTGAAGTCCGAGACCTATGGCCACTTCGCCCACCTCTGGAGCACCTACGAGATTCGTCCCACGCCCGACGGCAAAGCGGACGTGGTCGGCATCAACTCCGTCCAGGCCATCAACGATGGCACCCGTTGGAAGGTCATTTCGATCTTGTGGGAGGCAGACGCCACCGCCGGCCCGATGCCTGAAAAATACAAGCCATGACGACTACGTATCCTCTCGTCTCGCTCGAAGCCATTCGCGCGGCTGCAGTGCGCATCGCCGGAGTCGCCGTCAAAACTCCGCTGGTGCGTGCGGACTTCGCAGGCGTGTCGGGCCCCGGCACTTCTCACCAAATCTGGCTCAAGGCTGAAAGCCTGCAGCCCATCGGCAGCTTCAAGCTGCGTGGTGCGGCCAACAAAATCCTGCAACTTACTCCCGAGCAGATCGCTCGCGGCGTCATCACTTATTCAAGCGGCAATCATGCGCAGGGCGTCGCCTACGCGGCGCGCGAAGTGGGAGCGAAGGCAGTAATCGTTATGCCCGCGAACGCGCCCGCCATCAAGCGCGCCGCCACCCTGGCCCTCGGCGCTGAAGTCGTCGATGTAGGCAACGCCTCCAGCGAGCGCCTTGCTAAGGCAGAAGGACTCGTGGCCAAGCACGGCTACGTCGTCGTCCCGCCCTACGATGATGAACAGATCATCGCCGGCCAGGCGACCTGCGGCCTTGAAATCATCGAAGCCCTCCCCGACGTTGACCTGGTGCTCGCGCCCGTCTCAGGCGGCGGCCTCCTTAGCGGAGTGGCCACAGCCGTGAAGCGCCTGCGTCCGCAAGCCAAAGTGTTCGGCGTCGAACCGGAACTCGCCGGCGACACTGCGGAAAGCTTTCGCACCGGCAAGATCGTTACCTGGGGAGCCGAACTGACCAGCCGCACCATCGCCGACGGCCTCCGCACCCAAAGTGTCGGCACGCATAACTTCGCCCACATCCAGGCTTTCGTCGACGGCATCATCACAGTAACCGAGGCTGAGATTCGCGCCGCCATACGCGCCATCATCGCCGCGGCACGCCTCGTTCCCGAACCCAGCGGTGCCGTTGCCACTGCGGCATTGCTCTTTCACGCCGCTCAACTACCGCCGTATCGCAAAGCCGTAGCCATCGTCAGCGGCGGCAATGTGGCGCCCGCGCTCCTCGCTGAAGTGCTCACAGAAGCCGATTCCTAACGTCGTTCGACTATGATTTCTGATGTGAAGAATTCCCGCACTACCGCCTCCCGCGTTCTCGTGCTCACTCTCTCGTTGTTGACTGCGCTGCCCATTGCGGCGCAGAAGAAAGACCAGACGCAAAAACCCATGGCCGGTCCGCGCGCTACTCCTCTGCGCGTCACATGGCTCTACATCACGCCCGACATCGGCTCGCAAAAAGTGGATAAGGTGCAAATCGGCCGCGAGATGGTCGTCGCTGAAAAGAGCGGCCCTTGGATTCGCGTCTACGCCAATACCGACATCGAGGAAGAACACCAAAGTGACACGCCCGAGTTTGGCAGCAATGAGACGCCTCCGCCCATCTCCGGCTGGATGCAGGCCAAGGGCGTCGTCATTGAGAGCACACCCAACGGTGACACCGTGCTCATGGGCGAGGCTGCTAATCAGGAAACGCTCGCCTCCGACCCGCGCGGCCCGGTGATCGCAGCCCGCAGCGCGCGCCTGCTCTATCGCCGTCTGGCCGAGATGTTTCCCAATTCGTCGCTCGCTGCCGAGGCCTCTTGGCGCGCGGCCGACATTCTCTGGCAGATACAGAAAGCCGATGCCTCCACCCGCCCCTCTGCCAAAGAAAAAGAAGCCTACCTGCGCGATCAGATGGATGAAGACGGGATGAAAAAGGTCATCAAGTTTTATCCGCACACGCGCCAGGCCGACCTCGCCGCCTATGCACTCATCGACAACAAACTGTGCGGGGATTGGCAGGGGCAGCAGAAGTGCCCCGAAAAAGAATCGGAAGTCTATGAGAAATATGCCGCCGAGCATCCCGACGGCCCGAGAACCGCGCAAGCTCTATACGGGGCGGTCTATCGGCAGGCGGTCCTGGTGGATATGTACGGCGCAGACGGCAACGACAAGAAAGCCGAAGCCGCCAAATCCCGTGCTCACGAACTCGCCGGCAGACTCAAAGACAAGTTTCCACAGTCGGACTACGCATGGCGATCAGCGGCGCTCGTATACAAGTTGGATCAGGCAGTACCAGTTTATGGCATCGACCGCCCCTGAACAGCGCACAATATTTATTGTCGTTGTTCCGCGAGTTGACGATCGTCTTTCGGAGGGTTTTTGAACGTCTATCTGCAGTCTGTTCTCCTGGGAATTGTTGAAGGCTTGACCGAGTTTCTCCCCGTCAGTTCGACGGCCCATCTGCGCCTCACCGAAGCGCTCATGAAGATCCCGCTCGACGACGCGTATTGGGCGATGTACACCATCGTCATTCAAGCCGGCGCGATTCTTGCCCTTTTGCTTCTCTTCATGGAGCGCATCGTGGCTTTCATCAAAAGCTTTCCCAAAGGTGAGAGCGGCGACCGCACCTGGCTCAATCACCCTATTTCCCTCACCATGATCGCGTTCGTCTGCACCTCCGTCCTCGCCCTCGCATTGAAAAAATGGAGTGACGCGCATCTCAAGAGCATCACCGTGATGGCGGTCGCCCTGCTCGTGGGCGGCATCATCATGTGGGCTGTCGATGCGTGGGCGAGCCGCTTCGAGCCCAACACCCTACATGTCGAAGAGATGAGCCTCGGCCAGGCAATCTGGATCGGATTGTGCCAGTCGCTCTCCGCCATATTTCCCGGAACATCGCGCTCCATGTCAACCATCGCCGCCGGCCAGCTCGTCGGCATGGACCGTCCATCAGCGCTCGAGTTCAGCTTCCTGCTTTCCATTCCCACCATGCTGGCCGCCACCGGCTACGACCTGCTCAAGGAAATTCACCCCAGCAAGGCCGCCCTCACAGCCGGACAGGCCGCACACGTCGTCATGAGCGGCGAGCGCTGGATCGTGCTCGCCATCGGCTTTGTCGTGTCCTTCATCGTCGCGCTCGGCGTCGTCGAATGGTTCCTGATGTGGGTGCGCAAACATGGCTTCGTGGTGTTCGCCGTCTATCGCATCCTGATCGGCATTGCTCTGCTCGTCTGGGGCAGTAAACTGATGGCGGGCTAAACCACAAGCAATCCGCAATCCCCAATTGCATCGCGCACCCTTTCGTCTTGTCACAGGCGAAGGGCGCAAACCTTGCCTGCTGCCGCCCGCATCAGATATACGGTGCTAAAATCCTCGCGAATCCGCACGCACCGAGGCTCGACATTGAATCCCTTTCCTCCCCTTTTGACTTTGCTTTGTGCCGCAGTCGCGATGGCGCAGCTTGGCGCTCAGAAGCCCACGATCGACAACATTGATCCGCCCAGCTGGTTTGTGCAACTGTCCGACCCTATGCTGCTGGTCCACGGATCGGGCCTGGCGCACGCGCACTTTACGGTGAAGGCCAATGGCGTGCGTCTCGATCACGAACAGTTCTCGCCAAACGGCAATTGGGCTTTTGTGTGGCTCAAAACCGCCAGTGCCAAGCCACAGACGATCCACATCGAGGCTAAGAGCGACCAAGGCACCGCTGACGCCACATGGGATCTCAAACCTCGCACCGAACCTGCAGAAGCACACCTGGGATTCTCGCCGAGCGACGTCATTTATCTCGTCATGACCGACCGCTTCGCAGACGGCGACCCCGCGAACAACCAGCCTGCCTCAAATCCCAACAGCTTCGACCGCTCCAAGCCGCGCGGGTGGCACGGAGGCGACTTTGCCGGGATCGAAAAGCACCTCGATTACCTGCAGGCCCTCGGCGTTACCGCTCTCTGGACCACGCCTGTTTACGACAACGGCGCCATGCCGCAGTCGTACCACGGCTATGCCGCCACAAATCTTTACAACGTCGACGCTCATTTTGGAACCCTGGCTGATTACCAGCACCTGTCAGCCGCCCTCCACGCGCGTGGCATGAAGCTCATCATCGATTCGGTTCCCAACCACATTGGCGTGCAGCATCCTTGGGTCACCGATGAGCCCACGCCTGACTGGTTTCACGGCACCGCGGCCCATCACACCCATTCTGAAGGTGACTTCAACAGCCTTGTAGATCCCCATGCCCCTTTCGCCAGCCAGCAACAACTCACTGAGGGCTGGTTCACCGACGGCATGCCCGACATGAACCAGGAAAACCCGCTCGTTTCGAAATACCTCATCCAGAATGCGCTCTGGTGGGTTGAAACTGCGCAGATCGACGCTATCCGCATCGACACCTTCCCATATGTCGGGCGAGCTTTCTGGCACGATTACCACGCCGCACTCCACCAGGCATTCCCGCGCCTCACCACCGTCGGTGAAGTGTTCAACGGCAACCCCGTTGTCACTTCCTACTTCGCCGGCGGCAGAGAACACAGCGGCATCGATACCGGCCTCGATACTCCCTTCGATTTCCCTGTCTATTTCGGTGTCCGCGACGTGCTGACCCACGACATGCCCATGACGCATCTGGCTGACATTCTTCGCCAGGACGCGCTCTACCCTCACCATGAACATCTCGTCCATTTCTTCGGCAATCACGACACGACCCGCTTCCTCACTGAAGCCAATGGC
>ODAK010007333.1_pt1 | contig 11062 bp, 10 predicted proteins | sample 1539591 | NCBI WGS metagenome assembly ODAK01 (sample SAMEA3539303, study PRJEB22396) | soil metagenome | biome: tundra; feature: field; material: soil | place: USA | collected 2010-05 | depth 0.15 m | reverse complement strand
GTGCATATGTTGCGCAAGATCATCAACTATTTCGAGGGTTTCGGGTACCAGCGAGGTCAAGTCCAAGAAGCCGTGCACCATCTCCATGGCCTCGAGTAGTTCCACCCGCACGCCGAAGTGCTCCAGGAGACCGGCGTAGGCAACTCCCTCGTCGCGCAACGGATCGAACTGGGCCACGACCACGATCGCTGGCGGCGCTCCGGTCAGATCGTCGAACATCAGCGGCGTGATCCGAGGGTCGGTGTGATCGCGCCAATCCCCCAAATACTGGGCGTAGTCGTAGCGAAGGTGGTCGAGTTCTAACAGGTAGCCGGTGGCGTACGTGTGCGCCGACTGCGTCACCACCTCGGGTCCCAGAGTGGGATAGATCAAGACTTGGGCCGCGATGGCAAGGTTTTCGCGGCGGGTGAGGGCCGACGCCACGGCCACCAGCGCCGCGCCGGCCGAATCACCCATCACGATCAACTCGGCGTCGGCATTTGCGAAGTCCGAGATGTGGGCGGACACGAATCTGATGACGTCAACCGCGTCATCAACGCTGGCCGGGAACGTGTGCTCCGGGGCCAGGCGATAGTCCACGGCCAAGAACCGCATACCGGTGTCGGCGCAGAGACGTCGACAGAGCGCGTCGTGGGTTTCCAAATCTCCCAGCACGAAGCAACCCCCGTGGAAGAACAGCACCAGCGCCTTTCCTTCATCACGCAGCGGCACGTACATCCGCGAACCGAGCGAACGGTCCTCGAGAGTTATTTCATTGTCTACTACCTCGGCCACCGCTTCGGGTTCGCCGCGCATCGACGCGGCCTCAATGCGAAACGACGCACGTCGCTCGCGCACGCTAAGGGTCGAGGGGTGGGGCGCAGGATTCTCCAGGGCGGCGCGAACGTAGGGCTCAAGTGCTGGATGTACCATCGCCACCTCCTTTCGCGAAGCATAACGGGCCAAAAGGTGGAGCTGCTGCCTCGTGAACATCGCTAATCACGGCGTACAGTACCTGGTGTGCGAAACGAACGCGTCACTCAGAACATGCGCGAAGACCGAGGCTTCCGCGGCCCAACGCAAACTCTGTGTAGCGCGGTCGTGCGAAACACCCCGCACCCTCGCTACGTGGTGCCCGGACCACGGTCCTCGTGAGTCTCAACGACCGAGTGAGCGCCTCACTCAATCAAATCACTGCCCACCCCTACGCAGTTATCGCCGGCGAACTGATCCGGTTTCGTGTTGACGCCAATGACGACCTCATCGCAGGCGTCGTGCGCGCCGTGATCGCCGAAGGCGAGGCGGGTTGCGAGGTGTTCCGCCAAGGTCTCGGAATTGAGGAGGCGGACACGGTGCGCCTTTTCGCCATGCGCCGTGTACTCCATGGACGACGACAGTCGTCGTTGGGCCCTCTCTACGAAGCACTTGACGGGTTTGCTCTCCTTCCCTCACTCGACGACGTGCCATGGAACTCGTGGCTCAAAGCGGCCCTGTTCGTTGCTCGCACACTCGGCGGCAACTTCGACCTGATCAGCAATCGGTTTGGCGACGTCGCCAACGATGATGCGGCGCAACGCTACGACGTCGCCATGGAGTCCATGAGCCGCGTTGACGAACTTTCACAATGCCGCCTCGCGGAAGTACACACCATTTACGGCATCGGATTTGTGGAGATTCTCGTCTTTCGCGACACGAAGACCCGCAGCTTTTTCGCCCCCGCGACCTTGGGTAGTAACCAGATTCAATACGACCCGACGACCAATTTGGCCCAGCTCGCGGTGAACCTGGCCGACGCCCTGGACGCCTCGGGTTCGCTCGCCACCGGTCCGATCTGCCAGGACCAATTGGCCGCGTCGTTCTTCTCGATTACCGCGCCCGGTTCCTACCTGCCAACCACGGGCTGCTTGAGTTTCATCACTGACGAGGTAGGTGGCCGCGGGTCCTTTATCGCTTTGGTCGCGGAACTTCCCGACGACACCGATAACGATGACGATAACGATGACGATGACTACACCGATGACGATCCCGAGACCGATACCGATTCCGAGACCTTGGTGCAAGCGGCGATCGACACCGACCAGCAGGCGGCCGCCTGCGACGGTCGACGTCTCATTGTCCTGAGCCCCCAGCCGAGCTTTGACGAGGATGTCGACGAAGATATTGATGTGCAGGGATTCGTCGAATTCGTGCATAACGCACTCGCGGACCCCTCCGCACGATAAGTGCGGCCGAGCGTGCGACAACGCACCAGTCCGCGGTTCCAACGCCTGTTCGCTTCGCCAAAACGTCAATTCCGCATCAACAACACGCCGCGGTGACATCGGCCATGAGTTCGGTCGCCCACTACGAGCAAACAATGTCGGGTGCGACGGACGACGAAGTACTGGAGCGGACGACCGGGCTCGAACCGGCGACCTCGACCTTGGCAAGGTCGCGCTCTACCAACTGAGCTACGTCCGCGTTGGCTTCATTGTAGCCCAAGTGCTCGGCTCGACAAACGTCGATTCGGGCAACGCAATTCGTCCAGCGAGTTGTTGGCGTTCACTCACGCGGGAGTGGCCGAAATAAATGCGATGGCCTCTTCATAGATATAGTCGCGCAGCGTGGCGAGATCCGACATCTGATCGGCGCAGCCCAACAGTCCAAACTCCAAGAATTCTCCGAATCCCAAGACTGTGATATTGAGTGAAAAACTGCCAATGAGTGGTCCCACCGGGGCAGCAGACGCCACCCGGTATCCGCTTAGCCACAGCGGAATTGGTGGTCCGGGAAGGGACGACACCATGAGGTTGGCAATCGGTGGCATCCGATTGACGAGCTCGAGGGCCGAAATAAATTTCCCACCGAACGAGATCACCATCGGCCCAAGCACGCGAGGAACATTCTGCAAGATCTTCGCGTTCTTGTGCCGCTGCAGGTCAACTGAGGCAGCGGAGTCCTTCGCGATGGCCACCAGCCGCTCCTCAGGATCGGCAATGTCCGCGTGAAGCCGAGCGAGCATCCCCGAAATCTGATTGCCGAATTCCGAGGAAACGCCCTGCTCGCGCACATTGATGGGCACGAAGGCGATGAGGTCCTTGCGCAAGATCTCGCCGCGGTCCGCCAACAGCCGCCGCAGTGCCCCGCTCGACGTCGCTATCACGAAGTCGGTCACCGACGCCCCGCGGCTCTTGGCGGCACGCTTTACGTCGACCAACGGAACGCGAAGCCGGTGAAACTCCTTCTCGACCCCGGCGGCCCCGTTAAGCGACGTTCGCCGGGCCTCGAAGATCGAAGGTTGACCGGGGTTCGATTGGCGGCGCGCGTGCACGAGGGCAATCCGGGCAATCGCGCGAGCCGTTTCGAAGAGTCGAGCGACCCAAGAGCCAACGCTCTCGAGGACCAATTGCGGACGGCGGCGAATCTTGTTCAGTCCCTGGCCCAGCAAGCCCATCGAACTTGTGACCGGTTGGCCATTCTCTTGCGCCTCGATCACCGGCGCCGGTGCACGAACATCGGGAGAGATATCAAAGAGGTTGGCGAACGCTTCGGCGCCGGACACTCCGTCAACAAGCGCGTGGTGGACCTTCAACGCGATTGCGGCTCGACCATCCTCTAATCCCTCGATGACGAGTAGTTGCCATAACGGCCGATTGGCCGTCAACGTGCGCGAAAAGAAATCCGAGACCAGTGCATCGAATTGCGCGGACGTTCCCGGGGAAGGTAAGGCGACGCGCACGACGTGTCGGTCGAGGTCGAACCTTTCTTCGGGCACCAAAATCGGCCACGTCATGTCAAATGGTGCGCGCACGATGCGCTGAGTGAATATGGGAATCTCGTGGATCCGCGACCCAATATTCTTGCGAATCAGTTCGAAACGCGCCTCAGGGTCTTCGCCCAGACTCGCTTCCAGTTCAATCACGGCGCCGATATTCATCGCCGAACCGGCCACCTCGAGCAATACAAAAGCACTATCGAGCGGATCGAGGAACTGAGTCATCGCCCGGTACTGCCGAATCCGCCTTCGCCGCGTCTCGCGGGTGGCAATTCATCGGCTACTCGGAAATCGGCCGACATCACCGGCGTGATCACCAGTTGCGCGATCCGGTCACCGACGTGCACCACGTAGTCGTGTTGAGGGTCAAGATTCACCAACGCCACCCTTAGCTCGCCGCGATAGCCCGCGTCGATGAGACCGGGCGAATTGATACAGGTCACGCCGTGCTTGACCGCCAATCCACTGCGCGGCAGCACCAGGCCGGCGTGGCCGTCGGGGATGGCGATGCTCAGACCGGTGCCCACCAGCGCTCGGCCACCCCCGGCCCGCAACGTGCACGTCTCCACCGCCACCAAATCACAGCCCGCGTCGCCTTCGTTGGCGTATCGGGGAAGTACGGCATCGTCATGGAGCACTTTGACCGGGATTTCCATTGCCCGAAGGCTACCGGCCGGGTTGCCACCTGAGAACGAACGCCGTTTACTATTGTTCCAACGTGCTGGTGTGGATGGATCTCGAGATGACGGGCCTTGAACCGCAACGTCACGTCATCGTAGAAATCGCCACCATCGTCACCGACGACAACCTGGTCGTCATCGCCGATGGCCCCGACCTCGTCATTCACGCCACGGCCGAGGAACTCCTGCACATGGGCGAGTTCGTCACCGAGATGCACACGAAGTCGGGGCTGATCACTCAGATTCAGGCTTCGACGGTGTCGGTGGCCGACGCCGAAACGGCCACCCTGGATTTCTTACGACAGCACATTGCCGAGGCGCGCACGGTGCCGCTCTGCGGCAACTCCATTGGCACCGACCGGCGCTTCCTGCAGGACTACATGCCCACCCTCGAGGCCTTCTTTCATTACCGCAACGTTGATGTTTCGACCATCAAGGAATTGGCTCGTCGCTGGTATCCCGAGGTGCTCGACGCCGTGCCCGAAAAGGAGAGCGCCCACCGGGCCCTGGACGACATCAAGGAGTCAATCGCGGAGCTCGCGTTCTACCGCGCCCACCTATTCAGGTCCCCGTCGAGCACCAACTAGGTCCCGTGAGCGAATCCCCCCTCTCGCTGAGCGGCGCGGACGCCCAGATGACCGCGCCGGGACAGATGTTCGAGACTGATCGGACCACCATCAACGGCATCGAGACGACGATATGGAAGCACGCGCCCGTAAATTTGCGTCAGGTATTCGACCTCTCACTGGTCCACGCCACGCAGGAGTTCATGGTGTACGAGGGACAGCGTTTCACCTTCGAAGAGCACTACCACATCGCCTCGACCTTCGCGCACCGCCTGGTCGACCTCGGTATCACCAAGGGCGACAGGATCGCCATCATCGCACGCAACCTGCCCCAGTGGATCACGTCTTTCTGGGGCGCCATGATCTGCGGCGCCGTGGTGGTGCCACTCAACGCCCGGTGGACGAGCGATGAACTGGCCTACGGGCTGGCCGATTCTGGCACCAGGGTCGTGATCGTCGACGAAGAGCGTCTCGAACGCGTTCGTCAGGCGCTCGACGGGCTCGACGGACTTTCGACGGTCATCGTCATTCGCGACGACCTCTCGCGTCCGGCCCATTTGGGCGAGGCGCATTCGCGAGTGCGGATCGCGAGCTATGACGACGTCCTGGGCGACGTCGATCCATTGTCGAGCCCACCGGACGTCGTCATCGAAACGGACGACGACGCCACGATGTTCTACACCTCGGGCACCACCGGCAGGCCCAAGGGCGCGGTCGGTACCCATCGCAACGCCATCACCAACTTGATGAACATGTTTTACGTGGCCCGGCGCCAGTCACTGCGCTTTGACATCGAGTCGCTCGGCGCCGCCGAGGGCGTTCCCAGTTCGTTCCTTTTAAACGTGCCGCTCTTTCACGCCACCGGCTGCCTCTCTGTCATGATCCCCAACACCGCTGCCGGCGGCAAGCTGGTCATGACCCACCACTTTGACGCCCAGCAATCGCTCGAATTAATTGCCGCCGAGCGCTTGACCCACATCGGCGGCGTGCCCACGATTGCCATGCAGATACTCGACCACCCGAACTTCAAGGACTACGACACGTCGAGCGTTCGAAGCGTCTCGTACGGCGGGGCGCCGGCCCCACCCGAATTGGTCAAGCGCATCTGCGCCGCCTTCGCCCTAGGCCAGCCCGGCAACGGCTACGGACTCACCGAGACGTCGGCCGCCGTCGCGATGAACACCGGGGCGGATTACATTGCCAAGCCCGAGAGCTGTGGCACGCCGCTGCCGGTGTGCCAAGTAGCGATCGTGCCCGAGGGCTTCGAGGGCGACGAGCCCACGAGCGACCTCGCGCGAGGACCGGACGTCGTGGGCGAACTGTGGATCAAGGGACCCAACGTCGTACGCGGCTATTGGAACCGACCCGACGCCACCGAGAAGACCTTTACCAAGGGCTGGCTGCACAGCGGCGATATTGCGCGCATCGACGACGACGGTTTCATCTACATCGTCGACCGTGCCAAGGACATGATTATCCGGGGCGGCGAAAACGTCTACTCGGTGATCGTCGAGGCCGCCATCTTCGAGCTGGCCGAGGTGGCTGACTGCGCCGTGGTCGGCCTCCCCCACCCCGTGCTGGGTGAGGAAGTGGCGGTCGTCATTGTGCTGCGCCCGGGCCGGATACTCGAGGCCGAGGAAGTAACGCGGCACGTGGCCCATCGCCTCGCCCGATTCTCGGTGCCCACCCGGATCTTCTTTCGCGCTGAGGCGCTGCCGCGAAATCCCCAGGGCAAGGTCCTCAAGCGCGAGTTGCGAGACTCCCTGGTCGAACTGGTGGCCCGGACCGCGTAAGACCTGGCCAAAAGGAGGAGCGGCCGCCCGAGGCGGCCGCTCCCAACTCTCTCGGTTGCTACTTGTTCGGTTGTGGCGTCACGCGCAGGTAGTCCTTGACCTTGGTAAAGCCCTTGGGGAACTTTGTCACGGCGTCCTCGTCACTGATCGAATTGACGATGATGACGTCGCCGCCGTCGACCCAGTTGACCGGAGTGGCCACCGAATAGTTGGCGGTGAGCTGGAGCGAGTCGAGCACCCGCACGATCTCGTCGATGTTGCGCCCCGTCGATGCGGGGTAGGTCAGCGTGAGTTTCACCTTCTTGTCGGGGCCGATGATGAAGACGCTGCGAACAGTGAGCGTGTCGTTGGCGTTGGGGTGCACCATGTCGTAGAGATCGGCCACCTTTCGCCCCTCGTCGCCGATCAACGGGAAGTTGAGCTCGGTGCCCTGGGTTTCGGCGATGTCGGCCTTCCACTTCTCGTGCGACGCGACGTCGTCGACCGAGACGCCGATGATCTTGGTGTTGCGCTTGTCGAAGTCACCCTTGCGAGCCGCGAAGCCGCCCAGTTCGGTGGTGCAGACGGGCGTAAAGTCCTTCGGGTGCGAAAAGAGGATGCCCCAACCGTCGCCGAGCCACTCGTGAAAGTTGATGGTTCCTTCGGTGGTCTCCGCCGTGAAATCGGGGGCCACGTCGCCGAGGCGAATCGCCATGTGCTTGCTCCTTGAATGAAAAATGTCAGTCCCTTGACTGAACTTCACCACTGTACTGGCAAAATTCACAATGGCAACAATATCCAGTTCAATTGTAGATTTATGTTTGGGCGCTAACCAAAGCCTGTGAAACTGACACCATGATCGAATTGAGCACGCCGACGGTCGCCGCCTTCGACCTCGACGGCACGCTCACCGAAGGTGGCAGCGTCTTCAAGTGGCTGCGCCGATTGACCGGCACGCCGGCCGTTTTGCGAGCGGCCCTGCGCCTCGCCGTGCCGCTGATCGTGGGCGCGCTGCGCAGCGGCGCCCGCGCCGACGCGGCCAAGGAACGACTCTTTCGCTCGCTGCTCGCCGGGCGCAACGTGCACGAAGTAGACGCCGCCTCACGCGAATTCGCCCTAGAGCACCTCGCCCGTGAAGGCCGACCCCAGGTATTGGCGCGACTCAATTGGCACCTCGAGCAGGGCCACGACGTGGTCATCGTGTCGGCCTCGCCCCAGATGTACGTAGACGAGGTCGCCCGCGTTTTGCAGGCGTCCGGCGCCCTGGGCACCCGCCTTGGCGTTGATCCGCTCGGCAAGTTGACCGGGGGCTATTTGGGCAAGAACTGTCGGGGCAGCGAGAAACTGCGCCGACTCACCGAGTGGATCGAGCAGCGCAGCTACCCCGGCGAGCCAGTCATCTTCGCCTACGGCAACTCGCGCGGCGACAAGCGCCTGCTGGGCGCCGCCACCCACCCCTTCAATATGGGCCGACTGGGCAAGCTGGGCGCGCTACGCCGCTTTCCTCGAGTGGCGCCCGTCTGACGTCACTGCTGTTGAATCATGGCGCCCAACTCGACGATGCCGCCCTCGCGACCGTCGTAGATCACTTGGATGGTGGCGCCCTGTTCCTTCCACGCGATCACCGTATTGCCGTGGCTGTCCACGATGCCCACGTTCACGTCGTAAATACCGTCGAGTAACGGGATCTGGGCCAGGTCCACTCCCACTCGGTTCGCACCCGGGCGCAGGTTGACCGGGGAACCCTGGGCGTCGCTGCGGCTGACCAGCAGTCCGCTGCGCGTAAAGATCTCGAGCACGAAGTTCCCGCTGTAGGCGGTCTCGGACGTGATGTTCACGTCGAAGTGCATGCCAGCTCCACTGCGCACTTCAAAGGAACCCGATGGCGTGGTGATCGCGTCGATCGAGACATTGGACTGCACCCCGGCTCGGTCGTGCTCGATCGCGTCTTCCAGCAGGTGCTCACGAAAGATGCGCAGCGACTCCTGCACCGGTCCGTTGGCGATGAGATGACCGGCGTCGAGCACTAGGGCCCGGTCGCACACGGCCCGCACTTGATCGGCCTGGTGGGTGACGAGCAGGATGGAGCGGCCCTCTACTTGGAAACGGCGGATGCGGTCGAGACACTTGGCCTGAAAGCGCTCGTCGCCCACCGCCAACACCTCGTCGACCACCAAAATGTCGGGGTCGACGTTGACGGCCACCGCGAAGGCGAGGCGCACGTACATGCCGCTCGAATAGAACTTCACCTGGGTGTCGATGAACTGGTCGAGTTCGCTGAAGGCCACGACGTCGTCGAAGATACTGTCGATCATCTTGCGCGAAAAGCCCAGCATCGCGCCGTAGAGATAGACGTTGTCGCGGCCCGAGAGTTCGTGCTGAAAGCCGGCGCCCAACTCCAACAGTGCCGCCAAGCTTCCGCGCAGGCGAATCTCGCCCGTGGTTGGTTGCAAGACGCCGCAGATGCACTTGAGCAACGTCGACTTGCCTGAACCGTTTTGGCCGACGATGCCCACCGTCTCGTTGTCCGAGATCTTGAAGTCGATGTCGACGAGCGCGCTGAAGAGTTCGGTGGTGCCGGACTTGGGGTGAAGGAGCCGCTCCTTGAGGGACTTATGGCGCTCGTGATGAATCTTGAACTGCTTGGAGATGTTGCTGACTTCAATGACGGTGGTCATTACAGCTCTGACTCAAAATTTCCCTCGAGGCGACCAAAGATGGTCAGCGAGACCAAGAACAGCACCACCATCACGCAGAGCAGGGCCACATTGAGGAAGAAAAAATGCGATACCGACCAGGTGGGCAGGATCTGCAGCGTCGGGTGAGGGGCCACGGTGGAGACAACGTGGGTGGCGACGTAGAACACGCGCTGAAAGGTCAGCACGATCAGGGTGACGGGGTTCAAGAAGTAGAGCAGGGCGATGCCGTGACGGTGGAGCTTCAACGAGATGGTGTTCTCGTAGCTGTAGACAATCGGCGTGAGGTAGAACCACAGCATCAGCAGCACTTCCATCAAGTGCTTGATGTCGCGCAGGTAGACGTTGAGCGCGGACGTCACCATGGCCACCGACGCAGTGAAAAAGTAGAGCGCGGCGAACGAGATGGGCAGTATCCACATGTAGTTCCAGGCTGGGGCGTGGCCCACGATCAGCAGCACCAGCGCCAGCACGCCGAGCTGGATGAAGAAGTACACCACCGATGCCCCGACGTTGGCCAGCGCCAGGATCTCGCGCGGGAACGAGACCTTCTTGACCAGCGAGGCCCGGTCGACGATGACGCCGGTGGCGGTGTTAACGGCCGTTTGGAATAGGTTCCAGACCACCAGGCCCGAAAAGAGATAGATGAAGAAATTGGGAATGCCGTTCTTAAGGAAGACGGAAAAGACCAGGAAGTAGATGCCGAGGGTCATCGCGGGCGCGAGCATGGACCAGAAGATGCCCAGCACCGAACTCTTGTACTTGATTCGGATGTCCGATGTGATCAGACTGGTGAGCAATTCGCGTCGGGTGGCGAGGTTGCGCAACCGGGTCAAGAGATTGGGTCTAGCGCTCAAGACACGCACGGGGGCGTCCTCAATCGGGCGCCGCGGGACCCCCGCCGACGTGGCGTTATCCACTAGACCCCTTGGCGAATCGCCGAACGATCGATTACCGCGTCTATGAAGCCGTACTCCAGCGCTTCTTGCGCGGTGAACCAGCGGTCGCGGTCCGAGTCAGCTTCGATTCGCTCCACCGTCTGACCGGTGTGAAAGGCAATGCGTTCGGCCAGCACGTTCTTGGAATAACCAATCTGTTCGGCCTGGATCGCGATGTCCGACGCCTGACCCTGCATGCCGCCCATGGAGGGCTGGTGCATCAAGATACGGCTGTGGGGCAGCGAGAACCGTTTGCCCGGGGTTCCCGCGCACAGCAAGAACTGACCCATGGAGGCGGCGATGCCCAGACAGATGGTTCGGATGTCGCAGTTGACGTACTGCATCGTGTCGTAAATCGCGAGTCCGCTGAAGACAATGCCGCCGGGCGAGTTGATGTACAGGCTGATGTCCCTGTCCCGGTCCTCCGCTTCGAGCAGCAAGAGTTCAGCGCAGATCCGGTTGGCGGAGTCCTGGTCCACTTCGGTGCCCAAGAAGACAATGCGCTCACGGATGAGTCGCTGGGCTAGATCATTTGGGCCGTATCCTTCGGCTCTGGAGTAGTTATTCATGCGACCAATCTAACGTGCGAGACCGTGAACTCTTCGCCAGAGCACGTAGAATGAGGACTCTTGCGGGCGTGGCGGAATTGGCAGACGCGCTGGTTTTAGGTACCAGTT
>ODAK010007332.1_pt1 | contig 11063 bp, 7 predicted proteins | sample 1539591 | NCBI WGS metagenome assembly ODAK01 (sample SAMEA3539303, study PRJEB22396) | soil metagenome | biome: tundra; feature: field; material: soil | place: USA | collected 2010-05 | depth 0.15 m | reverse complement strand
CCGATACAACCCCGATTAAGACTGCGGAATCTCGAAGTTGATCAAGTTTCCGCGGCTGTGAGAGTTTCAACGGGAAGCTGCGCGATGAGTTCTTGAACGGCGAGATCTTTTACTCGCTGAAGGAGGCACAGATTCTGACGGAGAGGTGGCGCGTGGAATACAACACGGAGCGGCCGCACTCGGCGCTGGGCTACAGGCCACCGGCACCGCAAGCAATCTTGCCGAAGCAACAGGGGCATGGAGATATGGAAAACGCTCCGCGTTTTCCACATCCCCACACCCCCGACGACGACTACGGACAATTGTCCAACGAGGCGTTACACTAACACTCCGCTTGGTACAAAAGATCGGTCAGGTCAGTGAGTTGCCGCAACTACACACTTTTCGGGAGCGGTTTCTGAGATTCGCGTAGCTTCGCTGCTTGTGCGAGTTCCTTCAAAGCCGCCATCGTTCGTGAGGTGTAGTCTACACGCCTGTCCGACTTCGGGCGTCGTTTGCGTTTGGTGACCGAATCGTGTTTCGACATTGGCTTCTCCCGTTGCTGCTTCAGTACGTCAAAAGGGCTCCGCGGCAAAAGCCCACTGTAGTCTCGAACCGCCCTCAACAATGGTCACTATTGCACAGTCCTGAACCGCAACAGTTCCACTTTTGCTCCTAGAGGGAGGAAAAGGACCGTTGTCACAGGGAGCATTCGGTTTGAACGAATTGCGGTCATTTGCGCCGCATGTCTCACTTCGCGTACCAGTCCGAGTGCGGGGACCAGTCGCCACACTTGAGACACTGCGTAGAAGTCCATTGGTGAAAGCATGCCGGGCACACCGCACCCGTGTTGAACGTGTTCCACACGTGGCCACAGGTACAAAACCAGCGGTCGTGCTTGCCCGGCGTCCAACCGCAGAGTGGGCACCGGATGCGTGGGCCGGAAGGATCGATGCTCTTTCCCTGATCAGGCTCGCGATCAATAACAACAGACGATTTGGCGGCGTCATCTGAGAGGGCGCACATGCCACGCTATTATGACGCAGTTCGGCTGAATGGCGGAATGCGGGTCGCCGCTCGAAGACAAGACCAGATGGGGTAAACACTGCACCATCAGGGCGCATCCCCCTTCACGGGATCGGTATTTGCGCTCGGCCTCGCCCCGAGGCGGCGAACGGCTCCTCTACTGCGATCATGTTGAGCACGACGGCGAGGCGTTATTCCGGCTGGCTTGTCAGCACATCCAAGCAGCTACTCCGGTGGCGGAATCGGGAGGCTAATAAAGGTCTTTTGAATCGAGAATCGAAGGGGCAGGTTCTTTCCAGAGATTCCGGTGATCGGGCAATCGAAGATAGTCGAGGCTGAGTGTCGGCATCAAGGCGACGTGGGAGACCTTGATCTGGTTTCCGGCGCGACCATCATCTTTCCAGTGGACAAACGAAATGAAACGCTATAAAAAGAAATACGAACCGCAAGAGCCGTTTGCCGCCCCACGGCGCCGCCGGCCCGCAAGACATTCCCGTGCTGAACGAAGAACGACGCCGCGCCATACTCGATCTGTTGAGCCGTCAGGGCAGGGTTCTGGTCACCGAACTCTCCCGCCACTTCGAAACCTCCCAGGTTACGATTCGCAAGGATCTCGATGTCCTGCACGCTCACGGGATGGTCCACCGCACTCACGGCGGCGCGCTCCCCTCTCGCGACGGCGCGCTCGAAGATCCCACGCTCCGCGAGAAGGAAAAGCTCCACCGCCAGGAAAAAGTCCGCATCGCGGCCAGCGCGGCTTCGATGGTGAAGGAAGGCCAGGTCATCATTCTCGACTCCGGCACCACCACCACGGCGATCGCGCGCGCCCTGCGCAGCTTTCAGAATCTGACCATCATCACCAACGCCGTCAACATCGCAGCCGAACTGGCTGGAACTGCCGTCGAAGTAATTCTCACTGGGGGGACTCTGCGCAAGAATTCGTTTTCGCTGGTCGGCCCCATCGCCGAAGAAACCCTGCGCCGCCTGAGTGCCGATCTTTTGTTTCTCGGCGTCGACGGCTTCGACGTGCACTACGGACTCAGCACGCCTAATCTCCTCGAAGCCGGAGTCAACCGCGTGATGGTCGACGTGGCGAAACGCACCGTCGCAGTCTGCGATTCCAGCAAATTTGGACGCCGCAGTCTTTCTCTAATCGTCCCGACGTCAGCCCTGCAGGAAGTGATCACCGACCGCGACGCCCCCACATCCGATCTGCGCGTCCTGAAACAGGCCAGGATTGAAGTCACTCTGGTATGAAATCATGAGGGACATAACACACAGAGTTGTCATCCTTCTATGAAAACAGGCGTACCTGTCCACAGGTAGATTTTGCGGCGATGCGGACAGGCTTCTATTCGTGATCGAGGCACATAAAGGTATGTCCGGACTCCGCCGCTCCTTCTGAGCGTCGTTCTCGAAGAGCAAGGATGACTTCGAGCTGACGGATTCCCCTTACACCGCCGCAAATTTTTCGTCGTCAAACACCACGCCGTTGTGCAGCAGGGCGTAGACCGCGATCAGCAACTTGCGCGCCAGCGCCACCCGCGCTATGTGCTTGTGCTTCTTGCGCAGCAGCCGTTCATAGTAACGTTTGGCGGCCGGAAAGCAACGCTTCGCCACCTGCGCGCCGCTTCCACCATGATCCAGCGCAGCGAGGGCGAACCCTGCCGCGTGATGCCGCCGCGCCCAACCGAGGCCGTCCTTAACGCTTCCTCAGATCGAGAGGTTGACAAGCGAGCGATTTAGGATATATTACGAACGCTTGCTTTTTATTACGTTTTGGTGCCGTCAGGCTTACTGTCCGTAATTCTGGGAGGTCCAAGATGCCCATCCGTTTCGTTGGTTCCCGCTTTAGTGGCTGGAGTTTCCTGCTAACCGTTGTGTTCCTCGTTAATCACGCTGCCCTGGGCCAGGGCAGCTACACCGCGCAAGTGCGGGGCACGGTCACGGACCCAGCCCACGCCGTGGTGAACAATGCCAAAGTCACGGTGACGAGTGAGTCGACCAGTATTGCGACCACTGCGACCACCAACGCCAGTGGAGAGTATGTGGTGAACGGGCTGCGCCCCGCGAGCTACACCATCAAGGTGGAGGCACCCGGCTTCCGCGATGTAGTGCGGACGAGATTGGTGCTGGCGGTGAGCCAACAGGCCACGGTGGATTTCGCGCTGAGCCTGGCGTCGACCAGGGAAACGGTCACCGTGACCGAGACCGCGCCGCTGCTGGATACGGGAAGCTCATCGCTGGGCACGGAAGTTACGAACGAGTTCGTCAGCCGGATGCCACTGCAGGGCCGCGACGCCACGCAACTGGTGTATCTGTCGGCTGGGATTACGAAGCTCAACAACGCGGATGCCTATCCAACCGGAACTGACTTTTCCTCCAACGGACAACGCTATGGGTCGGCGGAGATCCGGCTGGATGGGAATTTGGCTACCGGTCCGGAACAGGGGGAGGGGGCAACCAACAATCTGAGTTACATGCCGTCGACCGAGGTGATCCAGGAATTCAAGGTGCAGAACAACAGCTTCGCGGCGGAGTTCGGTAGCAACGGCGGGACGGTGGTCAATGTTCTGATGAAGTCGGGAACCAACAACTTTCACGGGAGCGGCTGGTGGTTTGGGCAGCGGTCCGGGCTGAACGCCAACGATTTCTTCTCGGTGCGGAATGGAGTGCCCCGGTCGGAGGGCACAGTAGATCAATACGGTTTTTCGCTGGGCGGTCCCATCTTCAAGGGAAAGACCTTCTTCCTGGTTGATCTGGAGAGACATAGGAGCATCGGGAAGAACCTGGTCAGCGCGAGAGTTCCGACTGCACTGGAGCGGCAGGGCAACTTTACCCAGACGCTGACGCAGGATGTCAACGGGAATGTCGTGCCCGTGCAACTCTTCAACCCCTTCAATGTCGACTCGAATCCGAACGATCCTACTTACGGCGACCGGCAGCCTTTTCCGGTTGATCCAAACACGAATAGCACGGAAGTAATTCCTCAGTCCATGATGAGCCCGATCTGGCAAATGCTGAACGCTCAGAATGCGTTTCCCGCGCCTACGGGTCCGATCGACAACTCGGGCAATAATTTCAATGCGCCGGTCATCGAAACCACGCCCCAGACCCAATTTGATATCAAGCTGGACCACCAACTCACGAACAAGGTCCATCTAATGGGCCGATACAGCCAGAACAGTACTCATGACACGACTCCCGGTCTGTTTTTTGACGGGTCGCAAACGCAAACGACCACGCGGAATGTGGCTCTAGAGCACACCTGGTCTCTGAGTCCGCATTTGCTGTTGACCAGCCGGTTTGGGTTGGAGTTCTACTATCAGAATGAAACCCCGCAGACGGTCGATCCTACGAAGTTCGGGTTTCAATCGATTCTGGCGGAAGCCAACCACATCTCAAAAATGCCTGAGGTCATCCCCGACAACTATGCGTCGCTGAACCCGCAGTGTTGCATCAACACGATCAATGGGCACACGCAGTACATCTACTCCTCGTCCCTGAACTGGGTGAAGGGAAACCACGTACTGAAGTTCGGTGGCGAGCAGCGGCTGTTCTTCAATAACTTTTTTCAACCCGACGACGCGACGGGGCTGTTTCATTTTGCGGGGAACATAACAGCGGCCAATGCCTTCTTCGATCCTAATACCCAGGATGGAGACGCGATGGCGGCGTTAGAACTGGGATGGCCGAGCGACGGCCACCTCAACATCAAGCCGGCGGTGCTGCAGAAGTCCAAGCAGACCGCCTTCTACGCGCAGGATGACTGGAAAGCCACATCCAGGCTGACGCTGAGCCTGGGATTGCGTTACGAGTGGAGCGTGCCCTATACGGAGCGCTACAACCGCATCCAATTCAGCAATTTCACAGGAAACAGCGGGATTACTGTGGATCTGACACCGCCGACGAGCGGGATCGTGGACGACAATGGGAACCCTGTCGACTTGAGCAGTCTGGGGCTGGGACCGACGCAGTTGCTGGGAACTACGGTGTTTCCGAGCTCGAGCATGCGGCATGTTCCCATCGACCGCAACAATTTTGGACCGCGGCTGGGCTTTGCTTACCAGGTCGCGAAGAACACGGTGGTACGGGGCGGCGCGGGGCTCTTCTACGGGCTTTCGTCCGCTACCAATTTCCAGTATCCGGGGACGGCGTTCCAGGAGTCGGCGAACTTCCACATCTCGCTGGACGGAAACGTAACCCTTGCCCCGAATTGGGCACTCAACAATGTGTTTCCCACGCTGCCTCCCAATACGCTTCCCCAGGCACAGGGAACCCAGTACGGTGCGTTAACAGAGTGGGGATTGGGGAACGGCAACGATCTGGGGACAACGGCGGATCGCAACCCGGAGATTTATCAATGGAACCTTGGGCTGCAACATTTGTTCCCGGCCGGCATTGTCATCTCCGCCGACTATTCAGCGAATCGCAGCACACACTTGCCCTGGGGAGGAGCGACGCGAAACCGCGATTCGCTGCCGACGGCGGCGCGGAATCTGTGTGATTCGACGTGCCAATCTACGCTGGTGCCAAATCCGTTTCAGGGGATGTTTACCGGGCCGAACGCGGTTTTCAATCAGCCTGATTCCATCTACAACAACCCAACGATTCCTTTGAGCAATCTGTTGCGGCGTTTTCCGCAATTCGATGGGGACTTTGAGGGGCTGCCCTTGCTGGCCGCGAGTTCCTGGTACAACGGGCTGCTGGTGCGGTTCCAGAAACGAGCAAGTCACGGGTTGAGTTTTGAGGGGAACTACACGTGGTCGAAGGCGACTGACTACTCATCATATGGGGCCAACAGCTTCATCTTTTTTGGCGGGTCGGGGCTGGGGAATCCGCAGGACATCAACAACCTGAAGGCGGAACACTCGATTGGGGCCAACGACACGCCGCAGCGGTTTGTGCTGGCGGCTGTGTATGATCTGCCCTTCGGGCGCGACCGGTGGATGGGGGAGGCATGAACCGGATCCTCGACGCGATCGTGGGCGGCTGGTCGTTGAACGCCCTTCTGACGCTGCAATCGGGGCAACCCGTGCCGTTCGCCTTGGCCAATTCCCAGATTGCCGACGGACAGCAGCGGCCGAATATCACATGCTCGAATCTCAGGACCGGTCTTAGCCTGCATGACCTGGCATTCTCCTCGGACCCGAACGCCAGCTACTACAACGGCAATTGCTTCGGGATTCCTAATGACCAAGTACCGGGGAACGCTCCCCGTTTCTCCTCTAATGCGCGAGGGCAAGGGATCAAGAATACTGACATGGGATTCTTTAAGGACTTCACGGTCCGGGAAGGGATGAAGCTGGAACTGCGAGCCGAGTTCTTTAATCTCACCAACTCGGTTCGATTCCGGACACCCGATTCGTTCCTGGGAGACACCACTTTCGGCAGAGTCACCCGACAGGCGAACAGTCCGCGTAACGGCCAGATCGCGGTCAGGTTCGAGTTCTGAGGGCGAGTGACGGCTGGGAAGATGTTTGGCGCGCGAGAGGGACAACCGAGAATAGCCCGTGGGGAAGCTGGGATTTGGAAATCCAGTGCATGAAGGCGTTTTGCCTGAAGGCATACCTTGATGTGAATCGCTGATGCCACGGGGTGGCAGGTGCCTCGGGCCTGCGATGAGGAGAAGGCGATTCCTGAAGGCGGGTGGGTCGACAGCGCAGGTTGAGAGTTTCTCTTTCGCCGTGCCTGGACTTGCTTGTTGGCAAAGGTCCGCAACGGCTTACGCCCCTTGGGCAGGCTGGGAGCAAGCCGTGTATTCTTGCGCCGCTTCGGGGCTAACTTCTGGAGCCTGCGAAAGCGATGCGGTTTCCCAGAACGATCGTTTCGAGAAAACATTTATGAAAACAATTCAGGTTGTACTTGTGTCTCTCGTACTACTTTCAGTTTCGCTGATGATGCTGGGTGCTGCTGCTTCCTATCCGGCGGGACAGAACTGGACGAACTACGTGCGCATCGGGGCGTACGGTCTGCAGCTGAATAACACGGACAAGATTGTTGCCAACGCGCAAGACAGCAACGTTTTCGGGATTGAGGTGGACAACGATATTCCGGGGCGCTACGAAAGTTTTGTGAATCCCGAAGAGAAGCTTAAGGCAATCCACGACGTGGCGGAAAAGGCGCACCGGGCAGGCAACCACGCCTTCGTTTACATCGCGGGCACCGAATGCATTACGGCAACTGCGGATACGACGCCGCACACGCTGGCGAAAGAGCATCCGGACTGGCTACAGAGGAAGATCACAGGGGAGCCCGCTATCTTCGGCGGGGGCTCGGCGTTTTGGATCAGGAAGGGCGATGAAGACGTTTGGGTGACGCCGTACGCCAGCGAGTGGCGGAAGACTTACATGCAGCGCGTGCGGCAGATCGCGGGCACGGGAATCGATGGGATCTACGTCGACATTCCGTACTGGATGACGCACTTTGACGGATGGGAAGATACTTGGGCCAGTTTCGATGACTACACGGTAGCGGCGTTCAAGAAGGAGACGGGGCTGGATGCGAAGAAGGATTTGAAGCTGGGCGACTTCTCTGACCCCAATTTCCGCAAGTGGGTGGAGTTTAGAATTAGGACTTTCACGGAGTTTATGCATGAGATTGACGAGAACGCGAAATCGGTGAACCCGGAGATCAAGACCATTCCAGAGATTTATCCGGGGATTGAAGAAGAGGCGGCTCGTGTGGGCGCCGATGTGTACAGCCTGTACCCGGTGGTGGACGCGATTGCACATGAGTACTCGTTTGGCGGCGGCGGGATGGCTTCGAAGCGAAAGCCCCTGGCGTGGTTTGAGTATCAGGTGGGGATGCATTCCTTCCGGGCGTTCGCGCAAGGCAAGGCGACGTGGATTCTCAACTACTCCTGGGACGGCGAGAAGAACGTCGATAAGACAGAGGCCATGATGAATCTGGCCATGTCGGAGATCATGGCGGGGGCGAATTTCTGGGACGCGCCCGGGCATTCGATGGCTGGGTCGAATGACCTGCCGACCAGGAAGAAGATATTTTCCTGGATTCAAGCCCACGAGAAAACCTTCTACCTGCCGCGGGACCCGGTGCATCCCGTGGGTGTGTACTTCTCTCCGGACACGCGAAACATCTATGCTGACCAGTTTATCCGCTCCTACCGGGGAATCCTGGTTCTCCTGATGCAAAAGCATTGGGAGTTTCAGGTGGTCACGCCCCGGAATCTCGCGGATTTCAAGGGTGAGACGCTGGTTCTTCCCGATGTCCGCATTTTGCATGACCAGGAAAAAGACTGGCTGCGAAAGTTTGTCGAGAAGGGCCGCACCCTGGCGATTGCCGGCGCCGACGCGACACAACTGGGGGAGGCGCCCAACGTGTTACGGTTCCCGAAGAACCCGGGAAAGGACTACATGAGCGCGATTGAAAGCGAATTCGAGCGAGCGGACCCTGACTCGCAAGCGGAATTCCTGAAAAGCCTGAAGAATACGAGCGAGGTTGAGATCACGGCCTCACCCATGGTCGCGACCTCGATTGCAGCCGTCGAAGGGAAGCCCCACATCTTTTTCGCAAACTTTGCCGGATTGCGGAGCCGGGTGAATCCCGTGCAGACGCCGCAAAACGGAGTGCGCGTCCGCATGGCGAAGGCCGGCAAAGGGAAGGCGTTCTTTCTTCCATTTCTTGGCGATGTGCAGGAGGTCAGCGGCGTTCACGAGTCTGATGGCCGCACATCCTATACCCTTCCCACAATTACCAAGGGCGCAGTTTTCTGGTACGAAGACGGAGACGCGAAGCAAACAAAAGAGTAGAAGATCAGGAATTTCTTCGCGCTCTGCAGCAGGTTGTGCGACGAAAAAACTGTTCTCAACTCGATAGTTTCAGCTCGCGAACGGCATCTCCAGCGCCGCTGAGATCGGCGAGCCGCATCTCGGAATACTTGCGAGATAGAATCACACCTGGCGCGCCAGCGCGGAGAGCCGCCAGGACTGCTTCCTTAACGCTTTGCGGCGTGCACTTGCTGTTATTGGGTTCGGTCGGGATATCGATATCAATGCCCGGCCAGATCAAAGTCCTCGTGCCAGCAACACCCTCCAGCGCGCGTTTCGTCTCGCGGTAGACGTAGTCAGCTGAAAGCCCTGTGTGAGGAATCTGATCGTAGCTGCGCTCCTTGAATCCCATCAGTGCATAGTTAAGATCGATCAGGCTCTGTTTCGAGAGATCTCCATAAAGTGTCGAGCCGATATTGTCTGCATACAGCGCCATCCGCTCGCCGCCGCAGTTGTTGTACATAACGATCTTTATAAAATCCGAATAATTCGAGAGCTCATGAAGGTCCTGTTCCGCGCGGTAGATCGGATTGAAGGAATTGTTGTGCCAGATGTGCCAACCCACCGGCACGGTCGGCTTCGCAGTCTTTACCGTTTTGTAGATTGCGGCATAGGTCTCGCGAAGGCTGTCAGTCCAGAGCATTTCCCAGGCGGCTAATTCCGGATAGCGCAATAGGAGCCGCCAGAATTGAACGTAGTAGCCGTCCACGGGGCGTTTACCGCTCCGTGCCGAGCGAACGAATTTTTCCAACTCCAGAAATCCCTGCCTGGCGCGCTCCACATTGATGCCGCGCTCTTTCGCTTTGCTCTGACAAAACTCGCAGAAGCAAGTTACGTTACCAGGATCGACCGGCGGCGTGTCATGCGTCGCCCCCAAGCTGTCGCAAAGCGCGCCCTGCCGTTCCGATCCCCACATGATTCCGTCGATGTCATAGGAACGGGTATAGTCCTCGACCAGACCGGTCAGAAAATTCCGGTAGTCCGGATTGTTGACGCACAGTGTCTCGGCATTCCGTCCGTACAGATCTTGCTCCTGAACTTTCCCGATGTTCGGCAAGTCGGTGCGAAACACGTCCTCAAGCCAGCAGATGACCTTCATGCCGCGCTTTTTGGCGGCAGGCACTACTTCGGCGAGTATATCGATGTCACCGTGGTCGGGCGCGCGCGTGTCTTTGAGAACCGTGTTCTTGTAGTACTGAGAATGAGGGGTGGCGAAGTTCCCGCCGTGAAAATTGAGATCGTACTCCTGCTTGCCGTGATCGGGCAGCGGCTGGCCCGGAATCTGTCTTCCGGCAATACCGCGACCGTAGGTGAATACCGCAAGAAACAGGGTATTCACGCAGGCACGGTCCTGAAGAACATCAAGGACTTTCTCGGTACCTTCATCCACGAACGAAACTGCTCCGACTTGGATGCCGATCATTTTGGAGCGGACGACAGTATGTCCTGAAGTTGGCATGGCCAAGGCGGCGCCGGCGCCGGCGGTGATCCTCAGGAATTCGCGGCGATTCACGTCCAATTTCAACATGGACTACTCCTATTTTCTTTGGTAGCAGCCGATGTCTATGTTTCCGGATTTGACTCGCGGTGAGCCTTCAAGATCCAGTTCTCCCACCGGCACTCCGTCAGTCGTGCCAGCAGCGATCGCGGGAGAATCTGATCGCAGATGAAAGTCCTTCGTGGCAGCATCAACAAAATGCGGATCCAGAAAACGGGAATGACGGTCATTCCCCGTTGACTGAACATATTTGTCGAATCCTGTCACGCGGGCAGAAGACTCTTCCCACGTGCTCGCCTTCGATCCGGAAGCACAGTAATAAAGGTTGTGATCGATAGTGACGGGCGGCTGGTTTCTTTCGAACTGAGGTTTGTTCACCGTCATAAGGCATCGGGGCCCTGCATGTACGATATTGTTCTCAAAAATATCGTCCGCCATGTTCCACTGCATCTGGAACTCACCGGACTCGGTTCTCGAGGTATCGTTGTCGTAGAGCGTGTTGTTGACCACCGTGGAGTGCTCGGTGCGTCCTCGCTCAGGCGCATAACCTCCGATGGAAACGCCTGCGGTATGGCAGTGATAGATAAGGTTATTCCGCGCAGTGACATAACTGGTGGCGCGGTTCAGGTGCTCACTGGCGAGCTCGATTCCGAAGTCCACATCATGAATGACGTTCTGTTCGATCAGGATTCTGGTGCCGCCGTCCACGTAAATACCATCGGAAGATTCATCGTTGCGGTATGCCGGATTGCCGCGCGATGTAATGTTGT
>ODAK010007330.1_pt1 | contig 11067 bp, 13 predicted proteins | sample 1539591 | NCBI WGS metagenome assembly ODAK01 (sample SAMEA3539303, study PRJEB22396) | soil metagenome | biome: tundra; feature: field; material: soil | place: USA | collected 2010-05 | depth 0.15 m | reverse complement strand
GAGGACGGCCTGCAGGATGCGATGGACCTCTTGGAGCAGGTCGCGATCTCGCTCCGCTGACTGGACGTCATCGGCGCCGGCCCCGATGACGGTCGCCGCAACCCGCTCGGCGACGGCGGAGGCCGGCCGCGATCATCGGCGAGCGAATTGGATACCGTCACCGACCAGCCCGCAGATCAGGAGTCCCGCCCATGTCCGAAGCACCGGCTGACTACAACGCCCAGATCATCGCCGAGTTCCGCGCCAACCACGGACGGGTCGGCGGCCGCTTCGAGGGAGCGACACTGCTGCTGCTCCACACGACGGGAGCGAAATCGGGCACGCAATACACAAACCCGGTCGTCTACCTGACCGACGGCGGCCGCTACGTGGTGTTCGCATCGAAGGCCGGAGCGCCCAGCAATCCGGGCTGGTATCACAACCTCAAGGCTCACCCCGACGCCAGCATCGAGGTGGACGACAGGACGATCGAGGTCACCGCGAGCGAGCTGGTCGGGCCAGAGCGTGACCGCCTCTTTGACCGTCAGGTGCAGATCTCGCCGCGGTTCGCCGAGTATCAGGCGAAGACCGAGCGGGTGATTCCGGTCATCGCGCTCACGCCCAGGGCGAGCTGACCGAGGCGCCGCGGCTTCACGACGGGTGGGCTCTCCTGGTGGTCAACAGCCGCCGCGCCAGATCGTGCTCGGATGCAGCAACCGGCCGCGCCGCGCTCGAGGCCACCGACCAGCCGGCCGCGTCGGCCAGCGCGCCGGCGATGAGATCGCCAACGGCCCGCTCGTCGGCGCCGTCAGCCACGAACAGCGTCCGGAATCGAGCAGTTCCGCCTCCGTCGGTGGCGATCGCGTTGTTGTGCGGCCATCGACAGGGGCCTTCGTGCTCCCAATAGCCGCACAGCGCAACCGTCACCGCCTCGCCCGGGGCCGCCGGATCGGTGTCGTCCGCCAGCAGCAACTCGGCTTCCTGGACGAAGGCCTCGCGGGCTGCGCTCACCGGCGCAGTCTATGTCCGCGCCGGCGAAACGGGCGATCCGCTCGTCAGCCCCGGCGAGGCCCTGGCGATCGCCTCAGCGCCCGCCGCTCGCGAAATGCTCGAAGACGGCCGCGGCCGGCTTGGCGCTGAAGTCGTCGAACAACAGGCCGTAGTGGCCGAAGAACCCCGGGTCCGGGTTGGTCGCGCCCTGCTCGTAGTCGCGCTGGTTGAACCAGAACGCGGCCTGCACGAATGACAGGGAGGGGCTCTCGAGCGCCCGGTACGCCTGGGCCACGTCGGTGGCCTGGGCCTGCAGGCTGGGGAAGTAATCGCTCCCCGCCTGCCGGTTCCCGGGCCAGCCGAACTCGGTCAGCCAGATCCGCGGTGCGCCGTAGCCGTGGGCGGTGAACTCCCGCTGATAGGCCTGCAGCTGCTGGGTCCAGGTGTCCTTCCGCCAGACCGGGCTGACCGGGTAGTGGGTGTAGCCGGCGTCGTCGGGGGCGAGCGACGGCGGGAAGCGGTAGGCGTGCAGTGCGACGAGGTCGAAGGCCGCACGGCCGTGCAGATCGGCGAGCACCTGGTCGGTGTAGGGAAGCACCGCGACGCCGTTCGGCGAGCCGTCGGCGATGCCGAAATCGGCGACGCCGGCGAACATCAGCTGCTCGCGTGGCACCGAGGTCCGGAACACGCTGTACTCGGTCTCGAGCACCGCGGCGTACTGGGCCGGGTTCACGCCCCCCGCCCACATCGAGGTGTGGTTGGGCTCGACCCACGACTCGTAGTAGCGGACGCGGCCGGCAAAATGGCGCAGCAGCGCGCGCACGTAGGCCGCGTAGACGGCGAGGTCGTGGGCGCTGGTCGGTGGGCAGCTCGTCGGATCGGGGGGAGCCGGCTTCGTCGAGCACGCGCCGCGGATGCCGCCCAGCGAGATCACGACGCCGAGTCCGAGGCTGCGCGCGCGATCGACCTCGGAGTCCATCAGCGCGAACGACACTCGGCCCCCGGAGTACTTGATCGAATCGCCCGTGAAGTGGACCCAGCGGGCGCCGAGCCGCCTGGCGGTCGGCAGATCGCGCGACAGGCGCGCCTCGCTTGTGTCATAGGTGCCGGTGTTGATGCCAAACAGGCTCGGTGGCGGCTGCACTCCCGGGCGCAGCCCGACGACCGCGACGCGGCGCGGAGCGGATCGCGCGCCCGCCGCGGCAGCTGCCGCAGCCGCTGCGAGCAGGCCGACGATGACGATGGCGACCAGCAGCCGCCGCTCGAACACCGCCTTCAAGCGGGGGCCAAGATCGACGCGGCGGCCTGAGGAGTGATGTTGCCGCCGGAGATCACGGCAACCACCGGACCCTCGCCGAGGTCCGACAGCTTGCCGGCCAGCAGCGCTGCGACGCCCACCGCCGCGCCCGCCTCGCACGCGAGCTTGGCGCGCCCGTAGATGAAGCGCATGCCGGCGCGGATCTCCTCCTCGGTGACATGCACGACCTCATCGACGTGCTCCGCACAGACGCGCAGGCACAGCTCGCCGATCGCCGGCGCCGTCAGGGCGTCGGCGATGGTCGAGCCGGCCGGCACCTGCGCCGCGGCCTCGGGAGTCGCCGGCGGGCGCGACGCGCGGAGCGTGCCGGTCGCCTCGGGTTGGACCGCAACGATCCTGGAGCGCGGGGCCAGGGCCTTCACCGCGATCGCGACCCCGGACACCAGCCCGCCACCGCTGGCCGGGACGATCACCGCCCCCGGCGCCGGGATCTCGGCGCAGATCTCCAGCCCGACCGTTGCCTGACCGGCGATCACCAGCGGATCGTCGAACGGCGCCAGCACCACGCGTCCCGTCTCGGTGGCGAAGCTGTGCATGCGGGCAAACGCCTCGGCCCCGTCGGCTGCCTCGAGATCGACGCTCGCGCCGTAGCCGCGCGTCGCCGCGACCTTGGTCGCGCTCGCCCAGCGCGGCATGAACACGACGACGTCGACCCCGGCTTCGGAGCACGCCAACGCAGCCGCCTGGGCGTGGTTGCCGGCCGATACGGTGACCGCACCGCCAGCGCGCTCCTCGCGAGTCAGCGACGCCACGCGGTTGATCGCACCGCGGAGCTTGAACGAGCCGGTTCGCTGAAACAGCTCCGCCTTGAGTTGGACCTCGTGGCCGAGGATGTCGCCGAGCGTTCGCGACGAGAACATCGGCGTGCGGTGGATGCGCCCCGCGAGCGTGCGCGCCGCCGCCTGACAGTCGTCGTGATTCGGTGGCTCGCGCACATTCACCTCGTCGGCGCGGCCGGCCGCAGATCCGGCCGATGCCAACGCTCGGTCCAACCAGCCTAGCGCTGCATCGCCGGAAACCACTACAGGTGGGTGGTGAGGAAACTCACGAGTGGGTCAACCCAGCGGCGGTTACCGTCGTGGCTCCGAACGTGCGCCGCGGACCACCGGAGTGGCCGCAGGCACGTTCACCCACAGCAGAGGGGCACCGTGCAGCTCAAGCCACTGATCGTGCTCGCCGCAGTCGTCGGACTCGCCGTCGTGCCGACGACCGCGCCGGCGGCCCCGGCCAGGAACATCTGGGTGTCCTCAGCCCCGATCACGGCCGCCGACAGCGGTTGCGCCAAGCCGGGCTACAACACGATCCAGTCCGCGATCAACGCCGCGCCGTCAGCTGCCACGATCCACGTCTGCACGGGCACCTACGTCGAGGCGCTCGCGATCACGCAGCCCGTCTCGCTCGTCGCAGCCGGGCCGGTCACCGTCGAGTTGCCCGCAAGTCCGGCGAACTCGGCGACCGCGTGCGACAGCGCCCCCGGCACGGGCGCCTTCCAGCCCGACCAGGACGCGATCGCGATCTGCGCTGCCGGCACGGTCAACCTCACGGGACTGGCGATCGACGCCGCCTGGCCGGCCAACACCTGCGACGACAGCCTGTACGGGATTCTCGTGGCCGGCGGCGCGACCCTCAACCTCACCAATTCATCGATCGTCGCCGCCGGAGCCGTTCCGCTCAACGGCTGTCAGGGCGGCGTCGGGATCCAGGTCGGCATGGCCTGGACCACGCCGGTGCAGGTCGGGCACGCCAACCTGTCGGGTGTGAAGATCAGCGGGTACCAGAAGAACGGAGTCACGGTCGACGGCGCCGGCTCGAGCGCCGACATCGGCTCGACCACGGTCACGGGCATCGGCCCGACGCCCGACATCGCCCAGAACGGGATCCAGATCTCAAACGGCGCCTCGGGAATGATCTACAACTCGACGATCAGCGGCGATGAATGCGACGTCGCCGTCTGCGGGCCGGACATTCTCAACGACACGGAGTCGATCGGAGTGCTGTTCTTCGGCGCCGCGGCCGGCTCGAGCGTGACGGGGTCGAACATCAACGGGAACGACGTCGGCGTGTACAACGCCGAGCAGATCGCACCCACGGCGCCGGCCATCTCGGTGATCGGCGACACGCTGGTCGCCAATCGCTACGCCGGCGTCCTGCTCGACCAGGGATGGACCTCGGTGAGCGGCGACAACATCACCGGCGGCAACGTCGGCATCGGCGTGCTTCAGTACAACGGCCAGTCCTTCGCAGCCGACGGCACGGCGTTCCTCGATGTGATCAGGAACGCGAGCATCGCGGCGGTGCACGTCGAGTCCGACCGGGCCGGCCTCGGGGACCATCCCGGTGCTCTGACGCTGTCATTCAGCCAGCTGCGCGGCAATGCTGCCCGCGTGCTGAACAACAGCAGCAACTACGTCGTCAGCCAGCGGTCGAACTTCTGATCCAGGTGGTGGCTGACACGCCTGCGCCCGAGGGAGCGGACGTGTCAGCCGCTATCTGTCAGCTCGGAGCGTTTGCGCTCCGAGCCCTCAGATGACCTGAATGTTGACGGCCTTGGGACCCTTGTCCCCGGCCTCGGCCTCGTAGGAGACCTTTGCGCCCTCGGTGAGCGAGCGATAACCATCGCCGACGATCGCCGAATGATGGGCGAACAGATCCTTGGACTGGTCGTCGGGCGTGATGAACCCGAAACCCTTGTCGTCACTGAACCACTTGACGGTTCCAGTAGCCATTCTTTGCTTCCTCCACATAGTCGCGTGCTGCGAACGTGGAGATTGCTGAAAGCAAGGGCTACGACCGCCGGCACTGCGTGCGTCGGGCTTGCAGCCCGACCTGATTGACATACGGTAGCAGCGACGGGACCCCGTCGGGAGATCTCCGTGCCCCGCGCCGCCACGATGCCAACGAGCGGCTGGCCGCCCGGGCCCCCAGAAGAACCCCAGAAATGCCCACCTACGACCACTTCGCGCGCTTCTACGACGCGTTGATGAACGACCCGCTCGCGAACGTCGCACGCGTGCTGGGCTACCGCGAGCGGCACATGGCGCACGCCGACTCGCTGCTCGAGCTCGGCTGTGGCAGCGGATCGATACTCGCCGGCCTGCACGAGCTCGACCGCCTGGTCGGGCTTGACCGCTCGCCACAGATGCTCGCGGCCGCTCGCGCGAAGGTCCCCCACGCGCGGTTCTTCCAGGCGGACATGACGACGTTCGAGCTCGATGAGCGCTTCGACATCGTGATCTGCGTGTTTGACACGCTCAACCACCTGGTCAGTCTCGAGGAGTGGCGGGCTTTGTTCGAACGTGCGCGGGCACACCTGCGCGCCGGTGGGCTGTTCGTGTTCGACGTCAACACCGTCGGGCAGCTGCGCCGGCTCGGCGACGCGCCGCCGTGGGTCAGCGAGGTGCACGGAGCGACGATCACCCAGGACGTCGAATGGCTCGGCGACGGGCGATCGATCTGGCACGTGCGGATCCGCGAGCGGCTGGACGACGGCCGGTCTGTGCTCCACCACGAGCGGATCGGCGAGCTCGGCGTCCAGCTCGCGGTGATCGCCGACGCGCTGTCCGGCGATTTCGTGCTGCTCGAGAGCCGCGACGACGATGACCTGACACCCACGGACGAGTCGCCGCGCGCGTACTTCGCCTACCGTGCGCGAGGCTAGGCCGGCGGCTCGGGGTCGTACTGGATCTGGCGTCGCACCGCTGCCGCTCGCTCGGCTGAGTGCAGCCGGGCGACGAGGTGCAGCGCAACGTCGATGCCCGCCGACACACCGGCGGCGGTGATGATCTCGCCGTCATCGACGAAGCGCGCCTCGGGACGAACCTCGACCCGCTCGCCGAGCGTCGCGAGGAGCTCGAGCGCCCCCCAGTGCGTGGTCGCCGGCCGCCCGTCGAGCAGCCCGGCATCGGCGAACACCAGCGATCCGGTGCAGACGCTGGTCATCAGCGTGCCGGCGGCGGCGAGTGATCGCATCCGCTCGCGAATCCGCTCGTCCCCCAACTGGGCGCGAGTCCCGATACCCCCCGGGTAGACGAGCACGTCGACGCCACCCAGCTGATCCCAGGTGCGGTCCGCGAGCACACGCAGCCCCTTGGCGCAGCGCACCGGATCGTCGGTCTCGGCGACCGTGACGACCTCGACGCCATCATCGGGCCAGCGCAGCGCCCAGCTCGCGAGCACCTCCCACGGTCCGGCCCAGTCGAGCTCTTCGGCGCCGTCGAACAGGGCGATCGCGATGCGCATCGCCGAGCAGCCTAACCGCAACCGACGGACGGACGATGATCGTCGTAGCTTGCGGGAATCGAGGCTTGACCTCTGAACGCGGGGGTGTAGCGTTGCGTCCGTCGTGGTAGCGGCGATCAGATCGGGAGCGTCTGTCGCGGGCCGGAGCCTTGCGCTCGTCGCGCAGCTGGAGCTCGTTCTCGTCGGCGGAATGCTGCTCGTGCTGGCGGGGCTGCTGCTCTCGCGGGAGCTGCGCCGCTGGCGTGGCGAGCACCCGCCGCACAGCGAGGAGGTGCGAGCCCGTGCGCTGATGGGCGAGCTGTGCCCAAACGGCTGGCAGGCGCAGCTGACGCTGTACGGCTCCGGGCAGTTCGCGCCCCCGGGCGCGCCGGCGAGCGACGGGTCGCTGGTTGCCGTGGACTGGTCCGAGCTCCCTGACGACGGGGACGAGCTGCCGGTCAAACGCCGCGTCTGGGCGGCGACGATCGCGGACGGGCTCGCCGCGATGGTCGAAGACCGCCGGACCGACGAGGTGCTCGAACGGATCGAGCGTTCGGCCAACGCGGACGATGATCCGTGGGACGGCCTCTGAGCGTATCTGCACTCGATGTCGCGCGCCCGCCTGCTGACCGACTACCTCGCGCCCGGGCGGTCCTACCGCTACGGCTCCGACCACCGCTGCCAGCGCGCTGAGCTGCACCTTCCCGCCGGTCGCGGCCCGCACCCGGTCGTGGTCACGATCCACGGCGGCTCGTGGGCTGCCGGCGTCACGAAGGTCGTCATGCGCGGGCTCGCTCGCGATCTCGCGCGACGGGGCTACGCCGCGTGGAACATCGAGTACCGGCGAGTCGGGCGCGGCCAGGGCGGTGGCTGGCCGCTGACGTTCGTGGACGTCGCCGCCGCGATCGACCACCTGCACAGCGTTGCCGCGCCGCTCGATCTCGACCAGGTCACGGTCTACGGTCATTCCGCCGGTGGCCAGCTCGCCCTCTGGGCGGCGAGCCGGAGCCGGCTGCTCGACGGCGCTCCGGGCGCAGGCCCGCGGATCGAGCCGGTCGCGGCGGTGTCGGCAGCCGGCGTCAACGATCTCGCCCAAACCTACCGCGACGCTCCGGGCGGCGCCGTCGGTTGGCTGATGGGCGACGGACCCGACGACGTGCCCGAGCGCTACGCGATCGCCGACCCGATCGCGCTGCTGCCGCTCGCGATCCCGGTGCTGCTCGTCCACGGCACCGACGACGCGACCGTGTCGGTGCGGCGCAGCCGCAACTATGCGCAGGCGGCGCGAGCCCGCGGCGGCGCCGCCGAGTTGCTCGAGATCCCCGGCGAGGCCGGCCGGCACCGAAGCCACGTCTTCGCCGACGGAGAGAGCTGGGCCCTCGTCAGGCGCTGGCTCGACGAGCGACGGCAGCAAACGCGCGCCGGCGAGCGGACGCAGCGCGCCGAGCAGACCAGCGATTCGCGCTGATGCGGCCGCACGGCTGCTAGCTCGGCGCGACGAGCAACTCAGGCCCTTCGGGAACGCCGCTGCCAACCTTGTTGACGAGCGGGTTCGCCGGCGTGACGATCATCTGCTCCGCCGCGAGCGGGACGCACAGCGCCTTCGCGGCGAGTGCATCCAGCTCCGGAGAGAGCCAGGCGCGCTCGCCGTCCGGGCCGGCCAGGATCACCGGCATCCGATCGTGCACCGCGGCGACGAGCCCGTTCGCGGCGGTGGTGAGGATCGTCGCCGATTCGATCGGCTCGCCGTCGAGCGTACCCGGGGTCCACAGGCCGGCGAAGGCGAATGGCGCACCGTCTGCGAGGGTGAAGCGAAACGGCACGCGCGGCTGCTTTCGGTCCTCCGAGCGCAGCCATTCGTAGAACCCGTCGGCCAGCAGCAGCGCGCGACGGTCGGCCGTGGCCAGCAGCCGCTTGTATGCGCCCTTCTCGTCGGCCGTCTCGGCCCGGGCGTTGATCATCTTGTAGGCGATCTTTGCGTCCTTCGCCCATGGCGGGATCAGGCCCCAGCGCATCGCGCGGGCCTCCGGCGTGCCGTCCTCGCCGCGCACGATCGCAATGATCGTCTGCGTCGGAGCGATGTTGTAGCGGCGCGAGCCCTCGCTGAACGGGATGCGCACACCGAAACGCTGCTCGAGCGCGTCCGGTGCGGCGGTGTTCGTGTAGCGACCGCAGATCCGAGCAGGCTACTGCGAGCGCGCTCGCACGGTTTGACAGCCACAGGCGGGCGTGATCCGATCCGCCTGTGGGGGTAGTGTGCGGTAGCGAAGAACCGAGGCGTCTTGACCCGCAGCCTGATCATCGTTGGAGCCTTGCCTGAAAGGGTCGCTTAGCCCTCCCTGGGTTCTGGCGCGCCGCGAGGGCGGCTCGCGGCATGAGCGACACCGACCCCGAGATCCACCGAACGAGCGACCGGCTCGCGCGGCGCACCCCCCGCCCGCTCCGAATGCGCCGCCGGCTCACCGGCGTCGCCGCGTTTCTGGCCGCGGTCGCGGCGGTCGCTGCTGTGGTCCTCGCGTCGCTGCACGTGCACCTGCCGTTCGGCCTCAGCGGCACGCGCGCGACGCATTCCGGGCACACCGGCTCGACCGGCTCGACCGGGGCGCGAAGGCCGAGCAGCCCACGAACCGTGACCGTCTCGACGCTCGGCTCGCTGGCCACCCCGGCGTCGCGCATGGCGGCGGTCCCGTTCGGCACCGGCGGCGTGCTGTTCTTCGGTGGCTTCGACGCCTCCGGCAGCCCGATCGACACGGTGCAGAACTTCCAGGCCGCGACCGCCACCAACGCGGGCACGCTGCCGGCGCCCGACGCCTCCGCCGTCGCGGCGACACTGGGCCCCAACATCTATCTGTTCGGGGGGACCAGCTCGACGATCTACGAGCTGACGGGCACGAGCTTCACCGTTGCGGGCAGCCTGCCGGCGGCCACCGCCGATGCGGCGGTCGCCACCGTCGGCGCGACCGCCTATGTGATCGGTGGATACACCGGGAGCGCGGAGCTCGACACGATCGTCGCCTACACACCCAACTCGCCGCCGCAGATCGTCGCGACCCTCCCGGTCGCGCTCCGCTATCCGGCCGCCGCGGCGATCGGAGGCCAGGTCTACATCGCCGGCGGCTCAACCGCCGGGATCCCCAGCGCAACCGTGTACCGGTTCGACCCGACCACCGATGCGGTGACCAGCGTTGCGACGCTCCCGCACGCACGTGACCGTGAGAGCGCCGCGGCCCTCGGCGGCAAGCTGTACGTGATCGGCGGCGCGAACACGGCCGGAGTGCGGACGCGCGCGATCTACACGTTCAGCCCGGCGAGCGGAGCCGTGCGCCTCGCCGGCATCCTGCCGCTCGCGCTGTCGGACACGACCGCGGTGAGCGGGAATGGCGAGATCATCGTCGCGGGTGGACTCAGCGGAGCGGCGGCGCCAAGCGCGGCGATCTACGCGGTGACGACGGTGGGCGGGTCGTGAACGCGCGCGTGGTCGCCGTGCTGGTCGCGCCCGTCAAGGGGCTGCGAGCCCTCGCCCGAGACGCCGTCGAGCTCGGGAATCGCGGCGTACGCGAGAACCGCCGCTTCTTCCTGATCGACGGCGACGGCCAGATGGTCAACGGGAAGCGTCTGAGCACGCTGCAGGCGGTCGTCGCGGACTACTCCGACGCCAATCGTTCGCTTTCGCTGCGATTCCCGGACGAGACGGTCGTGACCGCCGCGGTCGAGCCCGGCCGCAGGCTCCAGGCGCGGTTCTTCTCGACGAAGGTCGTGGCGGTCGAGGTGATCGGACCGTGGTCGGCTGCGCTCTCAGCCTACGTCGGGCAGCCGGTGCGGCTGGTCGAGGGCGAATGGGGCGCCGTCGACCGCGGCCCGGAGGGCACGGTGTCGCTGATCTCGCGCGCGTCGATCGAACGCGTGTCCCAGGCAGCGGGACTCGAGCGGCCGATCGACGCGCGGCGGTTCCGGATGCTGTTTCAGATCGACGGCACGGCAGCGCACGAGGAGGACGACTGGCTTGGACGCCCGCTGCGAATCGGCGCGGCGACGGTGATCATGCGCGGCCACGTCGGGCGATGCCTGGTTACCAAGCTCGACCCCGACAGCGGCATCCGCGACATCGAGACGCTCGACGCGATCGCGAGCTATCGCGGCGACGCCGCCACGACGGAGCCGCTGGCGTGCGGTGTCTACGGCGCGGTGCTCGAGCCGGGCACGGTGCGCGTCGGAGACGCCGTCGAACTGGTCTGAGGCGCACGCGAACGCGCGCCGCCGCGACCGCCGCCAGCCGGCGGCCAGGGAATCAGCGGCACACCGATCTCCCAGTGGTGGCCGAACGGATCCAGGATCCGTCCCAGGCGCCAGCCGTGCTCTTCGCCGACCGGGCGGATCTCCTTCGCGCCGGCCGCCACGGCCCGCTCGACCACCGCGTCCGGGTCCGCGACGATCAGCAGCATCCGCGTCGCGCTGCCGCCGAGCGACTCGGGGCTGAAGTTGAGGTGCGCGGGCGACTCGTCGGCAACCCAGAACGACGCCGTCCCGATCGCGAGCTGACTGACCACCGCCTCGTGCTGATC
>ODAK010007329.1_pt1 | contig 11067 bp, 16 predicted proteins | sample 1539591 | NCBI WGS metagenome assembly ODAK01 (sample SAMEA3539303, study PRJEB22396) | soil metagenome | biome: tundra; feature: field; material: soil | place: USA | collected 2010-05 | depth 0.15 m | reverse complement strand
CGCCCATTCTCGACCCAAAGGAAATTCCAGGTCGATCTGAGCTTATTAAATACAACTGATCCTTTCGGTTTTCGTGCTCGCATCTTTATAGCCTCCTTTTATGTGCGAGCACAGCTGGCGTCTCCGAGGTTACCACGGGCCGCGACAGCAGAGAGTTGTCGAGGTCTTCTCTTCGAAACCGCCACACACGTCGCTCTGTGCCGGAAAGGGCGTATGCCGGGACTTTCCCTTCGCGTACCCACAGCAGGAGACTCCGGGGCTTCACCTTCAGGTAGTGGGCGGCCTCGGTCGTCGTGAGCCATTCGAATTTTGCAGGGAACACGCCGGGTGCCGAACACATCGCAGCCTGGTCATCGTCGAGCAACGGTTCAAAGTAAGGTGCCGATCCCGCCCTTTGGTCTTGCATCAGTCCTCCAGAATCGAAACCTCGATTGGCAATCCACGCAGTTTGAACCCATCCAGTTGTCGTACCGCATCGAGCGCTGAGTACGGGTCAGCCATGGTGACGGTGGCCGACATCGACAGGCGGTCGCCGTCCCTGGCTTCGAGAATCCCGATTTCGAGAACGCGCCCGAATGGTTTGAAGAGTTTCTTCAATTCGACGATAGTGGTCTGGCTCTCGATGCGATCGACCCGCACCGTGGGGTTCGGTCTGCCGCCCCGCCGCAGGTCATCCTCATAATCAGGCTCCCCCGGTGACGGCTCACACTGGACACCGCAGGCCCGATCCCCTGGAGTGTTTAGCACTTTGAAATCCCGTCTGATTTCGATCATCCGATTTTCCCTGCCTCTCTGGTTTTGAAACGCCTCATTTTTATTCTACGAACTTTGCTCGAGCTTATTTTTGAGGCTGGCTGAGCTGACGAAACCCGGTTCACCCATCTACCTCTGCTTACTGCCCGTTTGATTTCGCGACAGTCTTCGTCCACGGGCCGTTACCAGCTGTTCCTCTTTGGCGGTTTCCAGTCGTGCCCCGAGAGCCAGCCCTTGGAGTAGGCACGATTTGCAAACTCCACGCTGATCCGACTCCCGCGCCAAAGTGTGGTGTCTAAAAATTCGACAGCGTCTTCGGTATCTTCATAGGGCATGTCGGCCAGGGCGTATGTGAAATTCTGGTCAGAATGAATGCTGACCCCGCCAACCGTTCCGAGATCGTCAAGCAGGTCCCGGATGTCGTCCGGGCTCGTGTCACTTGCGATGAAGCTGACCCGCAACTTTGACATCATCTCCTCGGATTTGCCCCTACTTAAGGTGTCGGGATCGGGCAGTCGGGTGGATGGCTTCGCTCGGCGTTTCTTGTCGCTCATGCATCATCTCCACGTTCCGCTTCCATTCAAGTCAGAAGCCACGAGCGTTCGTCGCCCTTTCTGGCCCCGCACCCAAGTCCAGTCCCGATCCTGTATTCCCTCCCGATTTCATGATCGAGCCTTACCCGCTAGCTGCCGCCTCAACTTCCGAAGCTGGGACACGTTGCAGCGCTTGCACTTCCGGAACGTGGACACCAGCGGCTAGGCGGCCGCTCGAACCTTCAGCTCCTTCGCCAGCAGGCGGACGAGAGCGGCGACAGTAAGGACATGTTTGTGCTCCTGCCACGGGTCGCGGTCGGTGATTTCTCCGTGGTACATGCTTCCCAAAATGTCGGTGCAGTTCCACAAACGGCCTAGTAACCAGTGAGCGCGGTCTGCCTGCGACAGCCCGGCCCACCACTCCTTCTGACGGTCCTCATCGAAAGCGACGTTGACATGCCTCCACCAGTCCTTGCCGTGATCCAGCGCCTCAAGCAAAGCTTCTGCCGGATCGTTACCGGGGGGCAGCGTCTTAACCTCTAGCTCGTCTACTGCTGTTTCTGTTTCCATTTTTTCATTCTCCTTAAATGGTTTCTGCCCGACGTTCATCGGTAGTCAGGCGTGATGACCGTTGGTAGTCGCGCTCTCGGGATCGATCCTCCTCAAATTCCCGATTACACCTTCGTGGTGGGCTCAAGACTTCACGCGCTTCGTAAAATCCGATTTATCAGTTGTTGTCCTGCCGCGCTTCCCTCGATGCGGTTGGGTGTTCGTCAGATCGGACGTGCCGTGCGGTGGTGCACCTGACCTGCGCTCCTTCACTTCCAGCGATTGAGCCGGATAGACAAACGCGCTCGCCGCTACCATGACTGGCCGACCGGAATACACTGCCGTTCCGCTGGCGAGCCCATGGCTCGTGGCAATCAATGTTGTTTTCCCGCTCGCCGATGGTCTAGCTTTCTCCATCGGTAACTCGATCACGACGCACTTTCGTTCTTTATCGATTCTTACTTCCACGGGCATTTATTCGTTCCTCCTGTCCCTTCTCTTGTTCTGGCTTACGAAACTTCCGGGTGACCCGGAACTTTTCGCCGCCCCCTTCCACATAAGCAGTGACTTGCGGAGACAGCGGTCGCTGGCTGGGACTCTGCCGACCCCGTTTCCCGGTAGTCTTCTGCAGGAACTTGTCCACCCGCTGATTTACGTCTTCAACAATCAGGGAGATGTGCAAGACGTAGCATCCGAAGGAGCTGCGAACAGCTTCTTCGATTACCTGCCACCCATCCCGGTCGAATTGCGATTTGGGAATCAGCTGCACCTGCAAACCTTGGGGCTTCGGTCCGTGGTGCGGGCCACCGCTCGTTACGACAGCAAACTCCAACGACGCGAATTCCTCTCCGAACGAATCCAAGATCGGCTGGATCGCGCCCGGTGCATAGCCGTCCATACTCAACTGGTGAGCAAAGGAGAACTTACAGAGATCATCCACACCGTAGAGGTTCCGGGAGCCTGTGCCCACCGCACTGAGTTGAGGAACAATCCGTAGCGGCCTTCCGATAGTCCAGTTCGTGATCAAAGATGCAGACATCTCCAAAACGCTCGCTGCCTGCGACAAGAAGAAAACTTTCCCAGTGGCCATATCTTCTCCGTAGTGATAATGTACATGCTTACATGAAAGTATGCAGCTACTACTGCATATTGTCAAGTGGCGGCAAAGCATTTGTCAATCACCCGTAATGGATATGGAGGTCACGTGGTTGAAACAGAAAAGGGAAAGAAGAAGGTCGTTGCGCCTCCGGCCCCGGAACCCGCTGGGGACAGGCTGGCTGCGCTAAATGACGCGATCACCCGCTGGTTCTACCAGCCAGACCTGCAGGCCATCCGCGTGACCATGGGAACCGTTCAGTCCCACTACCTAGGAACAGGCGATCCGCCATGGCTGTTCACGATTGCGCCGCCCTCAACCGGCAAGACCAGCCCCGCGATCATGGGTACTGCGCAGCTACCTCAAGTTGTTTCCCTTGGGGGTTCACCCCGAACACCTTCCTTAGCGGCATGTACGGGCAACGCGAACCGGGTTTGCTCGAAAAGCTTGGTGAAACCGTCGAAAAGGATCGCGTCTTCACCACGACCGGGAACGCAATTCTGCTGTGCAAGGATTTCACTACCGTGCTCTCCATGCGCAGGGAAAGCCGCGCCGAAATCCTCAGCCAGTTGCGGGAAATTCATGATGGCGAATTTCGCCGGACTTTCGGAACGGGCGAGACCAAGGTGTGGCGGGGGCGGATCACGATCATTGCCGCTGTGACCCCGGCGATCGACCGTCATTATTCGGTGTTCGGTGTCCTCGGGGAACGCTTCTTGCAAGTCCGCTGGCATCGCCCCGGATCACCAAAAGCCGGCCAGCAAGCGATTCGTCAGCAGGGGGCCGAGCAGACCATCCGCGAGGAGCTGCAGCGTGCCGTCAAAGATGTCTTCGATCGTGCCGTCAAATCCGCACCAAAGTTGGACGCCAAGGCCGAAAAGAGATTGGCCAACGCTGCGGAGCTGGTGGCTATCGCGCGCACCCACGTGTTCCGCAATAACTATGGCAACCGGGACATCGAGTACACCCCGGAGCCCGAAGGCAACACCCGCATCTCCAAGGGTCTTGCCTCGATTGCAAAAGGTGTTGCCGCATTGAATGGACGCCGCAAAGTCGAAGAACCAGACCTGCAGGATGCCTTCCGTGTCGCACTGGACAGCATCTCGGACAATCGTCGTCGGCTGCTGCTGTCAATCGTTCAGGAAGACTCCAAAGCGGTGGGTCTGGCCCGCACCGTGATGGCTAGGGAAATTGAAGAATTGCAAGCTCTCGGGCTCATCACCATCCCAAGAACTGGCTCAACTCCGCAGTTGACCAAACAAACATCAAAACTCTTCCAGACCGCAGGCATCGTCATCAACAACGGACGACTGAGCACCAGACCACCGAGCACCAAGAGAACAGCGAGCAACGATGGATCATCGATGCAGTTACCGATAACCCCTCCCAGTTCCGCCAAAAGCTGAAATCAACACTTGTCCCAAAGTGTTCCCCCTAATCGTTATCAGATACACCGAACAGATTGGGACACATGATTTCCTTGGTAGCAAGAATAAAGAAAAAAAGAAAGAAGGGGTGGCCGCCGCTTTTTTGGCGGCCACAGTCCCCGCTGCGGGGGAGCGTAGCGAAGCGAAGCGATAATCCGTGCGGGGGCTGAAATGGAGAACAGTGCTGTGACGGGAATTCCGGCAACCTCACCGAACCAGGTCATCCGCTCCAGCTTCTCTTCTGGAAATATCTCGAAGAAACTCGAAGTCCCGGTGTCGCCGCAAGAGAGCCTTCATTCCACTGCTGCTGCGCATTCGTGTAGATGGCGCTTCTCGTTGTACACATCCAGCACCAGCTTGGAGGCCGTTGGATCATAGCGACCGCGACAACCAAAAAACCAACTGTTCAATCCTAAGCCGCTCTCGACCGTCAATGACCAAGGTCGCGAATCACAATATCCAGAACCCTTTCTGCAATTTCGATTTCCTCCTGTGCGATAGACACGCCAGAGCGAACCTCAAGTCCAGGATGGACAAAATTTCGGTATTCGCGAACAGAGTGACCGAACGCCTGGGCGCTCGAGCTAATTATCTTTAGTTCGACCGCAGCGTCGAGCAGAGCCCCAAGTCCCCACTCATACAAGGGTCGTTTTTCCTTGTGGCCTCTGGAAGAGTTCATTGCGTCGGTCGCTCGCTGCAAAAGAGCATCCAGTAAGAGACCTTCAATAAGTCCACCGGCGAGGATGAATCTCGCCTTCAGAGCTGTCGGCCGAATCCGAAGCAACTCAGAATAGTCCCTTTCTAAGATTTTCTTGATCGCGTGGTCACGGACAAACGAAAACCCTATAGCTGTTGTCTTTACCTGCTGGACTGTGCCTTGCGGGCGCACTCCGGATTGACGCAGGTTCTCTGTTTCTGCTTCGACTGGCGAGAGTGGTCGTTTCTGTAGCTTTGTTGTAGGTTGAATACCACAAGCTGCCAATTCCTCGACCCACGCTCGATGAGCATCCGTGAAATCGCGAATTGCAGGCCGGAGCTTGAATCTCGGAATCTTCCAAACCGTGGCATCTGGATGTGTTCCATCACGGCGATCGATAAAGTCGAGGGATTCGACAAGAAGCGAGAAATCTAAACACAGTTGCAACGCCGGTGGTCCGGGATATCTGTGCTCATCTTCTAAATCTTCAGCCAATACTTCGAGTGCCCCTTTCTTGATCGCCAGTTCCCGCAAGTGGACTAGGAAGGTGCCCGCTCTTTTTAGAGCATACGAAAATCGATGGGCGTTGCCCAACAGGTCAAACGCCAACATTCTCGGGAGATACGCCGGTTCCCGGCTGTCTTCTTCATCAACGCGGTACAACAACCGGTCCTTTTCTAACTGAGCTAGGACTGCGGCTTTGTCCCAGATTCTCGTCCGTATGACTGAAGCGGACGCGGGTCGCCACGTCGTGAGGTAGCGATCGATAATCTCCAGCAGAAGACTTTTTATATCAGGTTCGAGAGTCATGGCGGCAAAGCGGTCGCACCTTCCCCGCTCGCTTTCTTAAGAATTGCAGATCATCACGCGATTCCACGGCTTGCGGAAATAATCTGAAAGGTGATCGCCCCTCAACAGGCCTTAGCGGCCAGCTGGAAGCCGTCTTGATCTTCTTCACGGTTCACAGTGTAAAGCCGGAAGCCCGAACCTTGCATTCAGGAAATCTGGACGGACTGGACGCTGACACGTGCATGGAGCACGCGACGTGGAACGTGGCCCGCGAAGCTTCGCGATTATTTTGGTTCGTGATCGCACCCGTTATCATTTCTTACTGCCTCCGCCTTGGGCCTCGACGTTTTCGACGACCATCAGCACTGTCTGACCGTCTAGCACCACTCAGTTGCCGCCGCAGTTCCTGCAGTTTGGTTCTGGTCAGACCGCGCTTCTTGGCGATTTCCAGAAAACAATCGGTGCAGTAACCTTTCGTCGGCGGCAACTTCCCCTTCAACTGCCCTTTCCGTGGCTTCCGCTCGTTCGATTGGGCCTTCCCCACTTCGTAGTACGAGGTGTAAGTGCACATCCGGGCTTTCTTCCGGCAGCGAACGCACGTTTCGTGTTTGCCAGGCCTCGCCATCTCCGTCCTCGCTCGCACTTATTCTACTGAATTCGACTTTGCTTATTTGCGAGCAGGCGTGCTGGTGAGGGATAAATTAAAAAGAAATTTGTGGAGAAAAATCTGCCGTGGCTTGCCCTGTCCTCAAATAGAGCGGCGACTTACCGATGGAGGCATGGGTTTACCAGTAAATACTGTCAGCGTCGAGGGGTGCTCACCACTGTTCCTAAGCGATCTCGTTTACTTGTAAACTCCAAGGCCAAGTCTCTCAGATGCCGCTCCAGTCGTTCACTTTCACGCCAAGTTTGTCCAGAATTGTCCCGTTTTTCCAGAATTATGATCGCTTCATCGACGCTGACCGGATCGGACGTGAAGTGAACAACGGCGCTTCCCCAGCCTCCCCCACATTAAGAGACATGCGTTTCCCGTGCTGGTGGAGACCCGGAAATGTGATGGGCTTTGAGCTCACGGGTTTTCGTGAAGCGGTTGAAGCAGGCCCGACTGGATGCAGGACTCACTCAGGTCAAAGTGGCTCGGCTGCTCTCACGTCCCCAGTCCTTCGTCTCCAAGTCGGAATCTGGCGAACGGCGGGTGGATTTCGTTGAACTCCAGCACCTCGCCCGCATTTACCGAAAGCCCATCAGTTTCTTCCAGAATAGGTGAGGGGGAAGAATCAGGATCACAACCGTGGCATTGCCGTGGCGTCCTCTGGCGTGACCGTGGCGGGGCTTTCGGGAATCTACCTATACCATCCTATCGCCCAACGGCTCAGCGACACTCTCGGTGGCATCGAGCTGCCCAACGGGAATGGCTTTCGGCACCCTTTCAGTCAATATTGGATAATACGGCTACTGGCCTCACGGCAAAAGGGATTAAAGCTGCAAAGCTGAAACGCCTTCCAGTTGCCATTCCGCCGCTCTCGGAACAGATCCGGATCGTCGCCAAGGTCAAAGAGCTAATGACTCTCTGCGACCGACTAGAATCGCAGCTAACGACAGCCAAAACGGAAAGTGGTAGCTTGCTCGAAGCCGTCCTTCATCAATCGCAGGCTGAGGCGTCGTAACAGGAACACTTCATGCCCATCCACCATGCCATCTGGAAAGTCGCCACACAGCCTCAACCGCTGGTGGAATCTTCGCTTGCCAGCGAGAAAGTGCTAGAAGAGATGATCGTCGCAGTTCCGCGTGTGCTTTCTGAGGAGTGGATGTTGATCGGACGCCAGGAAGACACCGGCTTCGGGGGTCGCATCGACTTGTTGGCAATCGCCCCCGATGGTGCGCTGGTTTTGATCGAGCTCAAACGCGACCGCACACCGCGCGAGGTAGTGGCGCAGGCACTCGATTACGCAGGATGGGTGGAGACTCTCCGACCGGAAGACATCGCCGCCATCTATGGCCGCTTTGCGCCAAACCGTAGTCTAGCCGAGGATTTCCGCCAGCGCTTCGGCCATGACCTTGATGAGGAGTCGCTCAATGAGAGCCATCAGATAGTTGTCGTAGCCTCATCCCTCGACGCCAGTACGGAGCGCATAATTACCTACCTCAACGACCGGGATATCCCAATCAACGTTCTGTTCTTTCAGGTTTTCTCACATGGTGCTGAACAACTGCTCAGCCGCGCGTGGCTTCTCGACCCGGTTCGCACTCAGGTCAGCGCCGCAGCCACTCCCAACGGGCCGAATGAACCATGGAACGGCGAGTTCTACTCTTCCTTTGGCCACGACGAGTCTCGTTCATGGGCGGATGCTGTGCAATACGGGTTCATCTGTGCCGGAGGCGGAGCTTGGTACAGCAAGACCCTGCAACTCCTGAACCCAGGCGACCGTGTGTGGGTAAATGTGCCAGGCTACGGCTATGTTGGCGTCGGCAAGGTGACCGGTCATGTGTCGCCCGCATCAACCTTCCGGGTGACAACTCCCCAAGGCGAAGTTCCGGTGCTCGATGTTGCTAAGGGCGGTACTTACGAGCGGGACTTTGTGAATGACCCAGAACGCTGCGAATACTTCGTACCCATCCTGTGGCTGCAAACCGTACCGTTGGAAAAAGCGGTCAAGGAAATTGGCTTTTTCGGAAACCAGAACTCCGTGTGCAAACCCACAACGCCGAAGTGGCGAGCGACTGTGGAACGGTTGAAAGAGCGATTCCCCTACTACGGAAAGACTTAGGATCTGAACAAGCGGAAATGGAATTCCGCTGGAGCGGGTGGGAACTCCGCCGCTTGACCCCTGTCCCGCCAATCCCTGTTGACGAAGTGGTAACAGGTGCACTTTCAGAACGCTCCTCCTATCCCCTCAAGCGCTTAACTCCCCAATTGGAGCGTCCCTAGAATTGCACCTGCAGCCGCACAGCTCAGTTGGGTCTCTTTTGCACCCACCCTCAAGAAAGGGTGTATTTCCCCGATCCGCTAAGCCACTGGCCAGCAAGGGTCGGTTTCCCCGGATTCAACCCTCCAGAAAGGAATACCTTTTGAGAGCCCCGTACCAGTTCCAGTCCCGGTTCCTTTGGCTTCAGGGGTTCTGAGTGTAATCGGGATATTACGCCAGCTATTCGAGCGCGCTGGAGAGATTCGCGAGATTCGAGCCGCATCTTCTGTGACTACTATGATATAAATTCTCTGAGTTCAAGGTCGGCCTAAAAACAGCGGGGCCGGAAACATGAGCGTCGCAGATTTTTTTCTCCGCGCCAAGGATTGGCAGCTCTTTCTTTTTCTGTTCGGTACGCTCTGCGTCATGGGAACTGCCGCCCTGACGGTTACGCAGGGTTCGGGGGCGATTAAGGTCTTTTCTTGGGCTGTAGTGGGGATAGGCGAGTTTTTGTTTCTTTCGTGACTGTGGTGTCTGGGTTCTTTCCTCCGATCCATTGTGCACCCGGCCCTGGGATTGAACGTGCGGTTCTTTCAATTTAGCCTAATCTATCCGCCGCTGTACGTGTTTCCGATCTTGATCCTTTTCCCAGACAAGTTGCCGTTGCCGTTCGCAGGCATGCTTCCATTACATCTCTTGTCGGGGTTCTGCCAGCTCTACGGCTTTTATTTTGTGTCTAAGAGCCTAGCATTGGCAGAGAGGGGCGAGTCGGCCTCGTTCTCCAACTATGTAGGCTCATTCATTCTCATCTGGTTTTTCCCAATCGGAGTTTGGTTCTTCCAACCGAAGGTCAATCAGCTGTACGCGGAACAAGAAAAACGCCGAGTTGCTTGCTAGACCCAAACACAGGGTATTGCCTACCAATTCCAAATTCTCAGTTGTCGAAACCAGGCGTTAACACAAGCTTGCGCCGTCTGTTCGCCCTTCCGCGATTTTGAAGGGGGATTTCGAATGTAATGGGGATTACGACAGTTGGACTAGATCGGGAGTATGCTATTTAGCCAGAGGGTTGGAGACGGTAATGACATCGGACCTCGATGTCGAACGCATTCTTGTTCACTGTTCCTGTGGAGCAGCCATCGCGATGTGCGGGAAGAAGGAGACCTGCAGCGATTGTGGCGAGACCATCGAGATTGTTCGATGTGTTCCGACGCCCCATGGCCCCAAGTACAAGCTTCGGATTAGTAAGCACCGCTGGAAGACAGAACCACTCCTATGGCCTCCGGGGTTGCCACCCGCGGCTACCACGCACCAGACGTGGCATCACCACGAACCCGCGGATTTCAACAAACGCTGCTTGCGGTTGGGTTTGCTGATCCTGCTGGCGCCGCTCTACCTGCCGCTTGTCTTCGCACTCCTCATCCATGAGGCGGAAACAGTGAAGCAGGATCAGTCGAATGCACGAATCATAGAACTGGCTCAACCCCCGACCGACTGCGGTTTCTTCAGCGGCTGTCACTACGAGAGGCGTGAGATCCACGGCAATGACAAGCGGGGTCCGTATATCGTCGTCACATGGGAACGCGTGAACGATTAATTGAAGCCCCTCACTCACTGACGAAACCAGGCGTACACTCAGAACCCCCCGTCCCGAGGTCAACGAGTGTTATCGCGATGTTACAACAACAACCCGATTATCACGGCGCAAACGCGGAGTAGAATTGCTCTGAAATGAGTCTGGTTGCAACGACTTCTACAGCCGCAAGTCCCGTGCTCATCGTGACGGTCATAGTCATTGTGATGGCGGCGTGCGCGTTCTTCGGTTGGGCGGCGTGGCGGGCTTGCCAAGATGCGGATCGCGCCGAGCGAGACCCACGTTTTAGACGCCGTCTCCTGCTCCGGGGGGCACTGCTTTACGCTTTCTGTGCAATCTTGGGCATAGAGAAAGTTGTCACTGGAGAAGCGCCCGTACAATACCTGTTTGGTCTAATTGTCCCCGCAGCATTGATCTGGTATTTCATCAGGGCCGCGAGTCGCGTGAAGGTCCCTCCTGCGTAGCGCAAGGGTTGTTGTCGTAAACAGGCAGGCGTTTACACTCAGAACCCCTGTCGTGAGTGTAAACGGGATGTTTCAACAATGAAGAGAGCTTTTGTTTGACAGAGCGAAATCGGCCATGTCCCTAGGCTTTTGGATGATGCGCTAGAATCAGGCTCACGATGTCTGTTCATTTGACAGGCGGCTCGGCGATAGCCTTCCTCTTAGGGAACGTCTGAACAAGTTCTGATTGCAACCGCTCCGCGCCGGAAGTAAAGGCGTC
>ODAK010007328.1_pt1 | contig 11069 bp, 10 predicted proteins | sample 1539591 | NCBI WGS metagenome assembly ODAK01 (sample SAMEA3539303, study PRJEB22396) | soil metagenome | biome: tundra; feature: field; material: soil | place: USA | collected 2010-05 | depth 0.15 m | reverse complement strand
GGTGGAGGGCAGCACGCCCTTGTCGCCGAAGACGCGCTTGGGATTCTCGCCGCTAGCGAACTTGATCGATTGCGGCGCGCCGGGGAAGAGCATCTGGTCGCGCGACATCCCGAACTTGGTCTTGATGACGACAGCCTGGCCGCCGATCATGTCGGCGGATCCGTGCAACAGCAGCGCGCTGGTAACGCCGCCGGCGAGCGCGCGATAAATCTGCTTGTCGGTGTAATCGAAGGCGTCCTTCATCATCATCTGCGGGACGACGGGGCTGGTGGCCTCGTTGACATCGTTGTCGAGCGCCATGTGCGAATGCGGATCGATGATGCCGGGAGTGACGAAGGCACCGTTGACATCGATAGCCTGCACGCCGGAAGGAGCCGAGACATTGGCGCCGACCGCGGCAATCTTGCCGTCTTTCACGTAGATAGAGCCGTGTTCGATGCGGCCGTGGGTAGCGGTGAGTACGGTCGCGTTTTTGATCACGAATTCAGACGGCGCATTGGAAGCAGGCGGATTCTGCGCGAAAAGCGCAACGGCCAGAATCAGCATTGCCGTGCAGAGTAAAAATATGCGGGACCCAAATGTCCGCGCGGAACAGAACATGAGGCACTCCTTCGGTCTTGTAACGGAACGAAAAAACGAGCCACTGACAAGTTCGCCAATTGTATGCAGAACGGGCGAACTGGTAAAACGGTTCATCCCATGCGAGCGGTCGTGCAACGCGTAAGCCGTGCTTCGGTGAATGTCGATGGCGAGATTGTCGGCGCCATCGAGCGCGGACTGCTGGTGCTTCTGGGCGTGGGCCAGGACGACAGCGAACGAGACGCTGAATATCTCGCGGAGAAGATCGCGGGCTTGCGCATCTTTGAAGACGAGAACGAGAAGATGAATTTGTCGGTGCAGGATGTCGGCGGAGCCGTGCTGGCGGTTTCGCAGTTCACGTTGTACGGTGACGTGCGTAAAGGCAAGCGGCCGAGCTTCGATGCGGCGGCGCGACCGGAGCGTGCAAAGGAACTGTACGAATACTTTGTCGCGCAAGTGCGTGGAAGAGGCATTCGATGCGAGACGGGAATTTTCCAGGCGATGATGCAGGTGGAACTGGTGAATGAAGGGCCGGTGACGATTCTGGCGGATTCGGGAAAGGCATTTTGAGAGTTTGTGACGGCTTGGACCCAAATATTCGTACCCGCAAGTTCTGCCTGATCGCGAGCAGCTTCTGCTGATTTGGCACTCCGATTGTGTCTATTTGACACAAAATTGGCGGTTGCTTTACAGGCTCGCCTCCGCCCCATTACACTGAGCGTTTGACCCCGTTGGCCGGGATTTTTCCGGAGCTCTCCGTGCGGCGGCAAAAAAATCAGTGTGGCTGCGGGCCTATCAAAGCAACCGCTGTCATGCAGATTTCATACAGTTCAGGAATGATTGCGCGCTAGGCGCGAAAGGAGATTTCGTAATCAATGGCTTCCGTTGAAGAAAAAGTGAAACAGATCATTGTCGAGCAGCTCGGTGTGGATGAGGGTGAGGTAACGCCCAACGCTTCTTTCGTGGACGATCTCGGCGCCGATTCGCTCGATACGGTCGAGCTCGTCATGGCTTTCGAGGAAGCGTTTGAAATCGAAATTCCGGACGAGGATGCAGAGAAGATCCGCACAGTAAAAGACGCGGTGGACTACATCCAAGCCCACGCGAAAGGCGGCAAGTAACTTTGAGTCGCCGCGTTGTTGTTACCGGACTTGGGTTGATTTGCGGAGTTGGCAATACGGTGGATGAAGTCTGGTCCAGCCTGTTGGCCGGCAAAAGCGGCGTTGCCCGAATTACCGATTTCAACGACGACATTGAAAAGTACGCCTGCAAGATCGCGGCGCAGGTGAAGAACTTCGACCCGCTCAACTTCGTGGAAAAGAAAGAAGCGAAGAAGATGGCGAGGTTCATTCACCTGGCGCTGGCGGCCGCTACCGAAGCGATGACATCGTCAGGACTGACGGTGACGGACGACATTTCGGAGCGCGTAGGAGTACACATCGGCTCGGGCATCGGCGGGTTCGACATTATCGAGCGCGAGCACAAGGCTTGCCTCGAAGGTGGCCCGCGCCGCATTTCTCCATTTTTTATTCCCGCCGCTATCGTCAATCTTGCCGCAGGGCACGTCAGCATTCGCTACAACGCCAAGGGCCCAAACGAGGCCACGTGCACGGCTTGCACTTCAAGCGCGCACGCCATCGGCGATGCCTACAAGATCATCCAGCGGGAGGATGCCGATGTGATGATCTGTGGAGGTAGCGAAGCCGCGATCACCTCGATGGGGGTCGGCGGGTTTGCGGCGATGCGCGCTTTATCCACCCGCAATGATGACCCGGAGAAGGCCAGCCGTCCGTGGGACAAGGATCGCGACGGTTTCATTATCGGTGAAGGCGCGGGCATCATGGTGCTCGAGGAACTCGAGTTCGCCAAGGCACGGGGTGCGAAGATTCTCAGCGAAGTTGTCGGCTACGGGATGAGCGGCGACGCTAACCACATCACGCAACCGGCCCCGGAAGGCGATGGCGGATTCCGCGTGATGCGCAACGCGATGAGGGACGCGAAGATCACGCCTGATCAAGTCGGCTACGTCAACGCGCACGGAACTTCCACGCCGATCGGCGATACGCTGGAGACGGTGGCAATCAAGCGCGCCTTCGGTGATCACGCGAGGAAGATTGCAGTGAGTTCTACGAAGTCGATGACGGGCCATCTTCTCGGCGGAGCAGGCGGACTGGAAGCAGGCATCACCGCGCTGGCGCTACGCGATCAGATCGTGCCGCCCACCATCAATCTCGATCATCCCGATCCGGAATGCGACCTGGATTACGTGCCGCATACCGCGCGCAAGATCAGCATGGAATATGCGATCTCGAATTCGTTTGGGTTTGGGGGCACCAACGGCTGCCTGGTGTTCAAGCGCTGGTCGGAATAAGAGTTTCTTGAAACTGAAAAGCCCAACCCTATGGTTGGGCTTTTTCTGCAGTCGCTTGTCTTCTATTTCTTCTCTGCCGGCTGGAAAATGCTGAACAGCGCTCCCTGGGGGTCGGCGACGACCGACAGCGTGCCCACATGCTCCATTTTCAAATTCGGCAAGTACACGCTTGCCCCCAATGACTTCGCTTCGGCCGTTTTGGCTTCGCAATCGGCAGTCTGGAAGTAAATGTGCCAGTGCGTGGTGATGTTCGGATCGGTATGCTCCGTGGGCGGGATCCCTCCGATGTAATCCTCCCCATTCTTGATGTGGTAGTAACCATGTGCCGGATTCTCGTCTTCTTTCTCGATCTTCCAGCCAAGCAGAGCGGAATAAAAATCGGCTGCTTTGTCTCGGTCGCGGGTCATCAAGTCCGCCCAACACAAGGCGCCTTCTTCATTGTTGACGAGCACGCCGCTGTGCTCCTTGGCCTGCCAGAGCGAAAGAATTGCGCCGGTGGGATCCTGGATGATCGCCATCCGCCCTGCGTCGAAGACATCGAACGGAGGCGCCAGCACTGAGGCTCCCAGCTCACCGGCGCGCTCGGCAGATTCATCGACATTGGCGACTGCGACATACAGGTTCCAGTGAGGCGGCACTCCGCGTTGCAATTGGTCGGGACGCAAGGTGCAGGCCGCAGCTACGTCTCTTCCATCCAACTTGAACATCGTATAAAACGAGTCTGGCCCCATCGGCCTATCATCAGCAGTCCAGCCAAATAACTGTTCATAGAATTTCTTGGCGGATGGCTGGTCGCTGGTGGCGAGCTCGATCCAGCAAAGTGAACCGGGCTTGTGAACGTTTACTTTCGGCATGGCGCGAGAGTATACACCCGGGCGATTCCTGCGGATGTCAACGCGTAATTAGGAACTTAGACCGGTTCAAATTCAATGCTGCTGCTTGCTGTTGTCAGCCGGAGCGCTGCCGGTTGCCGAAGGCGGAGAGGCACACTGCTTGGCGGTCACTTTCACCGCGGTAGCCACGAACAGGCGGGTGTTATCGACCTTATCGGAATGGGGAGCGATGCCATTGGTTTCCCAGGTGCCGGTGAGCGTGACCTGGTGGCCCATGCCGACTTGCAGATAGTTCGGACCGACCACCGAGACAGGACGTCCGAAGACACCGGACAGAATGAAGCCGCCGGACTTGGTACGAGCGGTCATGCATCCGGTGATTTGTACCGGCTTGGTGTCATCGGGGTCGTTCATCACGGCCTGCGCCGAGGCGTACGACCCAAAAAAGAGCCACACGGCGACGCACAACCACCCGGCTTTCTGCTTCTTAAACATTCCGACCATCCTGTTTGAAGTAGTTCATCTTCGCGCAGCCGCGAGATTCTGTCGCGGCAATTCGAAAAATTGATGTAAAGCATACTTGACATTCTTGGATGTCAAGTTTACTTTACATCGAGACGAGGACGGTTCGATGAAGATTTGTGACGATTCTGCTGGAATGAATGTTGCACAACGTAGCGCGTATCAAAAGTTCTGGTGGGCGATGGTGGCGTACGGCGCAACCTTGCCGATCGCGTTTGCCTTGATGAAGCGGTTCCATGCATGGCCGGCCAAACCGCTGTTCCTGCTGCTGCCGCTGGGGTCGGTAGTGCTGATGCTACGCGGGATGATGGCCTACTTTGCCGCGGCGGATGAAATGCAACGACGAATCCTGTCGGAGGGAGCGGCGTACACCCTGGTGACGACAGTCTTCGCGACAGTGGTCTTCGGCTTCTTCGAAGGCACGGCGATCCCGATGATTCCGTGGTGGGTGCGTTTCAGCTTCATGATGGTGGTATGGGGGATCGCGGTTACGGTGGCGAAAGCGAGATACGAGTGAAGAACCGGGTCCGCGATTTACGGGCAGAGCGCGAGTGGTCGCAAGCCGACTTGGCGGATAGACTTGATGTCTCTCGTCAGACGATCAATGCGCTGGAGACGGGAAAGTACGATCCCAGTCTTCCGCTAGCGTTCAAAGTTGCGGCTCTTTTTAAACGTCGAATCGAAGAGATTTTCTTTCCGGAGAAGTAAAAGCATGAATACGACAGGGAGCCACCGATGGCCAATGCGGTAGAACTGCGCGGAGTTACGAAGCGTTATGACGAGTTCGTTGCCGTCGACCATTTGTCGTTTGAGATTCGCGAAGGCAGCGTATTTGGCCTGTTGGGCCCGAATGGTGCCGGTAAGACTTCGACGATCCGGATGATGATGGGCATCACGTTACCCGACGAGGGCGATGTTTTCTTTTTCGGCCAGCGCTTTGAGCGCAAGCACCTGGAACGGATTGGCTATATGCCGGAAGAACGCGGCTTGTACAAGAAGATGAAAATTATCGACCACTTGATTTTTCTTGGCCAGCTCAAGGGTCTTGCGGAAGCGGAAGCGCGAAGACGGTCGCTGGATTGGGCGGAGAAGATGGGCATCGGGGATTGGATGAAGAACAAGGTCGAAGAGCTCTCCAAAGGTATGCAGCAGAAGATCCAGTTCATCGCGACGCTACTGCACGATCCGCCACTGATCATCATGGACGAACCGTTCTCCGGACTCGATCCTGCGAACGCGGTGCAACTGAAAGATGTGCTTATCGAGTTGAAGAAGAGCGGCAAGACGATTCTCTTCTCAACCCATCGTATGGATACGGTGGAGCGACTCTGCGACACCATCTGCCTGGTCGATCACGGGCGGCCCGTGTTGATGGGCGAGTTGAAACAGATCAAGAGCAGCTACGGAAAAAACAGCGTGCAGGTGGAATACGAGGGAGACGCGAGCTTCCTGCAGGACAAAACACTGGTGGAGTCGTACAACGATTATGGAAATTACGTGGAAGTGAAACTAGTCCAGGGGGCGGATTCCCAGGCGCTGCTGCGCGCTATTTCAAAAGGAGCGCGCGTGAACAAGTTCGAACTGGTGGAGCCTTCGCTGGAAGCGATCTTTATTGACGTGGTGAAGAACGACGAGGTGACCACCCATGCGTAACATGCTGCTGATCATGAAGCGGGAGTACCTGGAGCGGGTGCGCAAGAAGTCATTCCTGGTGATGACGGTGCTGGTGCCGGCACTGATGGCGGGAGCGATTTGGATTCCGATCGAGGTGGCGAAAAAGAATGGCCTTGAGCAGCGCACGATCTCCGTGGTTGCGCCAACCTTGACGCTGGCCGAGGCGGTGAAGAAGCACCTGATCGAAACTGTGGCTCACGACCAGGACGATCCATTCGGCTCGGACGAGAACGACGCGGCGGTGAACAAACAGAACGAAGGGCCTCCGTACACGGTGTTAACCAGCACCGCGACAGACGAGTCGGCAAAGCAGGAACTGCGCAACCAGGTGAACGACGGGAGGATCAGCGGATTTTTGTGGATCAGTCCGGAGGCGCTCAAAGACCGGAAGATCACGTACTTCTCGAAGGACTCCACGAATTTTTCGGAACAGATCTCGCTGCAATCCGCGTTACGGGTTTCGCTCACAGAGCAAGATTTAGCGGGACACGGCCTGCGGCAGCAGGAGATCAGCGACGTACTAAGACCCGTATCGGTGAAGTCGGTGCGAATGGAGAAAGGAAAAGAAAGCAGCAGCAGCGGAATCGCCCTTTTCATGGGTTCGATCATGATGGTTACGCTGCTCTATATCACCGTGCTGATTTACGGGATTGCGGTGATGCGCTCGGTGATTGAAGAAAAAGGCTCCCGCATCATGGAGGTGATGCTCTCCTGCGTGCGGCCGCGCGATTTGATGGCGGGAAAAATCATTGGGGTAGGGGCGGTGGGACTGACGCAGATCGCGATATGGATGGCATTGAGCGTTGCACTTTCCAGCCCGGCGGTCATGGCATTCAAAAGCATGGCGGGTGGAGTTCACATCCCGATCTCCTCGGTGATCTATTTTGCTGTATTCTTTTTACTCGGTTATCTGCTCTATAGCTCTTTGTACGCTGCGATCGGCGCGATGGTGAACAGCGAGCAGGAGGCACAGCAGGTGCAGTTCGTGGTACTGATGCCGCTGATCTTTGCGATGGTGATCGCGCAGACCGTCATTCAACATCCAAATTCACAGCTGGCGATCTGGCTGTCAATGATTCCCTTCTGCGCGCCGATGCTGATGTTCGTGCGCATCCTGATTGAAACGCCACCGTGGTGGCAAATCGCGCTTTGCATCGGACTGATGCTCGCGACGATCTGGGGCATCCTGGTACTCTGCGCGAAGATCTACCGGGTCGGCATCCTGATGTACGGCAAGCGTCCGACTCTACCGGAACTGCTGAAGTGGCTGAAGTACAGCGGATGAAGCTGGGGATTTGGCCGGATGGTTACAATGAACGCGTGAGCGATGCCCGCGATAATGCGCCGCGCTACTCCGTGATGCAGCGCATCCAGTTCGCGCTGGTGTCGACGATTGTTTCCGCCATTTTGCGGTTGATCGGGATCACGCTACGCCCGACGATGTCGTTCGATGCAAACACCATCGATCCGGGACTGACGCAATATCATGCGCGCATCTTTCCCTTCTGGCATCGGTGCGTGCTGCCGGCAACGTTTCTCTTTCGCGACCGCAACCTTGCGGTGATGACCAGCCGCAGCACCGACGGTGAATACATCGCGCGAGTCATCCAGAAATTTGGCTTTCTTGCGATTCGTGGATCGAGTTCACGCGGTGGTTCGCAGGCGCTGCTGGAAATGCGCACGCTGATCCACAACAACGGCACTGCGGTATTCACCATCGATGGCCCGCGCGGACCACGCTACGTTGCGAAGCGTGGACCTGTGCTGCTGGCCAGCATGACGGGAGCGCCGATCATTCCCTTCTATGTAGCGGTGAAGAGCGCGTGGGTACTGAATTCGTGGGACCGCTTTGTAGTGCCTAAACCGTTCGCACGCATTCATACGCACTTCTCCGAGATGATCTACGTTCCTTCGAGTCTCGACGATGCGGGGATTGAAGAACACCGCCTGCGGATGCAAATGGGCCTGGAGCATGCGACGCGGATCGCGGAAGAGAAGTTGGGGATCAGCGCGCTTGCAGCTGAAGCCACTCCAGTCGAAGTTGAGAGCGAATAAAAGCCCGGCAATTTCGCCGGGCTCTCGTGAGTGAGTGTTCTGGTTTACCAGACGCGACAGGCATTCACCGGCGCCATCGGCTGACCTTCTTTGCAACCGAAAGCTTTGCGGAACTCCGGCGAATTGCGCATCACGCCATTGGTCCTCCACTGCCCCGGAGAGTGCGGGTTGGTTTGCGCCTGGACGCGCAAGGCCTGCGGCGTCTGGTTCTCGCACCACACCTGCCCGAAGCCGAGGAAGGCGCGTTGCTGAGCGGTGAAGTCATCGATCTTTGCCGGCTCCTTGCCGTTGAAGGTCGCTTCCAACGCCATCAAGGAAATGCGCACGCCACCGTTGTCGGCGGTGTTTTCGCCGAGCGTCAGCTTGCCATTCACGTGAACGTCGTCGGTGGCAACGAAGCTGGAGTACTCGTCCGACAGGCACTTGGCGCGCTCTTCGAACGCCTTGCCGTCGGTGGCAGTCCACCAGTCGCGAAGATCGCCGTTGCCGTCGAACTCGCGGCCTTCATCGTCGAAGCCGTGGGTCATCTCGTGTCCGATCACCGCGCCGATGGCACCGTAGTTCACGGCATCATCGAGCTTGTTGTCGAAGAACGGAGGCTGCAAGATGCCCGCCGGGAAGTTGATGTTGTTTTCCTGCGGGTTGTAGTAGGCGTTCACCGTCGGAGGCGTCATGCCCCACTCGGTGCGATCCACGGGCTTGTTCACCTTCGCCAGCTGGCGATCAGTTTCAAATTCGTTTCCGCGGATACCGTTGCCGACGAAGTCGCCGCGGACGACTTTGAACTTGCTATAGTCGCGCCACTTTTTCGGATAGCCGATCTTGTCGGTGATCATCCCGAGCTTCACGATGGCAGCCTTCTTGGTTTCCGGCGTCATCCAATCGAGGCCTTCGATGTCGGTCTTCATGGACGCCTCGAGGTTGTGGACCATCTTCTCCATGCGGTCTTTCGCGTCCGGCGGGAAGGCAACCTTCACGTAGGCTTGGCCGAGAGCTTCGCCGAGTTGACGGTCGGTGAACTGCACGCAGCGCTTCCATCGCGGACGAAGTTCTTTCGCGCCAGTCAGCGTCTTGCCGTAGAAGTTGAAGTTCTCCTGCACGAAGGGAGTCGAGAGAAATTGAGCGGCGGTGTGCAGCGTCTGCCATCGCAGGTAGGTCTTGATGTCGTCGAGCGAGGTTTCCTGGACGATGTCGTTCAAGCCTGCAACGAAGCCAGGCGAGTCAAGGTTGATCTTCTCGAACGAGGGAGCTTCGAGCGCGACCAGGTACTTGTTCCAATCGAAGGCAGAATTCATGGCAATGAGTTCTTGCTTCGTCTTCGGGTTGTAGAGCTTCTGCGGGTCGCGACGTTCCACATTGCCCATGGAATTCTTCGCCAGCGTGGTTTCGAAGGTCATCACCGTCTGCGCATCTTTGGCAGCCTGATCGGCGGACTCGCCGGCGAGTTTGAACATGTTGGTGATGTGTTCGACGTACTGCTTGCGCAGCTCAACCGACTTGGCATCGTCACGGAAATAGTAGTCTTTCTCCGGTAATGCGATTCCGCCCTGGTCAACGGCAACGCCCATCATCTTTGCGTTCTTGAAATCGGGTTCAGGTCCAAAAGCGAAGAGAGCGTCTGCCCCTTCGCGGTGCATCTTGCCAAGCAGCGCAGGAAGTTCCGATTTATCTTTCACGGCGGCGATGCTGTCGAGCAGCGGCGTGAGACCCTTGGCGTCGATGGCTTTTTCGTCCATACAGGCGTCGTAGTAGTCGCCGATTTTCTGATCGACGGCATCGCGGTTCGCGTTGTTAGCCTGGGCTTTTTCCAGCACAGTGCGCAGGATCATCTGGTTGCGCTCGAGCAATTCCGAGAACCGGCCCCAGCGCGCCTGGTCGGATGGAATCGGGTTGTTCTTGATCCAGTTGCCGCAAGCAAATTGGTAGAAGTCCACGCACGGATCAGCTGTGCGATCGAGAGCGTCGATGTCGAAGCCCTGCATACCTTTTTTAGCGGCGGTTTTTTCTGCCTGCTGCGAATTAGCCGGTTGCTGCGCAAGACCGAGCGCAACCGCCATTAACGCGGCGGCGGCCACGGATAGAAATTTCCTCATGATTTCCTCTCTGGTTCCTTCGTGCTGGGTATCGAACGGGTACAGTACTGATCGGGCATACGAAGAAGGCTTGTCTTGCGGTTCTCTGCGGAGTTCAAGCCTGTATAGAAGACCTTCAATTTAACCACAAACCATGCGGCTGCGCGAAGCTTCACGACGGTGAGTTGCTGGTTTTTGTCCCATGATATTTTGGGACGAAACGGCTTATTCGAATGGGCGAAGCAAGACGCTCCGCCCATCCTGAGCAGCTCTACCACACGCGACAAGCGGTTGCCGGAATCATGGCATCGCCCGGCTTGCAGCCGAAGGCTTTCTGGAATTTTTCGAAGTTCCGTACTGAGCCGTTGGCCCGCCATTCGCCTGGCGAATGGGGATCAATGAGGGCCAGGCGACGCGCCTCCTGCGGGGTCACATTCTGACACCACACTTGCGCGAACGAGAGGAAGAAGCGTTGTGACGGAGTGTAGCCGTCAACCTTCTTGCTATCGTCGTTGCCTGTCATCTTCATCAGCGCTGCATAGGCGAGCCGCAGTCCGCCATTGTCGGCCGTGTTCTCTCCGAGGGTTAACTTGCCCTTGAGGTGAACTTCGCCTTTGTCGTCGGTGACGGCAACGAAGCTCGAGTATTCATCGGCAATGCAGCCGGCACGCTCTTCGAAGGCCTTGCCGTCGGCTTCGGTCCACCAGTCGCGCAGATTGCCCTGGTCGTCGTATTTGCGGCCCTGGTCGTCGAAACCGTGGGTGAGTTCGTGGCCGATCACCACGCCGATGCCGCCGAAGTTCACGGCGTCATCCGCACTGCCGGCATAGAACGGCGACTGTAGGATGCCGGCGGGGAAATTGATGTCGTTGCGCGAGGGATTGTAGTAGGCGTTCACGGTCGGCGGCGTCATCCCCCATTCTTTCTTGTCGGTGGGTTTGCCGATCTTGTTCCAGATGCGAT
>ODAK010007327.1_pt1 | contig 11070 bp, 8 predicted proteins | sample 1539591 | NCBI WGS metagenome assembly ODAK01 (sample SAMEA3539303, study PRJEB22396) | soil metagenome | biome: tundra; feature: field; material: soil | place: USA | collected 2010-05 | depth 0.15 m | reverse complement strand
ACCTCTTGCTGTCCGCAGTTTTATTGTGCAGAATGGTCCTTCGTGGTCTTGAGTGTTTCGCCGCGCCACCGCACCGGATTGGGCAGAAATTAGCCGGTTAAGTCACCTTCCCGCTCGATATTCTCGATGTTAGTGACTACCAGAAGTAGCGGTCCACAAGCTGGGGTGGGCCGGAGTTACCGTTGATCACCTTGGTGGCGATCACCAGTTGAATGTTCTTGTGCTCCCAATTCCTGGGCGCCTGTTTTGCGAACGCTTCCATATAGACAGGGTTGGTAAAGAACTCCCCGGCCGCGATGGTGCCGTAGCCCGTTAGCCCGCCGGCGACTACCACTATCCGCTCGGTGATCGGCTCCAACACCCGCGATATCAGCGCGTAGTCTTCGGTAAGCTGCAAGTATGGCGTGGCGTAATTGACGGTATAATCGCGCCTGGACGGATTTTGCCGGTCCTTGATCGAGAAGGTGTCGTGATCCCTCTCGTAATTGAAGCGCAGGGGACCCATCAGACGCATCGTCCAGTTATTATCGAAGGCGCCGACGAGGACAACCGGGCTGTCCCGCAGATCCGCAAAACTCGTGGACGCTTCGCCGCGGATACGGTAGCTCTTTCCCTTGGCCTGGAGCAGCCCGGTCACCCTTCCGAGAGTAGTGGCGTCGGTAAGCGCTACGTTTTGACTCCCCATGTAGTACAGCTTGAAAAGCGTCATCGGCGCCGCGGAAGCCTCCGGCGAGTCCGTGACGTGGGGAAGGTCGCCGGTATCTTGTTGCCCGGGCTCTGGAGAAGAGCCTAAGAACCGGCGCTGCCCGACGCACAACAAGACGGTGCTGGGTGAATCCAGCACCGGCCCCCAGAAGCGATCGAGGGCGGTTCGGGGCGCCCATGGCTTGAACCAGGCGACTGCGGCCAGCAGAGCCGCAAACGCTCCCAGCACGGCCACATATCGGCGCGTGCGGCGCGGAGGGGGCGCCAGCACCACCGTTGGCGTGAGCGGTAACGGCGCGGGATACGCGGCTGGCAGCCCGAACTCCGGAACGTAGGAGCCGGGCGACAAATCGATGCGAATCTCGTTTTCGCGCCCGTGTTCGTGGTAATACTGCGCGATTCGCTTCCGAATCTCGCCGGCGGTGGCGCGGACTACGGGGTCGGCATTGGTGTCGTAGTTTGGCTCCCTCCCGAAAACCTCAACACCTAGCGTACGCTCCTTTAGTTCGCCTGGGTTCCGCTCCAGCGTGTGCTCGACCACGTAGCGCAAGAGATTCGGGTAGCGCTTGCTGTTCTTGAATAGAGGGTTCGCAAGCATCCGCTCCAACTGCTTGCGAATGGCCTCTCGCTCGGCTTCGCTATAACGGACACGCCGGGCTTCCTCGGACCGCGTAGGTTCCATGGTTCGGCGTCCAACAGCAGTAGGCGTTCTCCAGTTGGGATTGTACCACCTGGACGTATGGTACGTGTCATACCCCGCGCCGAAGACCGCTGCGATTTAGCATCTGTTACGGTACGGCTCGCCACTATGGTGCTCGCGCCTGGCGGGCCCGCTCCCGTTTTTGGTATTCAGCGCCTTTTTCTCTACTGGAATCCGAAGGCGCGCTTTAGAGCCTTCAACCCTCCGTATCATACGTTGTGTACCTCCTCGCGAAGCCCGCGCAGTAACGCGCCGTAAACAACTGCAAATAGGCATGTTTTCACTCTCTTTAGCCTCGCTAACCGTACAGATCTTGCAAGCCGGTTGGCCCGGCATCAAGCTGGATCTCATATAAACGCAAGTGCTTGACGTGCCTCGTTTTGTGCGGTGCGCGTGGGAGAACTAGAACGCTAATAAAAGAGGAGTCTCGAAAGATGCGAATGGGGTCAAGATCGCCCAAGATTTCCGCGGCATCCATGCAGATGCTGCTACTCGTATTCTTAGTCCTATGCCTGGCCGGTTTCAGCCTGGCGCAAAACACCAATTCCGGTGATATCCGCGGAACTGTTACCGACGCCAGTGGCGCCGTGATTCCAGGCGTGGCCATCACAGTTCTCAATGTCGACACCGGTGTGACAAAGGAACTCACCACGAACGATGCCGGTTTGTACGACGCGGTTTCGATTCTGCCGGGCAGGTATAAGATCACCTTTTCCAAACAGAGCTTCGACAAGTTTGTGAGGGACGGCATCACGTTGGAAGTGGGACTGTTGACCGTCGACGCGCAGTTGAACGTGGGAGCGGCTGTGCAACAAGTCCAGGTCACGGCCGAGGCTACCCTGCTGAAAACCGAAACCGGCGAGCAGAGCACTACTTTCCAGGCAGCCGTCATGAACGAATTGCCCAATGTGGGCCAGAGTTGGGCCAACTTTACGCAACTGCTACCGGGCGCCTCCGGTTCGGGTACCGGAGTTGCCATCAACGGAAACATGCCGTTCTATGCCAACTTCCTGGCGGACGGAGCCTCATCCACCCTGCCCCACAGTGCAAATGTGGACGTCTCGATTTTTGAATCCTTGGCCGAGGTCCAAATCAACACGTCGACCTTCTCTGCCCAATATGGCATCGGTGGCGCCGTTTTCAACCAGATCAGCAAGGGCGGGAACAATCAATTGCACGGCTCAGCCTACGAGTACTTCGAGAACAACTACCTGAATGCCAGGAACTTCTTCGACGGCGGCATCGGCGCGCCGAAACTGCGGTACAACAACTTTGGCGGGTCGGTAGGCGGGCCCATTTTGAAGAACAAGTTGTTTTTTTACTTCAATATGGACAAGATCGTGAACCCCTCGACGTCGTTCGCGTATACCACCGTGCCCACGGATGCGATGAAAAAGGGTAACTTCTCGGATCCCGCCTTCCCATCGATTTACGATCCTGCCACTCTGCACCAGGACGGGAGCGGGAACTGGGTCCGCAACCCCTTCCCTGGCAACCAGATTCCGTCAAGCCAGTTCGACAAGGTGGCCGGCAACCTCCAGCCGTACTACCCCGAACCAAACCTCCCGGGGTTAAGCAACAACTACCAGTACAGATACGCGGGGGAGAGTCCGTTCACCAAGGAATTTGGGAGAATCGACTACAACTTCAGCGACAAGAACCGGCTGACCTTCTCGATCACGCAGCGGGACAATCCGGCGAAATACCCCGGCCCGATCTGCCCGGTCACTTGCCTCATTGGCGACGTGGACAGCTACAATTCGCAATTGTCGGACGTGTGGTCGATCGGCCCGGCGACTGTAAACGAATTCCGATTTGGCTATACCCGGCAGGGTAATTGGTTCGTGGCCCAGAGTGCCGGCCTGGGATATCCGGCGAAACTCGGCATGCAGTATGCGAAAGCCGATATATTCCCGAACATCAATATCTCTGGGACGGGCGGTGGCAACTTCTTGAACCCCAGCATAAGCGCCATCTATATCGAGAACGCCTTCGAGCCGTCGGACGTAGTGACCATGATTCGCGGCAGGCACATCCTGCATTTCGGCGGCGAGGTTCTGATCTACCAGGACAACTCAACCCCATGGGGGAGCGAACAGTCCGGGCAGTTCAACTTTACCGGCGTTTTCACCCAGAGCGGGCCGAATGCCCCCAACACCGGCCTCGGCTACGCGGACTTTCTGCTGGGACAAGTGCAGCAGTGGAATGCCAGCAACCAGCCGCCCGCGGGAGCACGGCAGAAGAACCCGCAGGTGTTCTTTCAGGACGATATCAAGCTGCGGCCGAATTTGACTCTGAACGTTGGCCTCCGGTATGAGATTCACGGCGGATGGAGCGAGGTTCACAATCAAATCGGCGTCTTCGATCCGGCCATTACGAATCCCGTTACGAACACTCCCGGCGCCATGTGGTTCGCGCCCAACAACGGGCGAAGCCAGTTGATGGCGACAAATTACAAAGTCTTTTTGCCACGCCTCGGTTTCGCCTGGTCGCCCAGGAGCAAGTGGGCAGTGCGGGGCGGCTTCGGCGTGTATGCCTATGGGTGGAGTCTGGACACCTACGGCGTCGGGATGGGCTTCGGTAGCCAAAGCAGCGGTTCGGTGACCAACTCGGACAATCTGACGCCAGTGGTCCTCCTGGGGGGCTCGGGTTCCAATCTGCCCTATCTCTCGGCAGCCCGGGGCGCCGGCGACTACAATGGGCAGGGGGTGAGTTACCAGCCCTATCACACGCCGGTTGCGCGTATCTACCAGTGGTCGCTAAGCGTGCAGCGGGAACTGGGCGGCGGCGCCATACTGGAGGCGGCTTATGTGGCCAGCCACGCGACGGATCTGGCGTTCCCGGCGGATATTAACCAGTTGCATGCCGGTTCCTTCGGGTTGGGGCAGTCCGCACGGCCGTATCCGCAGTTCCAGGGTATTGGCGGGAATGCCCCGTACGACGCCATTTCGAACTACAACTCCATGCAACTGACGTTTCGGAAACGGTTCAGCCACGGGCTCAGCATCGATACGAATTTCACCTGGTCCAAGATGCTGTCTGAGCAGGACTCGGCGGGCTGGGGCGGCCGGGGCGGATCGCAGCCTTACCAGAGTGCCTACAACCCGGGCGCCAACTACGGCTACTCCAATCTTGATATCCCGCATGCGCTCAAAGGAGCGGTCGTCTATCAGGTGCCCGTTGGGAAAGGACACGCAGTTCTGAGTCAGGGCGGCGCGCTGAATGCCATTCTCGGCGGGTGGCAGGCTTCGTCGACTTTTATTGTCGAATCCGGCAGTCCGTACACTCTGACTATGACCGGAAACAATGGGTCCAATTCGCTGGCGGGCTACTGGTATCCCAATGTGGTCGGCGACCCGAGCGTGTCCCATCCCAGCATCGATGAATGGTTCAACCCGGCGGCGTTTGCGCAACCGGCCGCCAATACCTTCGGGAATGCCGGAAGGAATATCCTGCGCGGACCACGCTACATGGATGTTGATTTTTCGATGGGTAAGAACTTCAAGATCCCCAAGTTCGAACGAGCCAACCTGCAAATCCGGATGGACGCCGTGAACGTGCTGAACCATCCGTGCTTCGGAGTTCCGGACTCCAGCATCGGCGATCCGGGTGCGGGCCATATTTACTATACCGCTACGAGCGGCCGCACTCTCCAACTCGGCGCACGCTTCTCCTTCTGACCTGAACAAACAACCCCCCAAGGGACGGCGGCACGCCGCCGTCCTTTCCGTTTGCCGTAACCTGGAAGCATGCAGCTCAAGCCCGTTTTCGCCGGGATTGGCGTCTTTTTTGTTTCCGCGGTTGCATCATTCTCCCAATCCAGTTCCAGCCCGCAGCAGGAAATCGAATCGCATTCCAGGCAGGCGCAGGACTACCTAAAAACCAATCGGCCGGATCTGGCCGCGCGCGAATTCAACGCCATCGTAGCCCTCGATCCCAACAATGTGGATGCGCGCGGCAATCTAGGGGTGCTGCTGTACTTCCAGGGCGCCTATGCAAAGGCCGCTCCGGAGCTTCGGGCAGCGCTGAAGCTCCGGGCGGGGCTATGGAAAATCCAGGCGCTGCTCGGCATGTGCGAGAAGCGGACCGGTGAGATCACCCGCGCGCGGGCCGACCTGGAGCAGGCGTTTCCGCAACTGCAGGAGGAGAAGCTCCGTGTGCAGACGGGGTTGGAGCTGATCGAAATCTATTACGCCTCAAATGATGTGGACAAAGCCGCGGGTGTGGTGAGTGTTCTCCGGGAGCTGAGGCCTACGGATCCGGAGATCCTGTATACCGCCCATCAAATCTATGCGAGCCTGGCGGACGAAACCATGCTCAGTGTAGCCCTCATTGCTCCGAAATCCGCGCGCATGCACCAGCTCATGGCCCACGAGATGGTCAGGCAGGGAAACACGGAAGGCGCCATCTCGCATTTGCGGGAAGCTATCAAGATCGATCCCTGGCTTCCGGGCATCTACTTCGAATTGGCGGAGGCGCTGAACGCTTCCGGCTCCCCTTCCGGCCAGGCCGAGGCGGAAAAGGAGTACAAGGCGGCATTGGCCGCCAATCCCTTCGATGAAAAAGCTCTCTGCAGATTAGGCGAAATCGCTTTCGGCCACTCCGGCCTGAAGCAGGCGTTGGCACATTACTCCCGCGCCGTGGAACTGCAGCCCAATGACCCGGACGCCGGCCTAGGTCTGGCCAAGGTGCTGCTGGCGATGGACCAGCCCGCAAAAGCACAACCCCTTCTGGAGCACTCGGCTCAACTGGAGCCGTTTAATTCCGCGACCCGGTACCATCTGGCGGCAGTCTATCGGAACCAAGGGCGCACCGAAGATGCGCGCCGCGAATTGGCGGAATTCAAGAAGCTCAAAGAGATGAAGGAGCGGCTCAAACAGGTTTATCGCGAAATGCGTGTGGAACCCGTGCAACAGGAACGGCCGGACCCGGACGTGCCGAAATAGTAACCCGGCTTCACCGGCCCGGCCATGGGGCGCGTTCCACACGCGCCGAGCCTTCGCGCAGAATGACTAGCTGATTGGCGGCGAGTCTCGGGAAGGTCTGCTGCATGCCGTTCGGCCAACGGACTTCCACATCCGCGGTGTCCGCTGTTCCGAGACCGAAGTGCAGGCGGCGATCGTTGCTCGAAAGGTAGCTCGATTGGCTGATCACCTCCTGAGCCTGCCGCTTGCCTCCATAGCGGGCCACCACGCGCGCGCCGATGGCGCTGCGATTCGATTGCGTGCCGATCAGCTTCAGCTTGAGCCAGCGGCGATCTCCCCGAACGTCGTTCCGCAGTAGCGAAGGCGGCTCATTCAGGTTGACGATCAGCATGTCGATATCGCCGTCGTTATCGAAGTCGCCAAAAGCGCAACCCCGGCTGGCGTGCGGCGCCTTGATGCCCGGCCCCGCGGACTCGATCAATTCCTCGAATCGGCCGTCGCCCAAGTTACGGAAAACCACCCGCGGCGTCTTGTACGGATAGCCCGGGATCTTGCCTTCAAGCTCCGGATAGACGTTACCGGTGACGAGAAACAGGTCCGGATAGCCATCGTTGTCGAGATCGACGATGCCCGCGCCCCAGCCGGTAAACCGCGTTTCCACGGCGATTCCCGAGGCGATCGTGACGTCGCTGAAGTTACCTTTACCTTCGTTGCGATAAAGCTCGTTGGTATCGTCCGTGAAGTGGCCTTTGAACAAGTCCATATGGCCATCGAGATTGTAGTCGCCGATGCCAACGCCCATGCCGGCTTGTTCCACGCCGTCGTCGCTCAGCGCCGCACCCCGTTCCACGCCCTCTTCGCGGAAGGTGCCGTCGTGGTTATTCATCAGCAACAGGCTGGCACTCGAATCGCACGCCACAAAAATATCCGGCCAGCCATCTTCGTCGAAGTCGGCCGCCACCGGGGTCAGGCCTTAATGCCCTTTGAGATTCGCGATTCCCGCCGCCTCGGTCACATCCGTAAAAGTGCCGTCCCCGTTGTTGTGGAAAAGCGAATCGAGACCTGTCGGAAGCCCGCGTGGACCGCAGTTCACGCGGACGTTCCGGAACATACAATTGCCGTTCTCGCCGGGTTTCGGCGCGTGGCTCATATCGAAATCGAGATAATTCGACACGAACAGGTCGAGCTTGCCGTCCCGGTCGTAGTCGAGCCATGTGCAACCCGCGCCCCAACGCGTTCTATTGTGGCTGACGCCGGCTTTTTTCGTCATGTCCGTAAACGTGCCGTCGCCGTTGTTGTGGTACAGCACATTGTCGCCCCAGTAAGTGATGAACAGGTCTTCGAAGCCGTCGTTATCGTAATCGCCGGCGCAAACGCCCGCCGCCCAGCCGGTACGGAGCAACCCGGCCCGTGCCGTTACATCGGAGAATGTGCCGTCTCGATTGTTCTTGTACAGGCGGTTCGTGGCGCCCTCCGGAGTGGCGCCGAAGCGCGTGCCGCAAAGCATAAAGATATCGAGCCAGCCGTCGCCATCATAATCGAGGAAGGCGCAGCCACACCCCATGGTTTCGACGATGTAGTCCTTCCGGTCGATGCCGCCGTAGATAACGGGCGCCCGCAGCCCGGCTGCCGCCGCAATGTCGGTGAATCGAGCGAGAAACGGAATGCCGGAGGGTTTGCTGCGCGGCCTGGGCTTCACGCCCCGCGAGGTCATGCCTTGCGCCCTCAGCCGGCCAGAACCCAGTGACCACGAAGCCCATCCGAGGAGGGGGAAGAAGCTGCGGCGTGTTAGTTTCATGGCCAGAAGCGGAACCGGAGTATTATAGCAATTTCCAATCGGAGGGTCGCTGCATTATGAATGATCGCCAGTTGGGCAGAAGCGGCTGCGTGTGGTCCGTTGTGGGAGTGCGGCCAAGACTGTCATGCTGTGGGGAGGCTGGGGAGGCTGCATCCTTGACGAGGCAGACAGCAGGCTGCCGCTCGACCTGTGGCTCCCGCGTTCCATATCCGCGCTTCGCGGAGATTAGGACACGGCCACGGGCCATATGTCGGGTTGCCGGAGATCAACCCGCGGGGCGAAGGCATGGCTGTCGACAACAGCCTTCAACACCGCGAATCGGACAGCCACCCACATGGCGTTCTGATACATTGGCGCTCGTCAGCGAAAGACTAGTCCCCGCGGCGGCGTTATGCCGGGTTATCGCAACATCAACGTCGCTTCGATTACCGGCCTGAAGAGTGCCATTGTGCGGATTTACTACGTCGGATGCCCGTCGTCCAAAGCCGGGCTGCTGGGCCTCACCCGCAAACTGGCCGCCCATTGGGCTCCCCACAACATCCGCGTGAACGCCATCGCGCCGGGCTTCTTCCCGTCGCGCATGACCGAGAAGGTTCTGGAAGCCGCCCAGCCCTGCATCGAGTCCGGCATTCCGATGGCCCGCGTGGGCCGTCCGGGCGAACTGAAGGGCGTTGCCGTATTTCTGGCCGCGCCCGCGTCGGGTTACATCACCGGACAAACCATCGTGGTCGATGGAGGCGCCACAATTGTGTGACCGCCCAAGTCAGCACGTCATTCTGTCTCGCGAACGTGCCGGAGCCGGGAGCGCAGTTCCTCGGGCAAAGCCGTCTCGACTTCCAGAGTGATTAATCCTGCGGCGTCCATCGATTGTATGTGGACCTGATCCTTTAGCCGGAACGAACTTAGCTTCATCCGCACCAGGCCGGCTACGGAAATGACCGGGACTTCTATGCCATGGATGCGCTTTTTCTCCGGCTCGATTGGAGGGTTCGGCGTCGCTTGATTCGGGCGAACCTTCTCCCCGGCGAAAATCAGGTGGACCGCATTTCTCTTGCTGTCCGTGCCGCCGCCAAGGAGCATGTCCACTCCGGCGGCGTGGCGGAAACGGAAACCGGTTTTCGCCGCGGCTTCCTGGATCCTTCCCAAGTCTGGGCGGCGGACCATGAGATCGACGTCTCGTGTGAGAGTGGAGTGTTCCGGATTCGCCTCTTCCACGTGAATCAGGACGGCCAGGCCGCCGATGAGCTCGTGCGGGATGTGTTCGGCGGTGAGCGCGTCCGTGATCTTGTGCAAGACGTCAACCAGGTCGAACAGCCGTTCTTCAAACAAGGTGTTGACCGCCTCTCCTTTTTGTGCGGCGCCGGCAAGGTACTGTGCGAACGTCAGCATCGGTTCAAGCAGATCGACGAGGTCGACGATTCAAGAGCCAATCGTACCACCCGAGCATTTCGCTTGATCCCGTCCACATTACGGCGTACAGGAATCCTGTACAATTAGACAGGGGTGCCATATGGCGATGGAGACGAGCTATACCAGCCTTCGCGAGAATCTCGCGAGTGTTTTGGATCGAGTGTTCGAGGATCAAGAAATCGTGATAGTGCGCCGGAAGGGTGCAAAGGATGTCGCTCTGATCCCCGCTAGCGAACTGGCTGGTTTGCTGGAAACGGCCCATCTCCTCCGCTCTCCCCGGAATGCCCTGCGCTTGTTGACCGCGCTGCGGCGGGCGGAACTTGGGAAGAGCAAGCCCAGGACTGTGGACCAGTTGCGGCGGGAGATCCAAATTGAGCCGGGCAGCTAACCGCCAGGCAGTCTTTCATCAAGAATTCCGCGAAGACCTCCGCTACTGGGTGAAGTCCGAGCGGAATACCGCGCTTCGCATTCTCGATCTGGTCGAAGCGACGCTGCGTGACCCATTCGAAGGAGTGGGCAAACCCGAGCCGCTGCGCTATCTACTCGCGGGCTGTTGGTCCAGGCGCATTACTCAGGAGCACCGGCTGGTTTACAGAGTCGGCGATGAGCGGATCGACTTCCTGCAGGCGCGGTACCATTACTGAGCTGGGAACAGTCTACGAGTGAGAACCCTCCTCGCGTGCCCCAGCGGGATAGCTACCGGCAAGTCGCCCCTCGTGGTAAGTTCCTGGGTCGCTTGAGGAGAACGACTAGGCTGGGATCTTCCCCGGTGACCGTGTCTTGCACGGCTTGGGAAAAGGGAGCGCTGGTCATACGCAACCGCGCGCGCCGATGCGGTCTGCGTGTCGCGGACGATCGCGTGTTACGCGTCCGCCGGGATATCTTCCACGTCCTTGGGCTCAAGCCCGTACCAGGTCCGCCACTGATCGTAGGTCTGCTGCGTAGCGGGCACTGAAAGCACAGGTTATACCCGTCGGGATCGCGGACGTACAACTGCTTCATGCCGTAGCGCAGCCGAAGAACAGCCCGGCATCGGCGTGTCCGGCTACGCGGGCGGGATCGGGAGCCGGTGGCGGCTCGTCGTCTTCATAAGCGGTGTTGAGCATTAACTCCACGCCATTGAGCCTGAGCAGCCCAACCGAAGTGGTCTCCCGGCCCCGATGTGCTGACGAGATCGAAGCCCAATACGTCGCAGTAGAAATGAATCCTTGCCGGCATGTCGAAGACCTCCGGCAGCGGAGCGAGGCCTCGAATGTCAATTGCCATGTGACCCTCCTGCCTGGGCCGCGACGTCGATTGGACGTGCGCGGCCAACCCGGAAAGGCTGTGGCGGAATCGCAGCCTAAGGCATATTCTACACCGGAGATGATTCCCCAACTGGTTCTCCCACACACGCGCCCGCCTTATTCTGACTCCTGACTTCTGACTCCCCTCCAACTCGTTGATTCCACAAGAAGTGCCCAAGCTGCCAGTTTTGACCCAATGCCTGCGCCAAGAGGTGGTTCTGAGAAGTCCCTTTATACCGGCCAATC
>ODAK010007326.1_pt1 | contig 11070 bp, 12 predicted proteins | sample 1539591 | NCBI WGS metagenome assembly ODAK01 (sample SAMEA3539303, study PRJEB22396) | soil metagenome | biome: tundra; feature: field; material: soil | place: USA | collected 2010-05 | depth 0.15 m | reverse complement strand
GACTTTCCAGATGGGCGGCGATCACGGCCCTGTCGATCTTCTCACTTTCTGCTTCGGCCCAAATTCCCTCCGGTTTTGTTCAAACCGTCGCCACCGTTCCATCTCTGGCCAACGGCACTTACGGCGCTGCCTGGACCAACCTCTCTTCATCATCGCAGCTCGGCCTGCTCGGCTGCGTTTCGACTTTCCAGACCACCGTCAACGGGGCGATCGACTCCAAAGGCTATTTTTCGACTCTCTTGGCCGATACCGCGCAAATTTGTCCCACGCCTTCAACCTGGACCTTCACTCTGACCTTCGCCTGTCCCGGCTCGGCGTCTTCCGGCGCGTTTCAGGTCGCTGTTCCTGTAACCGGTGGCGGTGGAACCGAGGATATCACCTCACAGATCACGGCCGCGCTGCCGGCCAATCCCTGCGCCGCCTTGGGTGGCCCGGTGTCTTACCCTAGCGCTATCCAAGGGGCCATTCCTATTGTTTTACAAGCTTCCCCGACCGTAAAGCTTGGCAACAGTGGCTGTACGTGGAGCGCTGGGCAAATAATCTGCACCGGTATCTTCTCAGGAACGCCGAGCATTCTGTCTCCCATGTTCGGCAACAGTTTCCGGTCTGGAATCTATGTCCCAAATTCTCCATCGTTCACGCTGGGCACTGCCTCTGGCGTAGCTTCCGTGTGGGCAAGCCTGACGCCACAGAAGGGTGGGCAATACATCGGCAGCAATGAAAACGTATGGAACAATTTCTACAGCTCCATCCAGAACCGGACAAGAGGTTCAAATCAAGGATTTCTCGCAGTTGGAGACTGCTTCGGAATCAGCGATTGCATCGGGGCCTACAATTTCGAGCGGGTTTACGGCGGTCAATTTTATGGTCTTGCTGGAGCCTCCGAACCAGCTGCTGAATTTGCGGAATCTGCGATAGAGACTGGTCCCTATATATTTCAGGCCACGGTTACAGGCTCTCCTGCGCCCGGCGCGACCGCGATTCCCTACACTCCGACTGCGGCAGAGCTTGCGAATGAAGCATCGAATCCAGTCGCAGGAAACTCCGCCGGTGCTCGCTATCTCTACCGGATGAACAATCCCACCATCACCGGCACGGTGAATCTTGTTTCGGGTGCGTCAGCCAATATCGTGAGTGGTCCGCTTTGGTCAAGTTCGTCCACAACGCAGTGCGATTCCACGATTGGCGTGGGCAGCACTTGCAACCCGATTGGGCAACAGATCAAGTTCGGAACAACGCGGGATATGTACGCCGTGTCTAGCGATTCGGTGACGTTTACGGGTATTCCCACTGCGAGCGATACGCTGACGATTAACGGCGTGGTGTTCACCTTTGTCGCCAGCGGCGCGACGGCATATCAGGTCAACATCGGCGGGTCTACTACCGCGATGGCGACAAACCTTCTCGCATCAATCCTCCTGCAAGCTGTGCAGACGAATACCCCGAATGCGGCTTTGCAGATTGCGACATACACTGTCACCGGCTCCACTCTCAACATCGCCCCTATTAACGGATTCAACGAGACTTTTCCTCTTGTCGCAAGCAACCCAACGCCACTTACTCTGACCGGCACGAATCTCGGCTGTGACGGAGACGACGTAATTATCAACAGCGTTTGCACTGGATCGTTCTACCTTGTGACTGGAGTCGGCAACACCACGCTCCTCTACCTTGATTTGGTTGTCGATAAAATCGGGTTGACACATGCAACGCCGTCCACCACATACATGATGGTGCAGTCGGCCCAAGTCACAGACGTAGATGTGGTAAACAAAGTATTCACCATCGCTGCAAACGCAGGGACTCTGCTTCCTGCATGGTCAAACGGTGATCTCTTGTATCAGCCCGCAGATTGGCGCATGGCCTTCGCCGGTACAAACATGAATCAATACAAAATATTTCCGCAGATCAATAGCACGCGCTCATGGGGTTTCAGGGCATTCAGTGGTAGTGCTAATAATGGCGGTGGACAAATTAGGGCTGGATTGGAAATCGACGGAGCGCGTGTGGGAGGAGGCTACTACTACGGCATCCACCCGGAGTATGCAAATCTTTTCAATGTGATCGATCTCAGCGGTCCATCGGCGATTGGTGAAAAGGTAAGGAACTCCCTTTTCGCTGGCCCCCTTTCAGTGTTTGGAGGCCATGCGCTCGACTTCAACGGAGTGACCGCAAAGTCTGCATTGAACACTTTCGGGGCTACTTCTTTCAGTGTCGCAGCTATGTCCCTTGGAACAGATCAAGGCATATGCTGGTCGCTCTTTTCCACGCTTGCATGTGAGTCGGCCTTTACAAGCCACCTTTTTGCGACTGCCCCGCACATTTCCTCTTACCACAGGCTCGGCGTCCCAGGAACCCCCACATCAGCCCTCGATATAGCGCAATGGAAGGACTCGACTCTTCGCTTTACGGCAAATCTCGATGTTCAGGGCGGGAATGAAGGCTCAGGTCTCATATTCCGCAACAACACCTCAGATTATTTTGCCGCAGGAATGTCAATTCAGGGCACGGCTAGATACTGTATCTCGGCGTCTGGTCTAGCATCAATCGTGCAGGGTGACCCGTGTATCGGTACAGCGCTTTCCATCGATAGGATAACCGGGGCCGCGACGTTCACCACGTCGGTGACGACGCCACAGTATTGCATCGGAGCAAGTTGCATCACGGCCTGGCCAGGCGGGGGCGGAGTTTCTGGAACAACCACCCCAAGCTGGCACATCGCTTCTGTGCTCTCGACTCTCAACACGCCGTATGGTGCCGTAACTTACTCGACCAATGGCGGAACGATAAAGGCGTTGACAGTAAACGTAGAAGGAAGCGCGACCTGCGTAACTTTCCCTACGGTTGCGATTTACGATTGCGGAACTACGGTAAGCGGCTGTTCGCCGGGCACATCTCTAACCAGCCTTGCAACCACATCAGCCAGTCAGTTCTCAGCGACGGGACTGAGCGTAGCCATCACCGCAGGACACTTCTTCGCGCCGGAATTGACGGCGAACAGTTGTTCGGTACAACCAACGCTCGACGTGAGCGCAACGATAGTGGAGAATTAAGATGAAAATGCTTGTATTGTTTCTAGTGTTGTGCACAACGGTTGCCTATACGCAAGCGGGCGATCCACAGGCGGCGCAGTCCGTCGCGAAGGCTGCGCAGGTGGTTCAACTTTCACCGGCGGATGCTCAACAGGCCACGGCGCTCTATGCCGAACAAGCCGCGGTGAATGCGAAGATTGCGGCGTTGCGCGAGAAAATCTCCAACGGTTATGTCAACTCCAAGCGGGTTCCGGGACAACCCGTTATCTCGTGGGAGTTTAGTTCCGATTTCAAGTTTATTGTGCTCAAGGTGAATTGACGTGAGACGATTCTTTCTATTCGTGTTATCCGTGATGGTGTCTGTGCCGCTTATGGCGCAGCAGCAGTTTCCCGGAGCAGCGGGCGCATTGACCACCTCTATCAATGGGACCACGAGCAATTGGAACTTCTACACGGCCACAGCGGCTACGGGTGGCGTTACTCTTCCTGCGGCTGGTTCGGTGCAAACCTTCGGCGTGACGTGTCCGTGGAATTCCGCGTTGACGACCTGCATGGAACTTACGGATATCACTCAGGCGACGTCGACGCAAACGAACATTCTGGCGACGTACAAAGGCATTGCGGCCAACGGAAACCACTCGAACTTCATCGACACATTTCAGATGTACTACACAGGAACGCCATCGAGTCTGGAGTTTGACGGCCTGAATTTCGTGACGCTGAACATGACCGACTATATGTTCGGGGTGCAATGCAATTTTGGCACTGGACATATCCAGATCGATAACCAGAACACTGCATGGAAGGATGCGACGGGACCAGTAAACTGTTCGGCGCTGACTGCCGGGACAGTTCACACGCTCAGTTGGACGGCTCATTTTGTGCCCGGCGACACTAACGGCTGTACGAATGCACCCTGCATGTATTTCGATTCGTTCACGTTGGACGGAGTGACTTCCTACAATCTAGGCACGGAGCCGGCTTCGGGGCTGACCTATGGATATACCGCACTCGAAGGGCCGCAATTCCAGATTGACATTGGCTCGACCAGCGGAACGCCATTGACGGCGAACGCATACTACTACAACATCAATTTCGTAGCGAGTTCGGGGTGTTTGAATGGATTTTGCTCGCCGACTACTATAGGATTTGCGCAGCTTGCGGCGGCAGCGACGACAGCAACAGTAGCTGCTCCGCAGGTGACGGCGAACAGCGTCATCAGAATCAACTTCGATAGTTCGCTGGGATCAAGAATCGGAGTGACCTGCAACACCGTAAATCCAGTTGCAAATGTTTCGGCGCGGACACCCGGAACTGGCTTCACGATTACAGGGACGGCTCCCACAACCAATCCCGCTTGTTTTAGCTATTCGATAGAATTCTAAAGGAGAGATCGATGAAACGGATTCTTGCACTTGCGGTTTTTCTGGCGGCATCCGGCGCACGGGCACAGTTCACCCCACCGGCAAACCTTGGGTATTGCTACTACGCGGCTGGGGCGGCTTGGATACCGATTGCTGCAAGTGGATCGGGTGTCAGTTTCACACCTCCATCGATCGCGCTCTACGGAATGAATGGCTCTACACCGTCTGTGGTCAGCTGCGACGCGAATGGAAACCTTTCAGCAGGAAGTATCAATGGAACGCTGCTGGCTGGCCTGGCGTCTGGCCTTCTTTACAACACAACCGGTACCGGTGTTCCTTCGATAGCGACAGCAGACCTAATTATTCAACCGCTTTTATGCGCAGACTCATCTGGCTCTGGTACAGCGCAAATTTGCAATACGGTTGGCACCTTTGTGCCAGATGCAAACGACTGCATATTGTATACAACTACGACGGCTAACACTGGAGCGGGGCTTACGTTGAACGTGAATAGTGGCGGCCCTATAAGTGTAGCCAAGTGGCAAGGAGCGACTACGCTCGCGGCAAATGATGTGCTCGCAAATCAACCGGTGATCGCCTGCTTGAACGGTGCTGGAACTGCTTGGGATTTAAACACTATCGGAAATGCTCCAGGCGGATCAGCCCCTGCTTTCTCAGCCATAACGGGTGCTACAAACACAACCGCAGCGATGGTGGTTGGAACTGGGGCAAGTCTGGCTGCGTCTGGTTCTGGAACCATCGCCGCCACCACTGCCACGAACTTGGCGGGCACTTTCACTGCGCATCAATTTTATGGAAATAGCACGGGATCAACGGCAGCGCCGGCGGCCTCCCTAATAGGAGTTGCAGATGTGAACCCCGGCGCGTATGCGGTTGCGACTGGATTGGTTAACGTGCTAGCTGTTACGCTCAGTCCTGCTCCGACCGCACTTTATGCCGGGATGGTCGTGAATTTCATGCCAAACCTTAACAACACTACCGGAACCCCGACGTTGAATGTCAATGGATTGGGGGCGAAACAGATAGTAAAGTTTGCGTTTTCTACCTTAGCAAGTTCTGATTTGAATACAGCAGCAATCGCAACAGTCATATATGATGGATCGACATACTGGGAACTACAAAATCCAAAGTTTATCACAGGCACAGGTATGACCGTTCTATCGATTTCCCCCGCACTAACGGGAACGCCTCTTGCGCCGACTGCCACTGCGGGGACAAGCACGACGCAGATTGCTACTACAGCTTTTGTAACTGCACTTGGGTTATCAATACCTACGGGAACCCCGACATATACCGCAGGAACTAGTGTTACCTCGGTTGTTTGTGCAACCAGCTACACCTGCACCAACACGCGGGGAGAAGTGACTATCGTCGGAGGAACTGCGACAACTGGAACCATCGCAACCATCAATTTCTCAGCAACTTTAGGAGCAGCCCCCGGATTATGTATGGTGACTCAGAATGGGGGGACTTCCCTGTTCGACCTTGGCCACGGGGTTCCGGGCACCTCGTCTTTCACCATCACGGCGGGAGTGACGGTAGCAGCCGCTACACTTAACGCGGACTACAGTTGCATCTTATAGGCTCGATTTGGAGGTGAGGCTATGACGGAGTGAAGCTGGTGAGAAAATCATCTTGGCCTGTCCATTTTAGCGTAGTATCGGATCATGAAGACACCGATAGAACGCATCATGGCAAACATGGTTATCAACCAAGAAAACGGTTGTTGGGTGTGGCAACGCTGTACCTCGCACAATGGATATCCTCAGATGCACTATAACGGTCGCACTCATTACACGCATGTCTTGTCGTTCAAGTTGAGCGGAGGAACGGTTCCGATCGGTTGGGAGGTAGACCATAAATGCAGAAATATACGCTGCGTAAACCCCACACATTTAGAGGCGATAACTAAGATCGAGAACTTGCAGCGTCAGTGTTCTGCCAACAAACCGTCTGCTTGTCCGCAGGGGCACTCTTATTCCGACCCTCGCAATGTACGAAAGTTGAAGTGGCTTCATTGCGCTGAATGTCACAGAATAGCGGAAAGATCGCGCAGAAAGAAAATGGAGGCATCGTGATCATAAAATTAAATATCGATGGCGTGGACTACGCCTGTACTCCATCAAACGGGTTCTTGCTCGTCCCGTCCTGGATCACCCCAACCGTCGTCAATCTTGACGCCCTGACAGGATGGAGCGGGGAAAAAGACGCCGGGACCAAGGGAACGGCTGTCGGGACATCAGCGTATCCGGTGAATGTCGGCGGACGCATTGCGCGGTCTTTTCCAAGCGACTATACGAACTACGGCGGGATGCGCTACCACTGCAACTATGCGACCGACATGAACTCACACAACTTCGTTTACGCAGGCGATCTTTGGTTTGACGATCCGGCTCCGCTCGGCCAAATGGAGTTGGATAATAACCAGGTCACTGCGGACGGCCGCACATACATCTTCGGGTGCCAAGCCAACAACAACGATGGCGCGTGGGATGTAACTGAGGCTATTTCTGCATCTCAGTGGGTCATCACCCCCGCGAAGGGGTGCCCAAAGACCTGGCCGGCAAAGCAGTGGATGCACTTCGAGATTGCCAGCCATCGTGATGATGCAGGGAACGTGACCTACGATGCGGTCCACTTCAACGGTGCCACACAAGCTATCGGCATGACGCTGCCGGCCTCCCTGATGCTCAACTGGAAGAGGGGTGACTGTGTGGTCAACTGGCAGGAGAACGGGGCGCTGCCGGGCGCAGGATCAATTCGCGCCTATGGCAGCAACACGAGGGTAGCCCGGTGGTGAGCAAGCCAAAGCCAGTGAAGCGAAAGAAGCTCACCCGCAAGAAAGTCGAGCCGCGGAATGAGACGCCGGAAGAGAAAGCGGAGTTTGGACGGAAGCTGAAAGAGTGGCGAGAAAGAGGGATGGTTTGAAAGACTTTAAGTATCCTCCTCCTCCCAACGTCGATCCGACCCTAAACGTAAAAGAGTTAGTGCTCATGGCGATGAAGCGCCAAGATGATCTACGCGATGCCGAAGGGCGAAGGACCAACGATCTTCGGGAGGCTGAGTCAAGAAGAGTGAACGAGGCTTTGGCGCTGACCTCCGCCTATGAGGAAAAGCTGAGACTGGCTGAAGCGAAGAGAATTGACGCTATTCGATCTGTGGATGTGAATGCTGTTTCGATTGCCAGCGAACGCGCGGTGCAACAAGCAGCAGTCTTACAAGCCAACGTAGCAACCTCTGCCGAAACACTCAGGGCGTTAGTGGCTACGACGACAACGGCTATGACTGAGCGACTTTCCGCTGTCGAGAAAGCGCAATACGAGGGGCAGGGGCGTGGCGGCGGCATCAAAGATATCTACGGCTGGCTCGTCGGGCTGATAATGCTAGGGCTGTATTTGTGGTCAGCAATGCACAAGTAAGACCTGCGAACCAGTAATGGGTTAGCCTGAAAGGGTGCAGGAAATTGAGGGCCATGAGGATGCGATGCCAGATGACCGCGGACCGGAATGCACCAATGAATGCACGCAACTTGCCGTGCTAGGGAGCAAGATGGCGGAAGTCGAACGCAAACTCGAAATCATCCTTCCCCGGCTGAGTGAGGCTAGAGCGAATCTTGCGCAGTTCGCTAACTACCGAGCATGGCGCGGCAACGTGACCGGTTCTCTTGGGAAGTTGGAATCGTTCATCGAGAGGCAGGATCAACAAGCCATCGATCTTGCTAAACACTTGCAAGAGCGGAAGGACGACGACGACAAGCGCCGCACTAACTTCCGCTGGTCTGCTGGACTGCTCTTCGTTGTTGTTCTCGGCCTGCTGAGCTTCCTCGGCACAAAGGCATGGGACCAGATCACAATCTTGAATCGCCTTGAGAACGACTGGTTGCGCTACCAGCCTCCGGTCGAATCTTTTCCGAAAGCGCCAATGACGGACAAGGCGCCGCACCACTCGTTTTGGCACCCATCGACGCCGATCACGATGGAGAAACCGCAGAACGCAGCAGGAAGCCCAACACACTTTTGAAAGGAATATGATGGAAAGCGTGACGAATCCGAATCCACTGCCGGGGCCTCCAAAGCCTGGCACCCCCGGACCATCCCAACCCCCGCCGCAGCCATGCGGAGACGATGGGCCAGTCCAATGACACTCCCACCGAACTGGAAGACAAGTGCCGCCGGCCTGCTGAGCGCGGCGATTGGAACCATCGGCCCGCTGACCGCATATCTGGCAACGACCGGGAACCCCAAGGCAACTGACATCTGCGGCGTGCTGACGCTACTCACGGCCATTGCTCGCGTATGGGTAGGGCTTCTCCAGAACGATGCTCAGGTTCCCGCAATCGGCACAGTGACCACCGTGGCCACCACAACTGCTACCAAAGTCGAACCTGGAGGCATCCCGGTAACGGTGTCTACCTTTCGGAAAGAAGGAACCCAGTGAAGAAGTACCTTGCAGTAATCCTTTGCCTTCCGCTGATGCTGGCGGGATGCACGCCGTCAACCTCTCCGACGCCAACCCCTCCGCTGGCACCGGGTTACTCAAACCAAGCCGATCAGGTGATGGGCGAGACACTGGCAGCGGCACACGCTTTCTACGGAACGATCCAGTGCGAAACCAAGGCGATGAACTGGTCACAGGTGTTCAACACCTGCACCCCGGACCCGAATATCTCGACAGTGTTGGTTCTGACGCCAACCGAGAAAACAGCATTCAACGATTTTGGAGCGGCCCTGAACGTGGCCCAGCCGGTCTATCTGGCCTACCATGCCGGCACGGCGACTCAGGCCGCGGCACAGGCCGCAGTCAACACCGTAGCGCAGAAGCAATCCGCAATTCAGATTCCGCAGGTGACGAAATGACATTCGACTGGAAATCGCTTATCGGCGTGATCGAGATGGCCGGCAACCTGGCGCTATCGATCCTGATACCGGGCGGGGCCGCATTCGCTCCACTGCTGGCAAACCTCGAATCCGCTCTCAACCCGCTGCTCATGTCCATCGGGACCGGCGCATCGGTGCAGACTGAGATAATGGTGGTCTATGGGACCATGATTGGGATTCTCAACATCCTCAAGCAGCAGCCCAACCTCGATCCGGCATTGCTGGCGAAGATTCAGGGCTACCTTACTGCGGCTGAGAACGCTACCAGCGCGGAGATTGCAGCTTCAAAAGGCTTTGATCCCTCGCAGTTCCAGCCAGTTACCCCAATAGCGTAGACTGGAGATAAGCAATCGACACTCGGTTCGGGGCGGCTTTCGAGTCGCCCCTCTTTTTGGAGGGAACATGCTGACATTCATCGAATCAATCGGGCGCCAGGAGGGGGTTCTCATCCCCGGCTCAAAAGCACAGCGGAGGAATAATCCCGGAAACATCGAAGAGGGCAAGTTCGCGCAGGCGCATGGAGCGCTACCAACGGACGGCGACAGGTTCGCAGCATGGGCCACGCTGGAAGCTGGATACGCCGCCATGCGCGCGCTGCTCACGATTGGGTACTTGGGGCTTACCGTGGCTGAAGCGCTTAACAAGTGGGCTCCAGCGAGCGAGAACGATGTGAACACCTACCTTGCCAATGTGATCCGTTGGACTGGGATGAGTGCTGACACCATTTTGGACGAAACGAATATCGGCTGAGCAATGAAAAGGGCTTCCCCGAAAGAAGGCCCTCCACGCTCTATTACTTCGCTGTCTCCTCTCTATTCGCTATTTACACTCGGCTTGCTCACAGCACCCTCTTCCCGTCGCACGAAAATCCGCACTTCAGACACGCGCAACCCTTCATGGTGCAGCGGTGGCATTCGCCCTTGCGGCATCGGTGGCAGATGCGCGGGGCTTTGACCTCGCGGCCTATGCGCGGCAGCTTGATGCGGGAAGGCGTGGTCACCTGGGCTGATCCTGCTTGCAGAACTGAGGCATGTACTTCGCCATCAGCATCCAGAAGTCTTTAGCGGCAGCGTCGATTTTGGTAGGATCAGCATTAACTACCCGTCCGTCACGATAAACGGTAAGGATCGCTGTGCCCTGCTCGTCTTTCATTTCAAGCAGCTTGTCGCCGCTGCCAAAAAGTGTCGTATACCCCACTATTAGGTTAGAGACCATCGAACCGGACGCGATGGAAGCAGCGGTTGAGGTTGTCCCGGTAAACGACAGGTCTGGGGCCTTGTACTTTGATAGAGGAATGGGAGCGGGATCGTCGCCGTGCAAGCAGGCCATTAAAGTGCTTGACTGGTAATGACACGTCACATCCATGCAGGTAAGTGTGTTGCAGCCATCTCCAGCAGGATGATGATCGCCAGTTTGATCGTGTAGGCATCGTCCATCCGTGCTGCGATACTCACCCTTGCCGCACGCAGTCTGCGCGACGGCTACCGTTGCAAACAAGAACAAAACCAATGCTTTCACTTCTGCTCCTTCACTTTGGCTACGAACCCAAGCGCGATCAGGTTCAGGATGATGGCGCCGACTTGCGCGGCGAGTGTGGGCTGGTTTACGGGCGGTCTATCACTCATGGCGATCCTTTAGCAGCCACGCGGTGACAATCGTGGTCGCAACAACCCATGCCAGCACCGCCCACGCATCGGGGGTCATGGCTTCGGCTCCGGCGGTGCGGGTAGAGGCGTCCAATGGGTGACATTCTCCGCGTGGTACTTCGCCTCTTTG
>ODAK010007325.1_pt1 | contig 11071 bp, 11 predicted proteins | sample 1539591 | NCBI WGS metagenome assembly ODAK01 (sample SAMEA3539303, study PRJEB22396) | soil metagenome | biome: tundra; feature: field; material: soil | place: USA | collected 2010-05 | depth 0.15 m | reverse complement strand
GTGCGTCTCTCCGTCGGCATTGAAGACGTGCGCGACATCCTTGCCGATCTCGACCAGGCCCTCGAAGTCGCCACCGGCGTCTCCACCGAACTTCAGCCCGCCGGGAGCGCCAGATGAGTGCCGTAGACTGTCCATTCCACCTGATCCAGGGAGCCTTCACCTTCGCGGAGGACGAAGGCTTTTCCCTGGAGTCGGGTGGCGCACTTCAGCCAGTCACGATTCGTTACGCACAGTACGGCGAACCGAATGCCGCGCGCGATAATGTGGTGCTCGTCTGCCATGCACTCTCAGGTTCTGCAAAAGTGGATGACTGGTGGCCCGAGCTCTTCGTCGAAGGCGGCCTGCTCGATCTCGAAAAATATTGCGTCATCGGCACCAACATTCTCGGCTCCTGTTACGGATCTACTGGTCCGAATTCCATCAGCGCCGAAACCGGCGAGCCTTACGGATCGGAATTCCCGCTCGTCACCATCAGCGACATCGTTCGCGCACAGGCGCTGCTGCTCGATTCGCTCGGCATTGATAAGTTGAAATTAGTGATCGGTGGTTCGATCGGCGGTATGCAGGCGTTGCACTGGGCGATGGATTATCCCGATCGCGTGAAGCACGCCATCGCCATCGGTACCGCGCCTCTCGGTGCTCTCGGGCTGGCGTTGAATCACATTCAACGTGAGGTCATTCGCCTCGACCCGCGCTGGAATCACGGCTCCTACACTGACGACAAGTCTCCGTCCCAAGGGATTTCCATCGCCCGCCAGATCGCGATGTTGTCGTATAAATCGGCGACCCTGTTCGACGAGCGTTACGGCCGCAAGCTCAACCGCAACGGCGAAGATCCCTGGCAGCACCACAGCGCTCGCTTCGACATCGGCGGCTACCTCGACCACCAGGGAGAGAAGTTTGTCCGCCGCTTCGACGCGAATTCCTATCTCTCAATCACGCGCACCATGGATACCTTCGATCCCGTCCGCAAATACGCCTCGGCGAAAGCTGCGTATAGCAGGATCAAAGCGAAAGTTACGCTGGTTGGAATCTCGTCGGATTGGCTCTTTCCGCCACAGGACGTGCGCAAACTGGCAGAAAACATCGGGAAGTACGGCGCCGAATGTGACTATCGCGAAATCCAGTCCTCGCACGGCCACGACGCATTCCTGGCCGAACCAGAAAAACTGGCACAAGTCTTAGGCGACGGCCACGAGATCGACGTCTAGAAATGTTTCGCGGTCAGCCCGCGAGGAAGCTGGCCGCATTCACCCTCTCTCTTGTCATCCCGAGGAGCGAAGTCGGGCCCCCGACGAGCGCCGCTTCTGCGCTTGGCGGGGTGATGGAGCGACGTGGGGACCTGCTGTTTCGCCTGCAGCCACGACACTCTAAACTCACCCCTGTCATCCTGAGCGAAGCACGCGCAGCGTGCGCCGTCGAAGGACCCCTATCGCCACCACACGCTAGAGTTCGTTTCTTAAAATAGCATCGGCGCATCCGCATCCTTTCCCACTTCGCGTCCCGCCAACGCATACATCTCTGCAATGTACTTCGCGGTATTAAATTTCTTCTCCGCGCCGCTCCGTGCCATGTACCGCACCGTTCCAAAGATCGGTCGCGGAAACCACGGACGATCGAACTTGCCGACCATGCACCATGCAATGCCGGCATACCCATTCGGATCGCGCCCATCGAGAAAATACTTGTCGTTCAAATACACAGCGGTTTTGTAGGCCAGTTGCGGCGTCTTCATCCATTCCAGGATCTTCTTCGCCCAATACATGCGCAGGTAGTTGTGCATCCACCCCGCGTACACCATCTGGAACTGCGCCGCATTCCAAAGATCGTCGTAGGTCTCGCCGCGCTCCAGTTGCGCCGGCGTATAAAGAATCGGCCGCGGATCCTTCGCATGTTCCGCCAGCGTCTTGTGTGCCCAGTTCTCGCCGCACTCCATCGAGTCGTACACCGGGTTGAAGTGCACCATGTTGATCGACAACTCCCGCCACGTGATCAGCTGGTCAAGAAAATCGTCCTTCGCCGCCTGCGGAGCTTTCGCCTTTTCGACCGCGAACGTGACGGTGTGCGGCCCGATATGCCCGAAGTGCAGATACGGTGAGAGTCGCGTCGTCCCATCTTCATGAGCTTGGTTGTGCTTCACGGGATATTGCGGCAATTTGTGGGTCACGAACTCATGCAGCAGCCGCAAGGCTTCTTTCGTTCCGCCTCGAAACGAATCCACCGGCTTCACCGACCGATCCAGGTCCCACCCCTCGGTGATGTCCTCGACCTCCCGCCAATCCAGCTGCTCCAGTCCTCGCGGCCCCTCCCAGTCCACTTGCGCCTTCGTATTCGCACAGGGCACCAGGAACTCTTTGAAATGCGCTTTCAGCCGCGGTCGAATGATCCGCGCCGCATACTGCTCTTTCTGTAACAATTTCGTTGGGACGATAACATCCGCATCTACCGTCCACAGCGGTACTTTCAGTTTTTTCGCCGCGATCTCGCGCCAGTGGTTGGTTTCGCGCAGTGGATTCTCATCGCCCACCACCAGCGCGGCGTGCACCTCGTCGCAAAACTTGCTCAGCGAATGTTGCGGAAAGCGTCGCAGCACAAAGCCGACGCCGCGCTTGTCCGCCCCCTCGGCAATATCGCCGATCCCTTGTTGCAGAAACGCATAGTGCCGCAAGTTTGCATGTGGATAAAAGGGAACCGGCGCGAAGAAGATCACGCAAGGGAGCTTCAGAGCATTCGCTGCCTGCACCGCCACATCGAGCGCCGGATTATCGTGCGCCCTCTGTGCCCGCTGCATCCAGTACACCACGCAGCGCCCACCCGGCCGCGGTTCGCCATCGCGGCGCACGGTTACGCGCGAGTTGTCTTTCAGTTGCTGCAACGAGGGCATCGCTTCATTGTGATGCACTCGCGCAGAACGTTTATGTGGAATTCAAATTTGTTTCGTCGCAATCAAAGCCAGAAGGTGCGATTGCACTAGGAGTACGCGTCGAACCACGGATTTCCGCTCTGCCCGCCGTCGTCGAGCACTTCATCCACAATCGCCAGCGCTTCCACCGTCGGACGCACGTCATGCGTCCGCACAATATGCGCGCCTTTCATCGCCGCGATCACCGCCGCCGCAATCGACGGATGCAGCCGTTCCTGCGGTCCTAGGTCGCCTTTAAAGCGAATCCCCGCCGTACGCCCGAGAAAGCTCTTCCGCGAAAGTCCGACCATTAACGGGAAGCCCATGCTGTGCAGGTCTTCAAACTTCTGTAGCAGCGGATAGTTGTTTTCGAAACGCTTCCCAAACCCAAACCCCGGGTCGACCACAATGCGGTCGTGCTGCACCCCCGCCCCAATCACCCGCTGCACCGTCTCGTGCAACTCGTGCTGCACCACCTGCACAATGCGCGGTTCTGGCGGCAAATCGCGCCAGTCTCCCGGCTTGCCTCGCGTATGCATTAGCACCACGCCGCAAGGCAGGCTGCCGGCCGTCGCAGCCATTTCCGGATCCCACGTCATTCCGCTCACGTCGTTTACGATCTCCGCCCCGGCACCCACCGCCGCCCGTGCCACCTCGGCTTTATAGGTATCGACGCTGATGAATATCTGTCGATTGGCCTTCTTGATGCCCTCGATCACCGGCACCACGCGCGCCATCTCCTCGGCAGCGGTCACCGCCTGTTCCCCCGCTACGCTCACTCCCGGCCGCGTCGATTCGCCGCCAATGTCGAGAAAGTCCGCCCCCTCCGCAACCAGCCGCAGCCCTTGCTGCACGGCCTCGTCCACCGACTTGAACTTACCGCCATCGCTGAAGGAATCCGGCGTTACGTTGAGCACGCCCATCACCAGCGTACGTCTCCCGAGGTCGATTCGTCGTGCTCCGAGGTTCCACTTAAACACTGGTCTCATGCGGCCCTGATTGTATGCTAAGCAGTTCCACCTGCACTATTTGAGGTGTAAAATCCCAAGTAGAAGCATGCTTCGCCGTCGTTCCACGCTCGTCGCTGCGTTTGCCGTTCTATTGGCGATCTATGCCCCTGCGGCCGACAAGCGCTCGCTCGCCAGCCGCATCGATACCATCCTTGCCGAGCCTGATGTCGCCCGCAGCTTCTGGGGCGTCGAGGTGGTTTCGCTCGACTCGGGCAAGACTCTCTACGCGCACGACGCCGACAAGCTTTTCACCCCGGCTTCCAACACCAAGCTCTTCACTACTGCGACCGCCTTCGCGCTGCTTGGCCCTGACTACCGTTTTCACACCACCGTCGAGACCGCCGGCACCATCGATAAACACGGCCGCCTTGATTCCGATCTCGTGATTGTTGGTCGTGGCGACCCCAATCTCTCCGGACGGACCTTGCCCTACAACCTGCGTACCGAGCGCAAGCTGCCACCGATCATCGCCCTGGAAAATCTTGCGGATCAGTTAGTGGACAAGGGCCTGCGCTATGTCGACGGCGACATTGTGGCCGACGATTCCTATTACGCCTTCGAACGCTACGGCGAAGGTTGGGCTCAGGACGACCTCGTCTGGGAATGGGGCGCTCCTGTTTCCGCGCTGACCATCAATGACAACGTCATCTTCGTCAACATCCTCCCCGCTGACCGTGCGGGCGAACGCGCCTTCGTCGATATCAATCCTTTTCCCGAATACTACAAAGTCGACAACCGCGTGATGACCACGCCCTCGGGAACTGGTCCGCGCAAGATCTTCATCAACCGCGAGCCCGGATCCAACACTCTGACGCTGTGGGGCAACATTCCCGTCGATGACCAGGGCGCCAACGAAGGTCTCTCCATCGAAGATCCGGCGGATTTCACCGCCAAGCTCTTCCGTATGCTGCTTGAGAAGCGCGGTGTCGTCGTCTACGGAAAAAATCGAACCCACCACACCGAGCTGGCCAGCCTCTCCACCTTCAGCGTCACTGCGATGGCCTCCGCCGGTGGAGGTTCCGATCGTCTTCCGCCCTCCGGCACGCGGCTGCCGCTGGTGCTCGGCAATTACGATTCCCAGCCACTTTCCGCCGATCTTCGCGTCATCAACAAGGTCAGCCAGAACCTGCATGCCGAATTGTTATTGCGTTTGTTGGGCAAAGAGAAGGGAAACGGCGGCACTATCGAAGGCGGTCTGGAAGTCGAGCGCAGCTTCCTCGCGCAGGCCGATCTTCGTCCCGAGGAATACATGTTCTACGACGGCTCCGGCCTGTCGCGTCAGAACCTCGTCTCGCCGCACGCTATCGTCAAGCTCCTGACTTACGCCAGCAAACAGCCATGGGGAGCGAGTTTTGCGGATAGCTTCCCGGTCTCCGGTGTCGACGGATCGCTCGTCGAGCGTTTCAGCAAGACTTCCGCGCAGGGCCGTGTTCACGGCAAGACCGGCTCCCTCGATCACGTCAACGCGCTGTCGGGATACCTCACCACCGCGAAAGGCGAACACCTCGCCTTCGCGATCCTTTCCAACAATCACAACCTGACCAACAAGCACGCCATCGAAGTCATCGATTCCATCGTGCAAGCCGTTGTGGACGAAAACAAGAAGAAGTAATCCGGGTTTTCACATCCAACATCAGGCGAAGCCGGCTTTAGGGACGGTGGACTTCAGGTGGAGTGAGCCTTCAGACCCACATAAAAGTCACTTGTAAAAGTCACTTGTAGAAAAATGGGCTTCAGCCCCGGGGTCAGGCGCTCGCACCATTCTTTTGCAGTGTCAGTTCGAACTTCTCCCGCTCGCCCCGGTCATACACCAGCGAAGTCGCCCCCAGCCGCATCACGACCTTCGACGACAATCCCTTTTCCCCTTCAAAGCAGCGGGTACACAAGCACGGGTAGCTACGCTCGGTTCCATCGATGTGCACCGCGTAGATCGGAAGCACGTACCGTACGTGGGTCTGGCACAGCGGACATCGCCCTCCGCCACGCAAACGGAATTTCACCTCCGCGTACGAGAGGAACAGCTTGCGCTGCTTCTCCGTCGGAAGGTCGTCGACTCCCGCCAGGGTCTCAAGAAACTCTTGAAAAAGTTCAGGAGAGATTTTGTCAGGGCCCGTCATGGATGGAGTATTCCATCATTCAGCCCGCGATTCGTACAAGGAAAAACTACGGTCGCTGCGCGGCTTTGGCACGCCGCTGGCCTGCTTCGCGCACCGGCCCCGTGCCCGTCGGAGGCTTCCGCGCTCCCTCGATCAATTCTTTCAACACCACCGCGTTGTTGTATTCCTCGTTCTTCGACGCATATACCAGCGTCACGCGTGTCCCCGGTGCGAGCGCCTCGTATAGACGTTCCAACGCCGCCATCGCCTCTGGCTTTGCTAGCTCTACGAGATAGCGTTTGCGGAAAATCAGTCTCTGCGCCGGACGCTCATGAAACCACTTCCGCAACTCGTTACTGGGCGCCAAGTCGCGCAGCCACGCTTCGAGTTGCAATGCCTCTTTCTTCACTCCCCGAGGCCACAGCCGGTCCACCAGGAAGCGTTTGCCGTCCTTGCGCGACGGCAACTCGTAAGCGCGTTTCAATGCGACATTCATGGCTGAGGTGATGAAGATGTATTCTAGCGCGGGAGACTCGCGTAAGGATGAACGTCGGTAATCGCTCGGGCCAAATTTTTCTTGCCTGCTCCGCAATCGTCATGCTGCTCATGTTTCTGCTCGCCGCGTGCGACCAGCCCGAGCGCCTGCGTAGCAATGCGGAACTCGGCCTCAATGAACAGCAAGCCCGCGGCCGCGCCATTTACGACCTCCGCTGCGCCGCATGCCACGAGCCCTATCGCAAGAAGGACCTCAATGGTCCCACCATGTCCGGAGTTTTTAAGAAGTCCTACTTGCCAAGCGGGATGGTCGCCCGCGACGATCGCGTCGGCGACATCATCCTGATGGGCAAGCCGAAAATGCCGGCTTTTGGCGACGTCCTTACCCAGCAACAGCTACAGGATCTGCTCGCCTACATGCACACCTTATAGGCGGTGAATCTAGTGCGAGTGTGCCGCCCGCCGGTTCTCCAGCCCAGCCACTGTCCGCTCGCAAATCTCTTCCGGAGTTCCGCGGGCTTCCACTGTCACCAGTAAGCCGAGGTCCTGGTAGAACGCAATCAGCGGCGCCGTGCTGCGGTTATAAACTTCCAGTCGCACCTTGATCGATTCCGGCCGGTCGTCTTCGCGCTGGAATAATTTGCTCCCGCAGCGATCGCACACGCCTTCTCTTTTCGGCGGACGCTCCGTCACATGAAATACCGTCTTACATTCCGTGCACGTCCGCCGTCCGCTCAGTCGCGCCACGATCTCATTCACCGGAAGCTCGTAGTTCACCACCGCCGTCAGCGCGAGATTCTCACTTGTCATCAATGTCTTCAATAGGTGGGCCTGCGCCAGCGTGCGCGGAAATCCGTCAAGGATAAATCCCCCGCAGCAATGCAGGCACCCACTCCGCTCGCGCACCATCTCCCACACGATCCCATCCGGAACCAGGTTCCCGCTACGCATGTGGTCCGTCGCTGCCTTCATCGCCGGACTTAATGCGCAATCGCCCTTGCTCGCGGCGCGGAACACGTCGCCCGTCGACAGGTGGCACGCCTGCCGTTTCTGGTGCAGTAGATCGGCCTGCGTTCCTTTGCCCACTCCCGGCGCCCCCAGCAAAACCAGCCGGAAGGGATTCTCGAGTTTTACAGGCGGTTCACAGTTCGCAGATGGCCCTTGCAGCCATGCCGCACGATGGTTGTTGGTTTGCGGTGCCATAGTGCCGAAAACGGTAGGCCATCCGCCGCCCCTTGGCGGTGACGCAAATCACACATCATTCGTCAGACATCACCATCGCGTTCAGCGCGATGGCCATTCCCACCTCGTAGTGTTGAGCAGGGTGGCTCCCGAGAGTACCGTCTCTCCAAACGACTTCTCGAGGTGCAACCTCTGGCAGGTGGAAGATTCTTGTAGAGGCTGGATCAGCGTCTGCGAATGCGACACGACGATGATCTGGCTGTGCTCGGCCGCAGTCACAATCAGGCGGGCCAGCGCCGGCAGCAAATCCGGGTGAAGGCTGGTTTCTGGTTCATTGAGCACCATCAACTCGGGTGGACGTGGGGTTAGAAGGGCGGCCGTCCACAAGAGAAAACGCAGGGTTCCATCTGAGAGTTCAGAAGCCGATAACGCACGCAGCAGTCCATGCTGTTGCAACTGAACTTCGAATCTTCCTGCCTGAACATCGATAACGATCCGGCTCCCCGGAAATGCGTCGTCGATGGTGCGTTCCAACGCCTCCGCATCGCCGATTTCGAGGATCGTTTGTAACGCTGCAGGCAGATCCGTTCCATCGTTGTTCAATACCGGCGTAAATGTTCCGATCTGCGGGATACGCACCGGGGAATCAATATCGGTTCGAAATCCGTCGTAAAACCGCCAACTTCGTATCGATTCTCGAACCGCGAACATCTCCGGCGCGCGATGCGGGTCTGCAATGCTGGCCAGCATGCTCTCCGCGGGACTGAGCTTTGTGGTCAGGATGACCGGCTCATCTTTACCCGCCGGCAAACTCACCAATCCATTCCGGCGATCGACCAGTACTGCCGCCTTGCGATACCGCGAACCGTGCCAGATGCATTCGCGTTTAATCGCCGGATCAAGGCTGAATGCAGTTGCCTGTGGCGGCGGATAGCCAAGGTCGATGCTGTAGCTGTATGTTTCGCCGCTGAATCCCAACTTCAGACTTGCGGGCGACCGTGAAGCTAAACCCTCCATGGCGTGATCGCCGCGACGGACGCTGCGCGCGATTTTTTCCGGCCCAGCCCACAAGGTCGAAGGCAGGCCACCCTCTCTTGCCAGCGAGGAAACGACCGAATTGAGAGCGGCATCCCCCAGCAAACGCAGTGCCCGGTACAGGCTCGACTTGCCACTCCCGTTTGCGCCGGTGACGACAGTCAACGGCTTCATCGGCAAGATCAGGTCGCGCAGCGAGCGATAACCGTGAATGGCAATGGTCTCGATCACCCGTTCAGCATAGACTGTTCATTCTGATTGCAGAAGAAGTGCCTTCTCGATTCGGGCCAAGCAAGCTCCCCCGAATCGCCCGCTCCAGCCCCGGCATCGTATACTAGAACGTTGCCCCATGGCCCCTGAACTCATCCAGATCGACCTCGAACCCAAGCGCCCTGCCGCCAAGCCAACCTGGCTGCGCGCCAAGGCTCCCATGGGCGAGAACTATCACGATCTCAAGAAACTCGCCCGGGGCATGAACCTGCACACCGTCTGCGAGTCGGCACAATGCCCTAACATTGGCGAGTGCTGGAACCACAAGACCGCGACCTTCATGCTGCTCGGCAATCTCTGCACCCGGCGCTGCGGATTCTGTGCCGTCCCCAAGGGCCGTCCTGAGCCGATCGATTTCGATGAGCCCCGCCGCGTGGCCGAAGCTGTCGCTACCCTAGGTCTAAAGTTTGCCGTCGTCACCAGCGTCAATCGCGACGACGATAACATCGGTGCCGCCGAAGTCTTTGCCCAGACGATCCATCAGATCCGCGAACAGAAGCCCGGTTGCCGCGTGGAAGTACTGATCCCCGACTTCCAGGGCAAAGAAGAAGCTCTGCGCATCGTGCTCGCGGCCAAGCCCGACATCCTGAATCACAACACTGAGACCGTGCCGCGCCTCTATCGCGCGGTCCGCTCCGGCGCCCGCTACGAGCGCACCTTGAACCTGCTCCGCCGCGCCAAGGAGATCGACCCGACCACCGTCACCAAGACCGGTGTTATGGTCGGCCTCGGCGAGACTACCGAAGAACTCCTCCAGGTTTACAGCGACTTGGCCAAGCAAAACGTCGATATCCTGACCATCGGCCAGTACCTGCGCCCGTCGAAAGATCACGCCCCCATGACCCGCTACTACACGCCGGAAGAATTCCTCTTCATGAAGGAAGAAGCCATGAAGATGGGCTTCCGTCACGTGGAGTCCGGGCCGCTGGTGCGGAGCAGTTACCACGCCCACGAGCAGGCCGATTCAACCAGGCCGGTCGCGGTCGTTTAGGTCCCCCCCTCCCCCTCCCCTAGTCGAATTATTGTTTTCAGCAGCTTAAGCTGTGGAACTCCTAAATTCTTCGGACCGTAGGGGTTAGAGGTAAATTCTTCTAAACAGAAGAGCTACAAGTCAAAATCATTAACACGAAGGCCACGAAGGGCACGACGGGTGGATCTTCATGGCCGCTGATTTCAAAGAGCTACTTGTGGTTCTGGGTTCACCCCAGTTGCGCAGGATAGGTGCCGTTCGTCAAAGAGTCTGTGAGGCAGAGCACGGCGGGTGGTGCGCGGGGTCACCTCGATAGTGTGATGGTGGGAGAAGGGGAAGACTCTCATAGCGATGCAAGGACTCATCAACAGTGATTGCGCTGCCGGCATTATCCTCAATCGATCTCTGCACAATGGTCGCTACTAGTTCCTGCCGCCCACTTAGGGAGTGTGGTCCGGTGGAGAAGAAAACGCGCAAGCTTGTGTAATAGGCTGTTTCGGACAGTTATCCGCTGATCGCCTCCTCGAACGAGGAAATCCTGGCGTACCATTCTCCGACATGAACAGAGACATCAACGCCGCTCTCGATGTGCTGGTTGGGAAACCGCTATGGTCGTCGGGCCGTGCTGCCGATCTGCAGTGGTTCAGCTTCGGTGACCGCAAGGCGACGACAAATGCAAGGGGTGAACCGCTCGAAGTTGGCGAGTACGCTCTGCATGTGCAGTGCTCGTGGCGCATCAGGCGCGGCGATAAGGTGATCGTGGCGAGGCCTGACCTGTACCACTCGGCGCAGGCAGAAAGCGCTGGTAATATGGACTTCGATTATGAGGCAGCGGGAATGGGTGGAAATCGGCGTGATGCTCGTATTTCCGAGTTGTTTCGGGATGGTGCTGAGATGTTTCCGGTGCAGAGAATCGAAGCGGGTGCAGCGGGGAACTTCTCGATCTTTTTCGATGGCGAGCTAGTGATGGAGGTGTTCCCCGATGATTTGTTAAGCGACGAGCATTGGCGGTTTTTTAAGCCGCGCACCCGCGAACCGCACATAGTTTGCACGGGCAGCGGAGTGCACACCGAATAACTGTTGGTATATCGCGATTGCGCAAGTAATCCCT
>ODAK010007323.1_pt1 | contig 11073 bp, 11 predicted proteins | sample 1539591 | NCBI WGS metagenome assembly ODAK01 (sample SAMEA3539303, study PRJEB22396) | soil metagenome | biome: tundra; feature: field; material: soil | place: USA | collected 2010-05 | depth 0.15 m | reverse complement strand
CTGTCATGGCCGCCGAGATCGAGCAGCTGCCGGACCGGGCGGGGTTCCTGAAGATCACTTCGCAGCCGGCGTGGATGCGGGTGTCGTTCCCGGTGTATGACATTCCGAAGGTCGCCGAACCGTTTGTGGAGGTTCCTAAATGATCGTGAGGAGAATCCAATGCAGATGATTGTCTACCCGGGAAATGCGAATCAACCGTGCCAAGCCGAGTACGGGATCGCGATCACTCGCGACGCGTCAACCGCGCGCGCGGATATTGTCGTGATTGAATCAGCCGAGGCCAGGCCTCACCACACGCCGCTGCTCGAGACCCACGCAGGCCGCGATCTCGTGCTCAACAAAATCCTCTCGACCGACCTGCAAGGCATCGGGCTGGACCTCATGCGGTTCTTCGTCATCATGGATGCCGAGTCACCCTCCGAGACGACCGGCTATGAATTCCCGATCCAACTGGATGTTGAGGACTACCGACGACAGGGCAATCCAGTCCAGATCAAGGATGTGCCCCCGACCTCGATCAAAAGTTGGCTGCGGTATATGCTCGGGTTCTATGTGAACCGAGTGTCCGTGATGAACCGGGATGTGGTGGGCGGTTGCGCGACCGTCAAGACCAATGTCGAGCGTCGTAGGCAGGTGACCGCGCCGGAGGCGCGCTTGCTGCTGACCGCCGTGGCATACCAGGCACGGTGGCGCTACCCCGGTCCGCGGCTCGTTTTTTCTCAATAACAGAGGCCGCGCCACAATTCGCGTTTCCGATTCTGCCGCAAGTCCGCCCAGTGGGACCGAGCCAGCAGATTGAGGCCGTCTGAGGCGGTAGCACCCCGCAACGCGACTACGCTGTGACGGAAGCGGGAAGCCAGTAGGATTACGGTCGATCAAATCCGTTACGTGTTTGATGCTGTATGCAAGCAGAAATCCGGCGTGGTACTCCACATGGAGGCCAGTGGGCTTGCATTCTGCGTCTAGCACGGGTTCTTCCGCAATACGATATTTCGACACGACACCTGCGATCTTAAATTCGTTTGGCAAGTTGGACTGGAACACCAGCGGACCGCCTGAAAAACCCTCGTTATTGATAGCATCGATCCACAGGATCTTGGGGTCACTCAACGTTTCGAACGCGGAAAGTGTTCCTTTCTTAACGAATGGCAATGGACGTCCGCACATCATAGGGCCGCCATCTGCCCACATTTTGAACGGATAACCGACAAAGAACATGTCTTGTCCGAGGACGAAACCTCCGATGCTTGGTTCCAGTGAATGCTCTGGAGAAAGCTGCATGTTCGGAGCGAGAACAGCGATGTCGATCTCCCCAATACCGATGCCGACGACTTGCACCGCAAGTGACTTCCATTGTTTCTCGTGGAAGAACTTAATCGATCGACGCGCCGGATCCTCTCCAAATATATGCCGCGCCGTTACAACGTATTGACGTCTGCCGCGGTCAAGAGTGAAGGCGGTTCCGTACTCGGCGGCATGGATAAAGAAGACGCGATCGTAGACGTTGAACGTGAGCAAAAGGGATTTCCGGAATGCGATTTGCGCTGCGCGCCGACTTAGCCCCTCTTCCACGAGCGGCAGGTCTGATGCTGAGATTCTACACTCCGTCAATCGTGCGCCTGGTTTTAATCCCATGCATCTTTTTGTTAATCGGGTGGTTCGTGCCCAGCCAGTTTGAAAAGTCGACCATGCTCGCGCACTGGGGCACCTGATTTTTCGCGTAACGGTTCTGATCGGCGCCGTTCTCAGCTGTGCGGCTATTGGCATATTTGCGTTGCTCGAATGGCGTGTACGGCGATGGCTGCGAGGTCTAGGGCCGTCCTGCCGCAAGTGCGGCGGTCTCGTCGTCAATAGAACACTACGACAGCAACTCTACCGCGTCTGTCTGCTCTGCAACCATCGAATTCACATCTAACGTAGGGCGCAGACGGATGGCCGGAGTTGACCCGGAGCCGCCAGTCACGAGCGTCTACTTCGGGGGATCCGCTGATCACCGGCAACTCCTATAGCGTAGGACAGTCAGGGCTCACCTGTGCGAAGTACGGATACGCTCCTCCACCAGGGCGGCTTATTCTTAAAGCGTATGTGTGACTTAGTCTAGGCGGCCGCAAATGTCTTCGAATGCGTCGCCCAATCGGTTCTTGCAGTTGTCCGCCTTTTTGACGGCCGGGATCTTCATAATCGGCGAGCTATTCACCCCGGTGGGCGCGTGGACTGGTGCCGTCATTTGCGCATGGTTCGTTGGCACGCAGAAACCGGGGCGCGGATTACTCTGGCTGCTGGCACTCGTCCTCATTCCGGAACTCTTGTCCAACTGGCACGCAACGCCGCCGACACCGGCGGCGCGTGTGCTCTGGATCGCGGCAATCGCGATCCTGACTGTCCTGCCCTATGCCTTGTACCGTTTGACGAGCATGGGTCGGCAATCTTTCCTTTCTACGCTCGCGCTGCCATTTTGGGGTGTCTTCTTTCAGACCTCGGCTCAACAGTGGGCGCCGCACGGGGTGTTCGACTCTCTGGCGGAGACCCAGTCTGCGCACTTCCCGCTGGCGCGCGTCGCAGCGGTCTTGGGGCCAATTCCGATAACGTTTCTGATTTACTGGTTCGCGGCGGTCGTCGTTTGGATGTGGGCACGTGAGTTTCGGACCAGAAAGATAGCGGCTGGCGCAGGCGCTTTTGTCGCCGTGTGTGCCCTTGTGTTCGTATACGTCTACTCACCGTGGGTGGACCACGCTACAGCGACTGGCGTCATTGCAGCGGGACCTGAGTTGTCGTGGTCTTGCCTGGTCGCAGGCCTGATTCTGGGCGCCTGGAGGCTCATTCGGTCGGGTCGGCAGCACCGGGGCTGGGCAGAACGCACCGAAACTGTGGCCCTGCTGCGAAGCCCGTACACGGGCGAGGCCCTGCGCGTTGCCGGCATCCACGCTCATGAGGCATTGGTCAGTCAGTCAGGTGAGCGATTCCCGATCCGATGCGGAATACCGGCCTTGATAGAGGCCGACAAGCTCACGGGCTTCAATCGAAAGTACCGTCAATTGTATCAAGCCATCGGCGGCTTCTATGACGACTTCCAGAGGGTCGTGTGTGCCTTTCGGGGCATCGATCGGGACCAATACGTCATGAGTTACCTGCGCTCTCTGGAAGTGGAGCGCGGCGACCTCGTGCTGGAAACCTCCGTGGGCACGGGCCTCAACTACAAATATCTCCCACCGGGGGTCAAGTTGTTCGGCCTCGACTGCTCAGCGGCAATGCTGGCGAATTGCCAGGCTAACCTGTCGCGTTGGGACATCGAGGCTGAGCTTTTCCTCGGCAATGCTGAGGATCTGCCGTTCGCCAACGACAGTTTTGACGTCGTGTTTCACGTGGGAGGTATCAACTTCTTCAATGACCGGGCCAAGGCTATTCGGGAAATGATCCGTGTTGCTAAGCCGGGCAGCCGCATCCTGATTGCCGATGAGACGGAAAAGCACGTGAAGGCCGCCTATGAGCGGATTCCCATCACCAACAGGTTCTTTAAGAACCGTCGGGAAGCTGTCACGGCGCCGGTTGATCTGGTGCCGCCGGAGATGGGTGAAATACGGCTTGAGCTGCTACGGGACGGTCGATTTTATGCACTCACATTTCGCAAGCCCCTCTGCGACTTGCGAAGTCTTGCCAACTTATGAGCAGGCGAATGTCCCGACTCCGAATGGCTTTGACGTAGGCATTCCTACTTCGTGTACGACTGCTCATGGCCGGGCTCAGCCCAAACTGATCGGTAATCACCCCTAGACCGCAGTTGATCCAATTGAGCCATGGGTGACTGGCGGCTTTCCGGTAGGCAAAATTAGCCTTGCGTCGTTCGGCCGGTATCTCGTGGTGCCTAATCCAAATCGATTACCACCTTGCCTCGCGCATGCCCCGTTTCCAGATATCGGATTGCCGCCGGGGTCTCACTCAGTCTGTATTGTCTGTCGATAACGGGCGTCAGCTTCCCGGCCTGCATGAGGTCGCGCAAGGTGTCCAGGTCGTCCGTTTTGTTCGCGTCCGCCAGGAAACTGATGAGCTTCTGGCTCACAAACGGTGAAATCACAAATGCCTTGAGGAAACGGGACAGAGGTCCGATCCACGGGTCATCACTCGGTGCGCCGACGATGACAAGGGTGCCGCGGGGAGTTAACACGCGCCGGTCGTCCGACAGCCAGTGATTACCAACGGTGTCAAAAATCAGATCGTAACGTTGAGTACCCTTCGTGTAATCCTCTTTGGTGTAATCAATGACCTGATCGGCGCCGATGGATCTCACCATCTCCACGTTCCTGGTACTGCAGACGCCGGTGACATCCGCGCCGAACGATTTGGCGATCTGCACGGCGAACGTACCCACGCCTCCGGACGCACCGTTGATCAGGACCTTCTGCCCCGGTTGAATCCGTCCCTTGTCGCGAAGCCCTTGCAGTGCGGTGATTCCTGCAATCGGTACAGAAGCCGCTTGCTGGAAAGTGATGTCGGTCGGTTTCAGGGCCAATCCGACCTCGGTAGAGGTCACGTACCCGGCCAAGGCTCCGTCCGCCGTGCCAAAGATTTCGTCACCTACCTTGAACAGTTTGACCTCTTTGCCGACTGCTTCGACTGTTCCCGAAAAATCGACGCCCAGTCGTATGGACTTCGGTCTGCCAAGCCCACTCTGCATGCGCATGACGTAAGGCGTGCCTCGCATGAAGTGCCACTCGAGAGGATTGACGGACGCGGCGCGAACCTTTATCAACAGTTGATTGTCCGCAGGAGTTGGTTTCTCAACATCTTCGAGTTTCAGGACATCGGGTGATCCATACTGGCGATGGACAATGGCTTTCATCCGGATTGCATTGCTGGGAAGAATTTGCGCTGGGGCTGGAGCGGAGTCGTACGACACAGCAAATGCGAGCGATGCCAGCGCGATTACGACCAGCACCACGATGACGCTTCCGATTTTTGAGGATAGAGTCATTGACCTGATTCTCCAGGAGAGAGTTGCGCGTGGAAGCTTCTGCGATTGAACACCATTCTATGTTCGAGAACACCGCACGAGTGACAAGGGTTTCCGGAAATGGCGCTGCGCAATAGCCACTTCTTGCTGTCGACGCTGAGCACGAATGCGCCGTAAGGCTCTAACCCATTGAATCCTTTGACATGGGTTCCAGCGCTTGCCATCCGCGCCAGCCGAGGCGTTCAAACAGCGAGGCCTGCGGTTTGACGACGGCGACGTCCGCGGCTATGAGATCGACGATGCGGTAGCAGAACTCCTCGACAGCCTGCGCCGTCTCCGGGTGTTGCGGATGCATGGCACCGCGACGGAAGAAAGCGGGAATGCGATCGAGATATGGATCCAGTCCGCCGCACAGGGGGTGTCCAAGTGCCCGTGTGCGTCCGATGAGCCGATCACCGAACGTAGCCACTCTCAATCAATCCCCTTACTCTTCACATAGCGGAATTGACCGTACGTTATCTCAACTCGCGAATGTCCGCATTGAACTGTCTCCGGCTGGCCGGAAGCTTCCGGTCCTCGGGATTCTACCGGCGATGGCCGTTGTTGACCCGGAGGTGCCAATCGCGAACGGCAGTTATAGGGGAGCGCGATGTCGGATCGAACAGCCGACCGACCAGGGTGCGCGCTCGACTGCGCGGAAACCTGACCGCCACTTCCACCCTAGCCGACGATCCGACAGCAATGGGGCAGGAACCGCCAGAAAGCTGAGTATGGGCGCGCTTCACCAGGCGGGCTGGAACAGACGCGAACAAACGGCTTCAGACTGGCTTCGCCGAAAGCCATGCCGCCGCGGTCAAACACGCTGTAATCACGATCGAAAATACGATAGGGAGGACAAAGAGGTAGCTCCAGCTCACAACCGTAATGGCAGCAAAGCAAAGAGCAAGAGCCCACACAGTGACGCGCATGACCGCCAAGGTCTCTGCCGTAAGGCCACCTAGCTGCCACGCTAATACCGCCGCGAATAGATAAAACACGCCGACCGAGAATCCAGCCGCGACAAAGAGGTCCCAATATGTCCGGCTGAACCCCTGCACGTCAAAGTGGATTGACCGCATTGAGCCAAGAAGCGTATCGACGCCCCATGTGGGATCGGACTGGCGAAAACCAAGTGTATGGCCGACAGCAAAAAGCAGCAGAAGAACAGCTGCGATTCGATAAAACAGAGAGGCCTTCATGTCTTGCCTCCAAAGATAACGGCGGCAGCGTACCACAGCGCCCGCACCGCATTGGAGCCGCCCACTAGCCCCTGGTCGCGACTATGGGGTTTGGGGAGCAACGGAACAGAAAGTCCGGTTAAGGACCAGCTTTGATCGACTTTCTCGTCAGAGAAAATCGGCCGAGCAACGCGAGGCATCGACAAGTTCTATTCGGAAACACTTGAACGACGCGGCCATTCCGAAGCCACGATCAAAATCTACAACGATGTAAGGTGGCAGCGGACTACCATTTGTAAACGTACCTCGCGGATGGATGGCGAAGGATAATGCGACGATTTGATTGACGTGATTGAACCCGTCCAATTTCAGGTCATCGACGTCGTGAAACCGAAGCGTGGCAAGTACGTCATGACCTGCGTCAGTCGCACCCGGCTGCGTGGCTTCAAGAATACGTGCCTTGGCCGTCAGAACTGGAAACACATTACTGTCATCCCAGTCCCCCGCCTTTACGCGACCGCGCCACAAGTGAAATTCGACAACTTCTGCGTCGTGGAAAGAAGGCCAACATCCGAATATGCTGGTTAGCACTTCATGGCCGGCGACCACCGTTAGTGGATCAGCGCGTTCCACGGCCATCCGAGGGTCTGGTAGAGAACTTTGATCGAAACACAATTGGAATGATGTGAATCCCAAGGAAGAGGCCCCCGCCCATCGCCAGTGGGACCAGCGACTCTGCATAGAATGGAACCGCTGAGAACGCTAAGCGGATAATAGTTACAAATGCACCTGCCAAACAGACGTAGGCCCCAAGATCAAAGAATTGAAGTGGGTCGCGAAAGTTGAACGGGTTGAGGGCCCACGACGGGCGGTGCCACGTTTTTTCACTCAAAGGGTTCACGCGTTGAATGCCTAGCACGAGGACGAAACCCAACGAACAGACGCCGAAGATGGCCGCCAGAGCGCCCCAGCCGATTGGGGGACGCGCATGTGGTTCCAGCGGAGCGAAGCACGCCTGGACGGCAGCGCCGACGATTAAAGCTACCCGCACGTATACCCACAGACTCACGATCGCACCTGGCGCAAACGTTGAGCGCCGCTCTGCCACAGTCGACGAATCCGCCCCTTACCCATGCTTCGGATCATGCTCGGCGTAGGAGCCGTGAGATCGTTGCGGGGTGGACTCCGAATAGTCGGGCAGCATCGGCCGCAGTCTTCCGCCCACGACGCACGAGGCGCACAATTTCCTGCCGCTGCTGCAGCTTGAGTTTTGGGGGTCGCCCCCCGATTCGGCCTTCCTTGCGTGCGGCCTCGAGACCCGCATGGGTTCGCTCCTTGAGCATCGCGCGCTCGAACTCGGCGAACGCGCCGACCATCTGCATCATCATCCGACCCGCCGGCGTCGTCGTGTCGATCGCTTCGGTAAGGCTGCGAAAGCCAGCCTTTTTCTCCTGGACGCGATCCATGATCGTGAGCACGTCGCGCAACGAGCGGGAGAGGCGGTCGAGCTTCCAGACCACAAGCACATCTGCTTTGCGCATTTGACTCAGCAGTTTGTGCAGCTCCGGACGATCCCACCGGCCACCGGAGGCCTTCTCACGGAAGACGACTTCACAACCAGCCGCTTTGAGCGCAGCGCTCTGCGCGGCGGTGTCTTGATCACTGGTAGAGACGCGGGCGTAGCCGAGCAGCATGATTGCGTAAAGGTATTGCGAAGGTGTCTAATAATGCAATACGGTTCTGCAACGCGCAAGTGCTTGTTGTCATGCAAATCGTTTAACCGTGCGAATACGAAGGTTTGTGCAACACCACTAATTCGGGAGGCTGCCATGCCTGTGAGCTTCCTGAGTCCCTCGCAGCGCGAGAGCTATGGCCGGTATGTCGGCGATCCTTCATCCCAGGAGTTGACCCGGTTCTTTCATCTCGACGATGTCGACCGAGCGCTGATCTCCGACAAGCGCGGCGATGCCAACCGCCTCGGATTCGCCCTGCAACTCACCACGGTGCGCTACGTCGGGACATTTCTCGAGGACCCGGCGGCCGTGCCACTGGCGGTGATGAGCACGATCAGCCGACAACTCGGTATCGACCCGAGCACCGACTTGATCGACTATCGTCAGGGCAAGTGGCGTTTCGAACATGCCGCACAGATCCGTAGCGATCACGGGTATCGTGAGTTCACGGACCGCACGGCAGGGTTTGGTCTGGCGCGATGGCTCTATGTGCAGTGCTGGACCGGCACTGAGCGTCCAAGTGCGCTATTCGATCGCGCAACGACCTGGATGCTGGCTCACAAGGTGTTATTGCCGGTCGCGACGCCGCTGGAACGTTTCGTCGCTAAGCTGCGGCAACGGGTGGAGTTGCGCCTATGGCGAGTGCTGGCGAGCGGCATGAGTTCCGAACAACAGACCCGCCTTGAGGAACTATTGACCGTGCCGGAGGGAGCGCGAAGCTCTACGCTCGACACGTTGCGGACCGGGCCGGCGACAGTCAGCGGTCCGTCGTTGGTGCGCGCGTTGGAGCGGTTGAACACCGTGCGCGGTCTCGGCATCTCAGTGCCCGGCGCGGCCGCGATCCCACCAAATCGGATTGCCACGTTGGCGCGCTTTGCGGATACGGCTAAGGTCACCGCGGTATCGCGATTGCCGGCCCTACGGCGTACGGCCACTTTGGTGGCATTCATCCATGTGCTCGAAGCCTCCGCACAGGATGATGCGATTGAGGTCCTGGAAATGCTGCTGCATGAGGTTTTCGGCGACGCCGAGAAAGCGGATCGCCAAGCGCGTCTACGCAGTTTGAAGGATCTGGATGCGGTAGCCTTGATGCTTGCGCAGGCTTGCACCCTGTTGCTCGATCCTTCCGTCGCGGACGATGAGCTACGCGGCTACGTGTTCGAGCGCGTCCCACGCGAGACGCTTGCCGATGCCCTCAAGGAACTCAATACCCTGGTGCGGCCGCCGGACAATGTATTTTACAACGAGCTGCAGACCAGGTACCGGCGCGTGCGACTGTTTTTGCCTACTTTGTTGCGCGAGATAACGTTCGAAGCAGCGCCTGCCGGCGGTCCCGTCGTCGAGGCGATCGAGTATCTGCAGCGTCATGAGGGGAGTCCATCGCCGGAGGATTCGCCGCCGCCGTCGGTTGTGCCGAAAGCCTGGCAGCGATATGTGTATGGTGCAAACGAGACCGTCGACCACCGCGCCTACACCTTCTGCGTACTCGACCAGCTACGCGAGGCACTGCGCCGGCGCGACGTGTTTGTGACGCCGAGTTGGCGCTACGCCGATCCGCGGCGCAATCTCCTGGCGGGAACCGAGTGGGAAGCGGCGCGGCCGATCATCTGCCGGACGCTCGGATATAGCCCCAATCCAGAGCCGATCCTCGCCGCCTTGAGCGAGGAGCTCGACCAGACCTACCGCGCGGTGGCCGCGCGACTACCCAACAATCCAGCGATCCGCTTTGAACGCATCGATGGCAAGGACGAGCTGATTTTGAGCAGCCTCGATAAGATCGAGGAGCCCGCCTCGCTGGTCGCGCTGCGTGCCGCCGTGACGGGACGGCTGCCGCGCGTCGATTTGCCAGAGATCTTGCTCGAGATCGCCGCTCGCACTGACTTTACCGCAGCATTCACCCACGTGAGCGAGCGCGCTGCGCGGGTCACGGACCTTGGCATCAGCATCTGCGCCGTGCTGCTCGCGGAGGCCTGCAACATCGGCTTTGAACCCCTCGTGCGCCACGATGCGCAGAGCCTACGACGCGACCGATTGTCCTGGGTCAGCCAAAATTACCTTCGAGAGGAGACCTTGACCGCTGCGAATGCGAGCCTCGTCGCGGCACAGAACGATATTGCGCTCGCGCATGTCTGGGGCGGCGGCGAGGTGGCTTCCGCCGATGGCCTGCGCTTCGTCGTACCAGTGCGCACCGTACATGCCGGACCTAACCCGAAATACTTCGGCTTCGGCCGCGGCATCACCTATTACAACCTCGTCTCCAATCAGTTCACCGGTCTACACGGCATCACAGTCCCTGGGACGCTGCGCGACAGCTTGGTACTGCTCGCCGTCGTGCTTGAACAGCAAACCGAGTTGCGGCCGACGCAGATCATGACGGATACCGGCGCTTACTCAGATGTCGTGTTCGGCCTATTTCGACTGGCCGGCTACCGGTTCAGTCCACGGCTCGCTGATATCGGTGGAACCCGCTTCTGGCGGATCGACCGACACGCCGACTACGGTCCGCTCAACAGCGTCGCGCGGCAAACCGTCAGGCTCGACCGGATCACGCCGCATTGGGACGATATGCTGCGCACCGTCGGCTCGCTGAAGCTCGGGCGCGTCCGGGCCATGGATATCATGCGCACTCTGCAAGTCGGCGATCGACCGACGGGTCTCGCGCAGGCCTTCGCCGAGTTCGGGCGCATCGACAAGACAATTCACACACTGACGTACATCGATGATGAAACGAAGCGGCGGGCGACGTTGACCCAATTGAATCGCGGAGAGGCTCGACACTCCCTGGCAAGAGTCGTATTCCATGACAAACGCGGAGAGTTGCGTCAACGATACCGGGAAGGCCAGGAAGACCAGCTCGGCGCGCTTGGATTGGTCGTCAATATGATCGTGTTGTGGAACACCATCTATATCCAGGCGGCGCTTGATCAGCTTCGCGCCGAAGGCTTCACGGTGCTCGACGAGGACGTCGCGCGTCTTTCGCCGCTGGGCCATGACCACATCAATATGCTGGGGCGATACTCGTTCGCCGTGCCGGAATCAGTCACCAGGGGCGAGCTGCGACCGCTCAGAAACCCCACCGATGTCGATCCTTAACCGGACTTTCTGTTCCGTTGCTCCCCAAGCCCCATTACTAACCAGTTCGTAAGTATCTTCACGTCTCAAGCTGCGTAGCGAG
>ODAK010007321.1_pt1 | contig 11076 bp, 14 predicted proteins | sample 1539591 | NCBI WGS metagenome assembly ODAK01 (sample SAMEA3539303, study PRJEB22396) | soil metagenome | biome: tundra; feature: field; material: soil | place: USA | collected 2010-05 | depth 0.15 m | reverse complement strand
CGCCACAATCCTAAAGTTAGCCAGCATCCAGAGCTGCAGCGGCACGCCGTATTCCACGTCTAGCCATGCCGATTGCGTCAGCAGGGACAAGACGCCATCCGGACGCAAGAACCGGGCGCTATGCGTGAAAAACCAGACCAGGATGTCCGATGCGCTCGACCAGTCGTAGTCCGGCCATTCCCTTCGGGCGAGCTCGAAGTAAGCGGCCCGCCGTTCAGCGGGCAGCTGCCGCGATTGAATATAGGGCGGGTTGCCGACGACAGCGTGGCAGGTCCCATCACCGAGGTGAAGGCGCTGGGTGCCAGTTGGAAGGCCTCCGACTACTATCCTGGTTGGCACTTCAGCGAACACAGACTGCGGCGTGACACTCAAGAAATCGCCAGTGTGAATCCGTGGAAAGTTCTCATCGTCAACGAGGTCTCTTACGGCAAGATTGATCATCGAGAGGTGGCATGCATACCGCAACAGGTCGCAGCCGTAGATAGATGTCAGCAGGTCGGTATGATCCTGAGTGGGATCAAGGTCCCGCTTGCGGGCATAGGCGCGAACGAGGAAGGTACCGCCGCCGCAAGCCGGGTCGAGGACTATGGCTTCGCCGGAATGGAGGCTAAAGGCGTTTATGAGATCAACGATGGCAGGTTGCGTATAGTGCTGCCCATAGCGATGACGCTCCTCAGGGCTGATGAGCTGCTCATACATTGCCCCGATGACCTCAAGGTCGATGCTGGCAAAATCATAGTCATCGAGGGATCGGATCAAGCTGCGCCACTCTGCCACCGCGTCGTCTGACAACAGGGGGAAGGCGTCACCGTCGTCGAGTTCGAACACCGTATCGTAGTCGCCTGTGTAGCGCATGGCTAAGCCAAAAGCGTCGGATAGCTTCGCCTTCAGCGCGGCTCCGGTGGTGATTCGACTGTTGACAGTGAGACGGGGCATCCGGTCATATTTGCGTCGAAGCGCGTTATAGAAGCAGAGGCGGTTAACGAGTACATAGCAAGTAAAACGACTCGCGCGGTCTATGTTCTCTGACAGCGTACCTGCGCTGACCAGCCACCCCTGTCTATCGCGCATCCACGCCTCGGCGAGACGGCGGAATCGCGTGTCCTGTGCCATTCTTGCCGCGAGAGCAGTCGCGGTGAACTCGATGGGAAAGTCCAAAAGTGATTCCAGCCGGCTAATGAACTGACGATCCAGCGGCAGGTAGGCTGGTGGCTGACTCCCGACCGCGATCTCATGGAGGACGCCGACAAAGCCCTCGACCGCCCGTTTCCATGTGGCCTGGAACTCTGGCTTGCCCAGGTCGCTCGACTGCGTCAGCGTGATGGGGATTAGTTCACCATCGTAGATAACACGTTGAAGAAGTGGCACGCCTGGGTCGTCCGTTCGCCAAACAACGGCCCGGCGGATGTTCCATGTGACGAAAAAGGAGGCTCCGCAGTTGCTGGCCTTGCGATGGGCGTCCTCGACGACCTTGGAGTTGTGCGGCGTCCGACCGAGCGCGTCCCACGGAACCTTCAGTTCTGCCGTAATCAGCGGCTGGCCTGGCGTGTGGCGGCTGAAGATGACCAGGTCAAGGCGCCGATTGCCCATGAATTCGGTCAGCTCGGCCTCGGCATGTCCAAGAAGCGACTCTCGAAAAGCCTCGCCTTTCAGAATCTCACTGATAGCGGTGGAGGCATTGCTGGAGAAGTTCCACTCGTTGCTGCGAAGACGGCTCATCAGCGGTAGGTTTACAGAGCCGTCGAGAAGAGGTTGCTCGGTGCCAGCTCGATCGCGTGGTCGCGGGTGCGCCGCGCAAGCCGCGCCTCAGGGATCGGGCTCCTTCGGCCCTGCACGGGACTTGTCGCAGCAGCCTGGGCCGTCTTCGCTGCCCCGCCGACGGGCCGGAGCGCGGTCGCGGTCGGCAGGTCAGGTGAGCATGGGAGCATTTGCTCCTCAAGAACAAGTCCGCGTAGAGTCGGCGGCGTTCGCTCTGAGCCCTGCCTCTTCTGCATTACCTACGCCTCCACCCGATCCGAGGGTGACGGTATCCTAACGCCTCGGGATCACCGCTTGCGATTCGAGCGCTGTCTCGGTCACCGAACCTGCTCGCGGGCGCCGTGTGAGCCTGGGTCCCGTCCAGGCGGACTATGACTACAACGACCGCGAGCTCCTCACGTCGATCCGGCGCACGCAGATCGCCGGGACTGTACGGCCGCAATGGGAATTGTGGAGCCATCTGGCGCGCAGGGACCAGCGCCTTTCTTTCGCCTTTCCGCCCTTGCGCGCAGACCTCAAGCCACTCAGCCTCCCGCGCCTAGCTTTTGTGAAGGCCCTTCAGGCCGCTTTTGGAGCCATCACCGGCAGTAGCCGCTCCGCGTCGAGGTACTCGATGCAAAACGGAGAATCCATCGGGCCTTCGTCCGGCCGGCCGCGAGGAGGCGGGATCGCGGAGTTCCGAGAGCCTTAGAATGCAGCCATGAAGTTTGTCGTGAGCGTCGACCGTGACAAGGACGGCGTCTTCGTCGCCGAGTGCCCGGCCATCCCCGGCTGTATCAGCCAAGGCGCGACCGAGAAAGACGCTCTGAGGAACGTCGAAAAGGCCATCCGCGAATGCCTCGAAGTGAGGGCCGAAAAGGGCATGCCGCTGACCGTGACGGTCCATCAGGTGGAAATCCCCATTTGACCGAGAAGCCGCCGCTCCCCTCGCGGCGACGTAGACGTTTCCCTCCTCCAAGTGCAATGCTCTGGGCATCGATCTCCTCTCCGTCTGATCAGCCGTAAGGCCTCGGGCGGGGTTATTTCCACTGGCTGCGCGGAGGCAAGACCAAGATATGAGACACGACGAAGAGGAGGTCGAAGGCGTGACCGTGTCTGAGTACGACGCCCTTGTCGATCAGCGGAGTCGACTGAGGAATCTTCTTCAAATGGTTTCGAGTCGGAGTTTCGTGCCTTTGACTGCCGCCGGGCGCACGCACCGTGGCTCGATGAACGGGACGATAGAACTGCCCCGGGCGATCTTTGACGAAATTCGCGACACCCTCGCTGAAACAGGGAACCGGTGAAGAACCTCCGGTATTACGTTGAAGAAGAAGACGGCGTTCATGCAGTGGATTGACGGCGAGATCAAAGCCGTCAAGGGACTTGCGCGTCGCGTCAGCAAGCTCGCCAGCGCGATGAAGGCGGAAAGCTGGGGCGTGAGCGAATGCGTGCTCGACCGCGCTCGCGGCGGCGAGCGCGTCGTGCTGCGTCAGGGGGGAAGGGCTGTGGCCGCGCTGGTGCCCATCGCCGACCTCAAGCTGCTGCAGAAGCTCGAGGACGAGAAGGACCTCAGGGATATTCGCGCCGCTCGCATCGAGATGAAGCGGAAAGGGACGATCCCCTGGGGGAAGGTCAAGGGGGAGCTAGGGCTCCAATGGACCCCGGTGACGCCACAGGCTGCCGGAACCAAACCTTCACGGCGAAGCCGCCGCCTGGCCCGACCGTGACGATAACCGCCAGCACAGAAGACGAAATGTCTCAAGCGAAGCCCGCTTCCACCAATCAGCCAACGCAGGCTCCTCAGCCGCCTCGGCAACCGCAGGCCCAGGTCCCGCTTGGGCCGCCGCCAAACGCGACGCCGGCCCAGCGGATTCTCTGGACGCCGACACCCGGGCAGGATCTGACGAAGACGCTCTTTCCCCTCGCTTCGATGAAAAAGCGTTGAAAGACGCGCGCTCCGAGCTTGATTAGGATCGGTGAACGTAGGAGCGCGGCGCGCGCGAGTCAAGCGTAAGTTTCGGTCCGGAATGAGCCGTGATTCAGTTTGCTCATGACGCGGAGCAGAATCCATGTTAGGGTCCCCGCCGCCATGAACCACATCGTCAAACTTGGGTCATCAAAGTCTGTTTAGAACGGCTGAACCCAAGTCAATAAAGCCCCTCGAAAGAGGGGCTTACGTTTTCATGGACATGTGCCGTTTAGGCCGGTTTTCAATTTCGACCTGTGGTAATCGATTTTGTGGACAATGGGGGTAGACAATGGGGAGGCCCTAGAAGGCCGGAGTGAAAGAGTCTCAGGACCCGTGGTCGGCTCGGCCTTCGCCGTGACCCCGTGGGCGTGATCTCGCGCCGGGCACGGAAGCGATCCTCACGAAGCTCCGGACCGGTCTGCGGCGGCTCGCTCGCCCTCGTAGACCCCCGCGTGGAACGACTCCACGGCGGGCGGCGTGGGGGTCGATACGGGGGCCGGGGTGGCAACGGGAACGACCACCACCGGCATCGGCTGGCTCACGCGAAGGGGCCGACGACTAGAACGTACTGCGCACCTAACAGGACCGGTCTGCGGTGCCCGGCGGGGGACTGTACGACTGGTCCCTCCGAGCCGGTCTACGACCGCTGGGCCGAGGCGACCTACTCTCCCGGAGGCCCTTGAAAGCCGATCTGTCGCGGAGCCGCTCCCTCGCCTTCGGTGAAGTAACCGAGGACCGCGTCCAGCTTGATCACAAAGAGCGAACCCTTCACGACGAAGTCCTGTCCGTACTGCGTTCTCCCACCCCTTCCCATCGGGACCGACAGCACCGGGTGCTTCATTGCGGACTTAGGAATTCGAAACTCTTCTACGTCATACCCGGCGGCGCTCAAGTGATCGAGCGCTCGGTGATACTCGTCAACAACCGCTTGACTGACGTTGCCCCAAAAGTCGAAGTTCTTCCGGATTGCCGCCAGAAGGACGTAGGCCCGACGCACTCGGTCACCATGATCAGGAGGCGAACTTCCTGTCTCTCCGCGTTTCGTCATCGCGTACCTCCTTGGCGCGGCCCATTCTCTCGCCCGACGATATGGATGGGTGAGGACGCGCCTCCTCGCCTTATCGCGCCGTCAGTCACATGAGAAACACCGCCTAACGATAACGAGTTCAGCGAACGCAAGCGAGGGGCCGTCAAGGCACTGCCTTCGTCCAGTCGCTGGTTATCCTGCGCTGCGCTTCCTCAAGCGATAGCTGACCTGAACAGACGAGCGCGTGCAGCGCGTTCTCGATCCTGTCTTTCGACGCGGAGCCAGTCGGCCCGGCATGAGGTTCCGGCCAGAGGTTGCGCGGGTCCGTGGGATGGCCGCCGAGTTCGAGCGGAATCAGGTGGTCCTCCTCGAAGTCCGCAGGATTCGGGTTCGCGTAACCGTACTCTGCGATCTGCCGGATTTTCAGGCTGGACGTGTAGGACGCCGGGGGCCGGATCGTCTTCGTGTAACCCGGCTCGCAGATAGTCTGCGCGAGGTTGTCCTGCGTCACGTTCGGGTTCAGGACGCCCGGCGTGCAGGTCGCGTCAGGGAACGGTAGGCGAGCATGGCAGGGGGCGGAAGGTAAGGCAGCTTGGGGCGGCGGGGCATGGGCGCAGCCGACGACAAGCAGGAAAGGCCAGAGCCAGAGCAGTCGCCGCGTCACCTATCGATCATAAGAAATTCGCCTAAACGCTAGTGGAGCATTCACGATGGAAGGGTACGAGGGCTGGGTTGAGTCGGCCACGATCTCCGGCACATGGTGCCCCGTGGGAATAGACTTTCACGGCGGAGGCGGGAAACATGAAGTTCTTCCATCTGTTGGCCTTGGCAGTGCTGCTGTTTTTCACACTGCCCGTGCGGGCTGACGGCAACGAGTTCCTCTCGAAATGCTCTGTCGCGGTCGCTAGCCTCGATCAAAGTGTGTCTAGCGACAAGGTGGATTCCGTGGCGGAACTCGGGTATCAGTTCGGCTACTGCATGGGCTTCGCGCAGGGCTTTACCGGAGCGAACTACACCTACGGCGTCCTCGCCAAGGACAAGGTCCGTCTTATGTGTCTTCCGGATAGGAGCATTAAGAACGGTCAAGCCCTGAGAGTCATCGTGGCCTACATGAAGGCGCACCCGGAGAAGCTGCACCTTGAGGAAATCATCCTAGCGACTTTCGCATTCCAAGAAGCATTCCCGTGCAGCCAGCAAAGCACTGAAAAAGGGAAGTGAATCGGTCCGCTCTCAGCGCCGTAGGGCACGTTGCCTCGTGACGAAACCCGAGCGGCTCGATGCGATAGAGAAAGCCCGGCTCTTTTTCCACCGGCACGGACGGGGCTGCCTTCTACACCTTCGTGACCGCTTGGCCGAGGACGAGGACCGATATAGCAGCGTCGATGACATCAAGGAGGCGCTCGCGGAGGAGCCGGACGCCGTCGAAGTTGTCGCGGCGGCGATCTACGCCGTGGGGAGGTACGACCCGATCACCGAGGCGGTTGTGGTCGAGTCCGTGGACGACGTGATCAGGGTCCTCATCGTTCGCACTGACGACGCCGAGGACATGGGCGGGATCGAGTTCTCCGCGACGCCCATCCACTAGGGACGCCGATAGGGGCGCTGCTACGCGAGGAGTAGCTCCGCGATGTCATGTAGAGGGCCGACTTCAAGAGTAATCGGAGCCAGCTTCGTCAACGGTGTCCCGATCTTTGGAATCCACACCAGTCGATGTTCCTTCTGATACCAGTAGCGGAAGTGTTTCACGAGTGCTGGGTCTGGATTACCCCGTGGAGGGTTAAGGGGATCGACATACCTCACCGGAAGACCTATGCCCGTCCATCCTTTGATCGCCACCTCGAAGGCTTTCATCAATCGTTCGAAGAACTGCTCCGGGTCCAGGATCAGTAGGCACGCATCGCTCTGGAAGTCACCGAAGAGCCGAAGGTCTACGCCGCTGCTCATACAGAAGACGTAGTAGTCGTAGCCTTCGGGGAATGAGTATTCAAGCCGTAGGTTCCCCACGAGATCGATCTCTTCTCCCGGTGTCCCGTCCGGCTTTTGGACCCGGAGTTCGGCTTCCTTGGGATGAACTTCGTACACGACTGACAGTTCGTTATCCCGGCGCGCCGGATCGAGAGACGGATCGTCGTATGAAGACGCGGGCGAAACCCTTATAACTCCACGCTCATACATCGCCTTGATATGAGCGGCCTGGCCGTACTTCACGAGATATGGACTAGTCAGCGTTGAAGCGCGTTCGAACGCGGCCATGCCCGGTGGCACGCCGGGGTGGGTGGGCGTTGGGGGCGTGAAGTCGTTCATCACGCCGGGCGGCACTCCTCCTCGAAGGCCGTACTCCTCATGAACGTGAGTGAACAGTTCAAGCCAGGTGAGAGGTTCGTTTAGAAGGCCGATCTGACCGTTCTTCGTGAGGGTCAGCGAGTTCTTCATAACGTCGCGGAGGCGGAGGGCAAGGTCAGCGTCATTGAGGTGTTCCATGTATCGCCGTTTGCGGTACTCCATCCTCCACCGTTCGTGCCCCCGCATCGGTTGGCCGCTCATCCGATCCACGTCAGCGATCACGCGCCTGAATGAAGTGAGCGTAACGAGCGTTCAATTCTGTTTGCCTCTGGTCCCATGGAAAGACACGCCGGTCCTGCGCGAACGAGGCGTGCAGGATCGCCGCCAGATATTGCAGGGAATCTGGAATCAGGAGCAGCGCTGTCTCTGAAAAATCCCCGTCCGGGGCGAATCCGAGTCTGTCGTAGCTGACTCCGTCGATCTTGAACTCCGCGAACTTGAGCCGGTTGCGGGAAGTGTGTCCGCCCACATCGGAGAGCCTTCCGTGAAGGACGTTGAGACGTGCGCCACGGTCACCGAGCCTTGCATGGCACTGATCGTAGGAGTAATGACGTAGCCTTGAGCGCATTTCGAAGTTGAAAGCGCGGAACGCTCCTTCTTCGACAACGCACGCCATGATAGTCAACGTTTCCAGGGCGGTCCGGGTAAGCACTGCGGCCTCCGGGACATTTCCCCATAGGCCCGCCCGGCACGCGACGAACAAACTCGACAGCGAATCCACGGCCAGAACGCGAAGCACGGTCTGTTTCTCTGGCTCGGTGAAGTCGAGTCCTTCGAGTGCGTCCGTAACGAGCGCGGCGAAGTCACGGATGTATACGAGAAGCTCCCTGACCCTCGCCGCCGACAGATTTGAGGCAAGGGCCTCCTGCTGGGATCGGAAAACGTCCTCTAGGCGTGGCATCGGTCGGATCGTAGTACCCGCCGCCGGGTAACGACCGCCAGCACGCTCTGGCCGACCCCTGGCGTTTGCTGGGAAGATCAATACGAGCATGTCCAGTAAACAATCGGGTCCGACTATTGACAAGCGCCAAGCGGAGAGATACCTTCTGGACGTGTCTAAGCGCATTTCAAGTCAGCACCGGCCCCGTGCCTATGGGTACACGAGGGTTTCGACTTCGAAACAAGCGGAGGAGGGCGGCTCACTAGCAGCCCAGCGCGAGGCGATCCTCCGGCACACCGTCCTGTCCGGATACGAACTCGTGGGCATTAGCGAGGATGCCGGGATTTCGGGGGGGAAGGGTGAGGACAAACGGCCCGGTCTGGCCGAGGCTCTTTCCGCGATCCGGGACGGCAGCGTCGAAGTTCTGATCGTCACGCACGCCGACAGGCTTGCCCGCTCCATCGATGAGACGGGGCACGTTCGGGTGGAAGTGAAGCGCGCCGGGGGGCGCGTTGACGTGATCAGCGAAGTAAAGGACGACCCGATCCGTCAGGCCGTGGACCGAATGCTGGCCGAGCTTGAAATGATTCGCGGGTCCCAGCGAATGGCGTCGTGGAACGCCGCACGCAAGGCGAAGGGCCTCCCTGCCGGGCCACCGCCCTTCGGGTATCGCCTCGGGGATGATGGGCGACTCGTGGCGGACGAGTCCCAGCGTGCGACGGTGGATCGCGTCCTTCGGCTTCGCCGCCGGGGCAAGACCCTCCGCGCCATAGCTGACGCGATGAACACCGCGAAAGTTCCTGCTCCACGAGCGCGTAAGTGGAACCCGATGACGGTGTCCCTAATCTTGAAGCGCGAAGCCGCGCACGTCGTGTAGGCTGGCGAAATGCCGGTAATCATCGAGGGCTACGAGACCCACCTCGCGGCGGCTGTCGCTCACTACTGGAAGACTCTCGACTCTCAGACACAGAAGCATGTTTCTGGCGGGGCCGCCGACGCAGGGAATCGAAAAGGCGTCACTGGCGGGAAGCAGATGGACGGCTTCTGCAAGCTCATGTGCTGGCTCTTGACGGTAAACGGGTTGCCGGACGCGAGCATCTTCTACAAGGAGAAGCTAGAGCTTCCCGGTTATTTTCGACCGACGAAGTGCTGGGACATGCTGATCGTTCACCGAGGAACTCTTATCGCCGCAATGGAATTTAAGTCGCAGCGTGGACCGTCGTTCGGAAACAACTTCAACAATCGCACGGAGGAGGCCATCGGCACCGCTGTTGACATTTGGACCGCGTACCGTGAAGGCGCATTTGGTGTTGGAGCGATCCGCCCTTGGCTCGGGTGGGTGATGCTCTTGGAGGACACCGCGAAGGCGAATATGCCCGTGGAGACATCCGCGCCGCATTTCAAGCCGTTCCCGGAGTTCTCAGGCGCTTCCTACACCCGGCGGTACGAGATCCTGTTGTCTAAACTCGTTCTGGAAAAGCACTACAACGCGGCAGCGTTCTTGACTGCGACCGAGGCTGGCGGTCCGAAGGGGACCTATCAGGAGCCATGCGAAGACCTGACGATGCGCCGGTTCCTCGCCGGTCTTGCGGGTCACATCGCCAGCTATGAAGCGGAATCAAAGTAGGGGGCAGACCCTCCCGCTCCCGTTCGACCTGACCTTAGGTGACGAACACTACTCGTTCGGGGAGAGATCCTCTGGCGAGACACATGGCGTGGTGCTGACGAAAGCTCACGTCGTTGAACTCATCCTCGATCTGGCGGATTACCGGACGGCCCACGACCTGACCCGTCGCACCCTATTGGAGCCATCGTGTGGGCGCGGCGCATTTCTTCTTCCAGCGGTGCGCCGCCTAATGGCTTCGTGGGGCACGAGGAAGAACAATCCAGTTGCGCTCACCGGGGCGATCCGTGCTTTCGACATCGACCCGGATCACGTCCAAGAGTCGCGCACACTCGTCGCTGCGGAGCTTGTGGAACACGGCATAAACCAGGCCGAAGCATCAAAGCTCGCGGCCCACTGGATCAACAGGGGTGACTTTCTTCTAGCTCCCCTTGACCGGCGGTTCGACGCGGTGGTCGGGAATCCGCCGTACATCCGCATCGAGCAGTTGACTGAGGCACTTCAAGCCGAGTACCGGAGCAGGTACAGCACGCTGTACGACCGCGCCGATATTTACGTAGCGTTCATTGAGCGCGCCCTGAGCCTCCTTTCGGACACCGGCATCCTCTCTTTCATCTGCGCCGACAGATGGACGCTAAACAAGTACGGCTCGCCGCTGCGCGCATTGATCGCGGAGAAATTCAGGACCCTCTGTTACGTGGATCTGCACGAAGCCTCACCGTTTGATTCGGAGGTAATCGCGTACCCGGCGATATTTGCCTTCACCAGAGGGACACCCACAGCTACCCGCGTTGCGAAGCTCTCGACAGCCTCTCCCGAGGAGTGCGCGTCCGTGGGGAAGAGCCTTCTTGCCGGAAAGGGCGCTGGCCGTGGCGTAAATATCGAGACCTACCCACGGTGGTTCCGCGACGACGAGCCGTGGGTCCTAAGCTCGCCTAAGCACCTAGCACTCCTTCGCGACCTTGAGGATCGATTCGAAACTCTGGAAGCAGACGAGCGAGCGAGGGTGGGTATCGGCGTGGCCACGGGGAACGACCGCGTCTTCATCGTCAAGAAGCCCATCGAGATTGAGGAAAGCCGACTCGTCCCGCTCGTCATGAGGGATGACATCGACAAGGGACGCATTCGAAACGGCGGGCGTTTCGTGATTAATACCTTTGACGAACTCGGAGGCCCGGTTGATCTCGGCCAGTACCCTAAGCTCGCCCGGTATTTTAACGAGCGCGGGGAGGAAATTCGGCAGCGCCATGTCGCTCAGAAGAACCCCAGCAGGTGGTTCAGGACGATTGACCGCGTGTACCCGGAGCTTGTTGCAACGCCGAAGCTCCTGATCCCCGATATCGCTGGCGCAAACGAGGTAGCCCTTGACGAGGGGCACTTCCACCCGCATCACAACCTCTACTTCGTAACTTCAAAGGTGTGGGACCTTGAGGTACTAGGAGCGCTTTTAAGCTCGCGGATGGCACTCTTTTTCGTCTGGTCCTACGCGGTGA
>ODAK010007320.1_pt1 | contig 11077 bp, 7 predicted proteins | sample 1539591 | NCBI WGS metagenome assembly ODAK01 (sample SAMEA3539303, study PRJEB22396) | soil metagenome | biome: tundra; feature: field; material: soil | place: USA | collected 2010-05 | depth 0.15 m | reverse complement strand
TCACCGCCACCAACCACGGGCCCAGCGACGCGACCGGCGTGGAGGTCACCGACTCGCTGCCAGCCGGCCTGACCTTCGTCTCGGCGACCCCGAGCGTGGGCACCTACGTATCCGGGACGGGGGCCTGGCACATCGGCGCTTTCGCCAACGGTGCCAACGCCACCCTCTCCATCGTTGCGACAGTGACCACCACCGCCGCGACCACCAACACCGCGACCAGGACAGCCGGCAACCAACCGGACCCGGCCGCCGGCAACGACTCGGCCTCGGCGACGGTTACCGGGCAGTCGGCCGACATCGGGGTGACCAAGTCGGTCGACAACTCGACCCCCAACTTCGGCACCAACGTGACCTTCACCGTGACGGCCACCAACAACGGACCCAGCAACTCCACCGGCGTACAGGTCACGGACTTGCTGCCCGCAGGTCTGAACTTCGTCTCCGCGGTGCAGAGCGTCGGTACGTACAGCTCCGGGACCGGGATCTGGAACATCGGTGCCCTGGGCAACGGCGCCACCGCCACCCTAACCGTCGTCGCCACGGTCAACACGACGACGCCGACCACCAACACGGCGACCAAGACACATGAAGACCAGCCCGACCTCGTGGCCCCCAACAACACTGCCAGTGCCGGCATCACACCGAGGGCGGTGGCGGACATCGCAGTCGGCAAGACGGCGTCGAATCTGACGCCGGACCTCGGGACGAACGTGACGTTCACGATCACCGCGATCAATAACGGGCCCAACGCGGCAACCGGTGTGCAGGTCACCGATACGCTGCCGGCCGGCCTGACCTTCGTCTCGGCGACCCCGAGCGGAGCCACGACCTACAACTCTGGGAGCGGGGTCTGGACCATCGGGCCGCTGGCCAACGGAACGGGCGAAACGCTGACCATCACGGCCACTGTGAACACGACAGCGCCGACAACCAACACTGCCACCAAGACCGCTGAGAATGAGGTCGATCCCACCACCGGGAACGATTCGGCTAGCGCCACGATCACACCTGTGGCGGCGGACATTGCCATCACCAAGACGGTCGACAACACGAACCCGAACCAGAACACCAACGTCACCTTCACGGTCACCGCCACCAACAACGGGCCGAGCAACGCCACCGGCGTGGTGGTCACCGACCTGCTGCCGGCGGGTCTGACCTTCGTGTCAGCGGCCCCGAGCGGAGCCACCACCTACAACTCTGGGACCGGGGCCTGGACCATCGGCGCCGTCGCCAATGGCGCCAACGCCACGCTCTCCATAGTCGCCACGGTGACCGGGACCACCGCGGTGACCAACACCGCGACCAAGGCCGCTGAGAACCAGGCCGACCCGGTCGGTGGCAATGACTCGGCCTCGGCGACGGTGAGCGGGCAGGGAGCCGACATCGCCATCGTGAAGACGGTAGCGAGCCCGTCCGTTCCTCTCGGCTCGAACGTGATCTTCGTGGTCACGGCCACCAACAACGGGCCCAGCGACGCCACCGGCGTGCAGGTCACGGACTCGCTGCCAGCGGGCCTGACCCTGGTCTCTGCGACCCCAAGCGGAGCCACCACCTACAACGCTGGGACCGGGGTCTGGAACATCGGCGCTCTCGCGAACGGCGCCCAGGCGACCCTGTCCATCGTCGCGCAGGTGACCTTGGCAACGCCGGCGACCAACACCGCCACCAAGACGGCTGAGAACCAGGCCGACGCGGTTCCCGGTAACGACTCGGCCTCGGCGACCGTGACCGGGGCGTCCGCAGACATCAGCGTGACCAAGACGGTCAACCACTCCACGCCCAAATTCGGTCAGAACGTGACCTACACGCTGGTCGCGCACAACCTCGGCCCCTCCACCGCCACGGGTGTTCGACTGCACGACGTGCTTCCCGCGGGTGTCACGTTCGTGAGCTACACGGCCACCCAGGGGACCTACAACCCGGCCACCGGAATCTGGAACATCGGAACCATGGTCAACGGCCGCACGGTGTCGCTTTCGGTGGTCGTGAAGGTGAGGTCTAGCGGAGTGATCGTCAACACCGTCACCACACTCGCCGGAGGCTACTTCGATCCGAACCGGTCCAACAACGTGTCGAGCGCGGCGATGCTGGCGGGCCTACCTGGCCTGCCCAACACCTCGAGCCCATACGGAACCGCCGGCGGGCCGGGGCCGGCCGCGGGCCAGCAGATCACGGGTCTGCTGCTCGCGATCCTGGCGGTGGTCGCCGGCCTGGGCGTGCTCGCGCTGGCCGGCATCGGACGCCGGCGACGGGCGCGCTTCGGAGAGCGCCGGTCGAGAAGCCGCCAGCGCCAGGGTCCGGGACGGTTGGCAATCGGTCTGCTCGCGGTGCTGCTCAGCCTCGCCGTCGCCTCGATTTCGATCGGCGGGCTCGAGTCCTACCCGTCCTCGACCGTGGCAGGCCTTGCCCCCGGCACCCAGATGATCGGCAGCAAGGTGGTCTCGATGAAGGCGCCCGTGGCCCCCAAGGGTAAGAGCTTCCACCAGGTCGCCGGCCCGATCACGCCGTCCCGACTTCGCATCCCATCGATCGGCGTGGATGCCTGGATCGGTGCCGTCGGCCTGCTCAGCGACGGCTCGATGGACGTCCCCGACAACCTCTGGACCTCGTCATGGCTGGCGGACGGCCCTCGACCTGGTCAGGCCGGCAATGCGGTCATCGCCGGCCACCGAGGTGTTGGCACCGCCGCCCTTTTCAGCCACCTCGAGAAGGTGCAGCCGGGCGACAGGATCTACGTCTCGGACGCGGCGGGCAACGAGCTCATTTACGTGGTGACCCGCGTGGCTTCGCTCGACCTGAGCGCGTCAACCCAGGTGGCGGTCTTCGGGTCCACGACCGCCCAGCAGCTGGTCTTGATCACGTGCTTCGGCCGGTACATGGACGCCGCGCGTACCTATGACCATCGACTGGTCGTGTTCAGCCGGCCGCTTCCGCTGGCCTCCTGATCGAAGGATCAGGTCGGACCGAAGAACCAGAACGGGACGCGCGAAGCGCTACGCGGCCGGGTGCGCCACGCACTCGATCGCCCGGCGCAGTAGGTGCGCGATGCTGCGGTCGGACATTCCTTCGTGGGCGAAGAGCTCCCAGGTCCGGAACTCGAGCGTTAGACGAATGAGTGCGCGGATCGGCGTACTTGGCTTGCCACGTGCAAAGGCTGTGGCATGGGCATCGGCGAGCGCGTCGAGCCGAACATCACCGGTGTCGGTCATGAGCGCGTCCAAAGCCGGGACGAGGTGACGATCTCTGTGCACGTTCCTTTCCATGGCCTCGGTTGTGCGGTACCAGGCATAGAGCTTCGTCACCGCCGTCTCGAGTCGAGTCATGTGATCCTCGCCGGAGCTCGGGGCCAAGTCGGGCTGTGGGTTGCTCGCCAGGAAGTGGGCCTGACAGGCGGCGAATAGGTCGCGGGGATCAGGGAACGCTTTGTAGACAGTGAGGCGCTGGACGCCGGCGCGACGAGCGATGTCGGCAACGGTGGTGCGGGCCGGTCCAACCTCCTCATGGAGTGCGACCGTGGCCGCAACAATGCGCTCCCGCGTCTGCCGCTGACGCTCCGCCCGGGCTTTCATCTCGTACTTTCGCTTTTGAGTAGACATGGTGTTCAGCAATTATGCTACGGTGAGTAAATCAGTGAACACCCCGTTCACTCACTGTCGTGTCAAGGAGGCTCGAATGGAGACGTTAAAAGCAACGGTCCTGGGCTCAAATCAAGGTCGGGCCGGCTCGCTCGGCGGCCTCGGAGTGCGCTTCATGATCACCGGCGCCCAGTCGGGGGGCGGGTTCGCACTGCTCGAACAGCCGCTCGCGCCGCGCGCCCTGGCGGCACCCCTCCACCGCCACAGCCGCGAAGACGAGTACAGTTTTGTTCTCAAAGGCCGCATCGGAGCGCTCCTCGGCGATGAGGTGGTCTTCGGAAAGCCCGGAGATCTCATATTCAAGCCACGCGGGCAGTGGCACACCTACTGGAACGCAAGCGATGAAGAGTCGAGAATGCTCGAAATAATCTCGCCGGCCGGCTTTGAAGGCTACTTCGATGAGCTGATCTCGCTCTTCGCCGGAGGACGGCCGCAGCCAGAGGTGGCCGCAGGCGTCGCGGCGCGGTACGGCTTGGAGCTGGACTTCGCCAGCATCCCACGGCTCATCGCCGAGCACGGCGTCAGCTTCGGGTAGGAGAGCCGCTCTTAACGTTCGTGGCCTGTGTTCGCGACGTGGTAATGCTTCGAAAGACGCCGAGGTCCGCTCCAGTGGCTGTCAGCGCAGCGAAAAATGGCGGGGATGGATGGGAATCGAACCCACCCAGGACGCCTCAGCAGCGCCCCGCAGACGGTTTTGAAGACCGCGGGTCTAACGTCCACCACCGTCCATCGAGATCCGCCGACGTTCGATCGCCAGCCTCGGAAGTCCGCCATCGTTCACCATCGTCCCCAGCCGTTCATGGGCTTGGCTGTCATCTTGGCTGTCAGGGACTAACGGACACTTGCGGTTAACAGATCGCTGCGCCCCGTTCAGAAATAGCGCGGCTGCTTCAAGTCCGGCGATGGGGACACCAATGGCTCCAGCTACGCGCTCCATAGCTTCCTCGACCGTCTTCCCCAAGTCGCTGGGGAGAAGCCGTTTGACTAGCCGGCGAGCATCTTCGGGTAAACGGCCGCCGCTAGCTGGTCGTCCTGCTGGAGCGATGGCTGAGTCGGAGCGAAGACGATCAGCGTTCCCACCCGACCGCCAGACAGCTCGAACGCAATGATGGTGCTGCCCACAGCGACCAGCTCCTGGCAGACGGCGCCGGGGGCCGGGACACCAGGGATGGAGGTTTGCTGGCACGTAGGCGCGACCTGGAATGAGCCCGTGGCGATCCCGAGGATCATTCCGTCGTGTCCGTGCAGGTACTTCACGTCGTTCGGGGCGTCGTGAGACCCGGTCGCCGACTCAAAGAGGCACCCGTTCTGGATCTGGGTGACGGTCGCGACCGCGATGCCGGTATCCCGCTGCACCGTGGCGGCATCGACGTACGTGCATGAACCGGTGGCGGTCGCCGCACTCGGGGTCGCCGCCGCGCTCGCGGCGCCGGACGGTGTCGGCGACTGCGTAGCCACGGTATTGGAGGATCCGCAAGCAGCAAGCGTCAGAGCTCCGACGACCAGAACGACACTCAGGCTGCGCCGTTTCACCCGGTCACCGATCGCATTCCAGAACCCATCGTCAGGAGTATGGGCCCACAGAGCCGATCGGATTCACGATCACGAGCAGGCCTTCTGCAGCGTCACCATGATCAACATGATCCGACGGCAGGATCGAGACCTGGAACCCCGGAACCGAACGAAAAGGCCAGACCATAGGCCGCACCGAAGGGAGAGCCCGGGTCGGCGTGGTCGCTGAACAGTGCTGTTACGGTCATGGCCGTGGCGGCGGAGTTGATTCCCAGGCAGGCGAACGGGAAGATCTCGCCCCCGTAGCCTGTTGGGTGCAAGTATTCATTCAGCCGCCAAGCTCAGCACACGTGAGTACTCGCGGGGCATATCCCGTCACCGGTGAACCGGCGGGTCCCAACCGCCGCGCAGGACGCTCGTCAGCCGGGACCGCGCCGATCACGCGAGACCGCAAGCCAGCATCCGGCAGCTCCACTTCCAGGGCTTCGTGAATCCTCGCCCGAATCAGGTCGTCCATCTAGGTCACTGCCTCCACAGGTTCGAAATGGGGCCGCAGAGCGGCCAGTCCACGATTGAGGCGAGACTTAACGGTGCCCAGCGGGGCCCCGGTGATCGCGGCTACCTCCTCGAGCGGGAGATCGAGGTAGTAACGGAGCACCAATGCCTCGCGTTGGTGCAACGCCACATCGGGGCGACCATCGGGGCGAGGAGAGTCAGGAAAACACACGCGGGAGCTGGAAGCAAACCGCCTAAGGGCTCCAGTTCGTCTCCAGTGCCCACCGCTCGGCCTCCTTCAGGATGTTCAGGATCACGCCGGACTTGGCGTCCCGGTGATGCGGCGAGCGGCGAGGACCTCGCGGCGGCAATCGGGCTTTCGTCCGATAAGGTGGCAGCAATCTTCAACGTCACCCTTGATTGCCACGCTTGATAGCAGCCTGGAGCATGGACTCACTTAGCTCGGCTCGTCTACCGGGTAGAGCGTGCCCGAATTGCAGGACGCGCGCGAGCGCGAGCGATCAATCCCCCTGAGTCCACCGTTTCACGCCAGTCTTCATCCGGTTGAGGCCATCGGATCTTATTGTTGACAGGAGTTCGGGTTAGCCTCCTAATACGGCTACCGGCTAATACAGCTACCGGGTTGCTTGGGAAATCGTGGCGCCAGCTAGGAGGACTAGGGGATGAGATGGGTTGCTGTTGCGGTCGCGGGTCTGGTCTTGGTGGCGGCGTGCGGGCCGAGCGGGGGTACGAGCCAGTCTGGCGGCACCCCGAAGGTCGGCGGGACCGCCACGATCGCCCTGGATAGCGAGCTGCGCACGCTTGACCCGCTCGACTCGTCGCTGCTGGTCGAGCGCGAGGTCTTCTACAACATGTATGACTCGCTGTTCACGATCGATCCGTCGCTCAAGATCACGCCTGGGCTCGTGACGTCATGGGATATCTCCGACCCGCTGAACTACAAGTTCACGCTGCAGGCCGGCGTCAAGTACCAGGATGGGACGGCCTTCAACGCGCAGTCCGTGAAGGACAACATCCTGCGCTACCTGACGGCTTCGACCTCTCGCCGAAAATCAGACCTGGCCAGCGTCAACAGCGTCGAGGTGGTCGACGACACGCACGTCATCTTCCATCTGAAGAAGCCAGACGCCACACTGCTCGCGACACTGGTCGACCGCGCCGGGATGATGCTGTCGATGGCGGCGGTCCAGAAGGGCGGCCAGAACTTCTCGCTGGCGCCGGTCGGTGCCGGCAGTGGGCCATTTGAGTTCGTCGAGTGGCAGCGCAACGACCACCTGACGCTGAAGAAGAATCCCAGCTACTGGAAACCGGGCCTTCCCTACCTGGACGGCGTCACGTACCGGGCCATCCCCGACGTCAACGCCATCGTGGCGGCGCTGAGGACCGGGGACATCGACATCGCACGTACCATCGCCGGGAAGGATGTCGCCGGCATCAAGTCCGACTCCAGCTTCATCTACCGCGACACCCCCGCCATCGGATTTAACGGGTTCGAGCTCAACACCGGAGCGCCACCCTTCAACGATCCGGCCAAGCGGCAGGCGGTGGCGCTGGCGATCGACCGATACGAGGTCCTGAAGAACATCAACTTCAACATCGGAGTTGTCGGCTACGGACCGATACCGCCCTCCAGCTGGGCCTTCGATTCGACCGAGAAGATCTACGACCACGCTGACGCTGCGAAAGCAAAAGCTACCGCCACCGGGTTCACCTTCACCTACAAGACGACGTCAGACCCGATCAACCAGCAGCTGGCAGCGCTGCTCCAGTCGGAGCTTGCCGCGGCTGGGATCACGATGAACATCCAGACTGAAGAGTTCGCCACGTACGTGCAGGAATGCGCCAATCACCAGTTCCAGGCCTGCAACGTGAACTGGTCGGGGAGGCTCGACCCGGACGGGAACACGTACGCGTGGTGGCACACCAAAGGCGACTTCAACGACAGCCTGTACAGCAACGCGCAGGTCGACGCCTGGCTCGAGGATGCCCGCGTGAGCACCGACCAGAACAAGCGCAAGCAGGACTACCTCAACGCCCAGAAACAGATCGTGGCCGACGCGCCGTACGTCTTCACAGTCTTCGGCGTCAGCGCGCAGATCTCGAGCAACAAGATTCATGGATTCACGCTTTACCCCGACCTGATGATCCGGATGGCAGCGGTCTGGAAGGGCTAGCCCACACTAGACAATCGCACTTCCGTCCCTTGAATTGATGCTGGGGAGCAGCCCGGCATGACCACGTACGTCCTGCGCCGGTTGGTGCTGATGGTGCCGGTCGCCTTCCTGGTGACCATCGGCGTGTTCATGCTCATCCACCTCACGCCTGGCGACCCGGCCCTGATCCTCCTCGGAGAGGACCGCAGCCCGCAGGCGATCGCGGCAATCCATCAACAACTCGGACTGGACAAGCCGCTCTACGTGCAGTACGTAATCTGGCTCGGGCACATCGTGCACGGGGACCTCGGGCGTTCTATCACCACCCACCAGCCGGTTACCGCCGCCATCGGCGAGCGCCTTCCGGCCACGTTGGAGCTCGGAGCAGTCGCCCTCATCTGGTCATTGCTCGTCGCGATACCGCTGGGCACCATCGCCGCCGTTCGGCGCGGCTCGCTCGCCGACCACCTGGCCACCGGCCTCGCCGTCGGCGGCGTGTCGATCCCGAACTTCTTCATCGGGATCGTGCTGATCTTCTTCCTCTCGGTCACGCTGCGGCTGTTCCCCTTCGGCGGCTACGTGCCCTTCAATCAGGACCCATTCGAGAATCTGCGCCACGTGATCCTGCCGGCGATCGCGCTGGGCACCGCCGGCGCCGCGATCAACATGCGCTTCACGCGGTCCTCGATGATCGAGGTCCTCAACCAGGACTACATCCGCACCGCACGGGCCAAGGGAGCGCCCTGGCGGCGCGTGGTCTTCATCCACGCGCTCAAGAACGCACTGATCCCGGTTGTAACCATCGTCGGACTGCAGATCGGAGGCATCATTGAGGGCGCGGTCGTGACCGAGACCGTGTTCACCTGGCCAGGAGTGGGCCGTCTGGCCGTGGAATCGATCTTCAATCGCGATTACACAGTCGTGCAGGGGATCGTGCTCCTGGCCGCCTTCTCGTACCTGGTCGCCAACCTGCTCGTTGACCTTACATACCGCTGGCTTGATCCCCGGATCTCTCTCGCATGAGCACTGCGCCGGCGCTGGTCGCGACCCAGGCATCCATCCGCCAGACCCGAATCCACCTGCTCGAGCTCGGTCGCACGCACCCCCGCGTCATCCTCGCCGGCTCTCTCGTATTGCTCCTGTTCCTGATTGCGCTGCTCGCCCCATTCATCTCGCCCCACGACCCAATCGCCGTCAATGCGGATAACGCATACCTGCCGCCCCTCAGTCCGAGCCACCTGCTCGGCACGGACGAGCTGGGGCGCGATCTATTCAGCCGCGTGCTCTGGGGCGCCCGTGTTTCCTTGCCGGTAGCTTTCGTGGCGGTGGCGGTGGGATTGGTCGCCGGCGGGGTGATCGGCCTGATCAGTGGCTACTTCGGCGGGGTCATCGACCTGTTGCTGATGCGGTTGGTCGACGCACTGCTCGCGTTTCCCGCGCTGATCCTCGCGATCGCCATGGTGGCCGCCCTGGGCCCCGACCTCCGCAACGCGATGATCGCGATCGGCATCGTCGCCATCCCGGTTTACGCGCGCCTTGTCCGTGCGCTGGTCCTCCAGCTCAAGCATGTGGAGTTCATCGCGGCCTCCCGCTCGCTGGGGGCCACACCGCTGCGGCTCATCGTCCGTCACATGATTCCGAACCTGCTCAACCCGATTATCGTCCAGGTCTCCCTGTCCGCCGGCTTTGCCATCCTGGCCGAAGCGACGCTGTCGTTTCTCGGGCTGGGCGCCCAGGTGCCGACCCCCGACTGGGGGCAGATGATCAACTCGGGGGCAACCTACCTCGCGAACGACCCATGGCTGGCGATCGTGCCCGGGGCCGCCATCTCGGTCACGGTCTTCAGCTTCAACCTCCTGGGCGATTCGCTCCGCGACGCCCTGGACCCGAGGCTTCGTAGTTAGTGCACCTGCTGGAGCTCGACGACGTGCACACCAACCTGACCCTCAAAGCGGGCGTGGTGAGGGCCCTCGACGGAGTCTCCTTCCACATCGACGCGGGCGAGACCCTGGGCATCGTCGGTGAGTCGGGCTCCGGGAAGTCGATGACCGCGCTCTCGATCATGCGTCTGTTGCCCAGTTCGGGCCGGATCGCCAGCGGTGCGATTCGCTTCAAGGGCCGTGACATGATCGGGCTCTCCGAGGATGAGATGGAAGACATCCGCGGGGCCGAGATCGCGATGATCTTCCAGGACCCGATGACCTCCCTCAACCCTGTGTACCGCACCGGCTGGCAGGTGGGAGAACCGTTGCAGATCCATCGGGGCGTGGACATTCGAGCCTCCATCGCCGCAGCGACCGCGCTGTTCAGAAAGGTCGGCATCCCGGAAGCCGAGAAACGCGTCGCCCAGTATCCGCACGTTTTCTCCGGCGGCATGAGTCAGCGGGCCATGATCGCGATGGCCCTGACGACCAGCCCGAGCCTGCTCATCGCCGACGAGCCCACCACGGCTCTTGACGTCACCATCCAGGCACAGATCCTCGAACTCCTGCGCAACCTGAACCGCGATTCCGGGATGGCGACCATCCTGATCACCCACAATCTCGGCGTGGTCGCGGGAATTTGCGACCGGGTCATCGTCATGTACGCGGGGCGAGTGGTCGAGCAGGGGCGGACGGAAGACGTCTTCGCGCATCCGGAGCATCCCTACACGTGGTCGCTGCTGCGCTCCATCCCGAGGCTCGACGCGGACGAGCGCCAACCGCTGAAGCCGATCGAGGGATTGCCTCCTGACATGATGCGGCTGCCATCGGGCTGCAAGTTCGAGCCCAGGTGTCCGTTCGCGATCAAGCGCTGCGCAGAGGAGGAGCCTGAGCTTCTGCTCGTACGCGACCAGCTGGCGCGCTGCTGGGTGACGCAGGCCGGCACCTCTCTCAGCGAGTCCGCCGCTGCCGACTGAGGCCGTGGCGAGCGGGCGGTCCGCCTCGAGCTGGACCGCCGCCGCCCCAATCCTATGATCGGGGTCGGCTATCGACTAGGTGATGCGGCTGGGGTGCTGGTCTCAGTGGAGCTCGGTTGAATGGAGGATTTTGCCTTCGGACCGGAGGAACTGCCTGTCCCGTTAACCATGGTCGGTCAACTCGCATAGGGCGAGGAGTATCGACCACCGTAGGCAGGTTGGATAAGGACGGGTGGGCGACTCAACTGGGCGGTTGAGCCAATCGCGGTTGTGGTAGGTGCTGGATTCATCGCGATCGGGATCTGGCAACGATTTTTCAACCTCCCGACGAGGAGGAGATCCTGTTGTTCGACAAGCCC
>ODAK010007317.1_pt1 | contig 11078 bp, 9 predicted proteins | sample 1539591 | NCBI WGS metagenome assembly ODAK01 (sample SAMEA3539303, study PRJEB22396) | soil metagenome | biome: tundra; feature: field; material: soil | place: USA | collected 2010-05 | depth 0.15 m | reverse complement strand
ACTTGGGATGGAACGAGATCGCCAGATTGGCCGGCAGGGTCCAGGGCGTAGTGGTCCAGATCAGCCCGAAGACGCGCTTCCCCGCCAAGGCGGCATCCACAGCCCCCGGGTCCGAAGTCATGGCGAAACGAACCCAAACCGACGGACTTTTATGATTCTCGTACTCCGTTTCCGCCTCGGCCAGCGCCGTGCGGTCATGGATGCACCAGTTCACCGGCTTCAGTCCCTTGTAGACGTAGCCCTTATCGAGAAAATCCACAAAGGCGCGGGCAATAGTTGCCTGATACGCCGGCTTCATGGTCAGGTAGGGATCGTCCCAGCGCGCCAGCACGCCCAGGCGCTTGAAGTCTTCCCGCTGCAGATTGACGAACTTTTCAGCGTATTTCCGGCAGGCTTTGCGCACCTGCACCGCAGTCATCTGGGCCTTTTTCGGCCCCAGTTCCTGATCCACTTTGTGCTCGATGGGCAGCCCGTGGCAGTCCCAGCCGGGCACGTAAGGCGCATCGTAACCCGCCATAGTTCTGGATTTTACAATGAAGTCCTTTAGAATCTTATTGAATGCGGTGCCGAGGTGAATCCGCCCATTAGCGTACGGCGGACCGTCATGCAGAATGTAGACTGGCCGTCCCGCCCGCGCCTTGCGAATCTCGCCATAAAGATCCTGCTCCGCCCACCGCGCCAGCATCTTCGGCTCGGCCTGCGGCAGATTGGCCTTCATGGAGAAGTTGGTACGAGGCAGATTGACCGTCTGCTTCAGGTCCAGATTAGAGAAATTCATTTCGGGGATCTCTTTCATTATAGTGGCCTTCGCTCACTATAAGAGAGTTCCCCGCCAATCACTTTTTAGCAGGTTGGGGCGCTGGCGGGATGGGAGACGGCTTGGCGGCCGGTACCACCGGAGCGGTCTTCTCATTTTGCAGCGTTTCTATCTTGACGGGCTGAGTCCCGGACGCCGCCGGTACGCTCTTCGGCGCAGGGTTCACGAGTCTCGAAACCTCCTGCGTTTTGGCCTTAGGGGCCTCGACTTTCGCGATCACTTTCGCCTCCGGGGGCTTCACCGTCTCCCCGGTTTTCTGTTCGCCTTTCGCCGGCTCCGCGGGCTTGATATCGCTGGGTTTGGCATCGCCGGGCTTGCCTTCGCCTGGCTTCCCTGGGGCGCCTCCGGGCGCTGGTGGCTCGCTCGGCACCCCTCCTTCGCCTGGCTTCGGAACCTGGTACTGAATTATGAGTGTCACGCGCCGGTTCGACCCGTCGGTCGGGGCAGCCGGATTTCGCAAGCTTTGGTCGGCAAAGCCGCGTACCTGCGTCACCTGTTCCGTCCCCAATCCGTTCGACTGCATCCACCGCCGCGCCGAGTTCGCCCGGTCCGACGACAACTCCCAGTTGGAATAATCAGTTCGCTGCGTAAATGGTCTGGAATCGGTATGGCCCTCCATGGTCACCTTGTTGGGCAATTTCCCAATCTGCTCCGCCAGTTTCCCCAGCAGTTCTTTGCCAAAACCGGTCGGCTGCGCACTACCCGACTCAAAGAACGTCGAATTTTCACCTTCGAGCAACTCCACCCGCAGCCCTTCGCCGGTGACCGTAAAGATCACGTGGTCGCGAATCTTCTTCATTGCGGCAGACGATTTAACTGCCTCTTCCAGTTTCTCCTTGAGCTTGTTCATGTCGTCTTTCTTGATCGAAAGACTCTCGGTCCCGGAACTCTTCAGGCCATTGCCAACATCTTTACCCTTACCCTGCGGATCGGTAAAGTATCCGCCCACCGCCTTCTGCACCTGCTCACTCGCGCTCAGCAGCCAGAGCACGATGAACAGCGCCATCATGGCAGTCACGAAGTCGGCATAGGCTACCTTCCAGGATCCCCCGTGGTGGACCCCGGCATGAGCGGCCTTTTTTCTGATGATGATGACGGGCGGTGACGGAAGGCCAGGCATACTCTATGCCGCTTTCGCGGCCGCAGCCGCCGCAGCAGCCGCCGCTGTGCCACCCTTGCAGGCCGCTTCCGTCTCTTTGAACGTGGGACGCTGATCGTGTGGCACCGCGCGCCGGGCAAACTCCACCGAAATGGACGGAGCCATCCCCTTGGAAAATGCCATCAGCCCCGCCCGCAGCGTCTGGTAAAATTGCGACTCGGCGTCCAGCGTCTTCTCGATGTTCGCCGCCAGCGGCGAGACCAGCCCGTAGGAGAGCAGAATGCCCAGAAACGTTCCCACCAGGGCCGCCGCCACATGCTCGCCAATCGCTTCCGGAGGGCCGCCCAGCGAGCCCATCGTGATCACAATACCCAATACCGCAGCCACAATTCCCAGACCGGGCAGAGCGTCGGCCACCGTCGTCAGGGCCTTCACGGGAGCCATCGCCGCATGGTAGTGAATCTCAATGTCCGCTTCCACCAGAGCGTCCAGATCGTGCGGCGCTACCACACCCGCCACCGCCGTCCGCAGCGTATCGCAGACGAAATACAGCACATGATGGTCTTTGATCAGATTCGGATACTTTCTCAGGACCGCGCTTTTCTCAGGATTCTCAATATCCTCTTCCAGCTTCGCCACGCCGCTTTTTCGGGCAAACTGGAAAATGTCGTTGAGCATTTTCAGGCTCTCGAGGTAAAACTCTTTCGTATAGCGGCTTTCGCCGAGCACCCCGAGAACGCTCTTGAAAATCCGGATCACCAGAGGCATGGGATTGGCAATCAGCAGCGTGCCCATCGCCGCGCCGACGATAATCAGCAGCTCGGCTGGCTGAAGCAACACCAGCACTTTGCCTTTTTCCATCAGGAAACCGCCCAGCACGGCTCCAAACACCATGACGATGCCGATTATAGAGAACATGGCTTGTTTACATACCAATCGGCATCCTGCGGCTAAAACTTGAGGTTCCGCGGCAAAGAGTCGAATGGAGCTGGAAATAAAGCCCGGCTGAATCAGCCGAGGAGAGCCAGATCGTGTACTTCGAAGTGAAAACGGTTGGGCGGCAGGTGTGCGCCTGGCTGCGGCGACATCCGTGCCCATGTCTCGTATGCGGTTCCGGCAAGACGGCTGCTCAGGAAAAAGAGAAACTGATCCGAACAGCAGTCAATGGGCGGCGGCTGGCGGAAAGTCAGACGCGTTCCTACGGCTTTTTCGATCCCCACGGCGCCCGGGGTCACCTGCTTTTCGAGCAGCAGATCCACGAAACTGCTCCGCGCCGCATGCGGCCATATGTCGGGACTCAGCAGCGGCCGCAGCGTATTGGTGGCTTCGAAGGTGATCTCACATTGCCGAATCCATTCCAGCACCGAATCGCCCCACGCCCAGTGCAGCAGCAGCCCCAGATACCGGTCAGTGAGGTGCAGCGCCAAATCCAGCCTGCGCTGTTCGGCCACCTCCCTCGCGGCGTCCGTAAGCACCGCATCCATTACCGTGTCGGGTACCAGCTCCTCGGTGGCCACGATCCCCGCCGCTTTTTCCACCAGCGACTCGCGGCTTACCTCGGTCAGTGCCGCGCGTATCAGCAAAGGCGGCAGTTCGTGCGTTTCCGGCCCCGGAACTTCAACGTAATGGCGATCCATGGGTTCCCCTTGCGCCATCCTGCCTGCAACTCGCTCTCCACCTCAAACCGGGCAGCGCTTACTCTATTAGACGCCCTTTCGCACGAGATGTTTCATTTCGACCCAACTAAACCGATTGAGAGTTCTTATTGGCACGATAAGCGTTCCATTCCGGTCAGCGCTTCACCAACTGCAGGGCAGCCTCGGCCACATGCTCCGGAGTGAAACCGAACTTTTGCATCACCAGATCCCCGGGGGCGGAAGCCCCGAAGTGATCGATGCCGATCACCGTGCCGTCGGCGGCCCACTTATGCCACCCCAACGTGCATCCCGCCTCCACTGTGACTCTTTTCCGAATTGCACCGGGCAGCACGCTTTCCCGGTAGTCGGCGCTCTGGGCCTCGAACAGATTCCAGCTGGGCATGCTGACCACGCGGGCCTTCACGCCGGAAGCCGCCAGACTTTTCCGCGCCGCCACGCAAAGGGAGACCTCCGAACCTGTGCCGATCAGGATCACGTCCGGGGTGCCGCCCTCCGCCTCCGACAGAATGTATGCTCCCTTCGACACCGCTGGATTTACGGCACGGCTGCGGTCCAGATGTGGCAGCGCCTGGCGCGTAAGAGCGAACATAGTAGGCCCCTCGTGCTGCACCGCGAAAGCCCAGGCCTCGGCCGTCTCCGTAGCATCCGCCGGACGAATCAGAGTCAACTGCGGAATGGCGCGAAACCCGGCCAACTGCTCGATCGGTTCATGGGTTGGGCCGTCTTCGCCCACGCCGATGCTGTCATGCGTGAAAACGTAGAACGCCTTGAGATGGCTCAGCGCACCCAGCCGCACGGCGGGCTTCATATAGTCGGAAAATACCAGGAAAGTGGCGCTGAAAGGCAAAATACCGCCGTGTGCCGCCATGCCGTTCACCGCCGCGCCCATGGCATGCTCGCGCACTCCAAAGGCCACATTGCGGCCCGCGTAATCCCATGCCCCGCCCACCGCACCCTGCGTTCCAGGTCCGCCGTATTCTGACGGCTGGAAATCACCAAGACCCTTCAGCGCCGTGTCAGTGGAAGGATTCAGATCGGCCGAGCCGCCCATGATATTAGGAATCCGCTTCGCCAGCGCGTTCAGCACCGCCCCGCCCGCCGCACGCGTGGCCAGCGGCTTATCCGCGGGAGTCCACTTTGGAAGATCTGCGGCCCAGTCGGCTGGCAGCGCTTCGCTTCTGATCTGGTCGAACTCAGCTGCTTCGGCCGGATATTCCGCCCGGTACGCTTCGAGACTGGCGCTCCATTCGGATTGCTGCTTCGCGCCGCGCGGCAGCGCCCCGCGGAAGTGTTCCAGCGCCGGCTGCGGCAGATAGAACTTGTCCATCGTCGGCCAGTTGAGCGCCTTTTTGGTGGCAGCCAGTTCGTCCTCACCGAGGGGACTGCCGTGGGCTGAGAAGTTGTCCTGCTTCTTCGGGCTGCCGTAGCCAATGTGGGTATGGACCAGAATCAGGGATGGCTTATCATCCTCCGTCCTGGCTTCTTCGAGGGCGAGCGTGAGATCGGCCACGTCATTGCCGTCGGGCACGACGCGTGTATGCCACCCATAGGCTTCAAAGCGCGCCGCCACATCTTCCGTGAAAGTGAGGTCTGTGCCGCCGGCCAGTGAGATGTGGTTCTGGTCGTAGAGGCAATGGAGCTTTCCCAGCCGCAGATGGCCGGCCAGCGACGCCGCTTCGTGCGTGATGCCTTCCATCAGGTCCCCGTCACCGCAGATGACGTAAGTGTGATGATCCACAATCGTGTGCCCCGGGCGGTTGTAACGCGCCGCCAGCCACGCCTCGGCAATCGCCATGCCCACTCCGTTCGAGAAGCCCTGACCGAGCGGGCCAGTGGAAACTTCCACGCCTGGCGCACAGTGGCGTTCGGGATGTCCCGGCGTTTTGCTGCCCCACTGCCGGAAGCGCTTCAGTTCATCGAGCGGCAAATCGTAGCCGGTGAGATGCAGCAAGCCGTAGAGGAGCATGGAACCGTGGCCCGCCGAAAGCAGAAAGCGGTCCCGGTCAAACCATTGCGGGTCTGCCGGATTGTATTTCAGAAAGCGCGTCCACAGCGTGTACGCCATCGCCGCCGCCCCCATCGGCATGCCAGGATGGCCGGAGTTGGCAGCCTGGACGGCGTCTGCCGCGAGGATGCGAATGGTGTTGATGCAAAGGTCGTCCAGCGCTCGGGTGTTGTCGGTGGGCATGAGTGGGTTCCTTTCCGGAATAGCAATTGTGATGCCGACAGCGGTTCAGGGCAAGCCAGGCGGCGCCCGCGTAATGAGTCATTTTAACCGAGGTGGCTCAGGAAATCGGAAAGAGTGCCGAATCGGAACGACCGAGACCCGAATTAGCTATGCGCTTCCCCTCCTTCCCATCGCTAAAAGTCTTCAACCGAAATCAAAGCGCTGGCCCAACAGACCGCTACCGCGACAGAAGACATTAAAACCGGATCGCGGGCGTTCAATCCGCCACGTCGGGGGGAATCACGGAAATCGGCTGCCGCAACAAAGAACATTGCCAGAAACATCGCGGAAGCGTCCGTCGGCGTGACGGACGCCAATTCGCGCGTGGCGGAGACATCGCAGGCTTCCCGGGAAATCGCCGCGGACATCGTGAGCGTCGATCAGGCAGCCGCGGAAATGGCCAGCGGCAGCGGTCACGTTCGCACGAACGCCGGTGAACTCTCCAGCGTGGCGGAATCGTTGCGCCTAACCATCGCCCACTTCCACGCCTAGCTCGCTTCCGGTCAGCCGCGCAGACCTCGGTTTACTGCGGCGGCCGGGCAAACCCTTCGCGGCTCACCACGCGGGCGCCCTCACGCACCACATCGAAGTAACCGTCGTCGGATTTACCGGCAAACCGCGTGCCCGTCTCCGCGCTCACTTCCACCGTCTTCCACTTGGTGCGAAGGACTTTCCGGTAGGCGTCGAAAAACTGCCCGGCCTCGGCCGCCCCGTCCCACTCTGATGCGAATATGAGCATGCGCCGCCGTTCCCGCCGAATTTCGTCCAGCCGGTAGTTGGCACCCTTTAGCTTCGGCGCCAGTTGCACCGCAATTTTTGTCCCGGCATATTGCTCCAGCAGAATTCCCGTCTCCAGTTCACTCAGCGACCCGGCAATATAGGGTTTCGCCCCTTTGATCGGCTTTGGCAGTTCCGGATCGCTCGGCGCGGTTTTGGCGAAATAGCGGTCCGGATGGATGATCTGCGCGCTCGATACCGGGGGCTGGGTGAAGACGCGCGCGAACCCCGCCTGTCCGTCGTGCAGAAACACAGCCTGCTGAAAGCGCTCGCCGTCTTCGTAGGGGGACAGCAGAGTTCTGCGGATATACAGGGGCGCGTTGCTGAACACCGGGTACCCCCCGTCATCCGACCCGGACGCCGTCTCCAGCAGTTCCCGCGCCGCTCCCGGATCCGCCAGACTCCGTCCCGCGCGCCGTGCCCCCGTTTCCACCATAAGCCAGGACGCCTGCCCTTCTACCACCGCTTCGCGCGCCAGAGAAGCATCGCCATCGTCAGAAGCCTTGCCGAGGAACTTACCGATGGAAAAATTCTGGTCCGCCAACGCGTGCCCCAGTTCGTGGATGAGCGCCACATCCCGCATGTTCTCGGTGGCCCAGTCGGAAATAAAAAGCTTTCTCCGGTGATAGTCGTAGAACGCCGCCGCCTGTTCCGTCAGCAGGTCAATGGTGTTCTGCTTCAGATCGAAATAGGCCGGAACGAAGCCAAATTTCTTCAGCGTGGCCTGCTCCGCGGCAATCTCATCCGGCTTCACCGATTGCCGGATCTGCTCCTTGAGGTAAACGTTTACCTGATCCCGTGTAATCAGTGCGAACGGAAGTTCCTTGCGGATATGGAAGCCGGTGATGGAAGAAAGCTCTTTGAGGACCGAATTGATCTCTTGTTTAGTCGGAACAGTCCCGGCCTGGTCGTCCTTCGTCGCAGGATAAGCGGGCGCAACCGCCGCCAGAAACGCGGCAAGGACCGCGAGCGCCAGCCGCTGCCATTTCCACGAACTTCTCCCTAAACGCCGAAGCATGCAATTCGATCGTGACACGCCGCCGGTTTTTTTCATAACTTCCCCGCAGCTTTTCAAAACGCCTCCCGTTTCGCCAGGAACTTCCCGCCTCCGAAGCCCGCGCCTGTGATGCGCGTTACAATCCTGGTCATGCATCTCTGATGGATGCGCGTTACAATCCCGGTCACGCATCTCTGGATGCGCGTTACAATAGGGTTCGATTCAATCTCAACGGAGCAAAAATACTTGGCAGACGATAAGCTTTACAAGGCAGAATATCTCGGCAGCGGCACATTCAATATCAGCAAGCCGAAACGCAGCAAAACAAAGAGGCGCCAGTCGAACCTCAAGAACGTTAAACGCGGCTCTCGAAAGTAAGTTAGCGCCTCCCGCACAGAAGCGCTGAATAGGCCCTCCTGCCAGGGGTGTCAGAGCCCCAGGGAGAACGGACGATGAGAGTTTCCCGTATCCTTACGGGTTTGGTTCCGGCGGCGGCGCTGGTCTTGGCGCTTTCTCAACCCGTAGTCACCCGCGCCGACAATATGCCGGCCGTGGGCTCGTCCGCCCCGGATTTCACCCTCACCTCGCAGGAAGGCAAGACCGTCAACCTGCACGATTTCAAGGGTCAATGGGTGGTCCTGTACTTCTATCCCAGGGATTTCACGTCGGGCTGCACCATTGAGGCGCATAACTTCGAGCGCGACAAAGCGCAATTCGATCAGCGCCGGGCCGCCATCGTCGGCGTCAGCGTGGATACGGTAGATTCCCACCAGCAGTTCTGCACTAAGGAAAGCCTGACCTTCAGGCTCCTCGCGGATCCGGACAAAAAGGTGGTGGCCCGCTATGGTTCCACCCAGCAGTACGGCGAGAACATTTTCGCCGCGCGCAATACCTTCCTGATTGATCCGGAGGGTGTGATTCGCAAAGTCTTCGTGCAGGTGAACCCGAATCCCCACAGTGCGGAAGTGATCGCGGCGCTCGACGAACTGAAGAAGTAACGCGTCGCGCGGCTACCTATGGCACGCGCTGGAATACGGCCATTGCTCCGGACGCCGCGCCAATCCTTCCTGGACTGGCGCGGTTTCCATTTGGCGGGTGAGTTCGGCGCAATCCGCGCCGCGGCGTACCCACCGGCTGGCTGTTGGTACGGAATCCCCCACCCATATTGCTTCTGTAATCTGATCCAGCGATGCCCCGGGCGTAACCAGCGCCTGCGCTTCGCAGCCGACCACCACCCACGACCGCAACCGGAACAACTTCCGGCTCTCGCCCTTTTCCAGCGCTTCCCGTACCTCGCCGGCGGCATCGTCGCCCGCCCGGCCAATTTTCCACGCGAAGTACAGAGCGTCTCCGGCAGAATCTTTCGTTCTCGGCATTACCCGCTGTCAGTGGCCCGGCGAAGGCTTTTTCTCAAAGCAACAGCGTCTAATTTCGAGAATCCTCAAAGATCAGGGTCTGGACGGCCCGGCGGTTGTCGTTGGGAGACAAACCGACCAGCGAGCGTTCTCCGGGCGAGGTCGCAGTATATTCAAAGTCGTACGTTTCGCCGACGGCGATCATCTGGTCGGCTTCCCGCACCGGCTTACCTTTCACTTCCGAGGCATCTTTGGCGATGAGATGCCACTGGACAGGACCTCCGGTTTCCCGCAGTGACACACGCAGATTATTCACCGAGGGCGTGATATTGATGAAGCGGAAGCGGTAGGGTGTGCCTGTCTTCAACCGTATCGTGTTGGGTTGTGGTGACCCGTTCATCAGAATCATGGGGCCGCCATAGGGCTCGTTCGCCGTCTGGCTGAACATAAAGCTCTTATCGGTAACGGGATCGTAGGTCTTCCCCGCCGGCATTACGATCAGCGCGCCGTGAACGCCCCCGGTCAGCTGCGTATCGTCGTGCCAGTGTGTGTGGTACATGAAGGTGCCGGCGCGCGGCGGAATCATGCGGACGGTGAACGCTTCTCCCGGTTCCACGGCCGGGGATTTCTTCTCGTCGAGGCCTCCCCATCCCGGTACGCCATCGTAGTAACTTTCCAGTTCGATGCCATGCCAGTGGATAGCAGTGGGCTCTTTGAGTTTGTTGACGATGGTCACCTCCGCCGGCTGTTTCTCTGTGAGCACAATCATCGGGCCAGTCAGCCCCGTGCTCATCTGCGGCTTGTCTTTTGCCATGTTCCCCATCGCAGGCTTCAACAGGTCGCGCAGCGAAAGTTCGTAAAACCGCGGATCTCCGTTCCGCGAACCGACCGCCAGTTCCAGCCTCTTTTCGGGCTTCCAGTTTGTGGTCGTATCGATGACAGAATGTCCCGTCACCGTGATCCCCATGATCATTCCGCCCATCCCGTCGTAGTCGGAATTCATGTCGTGCATGTCTTCGTGATCGTGAGCGGGCGCCGCAACTACGTCCTCCGGATCGAAATCGCCGATGGCCACCGGCAGCCGCATGTGCGGGATCCGGTGGCAGTGGTAGAGCCAGCGCCCCGGTTCCGTGGGCACCCAGGTCATCTCGAAGGTTTCCCCGATCTCCACCGAATGGGTGAATTCCTGCGGCTTTTCTTCCGGCTCCAGGGCGTTGTAATGCTCTCCGTCACCTTCCCCGTCGAGGGTAAAGTGGAACCCGTGCAGGTGCATCGGGTGGCTGAGATCGGACGCGTTGACCAGCCGCCAGTGAACGCGCTCGCCCACCTTGTAATTGAGCCGCTCCGTATAGGGCCAGGACTTGCCGTTCATAGCCGTCCGCATCGGCCCGTTCCAGCGCTCCAGCACGAAGATGCGGTCCTGCCCCGTGGCGCCCGGGGGGTCAACAACCAGAGCCCCGCCCAGCAGCGAGTCGACCACGCGATTGTTGCCGCGCTTTCCGTCGGGAGTCCGGCCGTAATACAAATAGGTTCCAACCACACCTGCCACGAAACGAACGTGCTGCGTCGCGCCCGGCGCCACGGTGACGACATCTCTATCCTCACCCGGCCGTTGGTGCAAGCCGTGCAGCGTCGCCGCAACCCCCAGCGAGCTGTGCAGAGTGATGTCGATGGTAGTTCCCTGCGGCACACGAATGGCCGGCCCGGGCACCTGCAGAGCCTTTCCGGTTTCGCCAAATGCATAAACCGAAATGGTCTCGCCGTCCTCCCGTTCCGGATGCCAGTTCCCTTTGCGCATCTCCAGCTGGAGCGTCAGCACACCATTGCGCAATTCACCGGCAGGGGTTCGATTGTCGTTGGCGGCAATCGGCGCGAGCCTCTGTGTAGCCTGCGGTAACGCCGCGACCACCGCCACAACAGCCACCAGGAGGGCCCGCTGGACAACACTCCACGGCATAGGGGTGGATTCTCCTTTTCGCTCCGAACGCCGTCGAAACCCGGCCAGGGAGGCAGGTCATTTATATCAATTTCAGTGCCCGGACGCGAGCCTTCTCCGCCCACCTAAGCCGCTACAATGCGCGCGCTTACGCCGGCCTTGTCGAGCCCGCCGATACGCAGGCGCACCAGTCGGTTCGGCGTATAAGGCAT
>ODAK010007316.1_pt1 | contig 11078 bp, 8 predicted proteins | sample 1539591 | NCBI WGS metagenome assembly ODAK01 (sample SAMEA3539303, study PRJEB22396) | soil metagenome | biome: tundra; feature: field; material: soil | place: USA | collected 2010-05 | depth 0.15 m | reverse complement strand
TCGGCCAGGGAACCAGTTTCAAGATTTACCTGCCACAGGTGACCGAAGCAGCGGGTCGCGATCGGCCGAGGCCGACCGTGGTGTCCAGGTCCGGCACCGAAACCATTCTCCTCGCGGAAGATAACGCAGGGCTCCGCAAGCTGGCCATGCGCGTTCTTGAACCCGCCGGCTACACCGTGCTCGGGGCGGCCACAGCCGAGGAGGCGCTGCGCTTGCTGGAGCGTCATGAAGGATCGGTGCACCTTCTGCTCAGCGATGTGGTGATGCCCGGGATGAGCGGACGGCAGCTCGCGGAGCATCTCGCGCAGACGCGTCCGGGGCTGAAGGTGCTCTACATGTCAGGCTACACGAGTGACACCATTGTGCGGCACGGGGTGTTGGAGGCGCAGGTGCCCTTTCTCAACAAGCCATTCAGCGCGGCGGCGTTGCTCCAAAAGGTCCGGGAGGTGCTGGATTCGTAGGCGGCCGATGTCGATCGCGAGGAGCCTGATGGTCACTTGGTCTTGTCGACGACGACCTGTCCGCCCTTCATCACCCAGCGGACGCCGTTGATGAGGGCGTTGACGTCGGCCAGCGGATCGCCCTCGACCGCGACGATGTCGGCGAAGTAGCCGGGCGCGATCGCGCCGAGGCTCTTCTCCATGCCGAGGAGCGCGGCAGGGATCGTCGTGGCCGCGGCGAGCGCCTGCCCGGGCGTCATGCCGGCCTTGACGAGCCACCCGAGCTCGCGCGTGTTCTGGCCGAACATGCTGTAGACGGCGTCGGAGCCCATGGCAATCCTCACGCCGGCCTTGAACGCCCGGCGCGTCGATTCGAGGTTCTTCTCGATGTAGGCCCGGAGCGGGGGAATGGTCTCGGGCGCGAAGCCGTACTCGTCCTTTGCGTCGACGTAGTAGCGATTGTGATCGATGGTCGGCACCCAGACGGTTCCGCGCGTGACCATCTCCGCGATGGTCTCGTCGTCGAGATCGATGCCGTGCTCGACTGAATCGGCGCCGGCGCGCACGGCATCCTTGACGCCTGAGGGCCCGTACGAATGAATCGCGACCTTGTGGTTCTTGGCGTGCGCGGCATCCACGGCGGCCTTCATCGCTTCGTAGGAGACGGTTTGCGTCGTGTCGACGCTCTGAAAGCTGCCGCGCGAGGCGTAGATCTTCACCCAATCCGATCCGGCCGCGATGCGCGCCTCGGCCTGCTGGCGGAACGTCTCGGGATCGGGCGGCGGCCCGTTCCGAGCGGCCGAGAGACCCTGGCCCGCGACGAACATCCGGGGCCCGATCATTTTGCCCATGTTGATCAGATCGCGCATCGCGTAGTCGACCTCGTTCGACGCGCCGAGGTCGCGCACCGTCGTCACGCCCGTGTCGAGCGTGCGCCGCGCGTTCTCGGCCGCGAGGACCGTCGTCACGCCGGCGGGTCTGCGCGGCTGATTGAGCGGACGCGTGCCGGGGGCGCCGTCCCAGTAGTAGGTCATGTGCGTGTGGACGTCGATCATCCCGGCGACGAGCGTGTAGCGGCTGAGATCGATCACGTCGGCGCCGGCGGGCGGCGCGCCGGTCCCCACGGAGACGATCGTGTCGTTGTCGACGACGATCACGACGTTGGTGACGACCTTGCCGGCGGCATCGATCAGTCTGCCGGCGCGGATCGCCCTGGTCGCGGCGCGAGCCGGCAACGCGCACAGTGCGATCAGCACGAAGGCGCTAAGAAGGTGTGTGGCCATATTGTGCTCCCGCTTCGTGAATCTGTTCCGCGATCTCGCGCGCGAGCCGCTCGGGCGCGATGACGCGCGCAAACGGTCCGAAGCTCAGGATCCAACTGTGCAGCGCGCGGTCGAGGCAGACGTCGAGCGTCATCCGCAGACCGCCGCCCGGCATGTCGTGCGCCTGCTGCGACTGGTGCCACTGCCGCGCGCGGACGTAGTCGGTGATCGCCGGCTGAAATTCGAGCTCCACGCGCTCGGGCGGCCCCGAATGGACACCGAGCGAATGAGGAAACGCCTCGTCCGACAGCTGTTCGATGGGCGTGAAGCGCTCGTCGAGCAGCGACAGCTCCTGAAGCCGTTCGACCGCGAACGTCCGGACTTCACGGTATTCCGGCACGTACGCGAGCAGGTACAGCGCACCTTGCGCGTACGCCAGCCGGTACGGATGCACGAGGTAAGTCTTGGTTCGATCGCTCGATGCCGAATGATAGGTGATCGACGCCTGCCGCAGGTGCAGCGTCGCTTCGAGCGCGCGCGCGATGATCTGCTGCTGGCGCGGCGCGTCGGGGTGAGGCGCCGTGCGCGCGGGATCCGCCTTGGTCGAGAGCACGCGAGGCAGCTGGTCGAGGAACTGGCGCATGTGGGGCGTGAGCACCGACGACAGCTTCTCGAACGCGCTCTCGACGTCGTCCCTGAACGGCGTGCCCGCCAGCGATTCGAGGAGCGTGCGGCTGAAATAGAGCGCGCAGAGCTCCGACAGTGTCAGCCCGGCGGCCAGGCCCTTGAACGCCTGGCCGTTGACGTTCCACCTGGTCCGCCCGTCGTCGTGCGAGCGATCGTCGTAGAGCGGGAAGCCGGCTTCTTCGAGCGCCTGCAGATCGCGGCGGATCGTGCGCGTCGTGACGCCGCAGCGCGAGGCGAGGTTGTCGATGGTGACGCCGGCGCCGCGGGCGCTTTCAATCTCGCGGAGGATGGTCCACTGGCGGATGACTTCGGCGTTGCGGGGCACGGACAGATTCTACCGCTGACTTCAGCAAGCATTGCTGCTCACGAGACCGCTGATGATTCGAGCTGGAGCCAGCACTTCGTAGAGACGGAAGACATCGATGCTCGAACCGGTTGCCCTTCGCTTTTCGTTTGCGTATAGTGAATGGCCGTCTGTAAAAAACGGCAACGCTCGAACCTAACCTGCGTCGCGGAGAGTCAAACCCACATGCGCGTACAAAGGGCCGCCATCGCCGCGCTGCTGCTGGCGTCGGCCGGCTGCAACAGCACTCAGGCGCCGCCGGGCGCAGGCGGATTCCCCGCGACCCCCGTCACGCTCGCCATGGCGTCGGCAGCGGACATCGAGGACGCGACCGAGTTTGTCGCTACGCTCAAGTCGCTGCACTCGACGACCATCCAGCCGCAGATCGACGGGCAGATCACGCAGATTTTCGTGAAGTCGGGCGACCGGGTGCGGCAGGGGCAGCCGCTCGTCCAGATCGATCCGCGGCGTCAGCAGGCGGCCGTGTCGAGCCAGGAGGCCGAGCGCGCGGCGACCGAAGCGAGCGTGGCTTACGCGCGCCAGCAGCAGCAGCGCGCGAGCGCGCTCTTTGCCGCCGGCGCGATCAGTCAACAAGAACAGGAGCAGGCCGACACCGCGCTCAGGACCGCCGAGGCCAATCTCAAGGCGCTGCAGGCGCAGGTGCAGCAGCAGCAGGTGCAGCTCCGCTACTACACGATCGCGGCGCCGACCGCCGGCGTCGTCGGCGACATTCCGGTGCGCGAGGGGATGCAGGTCACCACGTCGACGCTGCTCACGACCGTCGATCAGAACGAGACGCTCGAAGTGTACGTATCGGTGCCGCTCGAGCGCGCCGGCGATCTGAAGAACGGGCTGCCGATTCAGATTCTGAGCAGCGACGGCGGGCAGCGGCTGGCGACGACGACGGTGAATTTCATCTCGCCGCACGTCGACGATCAAACACAGTCGGTCCTCGTCAAGGGCGCCGTGCGCAATCCCGACCTCACGCTGCGCGCGTCGCAATTTGTCCGCGCGCGGCTCGTCTGGAACACGACGTCCGGCCTGGTGATTCCGGTCACCGCCGTGCTGCGGATCAGCGGCCAGTATTTCGCGTTCGTCGCCGAGGACGCCAACGGCAAGCTGGTCGCGCGCCAGCGCGCCGTGAAGCTCGGGTCGATCGTCGGCGACAACTACGCCGTGCTTGACGGCATCAAGCCGAACGAACGCGTCGTGGTGTCGGGCGTGCAGAAGCTCGCGGACGGCATGCCGATCGCGCCCGCGCCCTAGCCACCAGCCACGAGTCAATGTTTGTAGACACCTTCATCAAGCGGCCGATCCTGGCGAGCGTCTGCTCGCTCGTGATCATTCTGGCGGGGCTCATCGCGATTCCGACGCTGCCGATCGCGCAGTTTCCGGAGCTCGCGCCGCCGACCGTGCAGGTGAACGCGTTCTACAACGGCGCCAGCGCGCAGACGGTGGAGACGGCCGTGACGACGCCGATCGAGCAGGCGATCAACGGCGTCGAAGGCATGATGTACATGACGTCGTCGAGCGGCAACGACGGCTCGTGCAGCGTCACGGTGACCTTCGACGTCAACCGCAACATCGACGTGGCCGCGGTCGACGTGCAGAACCGCATCTCGTCGGTCGAGGGACGGCTGCCGAACGAGGTGAAGGCGGTCGGCATTTCGGTCACCAAGGCGTCCAACAGTTTCGTCCTGGGCGCCGGCATGTTCGCCGACAAGGGGCAGTACGACGCGCTCTTCATGAGCAACTACATCGACCGCTTCATCAAAGACGATCTGAAGCGCGTCCCTGGCGTCGGCGACGTCATCATCTTCGGCGAGCGGAAGTACGCGATGCGGCTGTGGCTGGATCCCGGACGGCTCGCGAGCCGGGGCATCACGGCCGACGACGTGGTCAACGCGCTGCGCGAGCAGAACGTTCAGGTGGCGGCCGGCCAGGTCGGGGAGCCGCCGGCGCGCGCGGGCCAGACGTTTCAGATCAGCGTCCGGGCGGTCGGCCGGCTTACCGAGCCGTCGGAGTTTGCCGACATCATCCTCAAGCGCTCCGACGACGGCGCGCTCGTCCGGCTGAAGGACGTCGGGCGTACCGAGCTCGGCGCCGAGACCTACTCGAGCAACCTGCGGTACAACGGCCACGACGCCGTTGGCTTCGGCGTCCTGCAGCTGCCGAGCGCGAACCAGCTGAGCGTGTACAGCGGCGTCGTCGCGGAGCTGGACGTGCTCAGAAAGCGCTTTCCGCCGGGCCTCCGGACCGATCTCGCGTTCGACACGACGACGGTCGTCTCCGAATCGATCCACGAAGTGGTCACGACGCTTGCCGAGGCGATCGTGCTCGTCGTGCTTGTCATGTTCTTGTTCCTGCAGAACTGGCGCACCACGCTCATTCCGGCGATCACGATCCCGGTGTCGCTCGTCGGCACGTTCGCGTTCGTCAAGCTGTTCGGCTTCTCGATCAACACGCTGACGCTCTTCGGCGTCACGCTCGCCACGGGCCTCGTGGTCGACGATGCGATCGTGGTCATCGAGAACATCGAGCGGCACATTCACGAGTATCACCGGCCGCCGTCCGAAGCGGCCTCGACGGCGATGGGCGAGGTGACGAGCGCCGTCATCGCGACCGCGCTCGTCCTGGCGGCCGTGTTCGTGCCGGTCGCCTTCTTCCCAGGCACGACGGGCCGGCTGTATCAGCAGTTCGCGTTGACGATCGCGGTGTCGATGGTCATCTCGGCGTTCAACGCGCTGACGCTCACGCCGGCGCTCTCGGCGCTGCTGCTGCAGAAGGTGGAGAAGCCCAAGGGGATCTTCTTCCGCGTCGTGAATCGCGTGATCGACGGCGGGACGGCGATGCTCGTCTCGACGCTGCGCGGCCTGATTCGCGTGCGCGCGCTCGTGGCGCTCGTCTTCGTGGCGCTGCTCGGCTGCACGTACTGGGTGTACACGCGCGTGCCGACCGGGTTTGTCCCGGATGAAGATCAGGGCTTCGTGTTCATCCTCGTGCAAGCGCCGACCGGCGCGTCCCTCGATTACACGATGACCATGGTCAAGCAGGTCGACGACATCCTGCAGAAGACACCCGAAGTGAAGAACAGCTTCGGCGTCGCCGGATTCAGCTTCGGCGGATCGGCGCCCAACGCGGGCGTGATGTTCATCATGCTGAAGGATTTCGCCGATCGACAGGGCGAGGAGCACGCCGCCAAGGCGGTCGTGGGCCGGCTCTTCGGCGCGTTCCGCCAGATCACGGGTGCGACCGTGATGCCGTTCCTGCCGCCATCGATCAATGGTCTGGGCACCTTTGGCGGATTTCAGTACGAGCTGCAGGATCAGACCGGTGGGGCGATTGAAGGCTTGGCCGCCCAGGCGCAACAGCTCATCGGCCAGGCGTACGCGACGCCGGGCCTTGCCGGCCTCTTCACGCAGTTCACGGCGAACGATCCGCAGCTCATCGTGACGATCGATCGCCAGCAGGCCAAGAGCCTCGGCATCTCGCTCAGCGAGATCACCGATACGATGCAGGTCCTGCTGGGCTCGATCTACGTGAACGACTTCGACTTCAACGGCCGTTCCTATCGCGTCTACGTGCAGGCCGACGCGCAGTTTCGCGGCAAGCCCGAGGACATCGGGCACTACTACGTCCGGACGAGCACCGGCCAGATGATGCCGCTCAGCAACGTCGTGTCGGTTCGTGAAGGGACCGCGCCCAAGACGATTACGCACTACAACCTGTTCCGCTCGGCGGAGATCAACGGATCGGCGGCGCCGGGGTACAGCTCGGGCCAGGCGATCCAAATCATGCAGCAGCTGTCCGATCGCGTGCTCCCGCAGGGCATGACGTATTCGTGGTCGGGCCTGTCGCTCGAAGAGATCAAGGCCGGGCGTCAGGCGATCGTCATCTTCGGCCTCGGGCTGCTGCTCGTGTACCTCACGCTCGCGGGTCAGTACGAAAGCCTGACGCTGCCGTTCATCATCCTGCTGTCGGTGCCGCTGGCCGTCCTCGGCGCGCTCTTGGCGCAGTGGGGGCGCGGCCTCATCGACGATGTGTATTGTCAGATCGGGCTGGTCATGCTGATCGGGTTGTCGGCGAAGAACGGCATTCTCGTCGTCCAGTTCGCGGAGGAGCTGCGCGACCGCGGCCTGAGCATCGCCGACGCGGCGGTGGAAGCCGCGCGAATCCGGCTGCGGCCGATTCTGATGACGTCGCTGGCCTTCATCCTCGGCGTCATGCCGCTCGTGTTTGCGAGCGGCGCCGGCCGCGAGGCGCGGCACTCGGTCGGCACGGCGGTGGCCGGCGGCATGATCGCGTCGACGTTCCTCAATCTGGCATTCATTCCGGTGTTGTATGTCGTCGTCAAGAGCATGGGTCGTCGAGGCAGCGATGCGTCAAAACCACAGGTGTAACGTCGCTGTGATCTGCCTCGTCCTGGCGATTGGGGTTCAGGCCCAGGCCCCGGCGCCGACCGAGCGTGTGTCGTTTCGTGACGCGATCGCGCGTGCCGTCGAGAAGAACCCTTCGTCGGCGATTGCGGCCGCCGGCATCCTGCGCGCCGAAGCGCTGCTGACCGAAGTGCGCGCGAACACGCGGCTGCAGATCAACGGCACCGTGGCGACGACGACGCTGAATACCAGTGTGGAGTTCAACGACACGACCGTGTCGCCGCGCAATTCGGTGACGGCGGGTCTCGACGTGCAGCTGCCGCTCTTCGCGCCGGCGCGCTGGGCGCGGCGCGCGCAGGCCGCGGACGCCGTCCACGTCGCCGAGTTGAGCACGACGGAAGTCCGCCAGCAGACGGCGCTGGCGGCCGCCGACGCGTACCTCACGATCATCGCGCGCCGCCGCGTCGTCGACGCGAACGTGCGCGCGCGCGACGTGGCGAAAGCGCATTTCGATCTCGCGCACCAATTGCAGCAGCTCGGGACGGGCAGCCGTCTCAACGAGTTGCGCGCGCAGCAGGAGCTGTCGACTGTCGACAGCCTGGTGGAGTCCGCCCGCCTCGCGTTGTATCGCGCGCAGGAGGCGCTCGGCGTGCTGGTTGTGGCGGATGGGCCGGTGGACGCGACCGACGAGCCCGCCTTCGATCTGCCGTCGGACGCCTCGGACGCGAACGTGCTGCAATTCCGCCCGGATCTGCAATTCTTCTCCGCCGCGCAGCAGGCGTCCGAGCGGGTGCTGCACGACAGCGCGAAGGATTATTTCCCGGAGCTGCAGGCGATGTTCCTGCCGCAGACCCTGTATCCGTCGAGCATCTTCTCGCCGGCCAACAGCTGGCGCTTTCAGCTCCAGCTCGCGGTGCCGATCTTCGACAGCGGGCAGCGCAAAGGGCAGAAGCTCGAACGGCAGGCGGCGTTCGATATCTCGAAGGCGACCTTCACCGGCGCGCTGACCGGGGCGCGCTCCGAGGTGCGCGCGGCGCGCGAAGCGGTGCAGAGCGCCGAGCGCGGCCTCGTCAGCGCGCGCGCGGCGGCGGACCAGGCGCAGCAGGTCGTGAACATCACCAACATCAGCTTCCGAGCCGGCGCGGCGACCAACATCGAGGTCATCGACGCCGAGCGCGCCGCCCGCGACGCCGACACAGCTGTCGCCGGCGCCGAGGACACGCTGCGGCGCGCGAAGCTCGAGTTGCTGACGGCGCTCGGCCGTTTCCCGTAACGGTGGCACCGAAGTGACAGCGTTCCTCTTCGCCGCTGCCGTCCTCGGCGGCGCGCTCAATTCCGTCGCCGGCGGCGGATCGTTCATCACGCTTCCCGCACTCCTGTACTCCGGGGTGCCGCCTGTTGTCGCGAACGCCACGTCGACGATCGCGTTGTGGCCGGGGAGCGTCTCGAGCGCCGTCGCGTACCGACGCGACATCCGGGCGTCGGCCTCGACGCTGTTCCTGCTCGGCGCCGCCAGTGTCGTCGGCGGCCTGGCCGGCGGGCTGCTGCTCGTGCGCACCTCCGACACGACCTTCATGCGGCTGCTGCCGTGTCTGATGCTGCTGGCGGCGGCCGCGTTCACCTTCGGCGACCGCCTGCTGCCGAAGCGGGCCGGCGGCGCGAGCGACGGCCACCGCGTGTCGGCCGCGGGGGTGCTGCTGCAGGGGGCGATCGCGATCTACGGCGGGTATTTCGGCGGCGGCATGGGGATCATGATGCTCGCGACGCTGTCGATCGCCGGCATGACCGACATCCACGAGATGAACGGGCTGAAGTCGATCCTCGGCGCCGCGATCAACGGCGTGGCGCTCGTCGCCTTCATCGTGCACAGCGTCGTGCTGTGGCCGCCGGGCCTTGTCATGATGGCGGGTGGGATCCTCGGCGGCTACGCCGGCGCGGCGCTCGCGAAGTCGATCCCCCGCCGTCACGTCCGAGTGATCGTGATCGTCGTCGCCTGGGGGATGACGGCATACTTCTTCATGAAGGCAGCGGTGTGAGGATGTGCCGATGAAGGCGATGGCGCTGACGCGTCCCGCGGCGCGCGTCGTGGACGCGGTGGATCTCCCGGTGCCGATCCCAGGACGCGGCGAGGTGCTCGTGCGCGTGCGCGCGTGCGGCGTCTGTCGCACCGACCTCCACGTCGTCGACGGTGAGCTGCCGGATCCGAAGATGCCCATCGTGCCCGGGCACGAGATCGTCGGCACGGTCGAGCGTGTGGGCGAGGACGTCCCTGGGAGAAACGACGGAAACGATCTCGCGGTGGGCGACCGCGTCGGCATTCCCTGGCTGGGATATTCCTGCGGCGTGTGTCAGTACTGCAGGAGCGGGCGCGAGAATCTCTGCCCGAATGCGCGCTTCACCGGCTACCAGATCGACGGCGGGTACGCGGAGTACGCGGTCGCCGACGCGCGCTACGCGTTTCCGGTGCCGGACGCGTACGGCGACGTCGAGGCGGCGCCGCTCTTGTGCGCGGGGCTGATCGGGTACCGTTCGTACCGCATGGCGGGCGACGCGCGCCGCCTGGGCCTGTACGGGTTCGGCGCCTCGGCGCACATCGTCGCGCAGGTGGCCGTGCACGACGGCCGCGAGGTGTACGCGTTCACCTCGCCTGGCGACACCGCCGCCCAGCAGTTTGCGCGGTCGCTCGGCGCCGTGTGGGCCGGCGCCTCCACGGAGGCACCGCCGGAGCCGCTCGAGGCCGCGATCATTTTCGCGCCGGTCGGGCGGCTCGTGCCCGAAGCGCTCGCGCGCGTCGCGCCTGGCGGGACCGTTGTCTGCGCCGGCATTCACATGAGCGACATCCCGTCGTTCCCGTATGAGATCTTGTGGCAGGAGCGCGTCGTGCGATCGGTGGCGAACCTCACGCGCCAGGACGCGCGCGACTTCCTCGCGCTGGCGCCATCGGTGCCGGTGAAGACCTCCGTGCGGCGGTATGATCTCGCCGACGCCAACCGCGCGCTGGGCGATCTGCGCGCAGGCCGGCTTCAAGGCGCTGCGGTACTGGTCCCGTAACATGACATCACAAGAAGAGCAGGTGCACGCCCGACTCTCGGAGCTTGGCGTCGCGTTCGAGCGCTACGAGCATCCGCCGGTCGCGACCGCCGAGGAAGCCGCGCGGCACTGGGCGGGCATCGACGCCGCGCACTGCAAGAACCTTTTCCTGCGGAATCAGAAAGGGACGCGGTATTACCTGGTCATCATCGAGCACACGAAACGGGCGGATTTGCGCGCCGTCGCGGCGCAGATCGGCGACGGCAAGCTGAGTTTTGCGTCACCCGAGCGGCTGATGACGCATCTCGGGCTGACGCCAGGGTCGGTCTCGCCGTTCGGGTTGACCCACGATCGCGAGCATCACGTGCGGGTCGTGATCGATCGCGATCTGAAATCCGCCGCGCGGATCTCGTTTCACCCCAACATCAACACCGCCACGCTGGTCGTCGCGTATGCCGACTTCCTGAGGTTTCTCGACGCGTCAGGCCACGCGGCCGAGTACGTCACCGTCTGAGCGGCTGGAGACTAGCGGCCCGGGTCCTTCAGTTCGACCTTATTGCTTTGGTACGGCTGAAACCCGACGCCCCAATCGATGCCGACGACCTCCAGATCCAGGCTGTCGCCGTCTACGCGGACGATGACGAAATGGTACGGGCTGGCGCCGCGTCCGGTGCCCGGCTTGACCAGATGTTCGAGCGCCACCTTGTTCGCCTCGCCGGCCTTGAGATACTCGCGCACGTCGGGCTCGCCCTGGTAGGTGTAGAGCGGCGCACCGCCGCCGCCGCTGACGATGAGATCCATGCGATGCGGACCGCTGGCGTCGGCGTAGCGTTCCACCCAGTGCTCGAAGAGATGCTCGTGTCCGGAGAAGACCGCGCGCACGTGATGCGCGCGGAAGAGCGGCATGTATTTCGCCCGCAGCGCCGCCGCCGACGACTCG
>ODAK010007314.1_pt1 | contig 11079 bp, 11 predicted proteins | sample 1539591 | NCBI WGS metagenome assembly ODAK01 (sample SAMEA3539303, study PRJEB22396) | soil metagenome | biome: tundra; feature: field; material: soil | place: USA | collected 2010-05 | depth 0.15 m | reverse complement strand
GCCGGATTTCAGGGAGTGCAGCAAGGAGGCATCCCAAATTCTTATACGGGCTGGAATTCCCGACATACAGAATGCGCAAATGAGCCGGCACGCGCGACATGGCCTCGACGCTCCCGCCCTGTTCCGATCTCATCCCAACTTCGTCACCCCACGGCTTGACCACAACGATTCGTGTGTCTGTCAATCCGCACGCCTTTCGAATCCACTCCGACATGGTCGGCGTCTGCGTCACTACCAACGCCGCCCTGCGACAACTGCGCTTCGTCAGTATGCCGATCGTCTTCATGCGAATCGCGTTCCCCAGGTTGCAGCGCCTGAGTGCCTCGTCACAGAAGGGCAAGGACTGTTGAATGAAGACGACCGTTGGCACGGACGTTTGGCTCTCTCCGATTCCGCTCATGCAAAGCAGCAAATCCGGGTCCATTGCCCCCGCCTGTGACGCAAGTCCTCTCGTCAGCCAGTGCATTCTCCCCAGAAATGTCGCTTCGGCCGCAGCACACTCTATCTCAGCGAGTTTTGGTGAGACTGGCAGTTCAAATCTACGGAGTTTCCGCGGCGAGCACAAAACCGTCACTTTGCCGATCGCCGAACAGCGAATGGCAGCATTCAGAACATCGCTCAAAACCACCGCACCACCACCATACTTTGCGCCGACCGCGTCCACAGCGAGATGGAACGATGAGAGCTGCACGCCGAGGCCGTAGGTGACTTTGCCAATCAATTCGTTCCAACGTCCCTTCGATTCAGCCGACGCCATGGTGCGGCGGGGCGCGGCTCGGCCCCATACACGTGCTTCACGATGTTCGAGGAGTAGCTGGCCCCGGCAATCCCAATTCTCATCAATGGCTATCCGCTGTCGTCGCTCGGCAACTCAACGACGGTGGGCGCGCCTGAGTTGCCTGCTCCCAGCGCTCATCGGCTTCGATGAGTTTCCAGTTGGCTATTCCTTAGCGGGTTGCTCTCCAGCAGAGCCCGCCTCCGCTTCACCAACTGGATGGCAGTGTGCGGTAACTCGTCTTGCCGGTCGAGCGATTTTCATCGAACGGCGAACTGTGTTTTAACTATTTGTCTCACCCCAGGGGGCAATGTCAGAACGTCTGCTCCGCCCTTAGAATGCAGGTGCGGTCTCCGGCTCAACTCACTCGACGGTTTGTAGCTCCACGTCGGTACTCAACCCTACGAAACGCCTTCTGTCCTCGGCACCACAGCGGCGTGCCACGCGGCAAACCGCCGTAGTCCCTCCAAAAACTCAGTCTGCGGTACGTAGCCCAGAAGAGCCCTTGCCTTGCTGATATCTGCATAGGTCTGAGGTACGTCACCGGGTTGCTCGGGTTGCCGGTCAAGCTTTGCTACGACTCCCAACACTTCTTCGAGACTTGAAACCATCTCTGAAAGGGAGACCGTCCGACAATTTCCGAGATTAATAACCTCATACATCGAGCCGTCGAAATCCATGGCCGCGCGGATGCCGGCGAGGATGTCGTCGATGTAGGTGTAGTCCCGGCGCATGGTTCCGTCGCCGAAGAATGGCACCGGTTTGCCTTCCAGCATCAGCCGCGCGAACTTGAGAATTGCCAAGTCCGGGCGCTGCCTCGGCCCGTATACCGTGAAGAACCGCAATGCTATGAACCGGATGCCGTGCAGGTGACTGTAGACGTGCCCTATCAACTCTCCACTCACCTTCGTACTTGCGTAGGGGCTGATGGGCAGTAGTACGGTATCGTCCTCCCTCCAAGGCACGTGCGGGTTCACCCCGTAAACGCTGCTACTCGAAGCGAACACAAACTGCCCCACGCCCAACTCCCGCGCCAACTCCAGGATATTCTGAGTACCTCCAACGTTCACCTCGTAATAGGCCACTGGGTGTTGGATCGACGGCCTCACACCGGCCTTTGCCGCCAAGTGGATGATCACGTCATAATCGGCAGCGAGCGATCGCCGCAGCGCTCCAAGATCCCGCACATCCGCCTCGACCAACTTAAAACCTTCCTGCGCCGCACATCGATTCAGGTTGACCCGCTTGATAGCCGGGTCATAGAACGGGTCGAAGTTGTCCACCACCGTGACCCGCCAGCCCTCATTCAGGAGCAGGTCCACCAAGTGACTCCCGATAAACCCGGCACCGCCCGTCACCAATGCATGTCGCATACTATGCCAGCCCACTGCGTCGCGGCGACCGCCGAATCCGAATCATACTGCTCGGAATCGAGAACCATTACACGGGCTCTCGTAAAGACGATTTTGATCTGTCGTTCAAGACCGCCGCATAGACTTTTTCGTATTCTCGCGCTATTGAATCCTGCGACCACTGTCTCACTGTGGCCAGCGCGCGTTGCGATCGGAAGACGGCCTCGTCTCGATTTCGCAGAACGCTCAAAACTCCCTCTGCTATCGCTGCCGGGGAATTGGGGTCAACGAGGACAGCCATAGCCCTGTCAAGTATTTCGCTGTGGGCGGGAATATCTGAAACAACGAGCGGACACCCACTCGCCATGCATTCCAGAACAGTGTTCGGGCATCCTTCATAGTGGCTGACAGAAACAAATACATCTGCTCTCTTCAGCCATTGCCACAGGTTCGCAACATAACCCGGCACGATGGCACGCTCGGCCATCAGTGCTGCCTTCAGTTGTTCCCGAACGAACTCCTGGAGCCGCCCCTCGCCACAAATAGCGACGACGGCGCTGGTTTCGGACATCACAATTTTGAAAGCAGCCATGAGATTGGCTATGTTTTTCTGATTCTCCAGCCGCCCGGCGTAAAGCACAAAGGGGCGGCCCTCTGGGATGGCATGCTCGTTTCCGAAGATCGGTTCTTGGGATTCGATCTGATCTACCGGAACAGCATTGCGGATTACAAATAATCGACTCCTGGAACGCCCTGCGTTAGAGGCCCAGTAATCTAGACCCGCCGTCGAATTGGCGACAATTGCGTCTGCCTTCCTTCCCAGCCTTCGCCGTAACGACTCCTTCCAAGATTGCGCGTAGGCGGGAGCCGAGTTTCGCTCACTTAGAATCCACGGAATTCCTGCGAGTTGGCTATATACACCCAAGTGCGTGTCCATCAGAATCAACCAACTCTGCACAAGCGCGGGCCGTATCTTTGCGCCAAGCGCGGCCAACCGTAAGCCGAGCAATGGGTCATGGGTGCCGACGCAAGGCAGCCGGTGCACGGTTGCACCGCTTTCCTCAAGCCGCTTCCAGTTCGTTCCGCCTCTGAGGCACGCGACATGAACCTCCCATCCCAGGCGTACGAGCCCACCCGATAGGTAAGCCAGCTGGCGTTCGGCCCCGCCCCCTTCCATAGTTGCAATAGCATGCAGAATACGTCGTCCTATTCCGTTCCCTGCCGGTGCGTCTTTTGATTGGCGAAGCATCTACGGCACTCGACTGAGGACGAGTTGTTCCAACTCGCTACCACCAAGCCGTTCCACTAGGGTAAAGGCGCCAAGTCGCTTCGTGAATATTGGAACTTCATTTCGTGGCTTACCATCCTCGACCGTTGTCCCGAGTATGAGCATTCCTCCTCAAGGATTCTGACTCTTTACAACAAAGAGCTCTTCACCAGCGAGACGATCACCGAAGGTAAGCCTCACCGACGGTGGTGAGCTTGGCTCGGGCTGACTGCGAGCGGGCAGGGATCCGATCTCTTGGCGTGCACGACATCCACCATCGGCAACGAGTCCCATTAGCAGTACGCCGCCGAGTTTTGGCACCAGTAATCCGATGAAGCCAGGAGGACGCTGACCGCGCGGGTTTCGGCCCCGCGCATCTCGGCGCCGCGATCCGCCAACATCGGCTGGATGCCACGTTGGTACCGGAAGCCATCGCGAACTTGCTGACCCCGCGGAACGCCCCAGGACCCCCGATCCCATCGCCAGCGCTGAACCGAGCCCTGGAGCTTTCAGCACGAAACTGGCAAGCCATCCGGAAACTGCCGACAGCGCCAAGGCAACGACTCCAGCAATGCTGGCGGAGAAGGCCGTAAGCATGCCAAGAATGCGGCCCGCTCGATGCGGGTCTGTTGTGCCGACTGCCAACTGTGCGATGCAAGCGATCCCAGTTTGGAAGCGCGAGCGCAGGCTGGCAGCCGAGGCCACTGGCGCCGTGACTTCAGTCGACATATTGGCGAAACCATAGTTCAAGGAATAGAAACGCCCAGAGCCTGTTGCTCCAGTCTCTCTTCCGTTCGATCTGTTCCTCAATCATCCTTTTCAGGAAGCTTTGCTGGAATAATCCACGCTTTGCGGATCTCTCGTCCAGCAGCGTCGCTTGCAACAAGCCCGACAGATCAGTGCTGAACCACTTTGCCAGCGGCACACTAAACCCCGTCTTCGGCCTATGGAGGACTTCCGCGGGAAGCAGATTCTGGACCGCTCGCTTCAGAATCGCCTTGCCGCCATTGCTATCCCGCTTCATGGAGCTGGGAATAGTGGCTGCAAACTCCACGAGTTCATGATCAAGAAAAGGGCATCGGACCTCGAGGCTGTTCGCCATGGAAGCGACGTCGGTCTTCACCATCAGGCAGTCGGGCAGATAGTAGTGCTGATCGTGCCGGGCCATCCAGTCCAGACTGTCCATGGATCTGTCCCAAGGCAAGTCCAGAAGATGGGATGTCCCGTTTGTTCCGCTGAGCAAAGACCGAAAATAAGGCGTGTAACAGGCGCGTTTCTCCTGGTCCTTAACGATCGAAAGTTGCGTGCGATACCGCTCGGGGAGCAACGATCCGACCATATGCCATCCGCGGATCATTTTTGACGTCAGGTTGCCATAGGGCAGGATCTCCAGCGCAGCCTCCATGATGCCAGCAATCTGCCGGCGAACCGGAAATGGGACAAAGTCGACCTTTCTCCAACGCTCAGTGTCCCGATAATGATCATACCCCGAGAAGCTCTCGTCGCCGCCGTCGCCACTCAGAGCCACCGTAATCTGTTCTCTCGCGATCTTGGAAACGTAATATGTGGGTATGGCGGACGAATCTGCAAATGGTTCGTTATAGTGTTTGACAAGCAGCGGTAGGACTTCCGCCGCTGAAGGTTTCACAACACACTCATGGTGGTTCGTCCCATACCTTTCCGCGACCTTGCGTGCGTATGGAAGTTCGCTGAAGCCTTCCTCTTCGAATCCAATGGAAAAGGTCTTAACGGGTCTTGAACTCTCCGTGGCCATCAGTGCGGCGACAGTGCCGGAATCTATTCCACCGCTGAGAAACACCCCGAGAGGCACGTCGGAGATCAGCCGGATGCGTACAGACTCCCGCAGTAATCGCATGAGTTCCGTAACGATCTCCTCTTCGGATGCGGTGGTCTTTTCTCCACCAGGTGGGGACCAGTATCTTTCGATCCTGAGGGTTCCTCTTGCATCGCACAGCAAGTAATGCGCCGGTGGAAGCTTGAAGATGCCGGAAAACGCAGTCAGCGGACTCGGCACATACTGATTGGTTAGATAGCTGTCGATGGCCCCGAAGTTGGGCGATGTGCTCACACCTGGGTCCGCGGTAATGGCACTGATCGAGGAGCCAAATAGAAAGGAGGTCGGCGTCTTGCTGTAGAAGAAAGGCTTCTTTCCGAGCCGGTCGCGCGCTGCAAACAATAACTGTTCTCTGGAATCCCAAATGGCGAAAGCAAACATCCCACGCAGATGCTTCAAGCACCCAATTCCGTACTTCTCATAGAGATGAAGGATTACTTCCGTATCGCCGTTCGTCCGAAAGATGTGGCCCTCTTCAAGTAGTCCGGACCGAAGCCCTTGGAAGTCGTAGATCTCTCCGTTGAATACGATCCATGCGGAATTGTTTTCGTTGGTCAGTGGGGGATTGGCTTGTTCGCTCAGATCGATGATCGAAAGGCGCCGTTGTCCCAGGCCTAGGTACGGTTCTGTATGGAACCCCACGGCGTCGGGGCCACGCTGAATGATCGGATCACACATCCGCCGGATCGCGGACTCGGGAACCATCGCCCCGGTAAAATCGACCTTGCCCGCTATTCCACACATAGAGACAACAAGAAGGACCGCTTGCTGGGCCTAATTCTGACCGCCGCGCCCCGTCGGGCCCAGGAGACGACCTGCAAGCATGCCCGACGCAGCACCGAACAACGGACCGCCACGGTCAACAAGGAAATCTTAACTTGAATACTGTCAACCTCTGGGAGCATCCTTACTTTTCTCCGGACAACTCTTGAATAAGCAAGGTCAGTGGGAAGTGCGGCGGTCGCTTCATACATCGAGCCATCGAAATCCATGGCCGCGCGGATGCCGGAGAGGATATCGTTGATGTAGGTGTAGTCCCGGCGCATGGTTCCGTCGCCGAAGAATGGCACCGGTTTGCCTTCCACCATCAGCCGCGCGAACTTGAGAATTGCCAAGTCCGGCGCTGCCTCGGCCCGTATACCGTGAAGAACCGCAGCGCTATGAACCGGATGCCGTGCAGGTGACTGTAGACGTGCCCTATCAACTCTAATCGGCAGCGAGCGATCGCCGCAGCGCTCCAAGATCCCGCACATCCGCCTCGACCAACTTAAAACCTTCCTGCGCCGCACATCGATTCAGGTTGACCCGCTTGATAGCCGGGTCATAGAACGGGTCGAAGTTGTCCACCACCGTGACCCGCCAGCCCTCATTCAGCAGCAGGTCCACCAAGTGACTCCCGATAAACCCGGCACCGCCCTGCACCAATGCATGTCGCATACTATGCTAGCGCACTACGTCGCGACGACCGCCGAATCCGAATCATACTGCTCGGAATCGAGAAGCATTACACGGGCTCTCTTAAAGACGATTTTGATCTGTCGTTCAAGACCGCCGCATAGACCTTTTCACCTTTTCGTATTCTCGCGCCATTGAATCCTGCGACCACTGTCTCACTGTGGCCAGCGCGCGTTGCGATCGGGAGACGGGCATCTCGATTTGGCGATTGTCCCACTTTAAGCGTTTTCGCCCTGCCTCTGGACTCCGGCACCGACTTGAGTGGCACACCTCGCACCCGTCTGGCCTTGCGCCCGAGATCACATCAGGTTCCCTTGCGATCGCCTCCGCTAGTCTAGTGTCTCACAAGTATCTTTACCTATAGACGATTTGGCCTCATACTCGAGAGGCCATGCCTCGCGCTGCCGCTCCCCCTCTGCCGTTGACTGAGCGTGAACGTGAGGAGTTGCTTCAGATCAGCAAGTTGCGAAGCACTCCGCAGTCGGTTGCGCTCCGGGTCCGAGTTGTTCTGCGTGCCTCCGAAGGTATCGCCAACAAGGTGCTGGCCCGCCAACTGTCGACGACGCTGCCGACGGTGTTGCTCTGGCGAGCTCGCTACCAAGTCGAAGGGCTGGCTGGCATTCTGGAAGATCGGCCGCGCTCTGGCCGCCCGAAGGAAATCTCTGCCCAACAAGAAGCCGCCCTCATCGAGACGACCCTGCACCGCACTCCGAAAGACGCGACCCATTGGAGCGTCCGTTCGATGGCAAAAACGCAGGGGGTCAGTGCCGCGACCGTGCAACGCATCTGGAAGAAACATCACCTCCAGCCCCATCGGGTGGAAACGTTCAAATTCAGCCCCGATCCGCAGTTTGTCGCCAAAGTCCGTGACATCGTTGGTCTCTACTTGCATCCACCCGACCAGGCGATTGTGCTCAGTGTGGATGAGAAGAGCCAGATCCAAGCGTTGGATCGCACCCAGCCGATTCTTCCTCTCCGGCCCGGCTTGCCGGAACGGCAGACGCACGACTACGAACGGCACGGTACCACCACCTTGTTCGCCGCCCTCAACGTCGCCGCCGGGAAGATCATTGCCCAGTGCCAACCGCGGCATCGGCACCAGGAGTTCCTACGTTTCCTGAAGCAGATCGACACCGCCACCGATCCCACCTTAGAGGTCCATCTCATCCTGGACAACTACGGCACGCACAAGCATCCGAAAGTGAAGAAGTGGTTCCGCACACACCCCCGCTATCACGTTCACTTTACCCCGACCAGCGCCTCTTGGCTGAACCAAGTCGAGCGCTGGTTCGCGGAGATCACGCGCAAACGCATCCGCCGCGGAACCTTTCGCTCCGTGCGCGACCTCGTGCAAGCGATCCAGGCATACATCCGCGAAAACAACAAGAGCCCACGCCCGTTCCAATGGGTCGCGAGCGCAAACACGATTGTTCGGAAGGTAAGAAAGTATAAATGGACTTTAGAGACAGGAGACTAGGCACGAGGAGCGCTTCGCTGGTCCCAGTGCACCTTCGCGTGCGCTAGCAGCCTGGGACTCAGGAGGCCCAAGCCAAGTGTTGCCCAGTTCCTTAGTCGGAGGGGACCCGCAAGTATTGCGCGAATTCCCCAAGCCCAACCCTTTCGGCGCTCTCTCATTAGGAAATACGACATCGCAGCACCGTTCACAATCCCAGCGTACCATCGCGGTGCGAACGTCTTTAACGAACGCCCGTGGTCGACGATGATGTTCTCCGCTTGTAGCGCACAGTCCTGAGCCTGAGCCAGGAGGCGCTTCAGCGCCACCTCCGGCGCCGCCCTCGTTAGCCGATCTCGGCTATCCGTAAAGTAAGTTATTGCCGGCTGACGGCTGATTGAAATCCTCCAGTCGCGAGCCAGTGCCAAATGAAAGCACGTCTCCGGAGCACGGCTGTCCACCAAATGTACCCGGTCAAACACGGTTCGACGCAGGCAGTTGAAGTACTCGCTCACCTTCCATCGTTCGATCCAGGTGAGAAACTCTTCATACGTAATCGGGTCCCTGGGAACATCTGGAAACGGCGTTACCAAACCGTTGTCCCATTTACAGCTTGACGCCACATTTCCAACATCGCTTGCCGCGCGTCGCGTCCGTTCGTAGAGATCGGCCAATGTACCTGGAAGAAGCGCCATGTCACTGTCGAGCATCAGCACCCATTCTCCTGAAGCTCGCGATATCCCAACATTTCTTGCGGGATTCTGCCCACGATTCGTCTTTAGCGTTATAAGGGATATGCGGGAATCTCCAGACTCCCGCACCACGTCGGCAGTGCAATCTGTAGAACCGTCGTCAATCACGATTATTTCGTAGTCGCCGAAGTCCTGACTCAGGCAGCTCTGAATTGCGCGCCTTAACTCCCTTTCGCGATTGTAAGTTGGCGTGATTATAGAGAAATACGGCATTGAATGTTAGGTGCCCCGTAACTAGCTCGGCGTTTGACTGTGAATGGTTAAGTCCGGGATGCATCGCAGACGGATTCGACCAATGCCTTTCCCATTCTCCTCGGCGGCGACAATGATCAGGGCCCTGTCCTGCGTGCGCCGACCCTTGACACCTGCTTCCTCGTCGCCCCAGTACGTCTCGTCCACCTCCACGATGCCCTGCAAGCGCTCGCGGCCCGGACGAACCATCGCCCGCCGCAACTTGTGGAGCATGGCCCAGGCGGTTTTGTAGCTGCCCAAGCCCAAAACCCGCTGTAATCCCAGAGCGCTGATGCCATTCTTTTGGCTGGTCACATGCCACATGGCCCGAAACCAGGTCGTCAGGGGCAGATGACTGTCCTGAAAGATCGTACCCGCAGTGACCGACATCTCGTATCGGCATTGGCCACAGCGCCAGCGGGCGCGCCGAACCGACCACGCCGCCTCTCCCGCGCACCGCGGACACACCCACCCGGCGTGCCAGCGCACCGAGGCAAGATAGCCGGCGCAGGCCTCATCGCCGCTGAAGCGCTGCTCCAACTCCAGCAAAGTCCGCGGATAATCCTCGCTCATGCCCGCAAACACTATATCTTGGGCCTGGTGGCGTCAAGTAAATATCCCTAATGAGCGTTAATCGACCGGCTGGGAGTTTTGATGCGAGAATTGGGCAAGACAATTTCCGTACTGACGTGATTGCGCTCTGGGGAAGCTTTGCCATTACAGTCTTAACGGCGCCTCTATGCAACCCCCGGTGGTACAGAGTGTCTAACCGCCTGTCGATATTGTCCGGGGTCTTCGGGCACGCTCTTCCAATCTTCGGGCTTCCTCGCCAGAACGGATAGCATTGACCGTATGCCTGGGAAAAATCGGCCAGTCAGCAGAAAAACTGGGACCAGCCACGCGGGCAAGCGGGCAGCCGCCAAACATTCGAATGTCGATGCTGTGATGACATGCCAGCCAGCCGCCTCGCAGATCCATCGCGCCTCCGCCAGCGTGTACTCTCTCACATGCCCTCTCCACGGACTCGGTGCGTAGAAGAACTGCCTACAGTCCGGATAGTTCGTTCGCCCGGTTAGGACCGCGACTCTTTTGCGGAGATTCACTGAGTTTGGCATTGTGATATATAGAAGGCCACCGGGGCGAAGCAGTTCACCCGCGAGATTGAGGAGCATTCGTGGCGACTCATGCAGATGTTCGATAACCGCAAATATTGTCACCACGTCAAAGTAATTTCGAGGTATCTGGGGATGATCCTCAAACGTTCCAAGGTGGAACCGTATTCCCAAGCGACTGGCAAATTCCCGGATCTTGTCTTCAGCGTTCAACCGGCGAACCCATGGATCTGAGAGATCGTCTATGGCCCAGCTATCAAAACCTAGCGTCTGAAATACCGCTGTCTTGTCCATCGGACCGCAGCCGACGTCTATGAGCTTGGGCGGTTCGGAGTCTCCCCTCACGTGTCTCAGTACCACACCCGCTGAGTGGGCCATTTCAATCTCCCATGAGTTACCGAGGTAATCCGGAATGGGAAAGGCAAGCTCAACAGCCTTACACGCCGCAGTGATGCTCTTGCCATTATTTTTTGAAACCATCGGTATCACCATTAAATCGGAATCTCCTTTTTGACCTCGAAAACGACACCATTGTATGCCCATCTCGCCTGATCGCGACATTGCGAAACGATTTTTCTATCGGAGCACTCCCGGCGGTCTGCCATCCGCACCGGCACGGCCAGAATCGCCCCATCTTGCGCCCTGTCTTTGCAATACTCCTCCTCGCCCAGCCTTCTGGTAAGACCGATTTCCGATGCAGACTCGACCACCCTATCTCTCTATCCCGTCGGTACCGGGAGCAGGGCGATCCGCCCCAGCATCGCCCTGAACCGCCGCCGCGTCAGATGCCCTTCCGCCAGCAGTAGCCAGTAGTAACGCGCATGTTT
>ODAK010007313.1_pt1 | contig 11083 bp, 8 predicted proteins | sample 1539591 | NCBI WGS metagenome assembly ODAK01 (sample SAMEA3539303, study PRJEB22396) | soil metagenome | biome: tundra; feature: field; material: soil | place: USA | collected 2010-05 | depth 0.15 m | reverse complement strand
CTCCACGATCCAGACTGGAATGCCTTCAACAGTTTTGACAATCCCGACGGGGTCGTTCCCAAGCAACATCCTATTTCAATAAAAGACTCCAGAATCGAGTTGGAGTTGTCACGGCTATCTGTAGCTACCGTGGTTATGCCGATTCGTTAGTAATGATGCGAAACTCGAGTCGATCTGCACGGGAGAGAAACGTGGGCTCTCTACAAAGATGTATGTCGCGAGGACCTTAATTTTGCTCCCACGATCCAGGCGGAAAATCTGAAGTGTTGCCTTCAAGACTTTGCCCGCCGGGAGTGGTCTCCGGCGGCCAGCTGGGCTGACGCGCGCCTCTCTTGCAAGACTTCCTTTAGAGACTGTCCGGCGTACTGGATGTGCTGGCGCAGCAGTTTGCACGCCGCAGCGGTGTCGCGCTCCCGGCACAATTCCAGAATCTGGTGATGTTCCTCGTTGGCGCGTTTGATTCCATGCGTTAAATACAATTGGAGACGTGTATACCGCTCGCCGCTGTTGTTTACATTGCGGATGATGGCCATAAAACGCGCCTGATTTGCGCGAGAATACAGGGTGGAGTGAAATTCCCAGTTGAGCCGTCCCCAGGCGGAGACGTGATCCTCTCGCCTCAATTCACTGACGTATCTGCGCAGAATCGCTTCCGCCTGCGAGAAGTCTTCTTCGGTCAGATGAGGAATCGACCGCTTGAGCACTTCCGGTTCGAGAAGGGCTCGAATCGCGAACAGCTCCTCAATATCGTCGGGCGAGAGGGCCGGCACGACAGCTCCACGATTGGGAACGATCGCAATCAAACCCTCGGCATCGAGCTGTCGAAGGGCCTCACGAACTGGAATACGACTGACCTGATACTGAGCCGCAATTGCATCTTGCCGGAGTTGGGAGCCTTCGGAAATTTCCCCCCGGATGATCTGGTCACGCAACTTGTCAGCTACGGCGGAGGTAAGCGACTGGCGTGTAATCGCTGAGTCCGAGGTTGGTGTTGGACTTAAGCTCATCCTATGTGCCTTCGATTCTGTAGCTTGCGACTCTTCCAAATTGCGTATTCAGTATAACGCATCTAGTATCCTAGAGGATCCTTGACGGTCCCGTCAGCGCCGGGAGTAGAGCTAGCGGCGACCTCTCGCCCCCCGATGATTCTGGATCCGCGGCAGCATCAGGTAGACCGGTACTCCTAGCACAACAATAAGCAGTCCCGGCCAAGTGGTTGCCGGACGGAAGGCGAAGAGGACCACGAGTATCGAAGTGGCCGCCACAAGGTAAAGAGCGGGGACGACTGGATATCCGAATGTGCGGTAGGGGCGAGGCGCGTCGGGCCGCTTGCTACGAAGGCGGAACACGCCCGCCACAGTGAGCACGTAGAAAATCAAAGCCGCGGAAATGACGTACTCAAGCAGGCTGCTATATAGGTTTCCCCACAGTTTCGTGGCGGGATCGTAGGTGCGGGGTAATACCAGGAACGCTGCCCATAGCCCCTGAAGCCTAAGGGCCGAGGCGGGTACACCGGCTGAGTTCAGTTCCCCGGTGAAGCGAAAAAAGAGTCGTTGACGAGCCATCGCATAGTACACGCGTGCTCCGGTCAGGGTCAGCGCGTTGATCGTGCCAAACGTCGAGACCATGATGGCGCCCGCCATCAGCGTGGCCCCAACCCCGGGAAAAATCGCCGTCAAGGTTGCCGTTCCGACGCGATCTGCGGGGGCGTGCTGGATGTCTTGTAACGAAAGTGTAAGAAGGTACGCGACGTTGGCCAGCAGGTAGAGAGTTATGACGACCGTAGTGCCAATTACCATCGCGAGCGTGACGTTGCGTTCGGGTCTCTTCACTTCGCCGGCGGTGAAGGCAATGTTGTGCCAGGAATCAGCGGAGAATAACGATCCGGTTTGGCTCAAGCAGAGGGCCACGAACAATCCGGAGATTGTCGTGACGTTCAACCCGCTTGCGAGAGAATCGAGTCCATGAGTCCGCCACGGATTGCTCCAGTTGAAATGGATGGCGGCTGAGTTGCGTCCGAGGAAGATGCCCAGGACGATCAGGCCAAACAGGGCGCCCGTCTTCGCGACTGTGAACACGTTCTGAATCAACCTGCCATAGCGGAGTCCCAGAGTATTGGTGAGCGTGAGCAACGCGATCACACCAACTGCGAGCAGTTGCGCCGTTGAAAGGGACAGGGCATAACGGGTTGAGACGTGGATCGGAGCGATCAGATAGTTGTCTTCTGAAATTCGAGGCCAGAGTACACCGGAAAATCGCGCGAAGGCGACTGCAACCGCAGCGATCGTTCCTGTTTCAATGACTGAGAACAATGTCCAACCGTAGAGGAAGCCCCAAAGTGGGGAATAGGCTTCCCGCAAGTAGACATACATGCCGCCCGCCTGTGGCATCATTGCCGACAATTCGCCATAGGACAAAGCTCCAGCGATCGTTAGAGCTCCGGCCACGCCCCACGCTACGAGCAACCAGCCCGCGCTTCCGATGTTCCGGGCCATCTCGGCCGGAACGATAAAAATTCCCGACCCAATCATGGCCCCGACCACCAACATCGTAGAATCGAACAAACTCAACCCACGCGTAAACTTACGGTCTCCGCCGTCCCGCGGTTCCGGATCTGTCAGCTTGAGTTTTCGAGTCAATTTCGCGTCCGCCTTATCGAAGGAAATTTGAGTTTGACGATTGCATATTGTATACATAAAATAGGGTTGCTGCTCGTCTATATAGAGGAAGGGATCAGGCACTTGTCTTGGTGGGGATTCTTAGACGCGGGGAAGAGAGTCGATGATTAAAGGAGAAGGCCGCCGCGTGCGCATCATCGATTCTCACACGGGTGGAGAGCCCACGCGGGTAGTGGTGACTGGTGGACCGGATCTTGGATCCGGTTCTTTGTCTGAGCGTCTGGAGCGTTTTCGCGTCGAACATGACGATTTTCGATCTGCCGTCGTTAACGAGCCCCGCGGATCGGACGTGATGGTGGGTGCTCTGTTGTGCGAACCGACGGATCCAAACTGCGCGGCGGGAGTCATCTTTTTCAATAACGTTGGCTATCTTGGAATGTGCGGTCACGGCACCATCGGTCTCGTTGTCACGCTGGCGCACATCGGGCGCATTGGTGTGGGGATGCACCATATCGAGACCCCAGTGGGTACAGTTCAGGCCCAGCTCCACGAAAACGGTGAGGTCACGGTCAACAACGTTGCGAGTTATCGTAGCGCCGCCAACCTGGCGCTGGATGTGCCCGGCCACGGCACGGTACATGGCGATGTGGCATGGGGTGGAAACTGGTTTTTCCTTGTTCGAGAAAACAATGTTCACGAACACAATGCGGAACTGACTCTCGGGAATGTGGAAGCACTCACCGCGTTTACGTGGGCTATCCGTCAGGCGCTCGGTGACAGCGGGATCACCGGCGACGACGGGAAAGAGATCGATCACATTGAACTCTTTGCTCCCTCGGCGGTGCCGGGCGTTCACAGTAAGAATTTTGTGCTCTGCCCCGGCAAAGCCTACGATCGTTCTCCCTGCGGTACGGGAACCAGCGCAAAGCTGGCTTGTCTTTATGCCGATGGCAAGCTCCGCGAAGGCCAGATCTGGAGACAGGAAAGCATTGTCGGAAGCGTGTTTGAAGGCAGTGTCACGGTACGAAATGGCAAAGTGTATCCGAGCATCAAAGGGTCTGCATTTGTAAATGCCGAAGCCGAGCTTGTGCTCGATCCACGCGATCCGTTGTGCATGGGTATTCGAGCGTGACCACAGGTTCGTATGACGTAGTCGTTGTGGGAGCGGGGATCGTGGGAACGGCCTGCGCCGACCAGTTTGCGCGGCGCGGCATGCGCGTGGCGATTGTCGACCGGGACATTGTCGGAGCCGGCGCCACCGCGGCGGGCATGGGCCACATCGTTGTGATGGACGACTCTGAGGCGCAATTTTCGCTCACTCGTTACTCGCAGGTTCTGTGGCAGGAATTGAGGCCGGAACTGCCCAACGACGTCGAATACGAACCGTGCGGGACGATCTGGATTGCTGCTGACGAAGAAGAAATGGCTGAGGTATGGCGCAAACGCGAATACTACAACCAGCGCGGAGTGCAGACGGAAGTGCTCGATGCCCAAACCCTGCAGCGCCTTGAACCCAATCTGCGTCCGATAGCCGGCGGCCTTCTTGTTCCCGAGGATGCCGTGCTATATCCACCCTGCGCAACTCGCTTTCTTTCGGAACGGGCACAGGCGCATGGGGCAAAACTGCTTCTCGGAGATTCGGTCGCACAGATTGGGCAGGGGCGGGTGCACCTGACCAATGGCTTGCAGCTCTCGGCCGAGGTCATTGTGAATGCGGCTGGGGCTTGCGCACCCGACCTGATGCCGGGGCTTGAGATCAGGAAACGAAAAGGTCACTTAGTCATTACCGATCGATATCCCGGTTTCATTCGACATCAATTGGTCGAACTCGGTTACTTGAAAAGCGCTCATTCGGTGACGAGCGATTCGGTAGCGTTCAACGTCCAGCCGCGTCGCACGGGTCAAGTTCTCATCGGGTCATCCCGGCAGCACGGAGCCGAGCACACGAAAGTTGATAACGAGATTCTTGTGCGCATGTTGAAGCGGGCCCAGGAATACATTCCGGGCCTGATGCAGTTGTCCTCCGTGCGCACGTGGACCGGGTTTCGTGCCGCCACGCCTGACAAACTTCCATTGATCGGGCCCTGGCCAGCCGACAAGTCTTTGTTCCTGGCCACTGGGCATGAGGGTCTGGGCATCACTACCTCTCTTGGAACCGCCAGGCTTCTGGCCGATCACATCACGGGTGCGAAACCGGAGATCCCGATTGAGCCGTATTTGCCTTCTCGTGCGGTCAAGGTGGAAGTCCATGCTTAGCGAGATCATCGTGACGGTGAATGGAGTTCCGGTGACGGTCCCTTCGGGTGCGACCGTGACAACTGCGGTTCTGCTCGCCGGGAAGGCATGCCGGACTTCAGTGAGTGGCGAACCGCGCGGGCCGTTGTGTGGGATGGGTAGTTGTTTTGAATGTCGCGTTGCGATCAATGGAAAAGCCCATTGCCGGAGCTGCCAGACTTTATGTGAGCAGGGTATGGAAGTAAGGACAGATGAGTAGCGAAGTGCGACAACGATTCGACGTTCTCGTCGTCGGTGGAGGACCGGCCGGCGTGGCGGCAGCGGTCCGCGCGGCGGAAACTGGTGTCCGTGTCGGAGTCGTCGATGACAATGTGAACCTGGGGGGGCAGATTTGGCGCGGCGAGCTTGAGCAGGGAAAAAACACGGCAGCCGCGGGATGGTTGTCGCGGTTGCGAGCCGCCGGAGCAACGATCCTTTGCGGGTTGAAGGTTTTTCACCAGCCGGAAGCCGGGGTGTTGCTGGCGGAGGGACACGACGACCTCCATGTGCTGAGCTATACGAAGCTGGTAGTAGCAACTGGAGCGCGAGAGAGATTTCTCCCATTTCCAGGATGGACCCTGCCGAATGTCACCGGTGCCGGCGGCCTGCAGGCGATGGTGAAGTCCGGCCTTCCCATTCGCGGGAAACGCGTCGTGATTGCCGGAACCGGTCCTCTGTTGCTCGCGGTCGCAGCGTTTCTGCGTGAACACGGAGCAGAGATTCCAATCATTTGTGAACAAGCCTCCTGGAGTAGCTTGTCCAGGTTCGGCGCAACGCTGTTTGGTCAGCCCGGCAAGATCGCACAGGGACTTCAGTTGAAGCGACAACTTGCCGGAGTAAAGTTTTCCGCGAATAGCTGGCCGCTGGCCGTCCACGGCAAAGCGGCTGTTGAAGCCGTTGTGATCTCCCGTAGGGGGCGGACGGAGACGATCCCTTGCGATTACCTCGCATGTGGTTTTCATCTCGTTCCTAACATCGAATTGCCCCTGTTGCTGGGGTGCCAGGTCCAACGCGGGTGCGTGCGAGTCGACGACTACCAAAGAACGATCGTGCAGGAAATTCTGTGCGCAGGCGAACCGACCGGCATTGGAGGCGTTGAGTTGTCGCTCGCCGAAGGCCAGATCGCAGGTCTCGTCGCCAGTGCGCAGATGACCGCGGCGAAGAAATTGTTCGGTGAGCGGAACAGGGCACGCAATTTTGCACGGAGTCTTGACCGGGCATTCCGCCTGCGTTCGGAGATGAGAAGGCTCCCATCTCCCGAGACGATAGTCTGCCGTTGCGAAGACATTCATTATTCCCGTCTCTCCCAGCACACATCCTGGCGCTCGGCCAAACTGCACACGCGATGCGGCATGGGACCTTGTCAAGGACGGGTTTGTGGACCCGTAACCGAGTTTCTCTTTAAGTGGAACCCGGATTCTGTCCGGCCGCCAATCTTTCCCGTTCGCGTGGAGAGCTTGGCGGCGATGTCCAGCGAACTCGATTTGGAATGCAGTGGAGTGTCAGGAGGGCACAAATGAACTGGAAAGGTGTGATGCCGGCAATCACAACCAGTTTTACCGAGGATCTCAAGGTCGATCATCGCTTTATGGCGAGCCATTGTCGCTGGTTGCTGGACAACGGTTGTACGGGCATCGTGGCTCTCGGATCTTTAGGAGAAGGCGCGACGTTGTCCTTCGACGAAAAGATCGAGATTCTGGGCACGTGTGTGGAATCTGTTCGTGGGCGTGGAATGGTGGTTGCCGCCATCTCTGCACTATCCACCGCAGAGGCTGTCGCGCTTGCCAAAAAGGCTGCGGACCTTGGCTGTGATGGCCTCATGGTGCTGCCCCCTTATGTGTACGAGGGGAACTGGCGCGAGATGAAGGCCCACGTTGCCGCAGTGTTTGGAGCGACTACTCTTTCTTGCATGCTGTACAACAACCCAGTCGCTTACGGGACGGATTTTCTGCCCGAACAGATTCGAGAATTAGCGGAAGAATATGACAACCTCGAGGCCGTGAAGGAGTCGAGCACCGACGCGAGGCGCGTTTCCGCTATTCGGGTCCTGCTTGATCGCCGCTTGGAGATATCCGTGGGAGTGGATGATGCGGTGCTAGAAACCATCGGAGTGGGCGCTACGGGGTGGGTCGCCGGCCTCGCGAACGCGCTGCCGAGGGAGTCTGTCGATCTGTTCGACCTTGGCATGAACGGGCAGAGTGAGAAAGCGTTTGAGCTGTATCGGTGGTTCCTGCCGCTGCTTCGGATGGACACCGTGCCGAACTTCGTCCAGCTCATCAAACTTGTTCAAACCGAATTTGGCATGGGCAACCCCCGTGTCCGCCCGCCCCGGTTGCAACTGATCGGGGATGAGCTGGAACACAACCGACAGATCATTCGCCATGCGATGCAAAATCGGCCGCAGACTGTGATCAGCTATGCTCTGCCGGATAGAAAGTAACCAGGTTTACATGGGAATTACAGGTCGATCGATGATCGGGTTTCGGGATGGTGCAGCTGAAGTTGAGCCATTCCACGCAACGAATCCTGCCACGGGGGAACATCTTCCGCCGGGTTTTTTCCCTGCAACGCCGGAAGAAACTGATCTTGCCGCGCGACTGGCCGCCGACGCTTTTGCGGTCTATAGTCGCTCCTCGGGGAAGGAGAAAGCCGCATTCCTGCGCAAGATCGCAGACAAGATTGAGTCTGTTGCGAGTGAGGTGATCGATCGCGCCGGACAGGAAACGGCACTCCCTCAGGCTCGTCTGCAAGGCGAAACGGCGCGCACGTGCGGCCAGCTTCGTCTGTTCGCCACAGTCGTCGAAGAGGGCTCCTGGGTCGGGGCGCGGATTGACCATGCCGATCCCGACCGCAAACCCCTTCCCAAGCCAGACCTGCGTTCCATGTTGCGGCCGCTGGGTCCGGTGGTTGTTTTCGGAGCGAGCAACTTTCCTTTGGCCTTCTCGGCTGCTGGCGGAGATACTGCGTCTGCCTTGGCAGCCGGAAATCCTGTAATCGTGAAGGCGCATGCAGCCCACCCCGGTACGAGCGAACTGGTCGGGCGCGCGGTCCGCGAGAGTGTTCGCGAATGCGGTCTGCCCGAAGGTGTCTTCTCGCTGCTTTTTGGCGCTGGAGCGCGCGTCGGCGCCGCACTTGTGAAGCATCCCCTGGTGAAGGCGGGCGGCTTTACCGGCTCCCGCTCTGCGGGAAGAACTCTGATGGATATTGCAGCGTCACGCCCTGAGCCGATTCCGTTTTACGCCGAGATGAGCAGCACCAATCCGGTGTTCATCCTTCCGGGCGCGTTGCGAGAGCGAGGCGAGAGCATTGCGGCGGGACTGCACTCTTCCTTCACTATGGGAGCCGGCCAATTCTGCACGAAACCGGGAATGGTTTTCCTCGCTGATGGCCAGGATGAGGCTCCATTCAGAAATAAGCTGCGAGAACTCGTCGAGGCGTCAGCGGAATTCAGACTCTTGACTGCAAGTATTCGCTCGTCGTACCAATCGGCAGTGGCGAACCGGAAGTCAGGGGGCATAGCGAGCATCGCCGCCGAAGCTCCCCAACCGTTGCCCAGCGGGGGTTTTGCCGTGGGCTCGATATTGTTTGAGATCGACTCCGCGTCGTTCTTGAAGAACCCGGGTCTTGATGCGGAGATCTTTGGACCTACGACACTGCTTGTGCGCAACACGAAGAGCGACGAAATGCAGGAGATCGCTCGAAATCTTGAGGGACACCTTACCGCGACAATTCATGGAACCGATCGGGATCTTCGAGAGTTTGCGGAACTGATCTCGATTCTTGAACGGAAAGTAGGCAGGCTGGTGTTCAATAGCTTTCCAACTGGTGTCGAGGTCAGTCACGCCATGGTGCATGGCGGACCTTATCCTTCCACCTCGGACGGACGCTCAACATCGGTGGGAAGCCAGGCGATTTTCCGGTTTACGCGGGCGGTTTGTTATCAGGGATTCCCGGATCACGCTTTGCCAGATGAGTTGAAAGACGCCAATCCGCTGGGGATCTGGCGAATGGTCGATGGACAGATGACACAGGAAGTGAACGTACCCGTCCCGTCTAGCCGGGCGTGACCGAGGGAACAAGGGGGTGCTCGCGACGTGCGCAAAGTCAGTCTGTTTTCGCCGATGCTCGTTTGCCGAGGTTTACTAGTGGTGAGCCTGGCAGGTCTGTTCCACCCAGCCCTTTCTGGTCAAGAGAGAGACAAGAAAAAGCCTCCGGTTCCGGGGCCGATGCTGAGTCAGGGGAATGTGCAGTTTGATACCCCCGAGTTTTCCTTGAGTTTGGTCCGTTCATCGCAAACCGTTGCCGCGTTGCAGCCGAAGGGGGCAGGCGATTTCGATTTCACGCCCGGCGACCTGCTCGTTGCACGCTCGAACAATGGTTATTTTCACTTGGGCGACCTGACGTTACGATTGCGCACTGGAAGCTCTGGTGAATGGAAAAACTATTCCACCGCCGAGGCTCGCAAGCCGGTGATCGTTCTGCCTGCTACTCAAGATGTTTTGGCCGCCGCCGACCTCGGACCGACACTTCCCGCCGACATCCCGTTGCAGGTCACTCGCACATGGATGTTGGATCGGGGAAAAATTGTCCTGCGTTTCACTTTGAAGAATAAGACTGCTGAGACCGTTCAAGTCGGAGCGCTCGGCATTCCGATGATCTTCAATAACGTGCTCAATGACCGCTCGCTGGAAGAGGCTCACGCCAAGTGTTCTTTTTATGATCCTTACATCGGAGAAGATGCTGGATACCTTCAAGTAACGCGGCTCAGCGGTCACGGTCCCGCTCTGCTGGTGGTGCCGGACGGGAAGACTCCCTTCGAAGCCTACAACCCTATTCTGGATCGTGCGCGGGGCCGAGGTGGGGCAATCTCAATCTTCACCGACCCTACACCACGGGGCATCACCTTCGAAGGGTTTTATCAATGGATGGTTCACAGTCAGGCTTACGCCAGCAGCGAGTGGAAAAAGGCGCAACCGTGGAATTCGCCAACCTTGCTGACCCTCGCTCCCGGCGAGTCGAAGACCTATGGGCTTAGGTTTCTACTTTCGGACTCGATTCGGAACATCGAGAAAACGCTTGCTGACAATGATCGTCCAGTTGCCGTCGGTGTGCCCGGCTACATTTTGCCCACCGACATCAACGGTCGTCTCTTCTTGAAGTACTCGAAGGCCGTGAAGTCGGTCGTCGTTGCCCCAGAAGGCTCTATTTCTGTAAGTCGCGAGGCATCCTCTCCGACTGGCGGGCAATCCTTCTCATTGCAGGGCAGGAATTGGGGCCGCGCTCGCCTGTCCGTAACCTATGCCGACGGCTCCGAGCAGGCGATCCACTATTTCGTGATCAAGCCCGAGGCCGATGCGGTTGCCAACATGGGGCATTTCCTGACCACGCGGCAATGGTTCACCGATTCCACGGAGCCTTTCCATCGCGCTCCCTCAGTTATGTCCTACGACCGCGAACTTAACCAGATCGTCCAACAGGAGAGCCGCGTCTGGATTGCAGGTCTGAGCGACGAAGGCGGCGCAGGGTCCTGGCTTGCCGCCATCATGAAAGAACTGGGCCAGCCCGACAAGTCCGAGGTCGGGAAGCTCGATCAATTCGTAGATGAAGTTGTGTGGGGTGGTCTGCAGTTTAAGGACGGCCCACATCAGTACGGTGTCCGCAAGAGTCTCTTCTACTTCCAGCCGGATCAGCTTCCGCCGAATTACTATCGCAGTGATCTCGACTGGAAAAGTTGGACGAGCTGGAGCAAACCGGCATCCGAAGCGGTCGACCGGTCGTATAACTATCCGCATGTTGCGGCTGCGTACTGGGTGCTTTACCACCTTGCGCGCAACGATCGGGGACTGGTCACGCGACATCCGTGGAACTGGTATCTCACGCACGCTTACGAAACCGCGGTCGCCATGACAACCTTCGCGCCCGACTTGGCGCAGTTCGGCCAGATGGAAGGCGACATCTTCGTGCAGATTCTGGTGGATCTGAAACGAGAAGGTATGAAAACCGAGGCGGATGCGCTCGAAGCGAAGATGCACCAGCGTGCTGACCGCTGGAAAGCTCAGGCGTATCCTTTTGGCAGCGAAATGCCCTGGGACTCGACCGGACAGGAAGAAGTTTATGCCTGGACAAAATACTTTGGCTATCCGGACAAGGCTGACGTTACGCTCAATGCAATCCTGGGCTATGACCCTGCG
>ODAK010007312.1_pt1 | contig 11084 bp, 12 predicted proteins | sample 1539591 | NCBI WGS metagenome assembly ODAK01 (sample SAMEA3539303, study PRJEB22396) | soil metagenome | biome: tundra; feature: field; material: soil | place: USA | collected 2010-05 | depth 0.15 m | reverse complement strand
GTCGTCCTAAGCAGACCAGTGCCGACTAGCCTTGTTATGCCCGCTGTGTTCTTGGTGGCTTCGACGTCGGTGCACTTTTTGGGGTTGACGATAAGCGCCGCAAGTCTTCATGCGCGGGTGCGAGCAGCGGGCACGGTGCGCGGTCGGGTGCCCGGCAGATGCACGCCGTTTACCCGGCGCACCGCCGAATCGAGCACCGCGCGCGCGGATATTCGAAGCCAGCTGAAGCCAAGCAACGCGCCGGCGAGTACGTCGGTCGGGTAGTGCATGCCGCGATAGAGTCGCGAGCCGGCGACGATGAGTGGTAGCACGATCGCCACTGCGATAGCGACCCGGCGCCAGGCGGGTCGCGTGCTGTAGCGAACGACGAGGATGGCGGCTGCGCCGTAAAGCGCGACCGCAGCCGCGGTGTGTCCCGACGGGAAACTCGAGGTCGGCGGGGCGTGGTCCAACCGGACAACGTTCGGCCGGGCCCGGTGCACGAGCAACGTCGTCGTCACGAAGATCGTGACCTCTCCCACGAGCGCGCACAGGACGAACACGGCTTCGCGCCAGCGCTTGAAGAGCAGCCGAGCCGCCACGATGAGGGCTAGCGTCGCGCCGGCAATGGAATACGTTTCGGCCGAGTCGGTCGCCCCGAGTGTGACCGCGTTCAGCCAACGTGTCCGGTGATGGGACAGCGTCTGGTCGACGGAGCGGTCGGCATGCCCGATAGTGCTGTGCGACAGCAGGTGGACGTCGAGCAGGCCGAAACCGACCATCGTGGCGAGCAGCAGGACAGCACCGATTATGAGGAGCAACGCTGTCCGCTTCATGACGTCACCAACCGTTGGCTACCCGCGGCGTCAAGTGCGCCGGGCTGGCTCGACTGGGGGTCGGTCTTCTTCCGCCAGATCCGAAATGCCGCCATCGTCGCGGCGACCCAGCCGGCGGCGAAAATCCAGCCGCCGACGACGTCGCTGAGGTAGTGCACACCCAAGGTCACCCGGGCGAAGCCGATCAACCCGACCACCGCGACCGCAGCCGCGACGGTAATTCGGCGCCAGAGTGGGCGCATGAGCGGCAGTGCGACCGCGAGCAGGATCGCGCACCCGGCAAGGGATTCCAGCGCGTGCCCGGACGGGAAGCTCTTGCCGGGCGCGCTTGCGACCGGATCGGCGAAGTAGGGTCGCGCACGATCAGCGACGGTCTTGATGACGTTGTCGAGCAGCGCCGCGCCGGCCATGGTAACCGCGGCCCATAGCGCAAGCCTGCCGGCCCGCTTGATCACCAACACGACGACGATCAGAGCCACCAGCACCCAGAAAGTTCGCGGCGCACCGGCTGTACTCACATCGTTGAGGAACCTCACCAGCCCGGGGTGGCCGACGGCTAGCGTGTGCGCGTGTGCGTCGACAGTCCGGTCGACGCTTTGCAGCCCGGAACTATGGGAGCGCACCAACGCGAGCAGGACACCGAAGGGCACCAGCACGACGAAGGCTGCGATGCCCCATAAGGTCAGTTCGAGCCCCAAGCGGGAATCGGGGTCGAGTCGCCGGCGGCGAGCCTCCGTGCTTCTGTTGTGCATGGGGCCTGTTTACCCTTCGCCTGTGTCTTTACCCATCTTTGCTTCTTCCACTGCTCGCGTTGATTGCGCGCGGTTGTATCGGGTAAGCCGAGGGTAGGTGGCGGGATAAAGCCCGGCCTCACGATCGAGAGCGGGACGCGTGGTTGGGACGAGGACGGCGACACGGGTAGAGCGCGCGGCGACCGGGTCGGCGGCTGCGTCCATCGCGCGTGCTGGGCTTGTGGCGCGTGGCGTGATCTATCTGTTGATCGGCTGGGTCGCGCTGATGCTCGCGCTGGGGCGGAGCAACGCCGAGGCCGACCAGCGCGGTGCGTTGAAAACCTTGGCAGGCAAGCCCTACGGCTCGACGGCCCTGTGGCTGCTCGTTGTGGGCTTCGCGGCATACGCGCTGTGGCGCATCAGCGAGGCCTTCGTCGGCGTCACGGGTGAGGGTTCGGGTGCTGGACCTCGCGCGAAGTCCGCATTCCGCGGCGTGGTCTATGCATTCTTCGCCGTGACGACGGTGTCGGTCTTGCACGGTTCGGGAGCGAGCCAGGCGACGACGCAGCAAGACGCGACCGCTCGGGTGATGCATCACAGCGGTGGTCGCTGGGCAGTGGGTCTGGTCGGCGTCGTGGTCGTGATCGTGGGATTGATGCTGATACTCGAGGGTCTTCGCCGCTCTTTCGTCAAGACGTTGCGTACCGGGGAGATGAGCAACCGAACCCGTGCGATTGTGGTGAAGCTCGGGGTGATCGGTACCACCGCGCGCGGCATCGTCTTTGCGCTCGCGGGCGGGCTGGTGATCGAAGCGGCCGTTACGTTCGACCCAGCGAAAGCGCGCGGCCTCGACGAAGCGTTGCGAACGCTCCGCGATCGGCCCTACGGGGCAGTTGCGCTCGCGCTGGCGGCCGTCGGCCTGGTCATCTTCGGGCTGTACGGGTTGTGCGAGGCGCGCTGGCGCAGAGTGTGACGAGCGCGCCGGATCTGGAGGGTACACAATCCGGGGATGCTTCCCGACGACGCTGACTCCCCCGGGGACCCGCTTGAACAGGACGCCCCTGACAATCCTGTAGATGACCCGGCGATCCTCTCGTGGTTCCTAGCTGAGGGTGACCGGGCTAACCCGTGGACTGACCTGCGCGCTTTCACGACCGGCAACCTGGTTGTGCCGCTGGTCGACGGTCGAACCTATTTCGCTCGGCTGTGCGCCGAGCTCGAAGCGACCGCCGCCGGGGACCAGGTGTATTTCCTGGACTTTCGCGGCGACTTTACGGAGCGTCTGGCAGGCCCGGGGTCGGAGGTCGGTGAGGTGCTAGGCGGGGCCGCTCACCGGGGGGTCCACGTCTTCGGTCTGCTGTGGCGTTCGCAACCCAAGATCTTGAAGCAGTCCGAGGCGGCGAACGCGGAGTTCGTCCGACGCATTGACGAGGACGGCGGTCAAGTGTTGCTCGATGCGCGGACGCGCCGAGCGGGAAGCCATCATCAGAAGCTGGTCGTCGTTCGACACCCGGGCTCCCCGGATCGAGATGTCGCGTTCGTCGGGGGCATCGATCTCGGGTACAGCCGGGGCGACGACTCGCAGCACCATGGCGATCCGCAGAGAATGGAGTTCGCCGCGGCCTACGGGCCGCGGCCGCCCTGGCACGACATCCAGGCCGAAGTTCACGGTCCTGCGGTTCACGACCTCGAGCACACTTTTCGTGAGCGTTGGTACGGCAGCAGTGTTTTGGACCTGCCGAGTCCGGTACGCCAGCTCTACGACCGGGCGTACCACATCGGGGCGATGTCGGGTCGGCCGCTGCCGCCGCCGATAGCCGACGATGAGCAACGGCGCGGCAGCCACGCGATCCAGGTCCTGCGCACCTACCCGGCGCGTTTGAGGCGGTACCCGTTCGCGCCGCACGGGGAGCGGAGCATCGCCCACGCCTACCGCAAGGCCTTCGCGCGTGCCCGCGCCTTGGTGTACCTGGAGGACCAGTACTTCTGGTCACGGCCGGTGTCTGAGATGGTCGCCTCGGCCCTGCGTGACAACAAAGATCTGCGCGTCATCGTGGTGGTGCCCCGCTACCCCGACAGCGACGGTGCGGTGTCCCGGGTGCCTGGTGTGCTGGGCCGATATGACGCTGCGCGCGCCTGCGCCGCTGCGGGGGGCGCGCGTTTTGCGCTGTATGACCTAGAGAACGGTTCGGGCATCCCGGTGTACGTGCACGCCAAGACGGTGATCGTCGACGATGTCTGGGCGATAGTGGGGTCGGATAACCTCAACCGTCGTTCGTGGAGCCACGACAGCGAGCTATCCATCGCGGTGCTCGACGCGGACCACGATCGCCGAGAACCTCACGACCCTGCAGGTTTGGGTGACGGCGCGCGAAGTTTCGCCCGAGACCTCCGGCTGCGCCTGTGGCGCGAGCACCTCGACCGGAACGAGGGCGACGACGACGACCTGCTGGACCCGAAAGTGGCCTTCGAAGCTTTCAAGCACCAGGCGGACGCGCTCGCCGCGTGGCACCGCGACGGGCACAACGGCCCCCGGCCACCGGGCCGGGTCGTTCCCCACCAGTTGACCGAAGTGACCCGATCAGAGCGGGTGTGGGCGTCGCTGCTGCTCCGATTCTTGTACGACCCAGACGGGCGTCCCTGGCGCGACCGCATTCGGGGCCGCCTCTAACTCAACAACGCCGTAGATTGGCATCGCGTCGGCCGAATTAACGAGACGTTGACCAACCGCAGCCCCAGCCTGCCGTTCGGTAGAGGAAGCGACAACGGAACAGGAGTAGGAGCATGTCTGAACCGCGCACCGAGTTCCACAACGCGAATATCGTGAGCGACGTCGCCGAGGCCGGCGGCTGCGGGTTGAAGAACCTCCAAAACGGCTCAACATGCGGTCTGCCTGCTCACCATGACGGGCCGTGCGACTTCATCACCCCACAAGCGGTGCCGCACGCTCTTGCTGAGAAAGGCATCGACCTAGAGCACGGAGCCGGCACCCCGATCGCCCCTAAAGCAGGTTAGGTCAGGCTCCGCTGTCAGCCGTGGTCGACCGTGTCGCTCGGGATCTCGGGTTTGGCGCGCGCGGGAACGCAGATCACTATCGACGAGGGATGCACCCTAATCCGCAGCCTCTTGGTGCTAGGTCGGGCACCACCGTCGAGTTCGTACACGAAGGGACGGTCGAAACAGATCTTGAACTTCTTGCCCCTCGTCGTGCGGACGAACGGCGACTTGTCGGTCTTCCCTACCGCAACCCTCCCCAGCGTCCGGGTCCACTGGACGGGGTTCTTGGCCGTGACGATGCCGAGTTCGAGCACTCCGTCGTCGGGCCGCGCGCCCTTGAATGCTTTGACGCCGCCGAGGATCTCCGCGACATTGCCCACGAGCACGCAGGAGACCAGTCCTTTGAAGAATCGCTCACCGTCGACATCGACGGTGGCCTTGCCCCGGCTCGCCGTCAAATTCTTGGCCCCCGTCCACACGTACGCGGCTCGACCGATGCGGTCCTTCATCCCGCCGTCGGCATCCCTGATCATCAGCGCATCAAAGCCGGCTCCCGCCATCACGGCGAAGTGCTCGCCGTTTACCGACCCGGTATCGATCGGTCGGCGGTGGCCGTGAAGACCGACCTGAACAGCTTCGACCAGATCAGTGGGCACACCCAGGTTGGTCGCCAACAGGTTCGCCGTGCCCGCAGGGAGGATAGCGATCGTCGCGGCCTGCCCAACCAACGCGTCGATGCATCGTTGAACCGTCCCGTCCCCACCCCACACGAAGATCATCTCAGCACCATCTGCGACCGCACGACGAGCGCACTTGGGCACCCTTCGGCTCTTTGACACCTCGTACCAGAGAGGATCGGGGAACCCCTCCCGGGCCAGAACTTCGCGCAGTTCGCCCAAGCCGCCACCCAAGCTCTTGCCCGAGTGAGCGATGACTGCTATCGACGTCATACGAAGCTCTCCGTTGCATGAGTAGCGGCGGACGTTGGCCGCATTCGCAGATTCCATTTGGTGCCGACGGTCAGCGTGACCTGGCGCAAGCATCTAGATCTTCTCGTGCCGTCGCGCAACCAATCCCACGTCGTGACCTGCCGATGGCCATCCCCTCAACGAGTCGATCGGGTGACACATACCCCGCGCGGAACTGATTACTCTCGTGTGGACGTCGACGGCTGCGACGTTTCGCGCATCGATGCCCATCGTCCGCGGTCCAACCCAATGCGCGGATCAACACGTTGCCCAGCTCGTAGTACGCCAAGTCCAGCACATGAGCATCAAGCTGCGAAGCCGGACATCGCCTTGCGCTGCGGCGGCAGTCGAACCCAGGCGCCCCCGGCAGAACCGGGCTGTCGCGGCTGACCGAATCAGTACCGCCGCTTACGGGGTGATATGCGTTTCCGTCGGACCGGTGACATTGCCGTAGGCGTCAACAGTGAAGGCGCTGATCGTGTAGGGCACTCCATGGCTGAGCCCGTGAACCGCGGCGGTCGTGCCAGTTCCGGAGTACACCGGCGTGCCTGTTACAGCTTGGGCCGCCGCATCGTTACCGCTGGAAGGCTGCACCCGGATCAGTGTGTAAGCCCACGTCTTCGTGGGATTCTTCCAATGCACGGTGATCGCTGCTGCGTTGCCGGTGGCTGACAGTGCAGTGACGGGCGGCGGTGATGTAACCGCGGGAACGGCGTCGTAGGCGAACTCACCCGACATCGTGTTGGTACCCCCGACGCAGTGTTCGCTGTAGACGATGTCAATGTGCAGCGGAAACTGGTAGTTCGGTCCGAGGCCATACGAGGTGTACACGGCCTGTTTCACCGTGAACGAGCCGGCGATCTGATCACAACCGCTGCCTGGGCCGAAGACACTCAAGAACGGGGCACCAGCGACGGCGTTCGAGGCGTTGGAGTACGTACCGACCTGGGGCAGCGCATTGTCAGGCCCGGCGAATCTGAGAAGAAACATCTCCGAGTTCACCGACGCGCTCAGTGTTGGGCCGTTCCCGATGAGGAACACGGCGTTGGCATCGGTGAAGGAGTAGTTGGTGCCACTGCCCGGCACCCGACCGCCGCCGGTGATCGCGGTGAAGGAGCTCGACCCGACAAAGGTGACTGCATCGAGTTCGACGCGGCGAGCAACACCGCCCACGACAACAGCCAGCTGCGCACTCCGCGCTCCGGGCACGTGCGGGCCGAACCGCACAAAGATCGAGCAGTCCGCGTGTGCGGCGAGGGTCTTTCCGCATGAGTTGGCCGTGATCGCGAAGGCGCCTGGATTCGATCCACCGATCGATGCTGCGCCCACGGCCACCGACTTGGAGCCGCGGTTGCTGATCACCACAGGCACCGCGTTGCTGAGCGCCCCAACCGGCACCGGCGAGAACTCGATCACCCGTGAGCCCATCAGGACCGAGGCCGATTGCGGCTCACCGATTTGGATCTCACCGAACTGGCCGGCCTCATTCACCTGACCGGGGACCGCGCCGCAGTACAGCGCCCACACCAGGTCAAGCCGGGTGATCGTCGTGCCGGAGTAGGCGAGGTCGCGCACGTCGATGCCCCCCGAACCACCGCAGTCGGTGTTGTCGACAGCCACACTCAAGCCGGCGGTGCCCGGCTCCGACGGCGACCAGACCGCCACCGTGTAGCCGAGACTGAAACGGTTCAGGCCGATACCGGCCAACACCGACACCAACAGCGTGGTGCCATCAGGATTCGATGCGGCCACCGCCACGTTCCCGCCCGAACTCCAGCTGACGGTGAGGGTCGCGTTGCTCGAATCGAACTCGCGCTCACCAGCGACCGGCGCATCCCCACCAGCCGGCATCTGGAACGCGGTCACCGCAACGGTCGACACCGCCGGTACGGCCGCCTCCACAGGTGCGCTACCAAGCACGCTCGCGCCCGCGACCAAGACACCCGTCGCCGCGGCAGCCACAATTGACCTAAGCATGAACTCCCCCACTGGTTGCCCTCAGCATGAACTCCCCCATTGCGATCCCCCGATTACTCAAGCCCGTGCTGCGAACCGTGACCTGGCGAAGGCTCCTTCGGTGATGGGTGAACCGCACGAAGCAAGTCGTAGAAAACGGTGCCAAAGTCGGAAAGTGCATCCAGGGAATCGAGCCCCGTTGTTTCACGCACTCTCCGATGAGCGCTTCATGCCCGGTCCAACCGCGGCGAAACTGCCTTCGGGAACGTGAGCTGCCTTAGCACGTCGCCCGGCAGCCCCACCCCCAGTTGTTGCCTGTGTTTTCCTTTGTGAAAGAACCGTTGAACGCGGATCAGCCGATCCAGTGGCGTTGTCGGATTCGCTCGGGTTCTCGCCGCGGATCTAGGGCGTGTCTCGTAAGTCATGACAGCCAGACCTACGCGCCGCCATCTTTGGACAACGTGGCCAACTCGGCGAACACGGCGCGCAGTCGTGGGTAGATGGTGCGCTGGATGATGTAAGCGTTGGCGTAGAAAGATGCGGTGCGGCTATCGGGCTGAATGATTCGCGCGGTGTGGGCCATCGAGTGGCTAGCGGCGTGGATCCCTGAGTTGCCGCCGCCGACAACGTATGCATGAGCGAGTACCGCTGCTCCTTTGGCACTGACTTCGTCTTCGGTTGCAAGCAGGATCTGGCGTTGGGTGATGTCGGCCACGATCTGTATCCAGAGTCGGCTGCGGGTTCCCCCGCCGACGGCGCGCAGCGAGGTGATGGGTTGGCGTGTTGCGTTTTCGAGGCCATCCAGGTGCAGCCGCAGTTCATAGCCGACGCCTTCGAGCAGGGATCGGTATAGGTGGGCGGCGGTGTGGCCGCCGTGCCAGCCGACGGTGGCGCCGCGAGCTTGCGGGTCCCAGTACGGCGATTGGACGGCATTCCAGTACGGCAAGGTGAGCAGGCCGTCGGAGCCCGGCGGTATGCGGGCGGCAGCGGCGTCCATCTCGGGATCGATCGTGGACGTCCCGAATAGGTCACGGAACCAGGTGGTCAAGTAGCCGGCGGAGTTGAGCAGGGTTTCCAGGATGTATGTCGCATGCGTCGGCCCGGCCAGAGTCCGGAAAGCCGAGCCGGTCACGCAAATCCGAGACGCGATGCCGGTGACCATCGACGTGCCGAGGTTGAGATACGCGGTGCCTGGGGCGCCTGCGTCGGCGCCCAGGCCGGCTGCTTGGCCATCACCGGTACCGGCCACCAGCGGGATCGGCGCCGGCAGTCCGAGGTCTGCTGCAACCTCGGGGTCAAGCATCGCCAGCAGTTCCCCGGACGGTACGAGATCGGGAAGTTGGTCTCGTCGAACCCCGGCGATGTCGAGAAGTTCGTCGGCCCACGTCAGTGCCGGAAGGTCGAACAGACCAAGAGCGTCGGCTGAGCCGTGACTGGTGGCCCACCGCCCGGTGAGCCGCTGGGAAAGGAAGGCCTGCACATCCCCAACGCGGGCCGCGTCGCGCATCACTACTGGCTCGTGTCGACGTAGCCATGCCATCTTGTACAGCGCGGGGGTGACGTCGGCCGGCTTCCCCGACAGCTCGGCGACCTCAGGTGTGCCGAACTCGGCGATCTCCGCGGCCGCGCGAGTGTCAACCCAGAGGATCGCCGGACGCAGCGCGAGGCCCTCGGCGTCAAGGCAAACGAATGATTCCCGCTGGTGGGTTATGCAGATGGCCTGGATGCGCAGCGGGTCCTCGATGGCGCCGATTGCCGCGACCATTGCTTCGCGAGTCGCGCGCCACCACTGTTCCGGGTCTTGTTCGTGCCAGCCGGTCCGCGGTTGCGACATTTCGAGGGGACGTCGGGCAATAGCCACCGATCGGCCTTCTGTGTCGAACAGCACTGCTTTCGCTGCGGTTGTGGAGCAATCGACCGCGAGGTACAGCGCACTAGACATGGATGTTCGGCTCAACGATGACCTTCAACCCCTCACGACCTACGGCCACCGCGAATGCTGTGTCGGCCTCCGCGAGTGGGAAGCGGTGGGAGACGAGCGAGGCGACGTCCACACGGCCGGATGCAACGAACGAAATCGCCCGAGGGTAGACATCGTTCATGCGACGAGCCAACACGAGCGAAAGCCCTTTCCGGCGGGCTGAAGACGCCGGAAATGTAGAACGATCGTCGCTCGGGATGCCGGCCAGCACAACGCGACCGCCCGGCCGGACGACGTCAACTGCCGCTTTGATGGCCTCGTCGTTTCCGGCGACCTCAAACGCGACATCGACGCCGACTCCGCCGCTGGCGGCCTGCAACTGTTCCGCGTAGCCGGACGATTCAGCGTCCAGTACCACGTCCGCGCCGAGGCGCTCGGCGGCCGCGCGTCGGTGCGGCAAGGTGTCGATTGCTATGAGGTGTTGCACCCCGCCGACCCGCAGAACCTGCAGCAGACACAGCCCGATCGGGCCACACCCGATGACGGCGACGCTCGCTCCTAGGCCGACGTGGCCAAGATCGAACGCGTGGATCGCGACGCCCAGGGGTTCCAGCATCGCGCCGTCGCTGTCGCTCAACTGATCCGGCAACAGATGCAGGAGATCCTCGGGCCACGCGAGGAATTGCTGCAGGCCGCCGTCCTGGGTCGAATGGCCGGCGAAGATCACATTGCGACACAGATTGCGATACCCCCGCGCACACATATCGCACCTAAGGCATGGAATCGACGGGTCGACAGCAACTCGCTGCCCATCACGACGACCACCCCGCACAATACCGGCGAACTCGTGGCCGGCCACCAGTGGACGAGTCAACCTGGCGTCACCGATGCCGCCCTCCGCGTACCAATGCAGATCCGAACCACACAGACCGACCGCGGTGACCTCGATCAAGCTCTGGCCCGCAGGTGGAACGGGAACCGGCTCCTCAGCAAGCCGAAGATCGCGGACACCGTGGAGCCGCGCCACCATCGCGGTCCGCGCGTTCAACTGCCGCTCTGGGATTTCCGTCATACGGACCATTTTCCACGATGGCTATCTCCACGAGTAGGACCTATCACGACAACACTCGACGGGCGGAGCAATATCGAGGTGCATCCGTTTGCCTGGTCCGAAGGCGGTCTCGGCGGTGCCGCCGTGGATGAACCCGAGTTTCTCATAAAGCGCGAGCGCGTGCGGGTTCGCGATCACTTCGAGACGTTCAACGAACCTGCGATCAGCGTGCGCCCAGTCCTAGACAAACAACCAAGCGACGGACGCGTCGTACCTGAGGGCGGCGCTCGCGGCGCCCTTGACCGCGCCATCCTTATCGAGTTACGACCCCAACGGCGCGCGCTCGTTCGGAGCTTCATTCGTGCTCTCGTTCGGCGGAAGGTGGCCGTCGATGAGTTTAAGCAGTGCGTCGGCGATCCGTTCGGGTGTTGGCGGGCAGCCGGGAATGATGAGGTCGACGGGGAGCACGTCGGACACCGGTCCAATAAGTGCGTCGGGAGTTCCGAGGGTGCCGATGCCGAGTGCGCAGTTGCCGAGTGCGACGACCCTCCGGGGTTCGGGCATTGCGTGGTAGGCGACGAGCAGCGCGTTGTGCATCCGCGTGGTCACCGTGCCGGTGACCAGGAGCACGTCGGCGTGGCGGGG
>ODAK010007309.1_pt1 | contig 11085 bp, 9 predicted proteins | sample 1539591 | NCBI WGS metagenome assembly ODAK01 (sample SAMEA3539303, study PRJEB22396) | soil metagenome | biome: tundra; feature: field; material: soil | place: USA | collected 2010-05 | depth 0.15 m | reverse complement strand
GACTGTATTCTCGTTGCTGTTGGCGTCGCGAGAGCCGTTTTCTGTGGATGAATATCTCGTCCGACTGACCGCTCTTTCTGGCTCGCCAACAGCGGTGTGGCATTTGCTGAAGACAGCTCCTCTCACGGTTGATCCTCCGCTTTATCATTTCCTTATCGTCTACTGGATTCGCATCTTCGGTCCGTCGGAATTCTCGTGCCGTCTACCCTCGGTTCTGGCTTACACCGCCATGAGCGGGCTTCTGTACCGTTTTGTTCGTAATTACACAGATGTGTTCACTGGACTATTCGTGGTGACTCTCAGCATGGTGAGCGGGTCCTTCTCCTTCGCATACTATGCGCGCCCTTATGCCTTGGTGTTGGCCGCAGACGCGCTGGCCCTTATCTGTTGGGCAAAGCTCGTCAGCGACCGACAAAAACGCGCTCTCGCTCTCGTCGGGTTATTTCTGGGAATCACAATTGCCGTAGGCAGCCACTGGTTCGGATTTCTGGTGCTGGCCCCGTTAGCATTTGCAGAGGCTCTCAAGACAGCTCAAGAACGTAGAATCGATGCCCCAGTATGGAGTACCCTACTGGCCGCCTCTGCTACTGCCTTTGTTTACTTTCCGTTGTTGCAAGGAGCGGTCAAATACCGAGCGCTGCCGTGGAAAGGAGCAGTCGCTGATCTCTCCGAGGGTTTCCTATTGGTACTTCAGCCCTGCCTGTTTCCTTTGATCCTCTTGCTGCTCGCCTTGGTTACGACCCGCTTCTTATTTGGAGATCGAGCTCCCCGTGTGACTGGATCAACGTTTCGAACTCCTGTTTTCGTTTGCATGCTAGTCTTCGCACTGATGCCCATTGCCGGGTTTCTGGCTGGGAAGTTTGTAACGCACGCGTATCAACCGCGTTACGTTGTGTTGTGTGCGCTCGGCCTTCTGCCTCTGATGGGCCTTGCCGTTCGCGATGCCGTCCGCCGAAGCATGATTTCGATGGCCTTGGCGGTTTTGCTTGTCACTGGTTATGCATGGTTGTCGCATTACCGCTTGCTGTCAGGCATGCTTGCCAAAGGAGATGATTCGGCCTTCGCCAATGTAACCGTGTTGTCTGAGAACCCCGAGTTGCCGTTAGTGCCCAGCGACGCTGATCTCTTTTTGCGCTTGGAAGCACACGCTCCGATTGCGGTGCGCAATCGCTGTGTGTTCCCCACGGACCCGAGTTTTGTCCGTTTGCTTGGCCAGAATACAAGCTTTCTAATGGCCGACGCACTTCGGCAATGGACAAAGCTCCCTATCGATGATCTGTCGTCTTTTCTAAAAGCCCACCCACGATTTTACGTGATACAACGAGCCAGCGCTCAAGGCTGGCTGATTGGGTGGCTGCTGGAAGATCACGCCAACATCGATCTCCGGGGAGATTACGCCGGGAATCTCGTCTATTTGGTGCAAGTACGGCCTTGACGGCCCGAACAATGGACCCGCGCGTTGGCTTGGAACAGCGAGTTTTCCCCAAACTAATACCTGTGACGATGCCCGTGGCGGACCAGTGGTTTTTCAAACCAAGTCCACGAAAACTCAGCAATCAGAATTGCGCTGCCAACACCGAGCAGCATCGATGCAACAAAAAAGACGGCGGATTGCGGCACTGACTTCATCAGTAGGTGGGCCAGGTGAATCGTGGTGCGATGGAACAGATAGGTGCCGTAAGCGATAAGGCCCAACCGCATGAGCCATGGATTGCAGAAGACGGTTCGGACAAACCAATCATTCCTGCTAAGTGCAATCAACAGTAAAGAGACGAAGAACGCGGCAAAAATCGAATATTCTGTTCCGTAAAACATGGGAGAGTAAGTTTCGAACGAAGACAAGTCAATCAGCAGCAGAACCGCAAGCAGAACCCCGGCCGCTTCATACAGCCCCCACCGACGCGCCCGAACATATGCCCAGGCTTGTCGCTCACGCACCAGCACGGCCGCGAGAACGCCCAAGCCCAGCGCATCCGCGCGGCACGGTGTCAGCAGGTAGGTCGCGAACATCCGGTCAGGGCTGTGCAGAGCCACCAGGAACCGCATCAGCGCGGCACCTGCTATGCCGCCCGCGACAATTTGGACCAAGCGCCGCTTGGACGCAAAGCGCACGACCAGTGGCAGGGTTAAATAGAATTGCTCCTCCACCGCCAGCGACCACGTCGGCGAGAGCCCGGCCCTGCCCACGAGTGGCCCGGCCAGAACCATGCTGATATTCTGCGTGAACGTGAAGAATGTCCACCACGGAATCGCTCCGCTAAACAACCCCGCCCAATCGCCCCGAAGCCATCCTAGTTGACCGGCCTTGAAGGTCAGCCAAGCCAGCGTCAAAACTAGAAAATACAAGGGCAGAATGCGATAGGCGCGCCGGAGATAGAAGGTCTTGAAATAATTCGGGGAACTCCGCGCATCCAGCAGAATTCCCCCAATCAGAAAACCCGAAAGCACGAAGAAGAGATCCACCCCACTCCAACTCAGGCGACTCATCCTTACGAGCCAGTTCAGGGCCGGGTGGTGAACAAAATGAAAGCCAAGAAAGGTATGTTGGATCAATACCAGCAGAATGGCAATACCACGCAGTCCATCCAAGGCAGGAATGCGCGTTGAGGAGCTAATCCCAGGAACTGTTTCCTCAGCCTCGGTTGGCCCCCCAGCGGCAGGAGGCACGACGGGCATCTTCTCAAAATAAGTTTCTGCCATTGGTAGTTTTGAATCTTAGATGGAACTACACGTTTTTGACCAGAACCACTCGTGTTGATCGTCGGCGACGACGAGCGCTTTCACTCGGGCAAGCAGGTGGCCAAGCCGTCTGGGGCGAGTGCCGCTGGAGGAGTCCAGAGGGAACCGGCGGCGGCTGCGGCACATCACCAAACAAGGGAGTTCGATGTTGCGGTTCTTACTGGTAGAAGCGGCGCAGGTGACGGTGCGCAGCCTGCCCGAGTGGCGCAGCAACGCTTTTCCCAATGAAATCCCGAACGAGGAACGTCCTGCTAGCATGACTCCGATACCGCCCGGCGACGGCGGATGTATTAGCTTCCCGAATGCCCGCCCGGCGCAGCAGCCGACATGGTAGAGTGGGGACCCGAGTCGTCACCGAGCGGCAGTTTGCGAATGCGCTGAGCAAGGAAGTCGTGCTCGAACAGATGATTCAACGGTGTCCTAACGACCCACCATGGAAGACGATCGCCCGGTGAATGAGTACTTCTACGTTCGCCACCACCGAAGTATCTTCTGGCTATTGTTATCCACGTCAGGTGGCGGGTGCGGATACACCGATAGAGTGGAAAGCAAAATGCACGAACTGGGACGTTTCCTTTCGATATGAGTAAAGCTCCCAAAGACTCTCGATTCAAGACCGCGACAGTTATCTACGTCTTCCTGGTCGGCTGCGTGTGCCTCCACTTTTATCGTCGCCCCGATTGGAACATGGACATGATCGGGTACATGGGCAACGCTCTGATGACCAATCACACTCCGATTGAGAGAGCACATAAGTTGGTCTATGCGGAGATCCGGAATCTTCCCGATAGGGGCGGGGATGCTCTTCTCGGATTGAGTGCCAGCGCTGACCCCACGCAGGATGCTTCCCGCCGGGCTAGAGCGGAACACGTGGGGAACTTTGCCGAATTTCTGCCCTGCTTCGCCATTCGGCCTGCCTACAATCAAATATTGTTTCTCGCCTCTCTGGTGTTCGGCCTCACGCGCGCGGCAATCCTGCTCGCCGTGGTACCGTATTTCGCGCTCAGCCTAGTGGTGTTCCGGTGGGCGTCTCGATATGTGGACACCGCGTTCGCCGCGACGTTCTCGCTTCTGCTGATGCTTACGCCACCAATCGCCAGTATTGGCCGCACCCCGATCAGCGATGCGCTCTCAACGCTTGTTGCTGTCTCTGCCTTGTATCTTATTTTTGAGATAAAGCGAGACGTCGTTGGGGTGATTCTCCTACTGGCGACAATCCTCGTGCGCAGTGATAACGTCGTCCTTGTCGTGCCGGTTCTAATTGCTCTGTGGCTTCTAAGGAGGCTGCCGTTCTGGCAAATGACCGTGCTGGGGGTTCTGTCGGCGGGTTGCGTTCTCTTCATCAACCGGATGGCTGGAGACTACGGCCTCGCGATGCTCTACTACCGCAACTTCGTGGGTACTCCAATCGCACCCGCAGAGATGGTCGTGCATTTCTCCTTGGCCGATTACCAACGCGCCTTTCGGCAGAACATCACGGTAGCTTCTCAGGGCTGGCCAATTCCTTTCCTGCTTCTGGCTGCAATCGGATACTTCCGCAGATCGCGTCTGAGCATTCTCTGCGGTATTGCGTTGGTCTATATCGCCCTCCATTTCCTGATCCTGCCGAACTGGGTCGAGCGCTGGTTCGTAGTTGCCTATATTCCGATGGCTTTGTCTGCAGTTTGTGTCGAGGACATGCTCCATAAAACTGTCTTTCATGGGATACAAGAATCTATCGGTCGGGTGTCGACTCTCAGAGCAGGTGGTCGTGAAAGATAGCCCGATGTGTTCTTACAGTCAACCCGCCGATGGTTTGCTTTCCTTAACCGCGATAATAGCCGCCGCATATGCGGGTGCTTGCTGAAACCGATCGGGAGTAACGCTCTCTGCGGCTCTCCGCAGCCGGGCCTGACCCGCCCCGTTTTGCGCCCACGAGATCATACGACAATGCGTGCCTGAACCGTTCCCATTTTTCTATTGCCGACGATTGAACAGTATTCAGAATCCGTAAATTGGAGCTTTGTGCAATTAACGCCGAAACTGAGTTTTCGGGTTCACTCTTGACAGACTGCGTGGAGTTCCAGGCACGAGGCAGCTGGTTCACCGTGGGACAGCGGGCGATGGACCCGAAGCGAGAGCTACACCTACGATCTCGTGGGCAACCTGCTCTCGAAAACCGACCGCAAGAGCAACACGATTCAATATGTCTACGACGCCGGTCTATCGGCTCACCGCACCATGAGAAAGCCTGTGAGCTTTCCCCACAGAAGGATGCCGATAACAGTTGCTGCTATTACCAACAGTGTCTTGACCCATGTGGGGGTTTTCATATGGATCCGAAAATTGTAGCTCAAAAAACATCCCCAATTTTCGTTTTGACATTTTTCGTTCGTATTCAACCAGGGGCTTCACTCCAGCCCCCCTTCTCGCGTGATGGACACAAAATGCCGCCCGGCAGGGCGCTGAGCCGCTGACGGCAAAGCACGTCGGGACACCGGAAATCTGCGGAAGGAACGGTTACTTTGGCGTTAATGGAGTGCAAGGAGTTTTCGATGAGCCGGTCGGATGCGTCCCTGCGTTTCGATACTTGTCTGGTGATGAGAGCAGTTGACAATGCAAAACTTTCGAATGGATTCGGTCGCTCCTTTCTTCGCAGATTCTCGCGTTCCAGATTAGCGCCGAAAGAGTGACATTCTCGATCGTGTCCCATAGCAAATCCGGAGCGCTACACCTGGCCAGCTTACGCGGGAATCACGTCCTGAGAACCTTGTGTGCTCGAGAGACGCGCTGATGGGGGCAGGCCTCGTTTCGAGACAAGAGCTTTACGAGATGGCCTGGTCGATGCCAATGATCAAAGTGGCCGAGCAGTTCAAGGTCTCGGGGAGCTATATGGCTCGAGTATGTTCCGCACTGCGCGTCCCACGCCCGGAGCGAGGCCACTGGGCTAAACTCGCTGTCGGGAAAGCGCCCGAGAGGCCTCCATTGCCGGAGGCACAGCCAGGCGATCAACTCAGTTGGTCCCGGGACGGAGGATTGCAGTCGCCACCTCGGCCGCGAGCTCCGACTCGTAGTCTACGCGCCCTATGGTGGCGTCTCCTGGTCGTCGGTGTTTCAGGAGACCGAGGCCAGAGCCCTCACGAAGGACATCCAGGAAATTGTGAAGTCAATCGAGAGCTCTACTGAAGCTCTTGTAGAGAGAGTAAAAGACGCAGAGCGGGAGGCCGAGATTCGGCGGCAAGAATGGGAGGCACAACAGAAGAGGTGGAGACAAGAGGAAGACCGCCGTCGTGTCGCTGAGTCCATCAAAGAGAGCCGCGACCAACTTGACCAGGTGATCCAGGAATGGGCAAGAATCATGAGTCTGGAACAGTTTTTTGAAAGAGTTGAGAATCGTGCCCGAGATTTGCCCGAAGAGCACCAGCGGGAAGTGCTGAAGCGTCTCGCATTGGCCCGCGATTTTGTGGGCACACAGGATCCGATGGATTTCTTCCACTCATGGAAAACACCGGTTGAAAGATACGTACCATTAGCGATGCAGACGTCTGGATCAGAGCAAGAAGAAAAAGAGGAAGAGGAAGGGTGAGTCGACGCGGAGAGCATCTGAAGCGAAGTTGTAAATCAGACGCACAATCCAGCGCCATCGATCGCCAGTTCAGCATCCGAATCAGGTTTGCTCCGGGATTCCTTCCCGCAGGTCGTAAGTGACGAGATTCGGGCTGCCGTCATGCTGACTTTTCCGGGGACATTGGCTGGAAATGGCATTGCGATGGAGCGGCCCGCTGCGAGCCGAGCAAGAGTCGGGCCGGTTAGTCTTTGGACCAAGATACCCGAATGCCTTAGGCGGGAAAGCGCCTATCTTGCAAATAGGCGGGAAACCGCCTAAAATTCTCTCAGGCGGAAAAGCGCCTAAGACGTCTTTGAGGCGGAAAAGCGCTTAGAAGCCAATTGACGCGACAGAAAAGAGAACAACATGCAGGCCATTGCACGAACTCCTCTGCAGCTCGGGAATTCCATCCGCGAGCGGCGACGCGAGCTCGGCCTAACCCAGGAGCAATTAGCCGCAAAAGCCGGGGTGCGGCAGCGTACGATTTCGGACATTGAGAGGTCAGCAGCAGCCCGCTTCGACACAGTGCTGCGTGCGCTTGCCGCGCTTGACCTGGAATTGGTGGTTCGGCCGCGCACCAAGGGCTCATCCCAAGATATTGAGAAACTCTTCTAATGCCCCGCCGAACCTCGCACGACCGTCTAAGAGTCTTTCTCAACAGTCGTCTTGTCGGGCTACTTCGACGCGAGACTTCGGGGGCAATCTCTTTTCAATACGACCGGTCATGGCTGGAGTGGGAGTCGGCCCTGCCCGCATCACTCTCCTTGCCTCTACGCGAACAGGCATACCTGGGCGCTCCCGTGCTGGCCGTTTTCGAGAATTTATTGCCAGACAACGATACTCTGCGGCGTCAGATCGCGGCGCGCGCGCACGCCGAAGGAACCGACGCTTATAGCCTGTTGAGGGCGATCGGTCATGACTGTGTGGGTGCGCTACAGTTCCTTCCTGAGGATTCCGAACCCACTCCTGCAGGCGTGATCGATACCGTACCCGTCAGTGAACGCGAAATCGCAGCCATTCTTCACAATCTGGCAACAGCGCCTCTCGGGATCACGGAAGATGAGGGCTTCCGAATATCAATCGCTGGCGCTCAAGAGAAGACCGCGCTTCTGCGTTGGAACGGTCGATGGTGTAAACCCCGCGGCACAACCCCGACCACGCACATCTTCAAGCCTTCGATTGGAAAGCTCCCCAATGGAGTGGACCTCACCTCAAGCGTCGAGAACGAATATCTGTGCCTCAAGATACTCGATGCCCTGGGTCTACCGGCCGCAAAAGCGGAAATCGCAACCTTCGGAGAGAGGCGTGTTCTGATTGTTGAGCGTTTCGACAGGCTGTGGACTGGTGATCACAGACTGTTGCGTCTGCCGCAAGAGGATTCCTGCCAAGCACTCTCGGTGCCGCCGACCCTGAAATACGAGAGCGATGGCGGTCCAGGCATAACCGACATCCTCAAGATGCTGCGGGGCAGTGATGAACCACTCGCGGATCAGCGCTCATTTCTGAAAGCGAACATCGCCTTCTGGCTCATGGGAGCTACCGACGGACATGCGAAAAACTTCAGCATCTTCCTCTCTCCAGGTGGACGTTTTCGCATGACACCACTCTACGATGTCATCTCAGCTCAGCCTAGCGTCGATTCAAAGCAGATTTTGTGGAAACAGTTTCGGCTGGCCATGGCATTCGGTACAAAGCGGCACTACCAGATCAGGCAGATTGCGCCACGTCACTTTTTTCAGACGGCAGATCAGGCCGGGGTGGGGCAAGAGGTGATTGAATCGGTGGTCCACGAGTTGGTAGAGGGAGGAATTGCTGCGGTTGACTCTGTTGTGTCAAAGCTGCCAAAGAACTTTCCCGATCAGATTGCCTCATCGATCGAAGCGGGAATCAAAGGACGACTTCGCCTCTTGGCGGCGCCGGAAACTCCCAGCTCTCAGAAGTAGTAGCATCGCGATCCGAGATTCTTGCCTGTGACTGGAAGCACGTGCGGGGATTGCTAGTGATCTGAGGCCAACGCCGGAGCCTCTGCTTTTTTCCTCATGCTGTCGGCGATTTCGTCATAGTGCCATGGGCGGAAGTCGTGCGTGTCGACTCCCACATCCATGGAGAGTGAGCGGAGAACGTCGGGTAGACGTCCGTGAGAATGCCCGTAGAAGTGCCACGATCCGCGATTGCTTCGATTCCAGACGCGCAAGGCGTAGTGACAAAGCACAATTGGTTGGCCATTGATCGAAACTTCCGCCAGATTGTCGAGCCAGGAGAATTCCTCTTTCAGCTTGCGAGCCTGTTTGTCATGATTTCCAGGCACGGCGAAGATCTTCTTACATCGAATCCGGCGACAGTATTCGAGAATCCGGGCTTGGTTCCCGATGCAGAAGTCCCCCAGAAAATAAAGAATGTCATTCGCCTTCACCGAGGCATTCAGGCGTTCAAGAATTGCCTGATCCATTTCTTCGACGGTCGGAAAAGACCGACCGCAATAGCGGATGATGTTGGCATGTCCCAGATGGAAATCAGCAGTGAACCATGTATTTGGCATAGGTTGCGATCAAAGAGACGTCTAGCTGTTGCAGCGTTGTCCATTAGTAATGGACACGTGGAAAACTTGGACACGCGTGGGTCCGAAACGACACGCTACGCGAGCGAACGGGCACTAAACGACTTCACTTCAGCCACCCGTACGTGCTTTCGGGCCGGACGAATTCATCGATCGCCTCAGGAAGATCAGAAAGCGGATCCAAAGAATCGGCGTACTCCCTAGTCCAGTCCGCCACCTGCTGAATATCACCCTTTTCGTCATCGGAGAAATCCGACTGCGAGGTTCGTTCCTCGATGGCTTTAATGAATTGTCGAAGGCGAGCCGCTTCTTCCCAGTTGCCGATGAGTTCTGTCACAAACTCAGCCTTCCGATTGTGCTCTTCTGCCTTGCGCCGCTCGTCTTCTTCCTGCTTTCGCTCCTCCGCCCAGCGCTGCTCCCGTTCTTCCATCTCTTGCTTGTGTTTCTTGATGGCCGCCGCCGCGACGCAGAGCCCAATGATGAAATCCCCGATGCAGTCTTCTATTCGTTGCTGTTTTCCATCAGCCCAAGTTCGTCGGATCGGTCCCATGAAGGCCGGGAGATTGCTGATCTGTAACTGCAGCCTGCCGGTCAGTTTGTAATCGTGCTTGGGCGCCGACCATGGATGCTTCGCTTCCGCAGGAGTCAGAACATGCGCCAGGCTATCGGTGACTTCCGATAGTGAGAACCTGACAGCCTCACCATCGATGCTCACCGCCAGCAATGCGCCTTCCTCTTTTGGCCAGGAGGCCGACTGTCCCCGTTCTTCAAGGAACAGAAGCAGTGCGTTCAGGATTTTGAGCGCGCGCGGCACTTGCTCTCCGGACACAAAGATGTGGGCCAGCGCGCCGTTCTTCGATGTGAGCAACCCTCGCTGGTTGGTCTTCCCGCGTTCGAGAAGTCTCTGAGACCTCAATGCAAGGGGATGGGAGATTTCAGGTGTGACTATGACCTGTGGCCGGACCTGGCGGGTCAGTTCCTCGAATTCTGGGCGGAGCCTCTCCCTGACGTAGATGTCCAGATGCTCTGCTGCATCCTTTGCCACGGGCAATAGAGGGCGAGTGACCTTGTAGCCGGTTTCCTTTCGCCGCCAATATCCCACTGGCGGCACAGGAACATTGTGCTTTCGGCAGACCTTTGCCAAACCAACGTCGGACATGCCAAATTCCTTGGCAAGTATCCGCATGGGAGTGGCCCAGACTTTCTCGTAGAGATCGGCGCGAGTTAGGCGAATTCTTGTCTGGCTCATCAGTCGTTCTTGTGATTATTGTCAGGCACTCGTAACCGGCGCCACAACTGGTAGCGAGAACTTGTGTATTCAGTACACCGGGCGATCAAGTAAAGGTCCCGGCAGACCCCCTCAGCCACCCGTGCCGCGGGGAATCAAGCACGGGGTCTCCCGAGACCTTCCTCAGTTGTTCGCACAAGGAGGCAATTTTGTATCACTCGAATTCCGTCGCACGTGTCACAAACTGTAGGAATTATGTCTTGGCCAAGACTATTGTCATGGTCATGGCCATGGCCATTTTTCGGTATCTCCCCCGTGCAAGATGCCGATGGTGGTCCCAGCCGCACAATTTCCACTATTACTTAATGTCCATTACTAATGGACAACCTAGAATTGCCGACTCAAGACTCCGAACAGTACTACGATTTGACCGAAATCTCCTTCGGAGTTAGGTTTCTGACGCTCGCGGCCGAGAAATTCGTCGGGAGCACGGGAGCCACGGGTGTTCTCATCTCTTGAAGAAGTCAGCGAACGGCTTCGGTCTAACGGTTACATCGCCGATTCGATTGCCACGACAACGGTTTACCTGGCAGCGAGACTGCAGAAACCGTTGCTGCTGGAAGGCCCCGCCGGGAGCGGTAAGACTCAACTGGCATATGCAGTTGCAGACGCAGCGGACACCATCGTCGAGCGCCTCCAGTGCTATGAGGGCATCAACGAAGAGAAGGCTATCGGCAAGTTCGATGAGTCCCTGCAAAGGCTTTGCGTCGAACTGAAATCCAAGTCCGTTGGTACCGATTGGAAATTCTTGCAGGCGGAGTTACATAGCCAGCAGTTTTTCAGTGCTGGCCCGCTTCTGCGGGCGCTGCAATTCGAGAAGCCTTGTGTCCTGTTGATCGACGAATTGGACAAGGTGGACCACGCGTTTGAGGCCTTGTTGCTGGAATTGCTGAGCGTGTGGCAGTTGAGCATTCC
>ODAK010007308.1_pt1 | contig 11086 bp, 8 predicted proteins | sample 1539591 | NCBI WGS metagenome assembly ODAK01 (sample SAMEA3539303, study PRJEB22396) | soil metagenome | biome: tundra; feature: field; material: soil | place: USA | collected 2010-05 | depth 0.15 m | reverse complement strand
GAAGCTCATCGCGCTCAGCGGGTCGTGATGGTTGACGAGGTGCATGAAGAGCACCCCAACGACGCTGTTGGCGACCGTGAAATTGGCCAGGTTGAAAGCCAGCTTCAGTGGCGACTGGCGCCGGTGGATCGACAGGGCCAGCGCGGTCCCGGCGACCATCGAGAGCACCACCACCAGCGGCGGCGCGAAGAAGAACCCGACGACCAGGGGCAATTCACTCAGCGAGAACGAGTGCGCGTCGCGGCGGAACTGGATATGGACCACGAACACCTCTGCCGCGCAGAAGAGAGGGATGAGCACCCACCAGGGAATCTGCCGCGGCGCCGGGATAGGGTGGAGGTGCGCCACGACCTCGACCAGGAGGAATACCGCCGTCGCCACGAGCACCAGGGTCAGGAACTGGACGCGGTGTCCCCTCCTCCTCGAAGCGGCACGCCCCTGATCGGCTGCAGACGCGGGGTCATCGACCTCGTTGGTCATGTCCGAATGCTCTGCGACGGAAGGCTGGACGGCACTCGCCGTGCCAGCCTCGTTGCCAAGCGGTAGCAGGGCTATCGTCGGTGCGGGCATCGACGTGGCCGCGAGATGCCGAGAAGCCGTGGGGCGAAGGTCGCGGACCTAACTCCAGTCGTCGTCTGACCAGCTCGCATCCGACCAGGAGGCCCCGGACCACGAGGCCCCCGACCATGACGAGCCGGTCCACGAGGCCCCCGACCATGAGGAGCCGGACCACGAGGATCCCGACCATGAGGAGCCGGACCACGACGAGCCGGACCACGACGAGCCGGACCATGAGGAGCCGTTAAAGATCCCGCCGCGCCACGCGGAGGCATTCGCCTCGGCGGCGGCGAGGGCCGCGGTATCGACCGTGTGGCCGAAGATGTCCTGCTCGCCGGTGAGCTGATTGCCGTTCGCGTCGACGACGTGCTGGGAACCGCGCGCCGCCTCGAGGCTGCCGGTGCCAGTCGAGGTGGGCCATGTCTGCGTGGCATTCGGCGTCGGCGTGCTGAGCACCGCCGCGAGGTTCAACTCGCCGCTGCCCTTGAGGGACGACCGGCCGTTCATGGAGTGCGCGTTCGTGTCGAGGAGCGCCTTGACCTGGTCAGGCGTGAGGTCCGGCCGCTGACTGAGCAGGAGAGCCGCCGCGCCCGAGACGACGGCGGCTGCCTGCGACGTGCCGCTCCCGAGGAAGAAGCGATTGCTGACCGTTGCGGTGGCGCCGAATGCATCGTCGACGAAGGATCCCGGATCCCGCAGTGAGACGATGTGGACGCCAGGAGCTGAGAGGTCGGGGTTGCGCGTGCCGTCGCCCTCGCTTGTGAAGCCCGCGGGCGAGTGGTAGCGGACCATCGTGGTGTTGCGGGTGTTGGCCGCACCCACCGCGATGACGTACGGGTCGATCGCCGGGTCGGCGAGGCCGTTGGAGTCATTGCCCTGGTTACCGGCAGCGACCACCACGACGATGCCGTGCAGCCAGGCCTGCTCCGCTGCATAAGCAAGCGGGTCGAGGACGTAACTCTGGTTGCTGTCGGTGCCGTATGAGAGGTTGAGCACGCGGATGTTCATGCCGTTGTCTTTCTGGTGCTGTACCACCCAGTCGATGGCGGCGAGCACCTGCGACACGTCGGTCTGGCCGAGCGCATCGGCGACCTTGATGCTGACGATCTGCGCATCAGGCGCCATGCCCATGAAATGGGTGGTGTCGCTCGAGCTCACCGACGTCGCCTCACTGTCGCGGCCGGCGATGATCCCAGCCATGTGGGTGCCATGACCGAAGGTGTCGAGATACTCGAGCGACGGATTCTGTGATTCGAAGGAGAGATCCGGGCCGTTGACCACCTTGCCCGGGGTGGTGAGGCCGTCGACCGGCGTGACGCCGGAGTCGATCAGCGCGACGCCGACTCCCTGGCCCGTGTAGCCCGCGTTCCAGTAGGCGTGGGCCCCGTCCATCTGCTCGACGTTGTACATGGAGTTCACGTCGCTCGCGGGGTTGTACGGGACGCTCGGCATGCCCCACCCGGCGCCCAGGAGCTGGACGGGGGCGTTCAGGGTGACCTGGGCGACGCCCTGCGAGGTCTCGAGCTCGGGGACCGCGTCGGCGGGGACCTGCGCGACCACCGCGTTGATCAGGCTGATGCGCTGCTGGACGCGGCCGCCGAGGGCGGTGATCTGCTGATCCGCGGCGGTGGTTTCGGCGGGTTGCGCACGCACGATCACGGAGACGAAATGTGCGTCGGCGGCGTGTGCCGTCGTGGCCAGTGCGCCGGCGCTGAGCATGACAGCCGCGGCGGTCGCCATCGCCGCCACCGTGCGGCGCTTGCGATCGTCCCAGCTGATGCCGTGTACAGGAGCCATCCCCTGGCAACCCCCCAATCTCGTGCCGGCATGCGGTGCCGTGTCCCGCTCTGATCTGCCCTGGACGAAGGCTACGTGGGACCTGCCCGGACAGCTCAGCTCACCATCGTTCTGCGACGAGGTGATCGGATCTGGGCGCGTGGATCGGATGTCGACCTGGGAGAGCGCCCGAGCGCCCACCGGGCCGGCGAAGCCACGATCCGCTCAGTGAGCGTGCAGAGCCTCTCCCGCGATCGCCGCCCACGGGTTATGCGATGGAGGAGCGAGGGGAACCACGACGACGGGCACCCCCCGGTGTCGCGTCAGCGCGTGGCTCGTGCTCCCGAGGAAGAACTCGCCAAGCGTGTGCAGAGCGCGGGTTCCAACGACGATGAGCTGGGCGTCAACCTGGGCTGCAACGTCGGCGAGAACAACCGGCGGTGCCCCTTCCAGCAACTGCCATTCCCATACGACCCCGGCGGCGGTGAGCGGTGCGCCGAACTCGTCGCGTACCCGCTCCTCGAGCGCCGCACGGTTCTCGTCGATGACGTCCTGGGGGACGTACATGACGTAGCCCCCTGCGCCCGCAATCGGCGGCTGCATCGGCGCCTCGACGTGCACGAGGACAACCTTCGCGCCGAGCTGACTCGCAAGTTCAGCCGTCCACGTGACCGCATGCTGCCCATGAGCTGAGCCATCGGTTCCAACGACAATGGTCCTGATCATCGGGTGCTCTCCTCGGTGTTGTTGGTCCTGGCGGTGTCAGGGCTCCAGATGCTTGATCTGATCGCTCCAGGCGCCTGTCCCACCAGGGCCGAAGGTCCCGAGTTCGCGCCGGCGGGGACACCGCCGACGCCATCCGGTGGCTCCGAAAGCACGCTTCCTTGCGCCGACGTCCTCCCGGGACTCAGAACAAGTGACCAACGGCCCTGGTCAGCGCCCGCGCGCTGCGCATACTCGGGTCAATGGATGCGCCTCGCGACAAACACCGGCGTTGGGCCGAGCCGTACCGGATCAAGATGGTCGAGCCGATCCGGATGACGACTCGCGAACATCGCGAGGCCGCTATCCAGGCGGCCGGGTACAACACGTTCCTGCTGCGCTCCGAGGACGTCTACATCGACCTGCTCACCGATTCAGGGACGTCGGCGATGTCCGACCGGCAGTGGGCGGCGCTCATGGTCGGCGACGAGGCGTACGCGGGGAGCCGCAGCTTCTACCACCTGGTGGACGCGGTGCGCGAGGTGTACGGCTATCCTGAGCTCGTGCCCACGCACCAGGGGCGCGGAGCGGAACACATCCTCAGCCAGATCCTCATCAAGCCCGGCGACGTCATCCCCGGGAACATGTACTTCACCACGACGCGCTGGCATCAGGAGAAAGCCGGCGGTTCGTTCGCCGATGTGATCATTGACGAGGCGCACGACCCTGCGTCGCTGCACCCGTTCAAGGGCAACATCGACCTGGACAAGCTGCGCCGGATCATCGCCGAGGTCGGAGCCGCGCGGATCCCGTACATCTCTCTCGAAACCAACGTCAACATGGCCGGCGGCCAGCCGGTCTCGATGGCCAACCTCAAGGCGACGTACGCGCTGTGCCACGAGCACGGCATCCTGGTGATGCTCGACGCCACCCGCGCCCTGGAGAACGCCTGGTTCATCCAGCAGCGCGAGGAGGGCTACGCGCATCGCAGCGTCGCCGAGATCCTCCTCGAGATCTGCGCGCAATCGGACGGCGCAACGGTGTCGTCGAAGAAGGACAACCTGGTCAACATCGGTGGATTCCTCGCGCTGCGAGATCCCGAGCTGGCGCGGCGCGCCCGCGGCCTGCTGGTCGCCTACGAGGGGCTGCACACGTACGGCGGGATGTCGGGGCGCGACATGGAGGCGCTCGCGTGCGGCATCCGCGAGATGGTGGACGGTGACGACCATGTCCGCGCTCGCGTCGGTCAGGTGGAGTTTCTCGGCAACCTGCTCATCGACGCGGGCGTTCCGATCGTCCGGCCGATCGGGGGTCATGGCGTGTATCTCAACGCGCGCGCCATCCTGCCCCACGTCCCGCAGGACGAGCTGCCGGCGCAATCGCTCGCGGCTGCGATCTACGTCGACTCCGGTGTGCGGACCATGGAGCGCGGCGTCGTCTCCGCCGGCCGCGACCCGGTCACCGGCGAGAATCGCCATCCGCGACTGGAGCTGGTGCGCCTGACGATCCCGCGACGCGTGTACACGCAATCCCACATGGAGGTCACCGCCGAGTCGGTGGTCACCGTGTGCGAGCGGGCGGATGAAATCGGCGGCCTGGCCTTCACCTACGAACCCGACGACCTGCGCTTCTTCCTGGCGCGATTCCGACCACTCCCGGTGCCGGCGAAAGCCACGGTCGGGGTCCCGCAACCCGTGGAGGCGACGCCGCTTCCAGTTGCGCCCGGCGGGTGATCCCTCAGCCTTCCTGACCCGCGACCTTGGAAACAAGAGGGAGGGACCTTCGCCTCTGTTGGGCGCAGTGTCCGGCGGTGGATGGTGATGTTGGCGGAGACCCACACGTCTCCCAATCACGAGGAGAACCCACCATGAGGAAAGCCACCACAAAGACGGTGCGGCCGAGCAGGCAGGTGCTGAAGCCTGAGGAACGGCTGCTGAACAAGACGTGGGCCAACATCGCTCGACGCGAGGAGGCGGTGATGACGGCCGCCACCGAGGTGGTCGAGTCCGTGCCTGCCCCATCGGATGTCATCGACAGTGCCCTCGCGTTCGCCGCCAAGACCCTGAAGGCGCAGCGCGAAGCGCTCGTGCCTCTCCTTGAGAGTGTCACCCCCAGGATGGCAACGGGCCGCTCGGTGCCCACCGTCGCCGACGCGGTGGCATCGGCCTACGGTCTCGCTGAACGAGTGCTCGAGACGCAGCGGAAGGCGCTTCGCGGAATGATCGAAACGGTCACGCCGCCGCTTTCCAAGCACGCACGGAGGGTGGTCGCCGCGGCGACGCCGAAGCGTGCAGTTGCCCGGCGCCCGGTGCGCCGCACCGCAGCGCGGAAGCCGTCGCGAGTCAGCGCCTAACCCTGCCCCAATCCAGCTGGGCTTCGCGAGCCTCACGTGAGGCTCGCGGAGCCCTTTGCTATCCGGCTAGTGAACGCCGACGATCAGGGCCCGCACCGCGTCAACCACCAGCTGCACTGCGATGGCAGAGAGCAGGAGGGCAAGGACGCGAGTGAGGAAGTCGATGAACGCGGGCCTGAGAATGCGCGCGAGCTGCCCGGCGAGCAGCAGGATGACCGCCACCGCCGCCACCACCGCCGCAACGCCGACGATCACGCCGAGCCGGCCGGCGAAGTCTGCGTTGCGGTTGGCGAGGACCATGACCGCGGCGATCGCGCCAGGACCGGCCAGCAGTGGGGTGGCGAGGGGAACCAGCACGATGTTGACGTTGCCAGTCACCTCCCCAGAGCGTCCACGGAACATCTCGAGCGCGACGAGCAGCAGGAGCAGACCTCCGGCGATGGCGAGACTCTGAATGGAGACGTTGAGGTAGCTCAGGAGAATGCGCCCGAAGAGCGCGAACACCGCGATGAGCAGGCCTGCCGTCGCGGCGGCCTGCACCGCAGCCCACCGCCGCTGGGCGGGCGTGCGGCCGGCGGTCAGGGCGACGAACATCGGGACCGTTCCGAGCGGGTCGACGATGACGAACAGGGTCACGACCGTCTCGGAGAACGCCAGCCAGTTCATGCCCGGAAGCCTAGGGGGTATTCCTACCGAACTGTCGCGAAATGGAGACTAGGGGTATGACCCGGCCGGCCCGAGGGCCGGCCGGTCCATGAAGACGGTTTAGCGGGACGCGACAGCGGCGAGGTCCTTCCAAGCGGTCTCGAGCGCCGGAATGCTCTCGCAACCGAGCACCAGACGCGTGTCCGTCGCAAGGTAGACAGTTGTCAGGTTGATGCCGGCATCGGCGAGGCGACGCGTGACCTTACCGAGCATGCCGGGATGGTTCTCGACGTGCTCAACAATCACTTCCGTCTCGCGGGTGATCTTGTAGCCGACCTTCGAGATGGCGAGACTGGTGGACGCCTTGTCTGTGGTCAGCAGGTGGAAGATCACACTTCCGTTCTGCTCGACGGCGCACAGACCCTCGATATTGATCTTCTCGCGGCCCAACTCCTCAGCAAGAGTCGCAAGACTGCCCTTGGTGTGCGGCACGGCGATGGTGAAGTCATATGCGTGCATGACGAACCTCCTGTGTCGGGCGCCGAATTTCTCAGCTGGCCCACTACCCACCGTGCGCGTGGTGTCACACGAAATGCAAGCGCCGCCAAGCCCGCAATGCCGTCCGGCGACGCATTCCCGTCAAAACCCCTGGCGGCGTCCCTGATGCAATGTGCCCACACGGAATCGAGCAGCGATGCTCATCTCGACCAGACGGGCGGGATTGGCCGGTGGCCGGGTCGAGCATCAGGAACAGTCGATCGGGTTCCATGGCGGCATGGTTTATCGTTGGCCGCCGCGAACGGCTAGTGCCGAACGTCGCTAGATCGAAGGGACTTTTGGCGCTCGTGACAGCGGCACTGCCCGAAGGCCGAGCAGAACGCGGGGTCGGTAGGCATCAAGAAATCCCCGGTGCTGACACGGGCTTCGGGTCTTGGCCCAACCACTCGAGCAGCGTGGCCGAATGCTCGCCGAGGCGCGGTGGCGCGCTCCTGTAGGTGATGGGCGTGCGCGAGAGACGTAGTGGATTCGAGATCTGCGGAACGGCTTGCCCCGCTTCACGGGGAACGGTGAACGTTGGCTCGAGACCGAGGTTCTCGGCGAGGGAGATCGCCTCGGCGATGTCGTTGACCCGGCCGCAGGGAACGCGGCGAGATTCAAGTCGCGCGATCCAGTGGTCTGCCGTGTCACGAGCGAGCGCCTGGATCAACTCGTCCCGCAGTGCCGGTCGATGTTCCGTGCGGGCAGCGTTGCCCTTGAAGCGCGCATCGGTCAACAGGTCAGGACGGCCTAACTCGAGACACAACTCGGTGAACTGCCGGTCGTTGCCGACGGCAAGGGCGATGTCGCCGTTGGCGGTCGGCAACGACTCGTAGGGCGCAAGACCCGGATGAGCGTTCCCGGCACGCCGCGGCACGTTGCCGGTTGTCAGAAAGGCCGACGACTGGTTGGTGAGACTGGCGAGCAGGCTCGAGAGTAGGTTGGTCTCCACCCGCTGACCGAGTCCGGTGACCTCACGCTCACGCAATGCGCTCAGGATGCCGATCGTCGCGTACAGACCGCCGACGACGTCGACCACAGGCACGCCGACCTTGGTCGGGCCGCCGGCCTCGGTGCCAGTCACGCTCATGAGGCCGCCGACCGCCTGGAGGAGGAAATCGTAGCCCGGATTCTGTGCTCCACGCCCGGTGCCGAAGGCCGAGATTGAACAGTAGATGACGCCTGGGTTCGTCCGGACGACAGCGTCGTAGCCAAGCCCGAAGGCGTCCATGACGCCGGGGCGAAAGTTCTCGACCACAACGTCCGCTCGCCGTGCCAGTTCCTGCGCTGCCAGCCGATCGCCCTCGTCGAGGAGGTCGAGCTCAAGGCTGCGCTTGTTCCTGTTGACCGACAGGAAGTACGAGCTGTCGCCGTCGACAAAGGGCCCCCAGGCACGGCTCTCGTCGCCGACACCCTTGCGCTCCACCTTGATCACGTCCGCACCGAGGTCGCCAAGAAGCATCGTCGCTAGCGGACCGGCGAGGGCACGTGAGTAGTCGGCAACGAGGATACCCTCGAGGGACCCACACACCAACATGAGCAGCATCGTATCGTGGTCAAGCTCGGATGGTTTGCTACGCTATCGGACGTCATCGCTCGCACAGCCGTCACAGCTTCTGAGAAACCGGGGACACGCGCCGAGTTCGCGGCACTCGAATCCAAATGATGTCTGACGCCACTTCACGAGCCGCCGAGGAGCACGCGTCGAATCGTGTTGCCGTCAACGGCGTCGACCACGACATCGGCGCGCCGGCAGAGGTGAGTCTGCTCGAGTGGCTGCGCGAGACCGTCGGATTGACCGGAACGAAATATGGCTGCGGCGAGTCGGCATGCGGCGCCTGCAGTGTGCTCATCGATGGAGCGCTCGCCCGCGCGTGCGCCGTGTCGATCGGCGATGTCGTCGGGCGGTCCATCACCACGATTGAAGGACTGACGCACAACGGCGCACTCCATCGCGTCCAGCAGGCGTTCCTCGACATCGGTGCGATGCAGTGCGGTTTCTGCACGCCCGGCATGGTCGTGGCCGCCGTCGCGCTGCTCGATTCGAACCCGCTCCCCAGCGACGACGAGATCGTGCGCTGGATGGCCCCGAACGTGTGTCGGTGCTGCACGTATCCGCGCATCATCGACGCGATTCGTCGAGCGCGCGACCACCACGACTCCGCACCGGACGCCAGGGTCTCGACCGAGCACGCACCATCATTCGCACGCCGACCACCGGCCCCGTGGGACCTCGTCGCGCCCGACCGGCGCGACTATTTCGACGTGCTCGGCGACGGCGCGATCTTTGTCGTTCCTCCGCCCGCTGCCGCGCCGGGGATGTGGGCGCGGACCGGAGGGGCATGGCTGCACGTCGACCCCGCCGGCATGGTCACCGCATTCACAGGCAAGGTCGAGGTCGGCCAGGGAACGCGCCGTGCGCTGCGACTCATTGTCGCCGAGGAGCTGGAGACGGCCCTCGACAACGTTCGCCTCGTGGTCGGCGACACGGACCTGTGTCCATGGGACATAGGAACGTTCGGGAGCATGTCGATGCCGACGGCGGCGAGCGACCTGCAGCGTGTCGCAGCCGCGGCGCGCGAAGGCCTGGCGCGCGGCCCCGAGCTGGAACCCGGCGTCAGGCGTCTTGAGGTCGTCGAACACGACGTCCGGCTCACGCCGGCCGCTGATTGGCACCTCGCGGGACATGACGTCGCGCGCGGCGATCCGGCTGCCGTCACAGGCGCGAAGCGTTTCACCTCCGATCTGAGCCGGCCGGGGATGGCTCACGCGCGCATCCTGCGTCCACCCCGGTTCGGAGCGCACCTCCGCAGCGCCGATGTCGCCGCAGCGCGCGCGATGCCCGGCGTCACCGCCTTCGTCGACGTCGTCGGCGATTTCGTCGGTGTGGTCGCGTCCAGTCCCGGCGCCGCTCGCAAGGCCATTGAGTCGATCCACGCCGATTGGGAGCAGGTCGAGGCTGTGTCCGAGGCGGAGCTGGTCCCCCACCTGCGCTCGCATCCTGTCGAGGTGGAGGGATGGGGCGGCACGTACGCGCACGACAGCGGTGACTACGAGCGCGCAGTCGCATCCGCGCCAGTGCGCCTGAGCCGGACGTACACGACGCCGTACATCGCGCATGCTCCGCTCGAAACCCGCGTCGCGCTTGCCGAGTGGGAGGCTGGCCGGCTCACCGTCTGGACCGGGACGCAGCAACCCTTCGGCGTGCGCAGTGCGCTTGCGGCGGCACTCGACCTGCCCGAGGAGAGCGTGCGCGTCATCGTCCCGGATACGGGCGCGGGGTTCGGCGGCAAGCACGCCGCGGACGTCGCGATCGCGACCGCCCGGCTCGCGCGCGCGGCCGGTTTGCCGGTGAAGCTGCGGTGGACGCGCGAGGAGGAGTTCACCTGGGCGTACTTCCGGCCGGCGGCGGTCATCGACGTCACCGCAGGGGCGACGGCCGACGGTGGGATCACGGCGTGGGAGTTCACCAACATCAACTCCGGCAGTGCCGCGATCGGCGTTCCCTACGACTTCTCCAATCAACGCCTTCGATTCCAGCCAGCAGATTCGCCGCTGGCGCAGGGTCCCTACCGTGCGCTCGCGGCGACCGCGAACACCTTCGCGCGCGAATCGATGATCGACGAGCTTGCCGATGCGCTGCACACCGATCCACTGCAGCTCCGACTCCAGCACCTGCGCGACGAGCGGCTCGCGGACGTGGTGCGCGCGGCGGCAGAACGTTTCGAGTGGGGTCGCGTGTCAGACGAACATGGTGGCGGCGCAGGCGTTGCGGCCGGATCCGAGAAGGGCGGCCGTGTCGCAACGTGTGTGCAGGTCCGCGTCGACGGCACGCGACTCGACATCCTGCGCGTTGTGACGGCCTTCGAATGCGGTGCGATCATCGACCCGGACAACCTGCGGAACCAGATCGAGGGCGCCGCCATCATGGGACTGGGCGGCGCGCTGTTCGAAGCCGTGCACTTTGCGGAGGGACGCATCCTCAACCCGCGCTTCAGTCAGTACCGGGTGCCGCGATTCAGCGACATCCCTCCAATCGAGATCGTCCTCGTCGACCGCCCAGATCTTCCCTCAGCAGGCGCGGGAGAGGCGCCGATCATGACCATTGCCCCTGCGATTGCAAATGCGATCTTCGCCGCCACCGGCAACCGGATCCGAAGCCTGCCACTGCTCGACGGCCTCGCGGCGCACTGAGCCGCGCCCTCCGCATCCGGCCCTGAAGCTGATGGGACCTAGGCGGTGATGTCGCGGTACCAGAAGCTCGCGCCGGCAACGGCGGCCATCCCCACGGCGTACAGACCCGCGATGATCAGCGCGCTGGTGTACGAGACGTTCGATGAGCCCGCTTCGGTGAACGCGGTCGCCTGACCACCGGTCAGCACCACTGAGAGGATCCGACCGGGCAGGTACTGACCGACGGTTGGCTCCACCTGGTTGACGAGTCCCTCGACCACGAGCAGCCACGCGATCGCGGCGCCCACCGCCCCCGCGGGGTTGCGGACCAGCACGGCGACC
>ODAK010007307.1_pt1 | contig 11088 bp, 7 predicted proteins | sample 1539591 | NCBI WGS metagenome assembly ODAK01 (sample SAMEA3539303, study PRJEB22396) | soil metagenome | biome: tundra; feature: field; material: soil | place: USA | collected 2010-05 | depth 0.15 m | reverse complement strand
ACGGGCTGCTGAACATTACCATGCGGGTGCGGGGCGTTATGGCGCTGATCATGTCCGCCATCGGGACCCGGTAATCCGTCCCGGCTTCCACGAAACGCGTACACGCGCCAATGGCCTGCGCGAAAATCGCATGCAGCCCGAACGACGGCCGGATCGTAATCATTTCCTCGCCCGGTGCCAGAAATGAATGGGCGCATACCGCGATCAAATCTTCCGATCCGTTGCCAAAAGCCAGCCGGTTCGGAGCTACGTCCAGCCGGGCCGCGAGCGCCGCGCGAAGATCGTCCGACGCGGGGTCGGGATATAAAGCGATATCGGGCACCGCCGCCGCTACCGCCTCGAGGACCCGCGGACTGGTGCCCCATGGATTCTCATTGCTGCCCAGTTTGGCCACCTGGGCCACGCCGTAACGCGCGCGCACATATTCGGCGGAAAGTCCCGAGTTATACGCGGGAAGACTCCGGATCTCAGGCCTGAGACGCCCGAGGAATGCTGAAATGCCCGATTCTGAAATGCGGTCCATGGTTTTCCGGCGGCCCCTGTCCCGTCAGTTCAACTTTCCCGCGACCTGTTCCACGGCGTCAAGTATTTTGCCTTCTTTTGCAATCCGGGTAAGCGTGTTGATGTCGTCGTAGAGAGGCCGGTCCTCTTCCAGCTTAACCACATGTTCACGGATCACCTCGAACGCCGCTTGAGTGGCGGGCGAAGGGCTGGCCGGCCTGCGGAATTCGAAGGCCTGGGCCGCCGCCATCAGCTCAATGGCAATGACGCCCCACGCGTTGTCGATGATCTGACGCGTCTTGATCGCCGTCGTCATTCCCATGGAAACAAAATCTTCCTGATCCGCGGCGGCGGGAATCGAACCGGTTGCAGCCGGATGGCTCAAGACGCGTTGTTCCGCTATCAGAGCCCCCGCCGTGTACTGGCTCAGCATCAGTCCGGAGAACATACCCGCGCCCTTCGTCAGATATGCCGGCAGCCCCGCCGAAAGATGAGGATTCATCAGCCGGTTCAAACGACGCTCGGACAGTACGGATACCGTAGCCACCGATATTCCCAGCAGTTCCAGCGCGAGAGCCATCGGGGTGCCCTGGAAATTCGCGCCCGTCAGCACCAGATCCTCGTCAGGGAAGAATACCGGGTTATCCGCCGCGTGATTAAGTTCGATCTCCAGCATGTGCCGAGACCATTTGAAGGCATCCCGCGCGGCTCCCACCACCTGCGGGCAGGAACGAAGCGAATAGGCATCCTGCACCTTCTTGCCGGGACGGTCCAGCATTTGCGATCCCGCTGTCAGCCGCCGGATATTCCCGGCCGTTTCCATGGCCCCTGGATAACCGCGTACGGCGTGCAGGCGGTGATCGTAAGCCATCATGTTGACGTTCAGCGCTTCGAGCGTCATGGCCAGCGCAATGTCCTGGGTCCTCAGCCAGCGTTCGGCGTCGTGCACCTCAAGACATCCCATCCCCGTGATGAGATCCGAGCCGTTAATCGCCGCCAGGCCGTCCCGCTCATGAAAAACGATGGTGGGAATGCCCGCCGCCGCGAAGCCTTCGCTGGCCGGCATACGCTTTCCCTGAAAGAAAACCTCGCCCTCTCCCATCATCGTGATCGCGCCCTGGGCCATGGGCGAAAGATCCCCGCAGGCCCCCACCGAGCCCTTCTGGCACATTACCGGCGTGACCCCTCGGTTCAGCATCTCGATCTGCGTCTTCACGACTTCGATGCGAATGCCCGAATGGCCCCAGCAATGCGTATTCAGACGCGAAAGAATTCCGGCGCGCGCGTCTTCCTCGGCCATGGGATCGCCGAAACCCGCCGCGTGAGAGTAGAGCAGATACCGCTGGAATTGCTTCGCCTGTTCCGGTGTCAGTACCACACTGGCGAACTCGCCAATTCCGGTGCTGACTCCGTACATTACCTCGTGCGAGGCGATCTTGCGATCCACCAGATCGCGGCATTTTCTGATGCGCGCCGCCGCTTCGGGCGTCAGTTCAATCTTCTGCCGATGCCTGGCGATCCTCGCTACATCCTCGATGCTCAGAGAGTGACCGTCGAGCTCGACCGACTGGCTTACCGTCTCAATTGCCGTCACTTGCGCAGTATGCCAAAACAGCGCCCCGCAAATAAACAGGGATTCAAGGTTAATCAGCTACGGATGCCGTCGAAATCGTCGATCTCATGCCTTGCAACCATTGAAGACCGCTGCGATATCCGTCTGGCGGCGGCTGTTTCACTTGAGGCGCACCCCGCTTTCCGTTTATGCTCGGTAAGCGCGATCAAATATATGCTAAAGCTTTCCGGGCGGTCCCTTACGCTTGCCGAAGTCCACCTGGCCGCCGCCGGCAAACTGGCTCCGTTTTTTTCGGATGATGCCGGAGAGCGCATTGCCGCCGCACGCCGCGCTGTAGAGGATCTGGTGGCGCGCGGTCAGGTTGTTTACGGTCTGAATACAGGCTTCGGCAAGCTGGCGGATGTAAATGTGCCTGCTGCCGCCATCGGGGCGCTCCAGCTCAACCTCGTGCGCAGCCATGCCGCTGGCCTTGGCGAACCGCTTTCCATTCCCGAAGTCCGCGCCATGATGATTTTGCGCGCCAACGTGTTCGCGCTCGGCCACAGCGGGGTTACTGTGGAACTCGCACACACGCTGCTGGCCATGGTCGAGCGCGGGGTCTATCCGAGGATTCCCGAAAAGGGCTCTGTGGGCGCCAGTGGTGACCTTGCCCCCCTGGCGCATCTCGCGCTGGGCCTCATCGGTGAAGGGCAATGCTGGTACGAAGGAAAATGGCAGCCCAGTGCCGAGGCGCTTCGTCTCGCCGGAATCACCCCGGTAAAACTGGCCGCGAAAGAAGGTCTGGCGTTGCTGAACGGGACGCAGGCAATGTGCGCGGTCGGCGGGCTCGCCCTTTACCGTGCCCGCCGTGTCACGGCGCTGGCCGACCTCGCCGGCGCCATGAGTCTTGACGCTCTGCGGGGAACACCTGTAGCCTTCGACGCCCGTATTCAGAACGCCCGTCCCCATCCCGGCCAGCGACTTGTGGCGGCCCGGCTCCGTGAGTTTCTCGCGGCTAGCGAAATCCGTGCCTCCCATGAGACCAACGACCGCCGCGTGCAGGACGCTTACTGTCTGCGTTGCATGCCGCAGGTGCACGGTGCAGTCCGCGGCGCGCTCGATCACGTGAAGTCCGTGGTGGAAATTGAAACCGGCTCAGCCACCGACAATCCTCTGATCTTTCCCGCAGACGAGGTCTCGGCCAGCAACGTAATCAGCGGCGGCAATTTCCACGGCGCGCCGCTGGCATTTGGGTTCGATTATGCGGCCATCGTCATCACCGACCTGCTGAGCATGAGCGAGCGTCGCGCCGATCGCCTGATTAATCCCGACATAAACGAGGGGCTTCCGCCTTTCCTCACCTCCGACCCCGGTACCTGCTCCGGCTACATGATGGCTCATGTCTGCGCCGCCGCTCTTCTCAGCGAGTGCAAGGTTCTGGCCCATCCCGCGAGCACAGACAGCGTGCCGACTTCGGGCGGCAAGGAAGATCATGTCTCGATGGGCATGACCTCCGCGCTCAAACTGCGCCGGATTGTGGATAACGCCGAATGGGTGCTTGCCATCGAGCTGATCCTTGCCGCGCAGGGGCTCGATTACCGCGCGCCTCTGCGTTCTTCCGAGCCGGTGGAGCGCGCCAGACGGATGGTGCGCGAAATCGTGCCGCCGCTGGGCGCCGACCGCCCGCCCGCGCCGGACATCGAGGCTCTTGCAGGGGCCATTCGCGCCGGTATTTTCGATGAGTTCGTGAGTGCCCCCGGAGACTGGGAGCCGTGAGCAGCGCCACTGGAACGCGGGCAATAGTCATCAATATAGGCCAGTTAGTTACGCTGCGCGGCCCTGCGCGGCCCCGCGTCCGCGGCGAAATGCGCGATCTCGCCATTGTTCCCGATGGTGCACTGCTGATTCGCGGTGACCGGATCGAGCAGGCTGGTCCTCGCGCGGAAGTTGAATCACTGGCCGGCCCGGTGGAGCGCGTAATCGACGCCGGTGGCCGCATAGTGCTGCCCGGCTTTGTCGACGCCCACGCTCATCCCGTTTTCGCCGCCACGCGGGTCGAAGAGTATGAGCTCCGCTCCGGCGGAGCAACCTACGAAGAGATTGCGGCTTCGGGCGGGGGCATACGCTCATCGGTTCGCAAACTCCGCGCCGCCTCCGAAGACGAGCTCTATGCAGCCGCCCTCCGGCGCACCCAGTGGTTCCTCCGCACGGGGACGACGACGATGGAGGCCAAATCCGGCTACGGCCTTTCGCTCGATGCGGAACTCAAAATGTTGCGCGTCATTCGGCGCCTGAATGGCCGGAATTGGGTTCGTTTCGTCCCCACGTTCCTGGGCGCCCACGAGGTCCCGGACGAATATCGCGGCAACCCCGGCGCTTACCTCGAACTCCTCGTTCATGAGATGCTTCCCGCCGTGGCGCAGGAGAAGCTGGCCGAATATTGCGACATCTTTTGCGAGCCCAAAGTCTTCCAGGTCCCCGCCGCGCGCCGCTATCTGGAGACCGCACGCTCGCTCGGTTTCGGCCTCCGGGTCCATGCCGATCAACTGGAACGCTGCGGCGCCTCCGAGCTTGCCGGCGAACTTCGCGCCGTGACGGCCGATCATCTGGAACAGATCGACGATTGCGGGATCGCCGCCCTTGCCGCGGGCGGAGTGCAGCCCGTACTTCTGCCTGCGTCGGTCTACAACCTGGGGTTGAAGCGTTACGCACCGGCCCGCGCCATGATCGATGCAGGGCTTGCGGTGGTGCTGGCAACGGATTTCAATCCCGGGTCTTCGCCCACGCCGTCCATTCCGTTCGTTCTTTCCCTGGCCTGCACGCAGACCCGTATGACACCGGCCGAAGCAGTCACCGCCGCTACTATCAACGCCGCATACAGTCTTGGCCGCGGTGCTTCGATTGGCTCGCTGGAACCCGGCAAGCGGGCTGATTTTGTGATTCATGATTGCGCCGACTACCGGGAAATACCCTACTTTTCCGGGCTTGAGCCCGCCTCCGAAACGTGGAGCGGTGGCCGACTCGTCTACTCGCGGAACTCGCCTCAAATGGTGGTTTCATGACGGTTGAAACCGGCTGGCTTCCCGATCTCCTCTATCGCAACGGACGCTTCGAATCGGGTGTCGCCATGTTTGCCGGGGCGGATGGCCGTATCACCCGTTTTTCCAGCGATCCAGCGGAACTTGCCTCGGCACGCCGTCTGACCCGCCGCGTGCTGCTGCCGGGTCTGGTGAACGTCCACAGCCACTCTTTTCAGCGGGCGATTCGCGGACGCACGGAGTCGCGGACTTCCTCCTCCGGCGACAGTTTCTGGACGTGGCGGGAAGCCATGTATCACGCCGCAGGCCTGCTGTCGCCCACCGATATATACGACGTTGCGCGCATGACGTTTCTGGAGGCCGCTGCCTCAGGCAACACTGCCATTGGCGAATTTCACTATCTGCACCATGCCGCGGACGGCATACCCTATGAAGACCCCAACGAAATCGCGCTCGCCGTTATCCGCGCCGCGCGAGAGATTGGCATCCGCATAGAACTGCAGCGCACCGCCTATGTCCGGTCCGGCTGGAATCGGGAACCGAACCCCCGCCAGGCCCGCTTTATTACGCCCCGCGTGGAGGATTTCATCGCCAATACCGAATCTCTGCGCGCTGCCGCGAGCCGTGATCCGGAAGGCGCGGTGACCGTCGGCATCGCTCCTCACAGCGTCCGCGCGGTACCTCTCGACTACCTGACCGCCATTGTGGGCTACGCCCGGTCGAGCGGCATAAAAATTCACATGCACGTCTCCGAGCAGCCCGCCGAGCTCGATGCGTGTGTGGCTGAATATGGGCTCCCGCCGGTCGAATTTCTCGATCGTCACGGTCTGCTCGATGCTGATTTTACTGGTGTTCACGCAACACATATCAGCAACGGCGAGGCCGCCGCACTGGCCCGCGCCGGATCGTTCATCTGCGCCTGTCCCACCACTGAGCGCAACCTGGGCGATGGCATCGGCGACGCTGCGCTGTGGGCGTCGTGCGGGATTCCGGTGTGTCTGGGGTCAGACAGCAACGTGCAGATCGATCTGCTGGAGGATGCCCGCGAACTTGAATATCACATGCGGCTCCAGCGGCTGGAACGCGCGGTCCTCGCACCCGACCTCGATACGGGGAGCCTCGCGCGGCAGCTGTTTCGCTCGGCCACTTCCGCCGGCGCTGCCAGCATTGGAACTCCCTCGGGCCGGCTGGATGAGGGACTTGCCGCCGATTTCTTTACCATTCATCTCGACGACCTCGCCGTCGCCGGCGCGGCCCCCGCAAGCCTGCTGAGCCACATAGTCTTCTCCGCTTCGCGCGCCAGTATTCGCGACGTAGCCGTAAACGGACAGCTGATCCTCGAAGACGGCCACCACAGGCTCGAAGAGGAAGTCATTCGGCGCTTTGCCGCTGTGCAGCGAAAACTGTGGGGAGCGTCCGTTTAATGAAGACCGTCAGCGAAATTCTTCTGGATCTGGTCGCCATCCCCTCCGTGTCACCGGCCGACAACGCGCCAGTGGTCGACTACATCACCGCGTGCCTCGACCCCGCACATTGGAACGTCACCCGCCATCCCCACCGGGACCCGGCCGGAACAGCCAAGACCAATCTTGTCGCAGTCACTCGCAATGGCGCCGGCCCGGCTGCCGAGCTCGCTCTCGTTTGCCACACGGACACCGTCCCCTTCGATGCCGGCTGGAATGAGGCCGTACAACCCGCCGAACGCGACGGGCGCATTTACGGCCGCGGCAGTTGCGACGTCAAAGGCTACCTTGCCTGCATCCTCGCTGCCGTGCAGAGCGTCGATTCACGCGCTCTACGGAAACCTCTCGCGCTTGTTTTTACGGCTGACGAGGAGGTCGGCTGTATTGGAGCCAAACACCTGGCAGCGGCCGGCGCTTTCACGTCCCGCCATATGATCATCGGCGAGCCGACCAGCATGCAGCCGGTGCGTGCCGGGAAAGGCTACGCCCTCGCCACCATTGTTGTGAAGGGCAAGGAAGGACACAGCGCTTTCCCGTCGGAAGGACATTCGGCCATCTACGACGCCGCCCGCATCGTCACCGCGCTGGAAGAGATTGCGAAGACAGTCGAAGCCGATCGCAACGAAGATTTCGCGCCCCCTTACACCACGCTGAATGTTGGCCTGATCTCAGGCGGAACGGCGAAAAACATCGTACCCGGCCAATGCCGTATCACCGTCGAATGGCGGCCCATACCTGGACAGGACCCGGAATGGGTGGCCCGGCTGATTCGAGATGCACTCACGCGGTTACACGATGCCTTTCCCGGCTTTGATGCAGAATTCGCAGTCCTCCGCAACGACCCGGCTTTCGCCCCTTCGAAGACCGATGCGCTGGTCGATTGGTTGTCCACGGTAACCGGAAATCGGCCGGGGACCATCTCGTTCGGTTCCGAAGCCGCGCATCTAAGGGCTCTCTCCGGCGAAATCGTGGTCCTGGGACCCGGAAGTATGTCGGTGGCCCATCAAACCGGCGAATTCGTTCCCATTACGGAGCTGCAACAGTGCGTTGCGCTGCTGAAGGACGCGATTAGCCGGTTTTGCGCCTGACAGCCGACTGATGGTTGGTGTGCTATCCATAATTTGATGGATCAAGCTGAATTTCTTTTGATTGAGAGAATAATCAACGGCCTGAACGCGCGATGGCTGCGCTATATTGAAGCACTTCGATGATTGGGAGAAAGCGTGAAATCAGTCCCTTGCTGGATGACATAGCAAGGAATCTCGTCGATCAGTTGCAGAAGGATGCCCGGATCTCCTTCGCCGAACTGGGGCGCCGGGTCGGGCTGTCCCCTTCCGCCACCGCCGAGCGACTGCGAAATCTGGAGGAAGCGGGCGTAATCCGGGGCTATCGTGCCGACATCGACCCAGCCGCCCTCGGCCTGAACGTCACCGCCATCATCAGAATGAGCTGCGACGGGGAGCAGTACCGTCGTGTTACCGCCTTCGTCACTACCTGCGAGGAAATCCGAGATTGTTACCACGTCACGGGGGGCGACGCTCTGATCATGAAAGCAATGGTCGGATCCATCGAGGAACTGGAAAAACTTGTGATTACGCTGCTCCGTTTCGGGGTACCAACTACGAGTGTCGTTCTCTCTACTCCACTCGAACGCCACGATTACCAGATCGCGGGCACGAGTTAATCAACCGGCGCTCGGCGGTAACACTTTGCCCCGATTGAGGATATTACGCGAGTCAAGCGCCTTTTTAATTAGCCACATGGTCTGCAGCTCGGCTTCGGTTCTGGAGAACCCCAGGTACTTTCTCTTCAGCGTACCGATCCCGTGTTCGGCTGAAACCGACCCCTTGTAGCGTTGAACCAGCGCATATACCTCCTGCTCCACCTCCTCGGCAGTCATACCGGGTATGGATCGCAGATCCACGGTGATATGGAGGTTGGAGTCTCCGATATGGCCAAATCGGTATGACCGGTGCCCCGGCCACCGGGCTTCGAGGGAGGCGTGGCACTCCTCGGCAAACTGTCCGATCCCGCCGATCGGCAGACTGACGTCGAAGTTGACCGGATCCAGCCGCCCAGGAAACTCCGCGGTGCTGTCTCGAATCCGCCACAGCGCACGTGTTTCCGCTGCTGAATGCGGAATCATCGCATCCGCGATCACACCCGTCCCCATCGCTTCCGACAGGGCATCCGCCAGTTGCGCGCCGGAGTCCTTCGGGTCGAAGCTCGCCTGTTCCAGCAAGACGTAAATATTGTGTTTCCAGCCAAGTAGCTGATTTGTAAACGGCGAGGACGAGGGTGACCGAAGCCCGAAGTCGAAGAAATCCGCCCACATCAACTCGAAGGCGGTCAGTTCGCCGCCGAGTGCCGATCGAACCATTCGGAACAGTTTCAGCGCCGCGTCATAATCTATGGCCCCGCACAAAGCGACATGCCGGGAGGCGGGTTTCGGCCCCAGCCGCAGCACCGCTCGTGTGATTACTCCGAGGGTGCCCTCCGACCCTATGAATAAATATTTCAGGTCGTACCCGGCGTTGTTCTTGATCATTTTGTTCAGCGACGTCAGAATCGTGCCGTCAGCCAGCACCGCTTCCAACCCGAGAACCTGCTGCCGCGCGCTGCCGGATTGCAGCACGTGGATCCCCCCGGCGTTAGTCGCCAGCGCGCCGCCGATCTGGCACCCGCTTCGGGACCCCATATCAAGCGCAAAATCGAACCCAAATTCGCCCGCGGCCTGCTGGATCTTTTCCAGCGTGGTTCCCGCCAGCACAGTCATGGTGGCGGCAGATACATCGATTTCTTCAATCCCGGTCATCCGTTCCAGGGACAGACAAACATCGTCCTCAAACGGAACCGCGCCGCCAGCGAGGCCGGTCATTCCTCCTTGCGGAACCACCGGTTGGCCAGCCTCGTGGCAAATCCTGAGCACGGCCGAGACTTCTGCGGTTGTACGCGGCAGCACGACCGCCAGAGGCCGCGCCGGCGGTGCCCCGCTCCAGTCCCTCAGATGGCGGATGCCAATTGCGTCGCCATGCAGCACACCTGCCGGGCCGAGAACCGCACAGAATGCTTCAACGATGCCGCTCGCGCTCAAGCGACCAGTGTACGGGGTTTGTCCACGCGTCCCAACCCGCAAACCCGGTTGGCCTCGCTTTACCCGCTGAGCCACCGGTCCGGCGCGAGCCGAAAGCCGCAATCCGGCTAAATCGATTGGTTTTTCCCTTGATTCGGCATTGAAGAAACGGCACGTTCCCGCTAGATTTATACTCATAGGAGTGGAGCTAGCGGCCAGGTTGCCGCCGAGGCGGGTATTTTGTCAGCCGCGATGGTTGTCAGCCCTACCTTCCGCGCAGCGATTCTGCCCCGTTTGCGAGCGCACCGGAATGATTGGCCTCTCCGGTAAATGGTCCCGAAAGGAAAGCGAACGGAAATGAAATCCCTGGCGGTGGTTGGCGGTTGGTTGCTCCTGCAGGCTGGTCTAGCCCTGGGACAGAGCGGAACTGCGCCAGTGCTGACTGCGCAGCGCACGCTGGTCAACCAGTACTGCGCCGGTTGCCACAACGACAAGCTGAAATCGGGAGGCTTCTCCTGGTCGACGCTGGACCTTGCGCACCCCGATCAGAACGCCGAACAGGCCGAAAAGGTCATTCGCAAGCTGCGCGCCGGAATGATGCCGCCGGCCGGGGCGCGCAGGCCGGACCTCACTGCCGTCAACACGCTCGCCACCTTCATCGAAACCGGCCTTGACCAATCCGCCGCTGCCCATCCCAACCCGGGGCGGCCCGCCTTGCACCGGCTGAACCGGACCGAGTACGCCAATTCGATCCATGATCTTTTGGGCGTGGATGTCGACGTCAGTGCGTTGCTGCCTTCCGACGACATGAGCCATGGCTTCGACAACATGGCCGACGCCCTCACGGTCTCTCCAGCGCTGATGGATGCTTACATCCGGGCGGCCGGAAAAATCAGCCGCCAGGCGCTGGGCGATCCGGGCGCCAGTCCTTCCGTGATGACCTATCAGATGACCAAGGCAGAAGGGCAATGGCGTCACGTGGATGGGGCGCCGCTGGGTACGCGCGGAGGAATGTCGGTGATTTACGATTTTCCCGCCGACGGCGATTACACCTTCAAAATCACTTTCTATTATTCGATTGACGGACCTTTGTTCGGCAAGAGCATGGGGAAAGGCCAGCAGATCGAAGTTTCGGTCAATGGGGAACAAGTGGCGCTGTTCGATATCGATCCGCAGCGCACCAAGTGGGAAGACCTCCAGACGCCGCCCATCAAGGTCAAGGCCGGCCCGCAGCGCGTTTCGGCAGCCTTCATTCAGAATTTCGAGGGGCCTGTGGAAGACATCGTCATGCCCGTCGAGCAGGGACTGGTCGACCTGAATAAGGCCGACTTTCCAGGCATGACCTCTCTGCCGCATCTGCATGATCTGGCCATTGCGGGGCCATTCCATGTGACCGGCGTTTCCGATACTCCCGGGCGCCGTAAGATCCTGACCTGCCGGCCGGCTAAGGAGGCGGAAGAG
>ODAK010007306.1_pt1 | contig 11088 bp, 10 predicted proteins | sample 1539591 | NCBI WGS metagenome assembly ODAK01 (sample SAMEA3539303, study PRJEB22396) | soil metagenome | biome: tundra; feature: field; material: soil | place: USA | collected 2010-05 | depth 0.15 m | reverse complement strand
CCGCCAAAAAACGCCTCGTTCACGCCGAACACGAGATTTTGATTTTCCTATACATCAAGTTTCCATCGGCATCCACCGGATGGCCTGCTCGGTCCAAATGCAAAAGTTGAATCGCTTGACGTCGTTCTCGACGGAGGGCAACGAATGACTTTACCCTCAGACAGGGCTCTGAGAACTGTCCGCGTTATCCCCAAAACACCGCTGAAATTAGGCTTTTGATACTCGGGGACAGCAGCCGATTGTTCTTGCTTAACGGTGGCACCACAAGCAGAACAGACACGATCCACGGAGTTGACTGATGCACCACATTTTTCACAGAACATAATCACCTTTCTGATTCCAGAACTCCAATAGGAGAGTTTGTGACTTTGGGAGTGCACAACCCAGACGGACGTTACGGACGGTCATCCTTTGGATCGGGTTGTTTGCAGAGTCACTATGAGTGGCACCTGCCACGGGACGCAATGACCCCGAACACAGAGCGATGTGACGGCACAGGAGGAGCGCGGTAGCACCATCGACTCAAAGTAGGGACAACCCGCCGATTGGGGCGACCCGTAAAGAGGGCACACCTCCGTACAACGGTGCGTGACAGAAATCACAGCTATTGAAAATGCGCAGCGTCACAATGAGCCGAGCACCAGTTGTCGCTGGAGCATACATGGCATATTGCAGAGCTTGTGGTCACCTAAATTCCGACGCTGCTCGTTTTTGCCGTTCCTGCGGGGCTACACAGGACAGGCAGACGGAGCGGCCATCCGAAACCAATACAGTTTCTACGCCCCCATCTGGTGCGCCAAATAACCGTGGCGTAAGCAATCGAAATCGGTGGCTCATCGGGGGCGGTGTCGCTCTTGTGGCTGTGGTCATCTGCACTGTGCTCGCTATTGCCCTCAGATCGAAAGGGGCAACCAGTACTTCCACAAAACAACAAGTAAACAGTGCTTCACCAGACTTAAATACAATAGGGCAGGCCGCACCATATCAAGTGATCAATGGGCAGACGGATTCAGACGGCTTCCCAACGACCCCAGCCCGACTTTGTATTAGTTCAAACGAAAAGCAGGATTGCTACACACCTCCGACCCAAGACCCTCCTTTCGGGCTGGACGCGAAGGCTGAAGTTGTGAAGCTCGCCAGCGGGTCGAGTCTGATTCTGTTTACGGCAGAATCGTCTTCTGGCGGCAGCGGCAGCCTGACCATTATCGCGCTGCTCGAAAATCACGGCGGACGATTGGAGAACCTGCTACCCAAGGTTGCAGTAACGAACCAGTCCGAACACCGTGTCTGGGATCTCCCGAGCATCTCCACTATGCCCGTTCTTACGACGGCGGACTTCATCTGGGCTGATGGAGAAACTCATTTTGCACGTCACCTCTACCGAATCACCAGCTATGTTTATGACAAGAACGCTGGACGCTACATTCAACGTGATGACTTTGTGACGGGAAAGAAGTATCCGGGTCTCGACGAGGCAGATGCTGTTAAGGTGCTGGAGCCAGAAAAGGCGGCAATAGTCGCTCGACTCCAACACGGTTATCCGAGCGGATCAGATTCACTCTATTCCACGCCAATAGCCATCCGCCCCGAAAATGATATTCCGCCCGATCCAGCTATTGAACAGACTCTGAATCAGTGGGCTGCTGCGCTCGCAAGAAATGACGTTTCGGCTCAGGTCGGTTTTTATGCCACAGAAGTCGATCCGTATTTCCTAATGCACGCCGTCAGTAGACAATACATCGAGAGCGACAAGCAGAAACTGTTTGACAAAGGTGTGAGACTCACGAGTTACCATATCCGCGACCTACTAATCACGATGACTTCGCTAGACGAGGCGACCGTGAGGCTCATAAAAGATTGGCAAACTCGGGAAGGAGCGGAGAATGCACGGAGCACCCGCTCACAGCTCCACCTAAAGCGATTTAATGGGGAATGGAAGATCGTCGGCGAGCAAGATTTGCGCTCACAATGAGTGCTGGAGGCATATATGGCATATTGCACAGCTTGTGGCCACGCAGTTCCGAATGATGCCCGTTTTTGCCACTCATGCGGGGCTAAGCAGGACGTGCAGGTGGACCGGCAGTCCCAACCCAATACAACGGCTAATAGCGCATCTGGTGCGCCCGTAGATGCTGCCGTGTCGTTGGCTGGGAGGCGGGTTGTCACAACATTCCCCTCCGTTCGCATCGTGCCGCCCAGCCAAGATGATCGAATGCTGATGGGGCCCCAGTTGGCACGCTTTCATAAATCTCTCGTTCACAAAAAGTCGGGCTATCGGCTCTCCCTTGCCCTCACGAACATAATCTCGCGTCTCATTGAAGCTCTCGCCCAAAGCAATCCCCGTACCGCCGACCCCCTATCTAGATTGGAATGAGGCTATTCCTCGTTCGGTCCGAGCGCAGAGAGATGGCTACTGGGACAAGCTGTCGGTCCGACGCGTACCCCTTACGGCCCCATCAGGGTTAGGGGGAGGGAGATCGCACGGTGATTTTTTTGATACGGGTACCGAACCCGAAATTCTTGCGCTTTCAAACAGAGCCATCCTGACTGCAACGTTTACAAAATACCGCAGCGTATTGAGTGCCTCTGAGTTCTCGCTGCACACCGAAGTGACGTTGCACGTTGCACTCTCCTCAGTGATCACTTCAAAAGCGGCCAACGGTTATCAGTTCAAAACCGGCCAACGGAAGTAGCCGTCCAGGACTAGATTGTTCTACCCTGCCGCCTCCTGTGGTGGCAAGTCGGTTTTCGTGCGCCAGCTCCGCGGGCCGCACTTGAGCACATGCCCGTGGTGTAGTAAGCGGTCGAGCATGGCGCTAACGGCGGCCGCATCACCCAGCAGTTTGCCCCAGTCTTCCACCGGTCGGTTCGAGGTCAGCATGGTGCTGGCCCGCTCGTAGCGTCGCATGATGATCTCCAGCAGTTCTTCGGCAGCGGTGAGGGGTAGCTTACGCATTCCCAGATCGTACCCGTCCGGCCAAACCATCTTCCTGGTAGCGCGGGCGTAAGTCATACTCGCCGAGGAATGGCGATGTGCAGTGGTGTGTGTACATGCCGACCACAACGGTGGAGGGTGCGCGATGGGGACGAGGCCGGGGGCAGAGAAGGCTCGATATTGGCGGAAGGTGATTCACGAAGCGACGCGGAGCGGGGTATCGATACGGGAGTTTTGCCGGCAGCGGCAGTTGACGGTGAGCCAGTTCTACTGGTGGCAGCGGAGATTGCAGCAACCGCCGCCGCGGCCGAAGAAGCGAGTGAGCGGAGGGACGTCGGCAAGCTTTGTCCTGGTGAGTGAGGCAGGCCAAGGCTCGGATGCAGGGATCGAATTAGTGCTGGGCGATGGGCGCCGGCTACGCATCCACAAGGGGGTGGATGAGACAACGTTGCGGGCGGTATTGGCCGCCCTGGAGAACTGACGGTGCTGAGTTTTCCGGCCGCGGTGAAGGTGTATCTGTGCACGGTAGCCTGCGACATGCGGCGCTCCTTCGACGGGCTTTCGATGATGGCGGAACATGGGATTGGCTGTAACCCCTTCTGCGGACATCTGCTGGTGTTTTGTAACCGGCGAGGCGACCGGCTGAAGATTCTGTACTGGGACCGGGATGGCTGGGCGATCTGGTACAAGCGACTGGAGGCGGGTTCGTTTCAGTCCAGTACCCTGCAACTTAACCGGACAGTAGTGATTTACGAGATTTATATCGTCACTGCGATTCTCTGTGGCGGCCGCAACCCTGACGCTGGTCGAGACGAGATACGCCGGTGATTGGCCGGGCGACAGTTCGTATCTAGTGAAGGGGCTGGTAAACACCCCAAAGCTCAAGCGGCTTTAACACACCACGTCTGACGCTGCTTTCGTCGCAGTCGATTAGGAAGTCAAGGTAACGTCGTGCCTCGTTGTCCGCCGGATCGAAGTATCGTCCTAGGTCAGGGTGAGTGCAGATGAAGCGCATGAACGCTCCGTGGCGCCACTCGAAGATCGGACGGAATCTCTTATGCAGCAATGGCAGAATCTCTTCCTGTCGTACCCCCTCCATTCCTTCCGCCTCAGCACGTACATCCAAGCGCAGCTTCCGCGTGATCCGGTCAGGCATTAGACTCAGCAAAGCATTCGCAAATCTTTCATTCTCATCCCAGATTAACTTGCGATTCATCCCCGTCACTTCTACCAGGTGGAAGACGCCGTTGTCTGATAAGCCGTCGACAATCTGATCAAGTAGATACTCAAGATTGATTATGTGATGCAAGGCCGCATGCGCAAATATAAGATCACATTCGCCCTTAGGTATCTTAATAAAATTAAGATCCTCCACCCGAAACTCTATAGACAGGTTCTCTTGCTGGACGCGCTTTCTCGCATCACTAAATATTTCTTCATTAATATCGGTGCAGGTGATAATATGTCGACTTGCCAAACCCTTGGCTAGTCCTATTTCGTTGCCACAATAGCCGCTGCCCAGGCTGAGGATCCGAATCGGCGTTTCCAGGGATCCAAACGCGCGATCGAGATAGACTGGTAGATTGGCATATTCACTTTGACCAATGACAGTCGCTATTCTCTGCCAATAGTAACTCCAGCTGCTGTTGGCATGCACTCCGCCCTCTGTAAGATCATCCGTGACTTCTATTTGTGAGTAGTGCTCCTTTTCCTCTTGAATCAGCTTTTCGTAGCTATATTGCTTTGTCAGATCCTCCATCACGCGCCGTCCCTTCATTGAAAGCAGTTGCGTCGGGTGGGCCCTCGAACTTGGGGGTTCAACTCCTCTCATTACCCTTACGACCTGGCACACTCCTAACATGAGCAGCGTCCGCCAACTCAGAATGAGCAGATACGGCCATCCCCATGGCCAATATCGAAATTGGGAAAGGTTACCGCCCGGTTCGACCATTACAACACGGTAGACGAAATCCGCGGCAAGAACCTCTTGCGATTTTCCATTTACCCTAACTTTCCAGCTCGGCGCCCACCAATCGGTCACGGCCAGCCAGCCACCTTCTGTTGCAAATAGCGAAACGAAAACCAGCTAGACCAATATGATATGTCGGAACCCTGCGCGGGAAACGCTGGACTCTAATGTCGCACCTTGTATTGTGGACAGCGAGGACTCTCTGCTGGCTTCAGCCTTGGAAATTTGCCGCATAGCCCTTGCCCTGTGCGGTATGATGGTTGCCCCAACAATTGTGCTAACATCGAATGTTCGTCGAAATTGCTATCCGGCGACGCCGCCATTTGGTGATCCGATCTAGATCGGACTTTCATGGCTCGTAGATCTCGCAATCATCAGCCGTGAAAGAGCGAGAAGACCTGAATCCGAGACCCTGCCACTTCTCCCGCACGGCCGCGGACGTCCGTCGTTCGCTGCCGCAGATCAGTAACGCTGACACATGATCGGCGCCTAGCCTCTGGATCGACTTATCCATGACTTGCTCGCCCACTGGCTTCCAAGCCATCAAGGCCCGGCGCCGAGCCTGGTAAGGCAGTTGGGAAGACCAATCGAGGCCATACACCACAATGACGTCGTTGGATTTCTTGTCCCGATCAAGAATCGCGGCTGCAGCCGGCTGGCCAGGTGCGTTAGTATGCTGCAACGAGTAGTACTCAACGAAGTAGCGGTGAACGCAAAGCCCAATGGCGAGCATCAAGAACAGTGTGGCTAGCCAGTTCCTCCAGTCGGAAGCGTCGAGGAATGCGCCGAATGCCGTCGTGAGATAGAGTCCGCAGCAAGCAAAGAACGTGAAAAGACACCGACCTCCGGCAGCTACTGCCGTATAGAAGGCCGGTAAGAGCACATACCGGCTACCGATCAGGTTGTCCACAACACTGCCGATGCCCATTCCCGCAAAATGTGTGTAGCTGCCAGGGTCAATCCGTTGCTGCCAGGTGCCAAAATTCCATTCGCGAAGGCTGTGTGAAGTTAAGAAATGGCCCATCGCATTTGCTTCTTTTACAGAATCTGAATACGAAGTCCACCAGAGTATTGCCGCCAGCGGAACGATGATCACAAAAAGCACGGCGACGACTGCGCGCGCCCGGCTACTGGAACTGGCGCGCATCTTCCACGCTTCCCAGACGATCCATAGTCCTCCTGCCAGGAAGAATGCCGCGTACGTTGTCACCTTGGTCAGCCCGGCCAGCATGCCCGTTACGGCGCTCAATGAGATAAAAAGCCAGTCCAGCCGCTGTGTTGCAGCGCTGCGTCTGGTTGCGATTACAACACATGTGAGATAAGCCACGGCAAGAAATAGTGCGGTGGACTCAATCATGAATGTATGTGACCAAAAAATGTAGTGCGGGCTAATTGCGAAGAGCGTCAACGTGGCGAGCGCCGCTGAGGGACTAACCCCGAGCTCGCGTACGAGCACAAACAGAGGCAAGCATGTAGCGTAGAAGAACGCAATCGAGACCAGCCTGCCGCACTGATCAAGCGGCGCATGGAAAACGCGAGATATGACTGCAACAATGGCTTGGTAAACGGGAACTTCAAAGGGTATGGACCAGGGAGGACCGAGTACAGGAGTTTCGTATTTGAGAAAGCTACCTCCGGCCCTCAAGTAATAGGTAGTGAATGCGGTCTGCGCCTGACGAAACGGATGAGCGTCGAAGATTGTGTTATTCCACCCAACGGTAACCGCCCAGAAGCTGAACAGGAAGCTAACGGCAAACAAGAAGATACAGACAACATCACGCGCGTGAAGGTATCGCCGATCGCTAAGTCGCACGCAACTCGAGTTCTGCGTACAGGCCATCGAAATCGCCGCTTCTTCTCCCACAACGGTCGAAATGCACCGCCGGTACAACAGTGCTCGGGCTTGTCCCCAAGCGCTAGCGCATTGTTTACGACGTAGTGCTTCGCGACAGCACATATGGTTGCTCGTTCCATTCTTTTTCGCGGTACTCGTTCACTTTCCTGAACGCTACGCCGCGCTCAAAGCAGATTTCCAGCTCCCAATCGGGATCGGAGGTAAGAAAGTCTTTCAGCACGCCGCCGGTCCATATTTGTGTGTCGTCCACGATGACAACTCCGCCCAACCGTATCTTTGGAGCGCAATAAAGCCAGTCAACAAACGGTATCGGAAAGCCATGTCCACCGTCAACCAACACAAGATCGAGCGGCCCGAGATCTGTAAGTATTGGCAACACATAATGAGAAAAGCCAATCGCAAAGGATAGGCGGTCAGTTGCGACACTCTGCTGCCGGCAATAGGAAACAATATGATCGGCTTCGTCTCGAAATGGCGTAACGCACAGATGGTGAGATCGCTTACTTGCGAAGATCAACGTGCTCAAGCCTGAACCCGTTTCGAGCGTCCGCCATCCATCCTTCACATTGTCGTCCAGATATGCCAAGGTGTCCTCTGACAAACCCCTTGTCAAATTGCCATGGATCGCGGGGCACGCCGCTAGTAACTCCGCCACCGACGGCTCCAGAGAGGCATATCGCACGGTGTTGGCGGCTATGTCTGACTGAGGAAGCGCGGAGGGGATATATCCACCAACTTGCTTGGCAGCCTCGGCCATCCCTCTGATTTTGCTCGCGCGAAATGCCGTCCAATATGTCTGATGCAGAATTTCCCGGTCCTCTGCCGTGTCGATACCGACCTTGCGCTTGTAACGGAAAATCGCATCGAAATCGCGACCAGATTTCCGTAATGTTTCATACACGGGACCGATCTTATCCCACGTTTCAATTTCGGCCACTTCAGTCCATTCACGGACCTCGGGATCGCTATGCAGTCGGCTGAACACGAAGTTGGCGCGGCCTTGTTTGATCAGCCGATCGCAAAACTGGTCAAATGAATATGCTCGCACCATCGAGGTGACGGCGCGCGCGTTGTATATCACACGGAGGCCGTGCTTGCTCAGCCGAAAAGCGAGCTCAATGTCCTCGCATCCGAATCGAAATACTGGATTAAATGTTCCGTGTTGGAGAAGAAAGCGACGCTTGCAAGACGAACGGCCACCCCAAAAGTAGGGAAATCCAAGGAATTGTCCATGTCGAATATCGGCGTAGGAGAACAGAAACGCTCCATCTTCGGTTACGAAGTGCATCAGTGGATCAGTCGCTATTTCTGGCGTCAGATCCGTGTAACCTAGAACCGCAATGTGGTCCTGAGGATGAGCCTTGTGGGTTCCAAGGTGTTCCGCGAGCAGCTCTCGATCCGCTACGTCATCATCGTCAAGAAGAATAACAATTTCGCCCTGCGACAGAAACAAGGCATGATTCCGTGCGCTGGCCAACCCAGAATTGCGCTGATAGGCGTACCGCAGGTTGAGACGGGATTCGAACCCGGCGACCGTGTCACTGGTCCTATCCTGGGAGCCGTCGTCGACTACGATAACTTCGAATTCGCTCCCGTGCAGTGTTTGATGGCAGAGACTTTCAAGTGTGTCCCGCAAGAGAGCGGCTCGATTGTAGGTGCAAATAAGAACACTGCATCGGGCGGGGTTAGACATAAGGGACTCAGCCAAACGAACTCACTAGGTAAGAGCCTTCGTCCGCCTGCAGATGCGGACGGACTCTCAGATATGCCCGCACCTGCTCGTTGGCATCGGCGTGAGCGTAATAGGCAACGTGCTGTGGCAGAATGTGCCTGACCGGAAGAGTGTCCAGTATTCTCATCAAGATGTGCACCTCATTGCTGCGGGCCATGTGATCCCGCGCATCGGTGAAAGAGTCGAGCGCACCATTGTTTGGCTGAGCCAAAGATCTGCTGCGCAAGATGCTGTCGTTTGCTGAACCGCCGCAACATCGTTCCCCAATCTGCCTTGCGACGCGGGATTTCATTGTAACAAATTGCTGGCACACGTCTTCCAAGGATACTCAGTTCGGGGATGGATTCCTGATGGTAGAGATCAGCGTCATTTGCGGGTCATTTGCGGGTAGTGTCTTAACACCCATCTGCGGTATTCTTGTCAGCATTCGGGGAATGCGGAGTAATATAAGAAATTCGGGTGTCGGATGCGCTGAATGCGGCCATCTATGCCATCGGCTGGCAAGTGCCAGTCGCAGTCAGTGCCATGCCGAGGTTTGGAATGAATTATCTCTGGGACGAGCGGGCTCACCTATTCCGTCGCTCGACAATTAACGGGTTTGAGTACCCCGATGGAGCGGACGCGGAAGCTCGACTCCTCGGCGTGGTATCGCAAGCTAAGGACCGCGGTACGTTTTCTCCTGAGCTGGCTGGAGCCATCAGCGATTGGCCGAGCGAATATCACCTCAGCCGCGCGCGCCATTGCCTGGTACGTCCACTGGACATCCGCGCAGGGGACAAGGTTCTTGAGCTGGGATGCGGCTGCGGGGCGGTCACTCGCTACCTTGGCGAAATTGGGGCAAGCGTAGTCGCGGTTGAACCTAGCATCGCTCGGGCCCGGGTGGCTGCGGAGCGAAGCCGCGACCTAGCCAATGTTCACGTGGTCGTTGACGATCTGGTCCATTTTGACACCGAAGAGACGTTTGAGTGGGTGCTTTTGATCGGCGTTCTCGAATATGCTGCCGTGTTTTCCGCTAGCGAGAATCCCTTCGAAGACTACTTGCGACGTGTGTCTCGATTCCGCGCTTCCGGAGGCCGGGTTGTCGTCGCCATCGAAAACAAACTCGGGCTGAAGTATTTCAACGGATGCGGTGAGGACCACGTAGGTGCTCCGTACTTCGGAATCCAAGGTCTTTACGGCGCGCGAACACCGCGTACCTTCGGCCGCAAAGAGGTCGTCGCTCAATTAGCGGCGGCCGGATTGCCGAACACGTACTTTTATTTCCCGTTTCCGGATTACAAGTTGCCATCCGTAGTTCTGGCGGAAGATGCACTGGGGGATCCAGACTTCGATCCGATCGATTTAATCGCCCGCACCCATGGTCGCGATTACTCAGGCTCGCCGTACCGAGGCTTCGACGAGGCGCTCGCCTTCGCGGCGGTTGGAGAGAACGGGCTGCTGGCGGATCTCAGCAACTCTTTCCTGGTCGTAGCGGCCCCGGAAGCCGAGCCTGCGATGAAGGTCAGCGAGCTAGCGACGGCCTTTTCGTATTATCGAGCGCCTCAGTTTGCCACCCAAACCAGATTTGTCCGAAGCGGCGCGAAAATCCTGGTCTTGAAGGATTATTTGGCGCCCTGGGATGGGGACCGCTCAATCGTCACGAAGAGCATGACGATCAGCAACCGTCTGGTTGAGTCTGTCTACCAGCCGGGCCGTCAGATTATCTGGAGACTACTCCGGGCAAGGGCGCGGTCCGGCGAGTTGAAGCCGGTGGTCGAGGCATTGCGACCGTGGATGGAATTCCTGTTGCGGCACTCCCGCGTGGCCGCGGGCGATATCGCCGATTTCGCGAAGCAGCCTCCCTCGCTCGCTTCTTATGCACTTCCAGGCGACTTCCTGGACTGTACACCTTTCAATCTGCTTGAGTCGGGAGAGGGACTCGCCTCGATTGACTTCGAGTGGTGCGCTGACCGTGATCTTCCCCTCGGATGGGTTGTGACTCGCGGAGTGCTGTGGTCGCTCATTTTCGGCATGCCTTCCGCCGACTACTTACAATCCGCCACCGCGGTGATTGAAGCACTCTTCAATAGGTTTGATCTCACCGTTTCAGCGTCAGATTTGCAAGTCTGGCTCCAACAAGAGACCGAATTTCAGACGATGGCCACTGGCCGGCCCCACTATGGACTGACGACGGACAAAACGTCGAGTGGCATGCGCTCGATGGTGAGCGAGATTGCCGGCCTCAAGGAGGCAATGGCAGCCCGCGACGGTCAAATCACCGGGCTGAGTCAGACGGTCGCTGCGCGGGATGAACAGATCATCAGCTTCACCCAGACCCTGGCCGCAAGAGACGAGCAAGTCGCGGCCAGGGACGAGCGGATTGCCAGCCTCACCCAGACCCTAGCCGCAAGAGACGAGCAAGTCGCGGCCAGGGACAAGCGGATTTCCAGCCTCACCCAGACCGTGGCCGCAAAAGACGAGCAAGTCGCGGCCAGGGACGAGCGGATTTCCAGCCTCACCCAGACCGTGGCCGCAAAAGACGAGCAAGTCGCGGCCAGGGACGAGCGGATTGCCAGCCTCACCCAGACCGTGGCCGCAAGAGACGAGCAAGTCGCGGC
>ODAK010007304.1_pt1 | contig 11089 bp, 9 predicted proteins | sample 1539591 | NCBI WGS metagenome assembly ODAK01 (sample SAMEA3539303, study PRJEB22396) | soil metagenome | biome: tundra; feature: field; material: soil | place: USA | collected 2010-05 | depth 0.15 m | reverse complement strand
GCTCACACGGTCCAATGTCCATTGAAGAAACTCCAAAGTGCGAAGGACAACGTCCTCCTGATCGGATCGGCGGGCCCCTCACTTGCTGGCGCCATGTTCCCTGTGCTTAGCAGGCCGCCCGCTCAAACTCCAGGCGCAGCGGTCCACGCGGGACAGACCGGCAAGAGCCGTGGATCGAGACCGTCCAAGTTTGTGCCCTTACTTCGGCTCCGGATCCCAGTGCAGTCGCCAACGCGTCGTCAACTTGAAGCGATCGTGCGGGTAGGTGTTGATCGACACCGACAACAGCGCGTCATGCGGGCCCACGTAGTAGCGCAGCACTCGCAGCGCAGGGGACCCATGCCGCGTACCCAGAGCCTGCGCGATCTTCTTCGGCGTAGCGATGCACTCAATCTCCTGCCGCATCTCCACGATCTGCCCGCCCGACGCTTCCTCGAGCAACTGGTAGACCATGACGCCTGGCTCGCCGATCCGGTCGCGAATCGAGTCGTACGCTGGATGCACCAGGATCTCGGTGTGGACAATCGGTTCGAGCACATCAGTCACGAAGCGACGGCCCGAGAAACGGTACCAGCGCTGGCCTGTTGCGTCGGGCAGGATTTCGGCCAGCTTTCCGCTCACGCTGACCGTGTCCTCCGACAACTTCTCCAGCCGTGCATGCCGGTTGAACGCGAACAACTCGCTGAGGTCGGACACGCTGGCTGAATAGCGCGATCGCGCCGTGCGGGCCTTCACGATGGTGCCCACGCCGGCCCGCTTGAGCACCAGACCCGCCTCTGTCAGGCGACGAATGGCCTCTCGAGCGGTAAACCGGGAAATGCCAAAGCGTTCGCAGATTTCCTGTTCTGTCGGGAGCTTCTCACCGACTGGGAACCGGCCGCGCTCGATTTCCAGGATCAGCGCTTTCGCGACCGCCGCGTAGCGCGGCATCGTAGCGTCAAGCGGCGAGGCGGTCCTCATGGCGTCTCGCTGCGGCTCGTTGACGGCGTAGGTGCCAGAGGGATCCATGCTCGGAGCATAGGCAACGGGTCTAAGCGCCAACGTCATTCAGCCAGCATGCGCACGTCATCGACCGATTCGAGCCGCTGCAGGTGCAGGAGCAGTCGACGGGTGTCAATGTCATTCACACCTTCAGTGCAGTCGAAAAATTTCGCTTCGAGGTCTCCCTCCTGCAGGGGCAGGCCTGCGTCGCCGCGCGCGAAGGGCACCTCGCCGCTATCGAGCCTACGCCCATCCCGCAGCTCGACCACGAGGCGGTCGCTTGCGGCGAGTGAAGGCTCAGCAGGGTGAATGGTGTCGGTCGTGGAGATGCGCACGGCGGCGAAGAGCTTCTGCACATCCACGCGCTGTACAAACGCGTCATCCAATTGAGCGAGGCTCACGCGGCCGGCGACAAGCGCCGCCGACAACGCGAATTCCAGGCTGAATTTGGCCTCCAATGCCGTGCGTGGGGCATGGTTGCGCAGCATCGAAGCTTGCGCGATGCCAATCGTCGCATGCATTTCCCGCACGTCCTCAGCCCGCAGTTCGTGCCCGTGAACGAGGTCGAGGATCGCGTCGATCACGCGGTGGGCGGCGAAGCAGAGCGGGTACTTCTTGATGCTGAGTCCAGATTCGAGAATGCGCAGCCTCTCACCGAGATGCGCAGCAGGGGTCTGCCTGTCCATACGCCCCGCCGGCGACAAAGCTGCCAGGAATCCGGCATGGTGTTCAAGCACATCGGGTGCCGCGGTCATGCCGAGCACCGCCAGATCGACCGCGTCGATGCCACTGGCCGCCGCATGGCCGGCATGGAAGGGCTTTACCATGCTGCCGAAGTTCGCGACCAGCCCGCTCGCCAGACTGGCTGCGATGCCCAGCGAGTGTCGCGCAAGCACTGCATCAAGACCGCGCAAAGCCGCCACGGCAGCGGCGGTGCCGATGACGCCGAACACCGCGGTCGGATGCCAGCCCTTGAGGTGATGCAGGTCGGCATCGCGTGTGACCAACTCCGCCCAGGTCTCATACCCGACGACGTAGGCGCGAATCAGCGCATCGCCACCCGAAGCCAGTCGCTCGCCCTCGGCCAGCAACGCCGGCACCAGCACGGTGCTGGGATGCCCGCGCAAAGCAACGTCGTCGTAGTCGAGCGCGTGACCTGCGGTTGCATTGATCAGCGCGGCATCGCGTGCGCAGACCCGTTCAGCGCTGAACAGCACACGGGCATCAGCGATCGACGCGCCGCGCGCCGCGACAAAGCGGCGCATCACGCCTACCACCGGTTCGTCACGACCGGCGAGCATCGTCGCCACAGTATCGATGAAGCCCGTCTTCACGATACGCCGCACCGAATTGTCAATCCGCAGAGCGTGCGCGCCAGCGGAAAAGCTCGCGAGCTGGTCCGTCAGGCCGCTGTTGACAATCATGATGTCAGTAAGAGCGCGGCATACCCAACACGTGCTCGCCGATGTATGCGAGCACTAGATTGGTCGAGATGGGCGCGATCTGCTGTACGCGCGTTTCCCGCCAGCGGCGCTCCACGTCGTACTCGCGCGCATAGCCGAAGCCGCCATGCGTCTGCATACAGGCCTCGGCCGCATGCCAGGCCGCTTCCGAGGCTAGCAACTTTGCAATGTTGGCGTCCTCGCCGCAAGGCAGGTCAGCGTCGAACAGCGCAGCGGCCTTGCGCAGCATCATGTCTGCGGCCTGAGTCTCCGCATAGGCCCGAGCGATGGGGAACTGAACGCCCTGGTTCTGGCCGATCGGCCGGTCGAACACGATTCGCTCGGTGGCGTACAGGGATGCCGTTCGAATGAACCAGCGCGCATCGCCTATTGACTCGTGGGATACCAGAATGCGCTCGGCGTTCATGCCGTCGAGGATGCAGCGGAAGCCCTTCCCTTCAGGCCCGATGAGGTTTTTCGCTGGCACTCGTAGCCCATCGAAGAATATCTCGGTGGTGTTGTGATTGATCATCGCTGACAGTGGACGAACCTCCATGCCGTTGCCGCGCGCCTCACGCATGTCGACGAGCAGTACTGACAGGCCATCGGTCTTCTTCACCACGAGGTCGAGCGGCGTCGTACGCACAAGCAGCAACATGAGGTCCGAATGCTCGGCACGCGAAGTCCAGACCTTCTGGCCGGTGACGACGTAGTGATCGTCGTCGCGGACCGCCCGTGTCTTCAGCTTCGTCGTGTCCGTACCAGTGGTGGGCTCGGTGACGCCAAAGGCCTGCAGCCGCAACTCGCCGCTCGCGATCGCGGGCAGGTACTTTGCCTTCTGGTCGAGACTGCCGTGGCGCAGCAGCGTTCCCATGGTGTACATCTGCGCGTGGCAGGCGGCGGCATAGCAACCGTTCGCGTGGCACTCCTGGAGAATCACACCCGCCGCGCGCATCGATAGCCCGGCACCGCCGTACTCCTCGGGGATCAGCGCCGCGAGATAGCCAGAGGCCGTCATCGCCTCGACGAACTCCGTCGGGTACAGCTCCTGCCGGTCGGCCCGGCGCCAGTACTCAGCGGGGAAGTCGGAACAGATTCGGCGCACCGCGTCGCGGATGTCCTGGTGATCTTCGCCAAGCGAGACCTGCACCTGGTCGGCGCTGCGAGGGATGCTCATGCTGATGTGCTCGTCATTGGAGGAGAGAGGGTCAAGGCGCGGCCGTCCGCTGCACGCGTTCAGCGGCGGGCAGGTAGTTGCGCGGCAACCCCGCCCTCGCGAGCGCGCCGTACAACGGGATCTGCGGGAGGTTGCGCGCCAGGATTTCGCGGACAGCCAACAGTCGGTCTATGTCCACGCCGGTGCGAAGGCCCATGGAGTCGAGCAGGAAACACAGGTCGTCCATCACGATGTTGCCGGTGGCGCCAGGCGCGAACTGGCAACCGCCCAAACCGGCGAGAGAAGCGTCGAAGCGTCGCACACCGCACTCCAGCGCGGCCGCCACGTTGGCGAGGCCAAGGCCGCGCGTGTCGTGGAAGTGCGCACCCACGGGCAGCGAACCGACTTCGGCCATCACCGCCTTGAAGGCCGTTCGAACCAGCAAAGGATCGGCGTAGCCCACCGTGTCAGCGACCAACAACTCGTCGGCGCCGGCCTCGGCCAGCGCGGACGCATACCGGCGCACATCGTCCACCGGCACGCTGCCTTCATACGAACAGCCGAGCGCGCTGGAGAGGCCACCTATGAGCCGCGGACGCCGCTCGGCCGGCAGCGTGCGCAGCATCTCCGCAATGCGCCGGAAATCCTCGATGGAGTCCTCGCGTTCGCGACGCACATTCTTGAGGTTGTGCGTACGGCTCACCGACATCACGAAATTGAGCTTGTGTACGCCCAACTCGACACCGCGCTCGGCACCCTTCAAATTCGGCACAAGGCCGATCACGATGAGGCCGTCGATGGCCAAGGCGCCGCGGACGACCTCGGCGGCATCGACGAATTGCGGAACAAGCTTTGGCGGCACGAACGAAGTGACCTCAATCTCCCTCACTCCGGCGCTCGCCTCAGCTCGGATCCAGGCAAGCTTCTCCTCGGTAGGAAAGAACTGGGACAACATCTGAAGGCCGTCGCGGGGGCCCACTTCGCAGACGACAACGTCAATATCCGTCGTCATGACGTCTCCTCTCATCGCGCCTTGAACCTGGGCTCGCGCTTCTCGTTAAAGGCGCGCACGCCCTCGAGACGGTCTTCGGTAGTGACGAGGCGGTTGTAGGCCTCGATCTCGTAGCGATAGCCGGTAAGCAGGTCGCCCTGCAGGCCGTAGTGGATGGACTTCTTGGCTTGGCGCACCGACAGCGGTGCATTAGCCGCGACGGCATGCGCGGTCTCCAGCGCCTGCGGCAAGAGCTCATCGGATTCGCAGACGCGGTTCACGAGGCCCCACTGCATCGCCTCCTCCGCGGAGAAGGAGCGCGCCGTGAAAATCAGCTCCTTCGCCCTGCGCTCACCCACCGCGCGCGGCAGCGTTTGCGTGCCGCCGCCGCCCGGCATGATGCCCAGCTTGGTTTCGGACAGCGCGAAACGCGCGTGCCGAGCGGAATAGACGAAGTCACAGCCGAGCACAGTTTCGCAGCCGCCGCCATAGGCGTGGCCGTTCACCGCCGCAAGGACCGGCACCGGGCATTCCAGCAGCGCGACGAAGGAGCGCTCGAAAAGCTCGTGCTGCAGCCGCCAGTCCTCGCTGCTCATGCCGTCGCGCTCCTTCAGGTCGCCGCCGGCGCAGAACGCGCGCTCGCCCGCCCCGGTGAGAACGACGCAGCGTAATTCACCGGCGTTCGCTGTGAGCCGCATCCAGAGATCGAGAAGATCGCGGCCCATCTGCGTATTGATTGCATTCAGGACTTCTGGGCGATTCAGCGTGACCGCGAGCACATGATCGCCGTGCAACTGCGTGGTCAGAGCGGCGTAGTCAGGAAGTTGCATGGGGAGTCAAAGGCAGAGAGCGACGCCGAGCAGGGCCTCAGTGTCTGCGCCGAGGGCCGGTGCGGCGGATCGCGGCTGAGATCGCAGGCCGTCGAAGGAGATTGGCAACCCGATCAACGGCGTGCTTGAACCCGGCACTGGCTGCACGATGTCCAATGCCTGCGTCTGCTCGTGTTCAAGCATCTGCTGCACCGTCTGTACGGGTGCGCAGGGCACGCCGGCCTCTTCGAGCAACGCCATCCAGTGCGCCGTCTCATACCGCAGCATCTCCGGCTCGATGAGGGCGTACAGTGCGTCGGCGTTCTTGACACGGTCGGGGTTAGCGGCGAAGCGGGGGTCATCGCCCCATTGCGGATGGCCAATAGCGGCAGAGAACTGGCGGAACAGCTTGTCGTTGCCTGCCGCCACCACCAACTCGCCATCGGCCGTCTGATAGGCGCGATAAGGCACGATTCCCACCTGCCCTGATCCCGCCTTGCGGGGGAGCTGTCCGGAGGCGGCGTATTGCGCCGCGTGCATCGTCATCCAGCCGACCGCGGTTTCGAACAGAGATACGTCGACCACGCCGCCGCGCCCGGTATCACGGCGACGCAGCAGAGCGGACACAATGCCCAGCGCTGCCCACATCGCAGTGCCAGCGTCAATGATCGACGGGCCCACGCGCACCGAAGGCCGGCCCGGCTCGCCGAGCACGCTCATGATGCCGCCGAAGGCCTGCATGAGCGGGTCGTAGCCGGGATGGCGGGCGAGCGGGCCCTTGGCGCCAAAGGCCCCCATGTTGCAATAGACAAGCTCTGGCTTGAGCTTTAGCAGCGCCTCGGCGCCCACGCCCATCGCATCGGCCTGGCCGGGTCGCAGGTTCTGCAGGACGACGTCGGCACGCGCGACGATGTAGGCGATGATGCGCGAGCGCTCTTCCGGGTCGCGCAGGCGGGCCACCACCGAGCGCTTGTTGCGGTTCAACGCCTGGAAGGTGGCGGCGACGCCATCGAGAAAGGGGGGGCCCCACTTGCGAGCGTCGTCGCCCTCGGGCTTCTCGACCTTCACGACTTCGGCGCCGAGGTCCGAAAGGATCTGGCCAGCGTACGGGGCGGCAACGCTGTGGCCGAACTCGACTACGACCATGCCGGCCAGCGGAGCGCCTTGGTTCTGGAAGACGGTCATCGCGTCTTCAGTCCATCTCGATGCCGGCCGACTTGATGAGCTTGCCGCGGCGCTCAAAGTCGGCCTTCTGCTGCGCGGCGAGCTGGGCCGGCGTGTTGCCTACGGGCACTAGACCAGCCGCCTCCAGCGTGGCCTTCACATCCGGCGACTTCAAAGCGTCGACGGCCGCGTGGTTCAGCTTCTCCACGATCGGTGCAGGTAGCCCGGCGGGCCCGAACAGGGCGAGCCACGAGGACATCTCAAAGCCCGGGAGGGTCTCCGCCATCGCGGGTACGTCAGGCAGACCGACATAGCGTGTCTTCTCGGTCACGGCAAGGGCCGTCAATTTCCCGGCCTTGATGTAAGGTAAGACAGACACGAGGCTCGAATAGATGAGCGGGATCTGGCCTCCGAGCACGTCGGTGACGGCGGGACCGCCGCCCTTGTAGGGCACGTGCACGATGTCCGTGCCCGCCATTTGGTTGAACAGCGCGCCGGCGAGGTGATGTGGCGAGCCGTTGCCGGAACTGCCGTAGGCCAGCTTTCCGGGATTCGCCTTGGCGTAGGCGATGAGTTCCTTCACGTTGTGCACCGGCAAAGACGGATTCGCGACGAGCACGATGATGTTCTTGGCCACCATGGTCAGCGGCGTGAAATCCTTGATGGGATCGAATGGCAATTTCTTGAACAGGTGGTAGTTGGCCGCGTGCGTTGCATCCGTGCCAAGCACCAACGTGTAGCCATCGGCTGGCGCCTTGGCCACGTCATCCGAACCGAGGTTGCCACTGGCCCCGGCTCGGTTCTCGATGAGCACCGTTTGACCCAGCGTGACCGCCATCTTCTGGCCGATGAGGCGTCCGACCGCGTCCGTTGAGGCGCCGGGGGGATACGGCACCACCAGCTTGATCAGCCGATCGGGATATGTCTGTGCATTTGAAGCCAGGGCGATGAGGAATGCGCTCAAAGCGACTAGGACGCGACTCATGATGAGGGGCACGGATTTCTCTCCTCGTTGCAGAAAGACGGCAACATCGACTGGTCGGCAGGATGGTTGTCCGGTTGTCCGGACATCGTGCCCGCCTGACGTGCCGATGTCAAGCAGAGTCCCGCGGTTGCCCTTCCAAGCAAAGCTGTAGCCCTGCCGACTTCGGCGCCGAGGTAATCAAGGTCGAGCCACCCGAGGGTGACCCGGTTCGCGCCATGGCATGTCGGCGGCAAGTCGCTCTATGCGGCCAGTATCCTGCGCAACAAGCGTCTCGTCGCTCTCGACGTGCGCAAGGCTGACGGCCAGCGGCTGGTGCGCGAGTTGGCAGCGAAATGCGATGTGCTGATCGAAAACTTTCGGCCTGGCATGCTGGAGAAGTGGGGGTTGAGCTACGAGGCCCTCAGCGAGGTTAACCCCGGCCTGCTGATACCACGCATCAGCGGATTTGGCCAGATAGGTCCCTACCGTGACCGGCCCGGTTACGGATTCTTGGTTGATGCCGTCGGCGGCATGCTTCACATCAACGGCTATACGGATCGAGCGCCAGTACGCGCGGCCGTGCCAGTAACCGATATGACGACCGGCATCTATGGAGCCTTCGGTGTCGTCATGGCTCTGCTGTCGCGCGGCCAGACCGGCAAAGGTCAATGCATCGACGTGGGCCTGTATGAAAGTGCGTTCAGCCTGATGGAATCGCACGTCGCCCCCCTATCAGAGGCTGGGCAAGGTCGCCATGCGTGCGGGCTCGCGCCTGCCGGGCAGCACACCCCACAACCTCTATGCGGTGCAAGACGGCAACATCGCCATGGCGGCCACGAGCGATTCGGTCTTCCACCGGCTCGCCGCGGTCATGAAGCAGCCGCAGCTCGGCGAGGACCCGCGATTTACGACGGGCCTGGCGCGTGTGCGCAGCCAGGATGCGCTGGACGAGGTCATCTCGGCGTGGACGCGCACTTTCACGCTCTCCGAGCTCGAAGGCCTGCTGCAGTCCAGCGATGTCCCGGCATCACGCATCTTCACGATAGCCGACTCTTCAACGACCCTCACTACGCGGCGCGGGGCACGATCGCCCACGTACCCGACGGCGACGGCGAGCCGATCACGATGCCGGCTCCCGTGCCGTGGCTCAGCGACACGCCCGCCATGATCCACCATGCGGGTCGTTCGATAGGCGCAGATACTACTGCCGTGCTGCGCGAGCTGGTCGGCATCGGTGGTTGCATGCGGCCAGCGTCATGTTCGACGCCGGTAGGCCGGCACCTGCCACGGCACAGTCAAGAGCCGAACAACCTCATCCTGTCGCCATATGAGCGCCTCCGACATTTCCTTCCTCGCCTATCTGATCTCCAGTAGTCCCGCTGGCCTCAGTGCGGACTTCACGACGTTGACCGAAGCCGACCTGGACCCGGGCGATGTGACGGTGCGCGTGCAATACGCCAGCATCAACTTCAAGGACGCTCTGGCTGCCACCGGCAAGGGCAAGATCATCCGCCGCTTTCCGTGTGTGGGCGGCATTGACGCTACCGGAGTCGTCGAGTCGTCGGGCGCACCGAAATTCAAGCCCGGCGACGCCGTGATCGTGCACAGCCACGGCTTCGGCGTCTCGCACCACGGCGGCTACGCGGCCCGCGCGCGCGTGCCTGCCGCCTGGGTGAACCGCCTACCGCCGGGAATGAGCGCGCTGGAGGGCATCACGCTAGGTGTGGCCGGGTACACGGCAGCCTTGGCCATCGACCTGATGGAGCTGAACGGCCTGGCACCCGACAAGGGCAAGGTGGTGGTCAATGGCGCGACCGGCGGTGTCGCCAGCGTCAGCATCGACCTGCTGGCCCAGCGGGGCTACCACGTGGTTGCGGTCACGGGCAAGCCGGCCGAGGCCGACTACTTGCGCAAGCTTGGTGCGAGCGAGGTATTGGCCAGCGCCGAAATGCCCGCGGGAAACAAGCCGTTGGAGACGGCACTGTGGCAGGGCGCAGTCGATTCGCTTGGCGGCGCGCCGCTGGGCGCGCTGACGCGCAGCATGCAGAAGGATGGAGTCATCGGCAGTATCGGCAACGCCGCGGGCCTGGACTTCAGCGCCAGCGTCATGCCCTTCATCCTTCGCGGCGTGCGTCTCATCGGCGTCAATTCCGACAACGACCCCGAGTTGCGCGACCGCATCTGGAAGCGACTGGGAAGCGACATGCGCCCGAAGCATCTGGCCCAGATCGCACGCGTGATTCCGTTTGGCGAATTGCCACGGGCCATCGAAGCTGTGGTGGCGGGCAAAGCGCGCGGGCGCGCAGTGATCGACGTGGGTTCGGACAAGGCCTGAGAGTCAAAGGCCGCGAGCGGTGCAGAACTTGCCAAGATCTCACCAGTCCCCACCCCTTGCCGGGGACCGCCATGACCGGCTGCTTGTTGTCCCTTGATCGCAAAGCGGGCCCGGCGCCCAGCGGGTCCATGGGCTGGCCTGCGTTTGCCGCGGCCCCAACGCTAGATCCGACCTGCAGATCACGACGAAGGCCGCTCATTTGCAGCACCATTTGCTCCAGCGCATATCTCCACCGCGCTCGCAAGTCCCATCGCGCCGGCCTGCCATCGCGCGCAGACGGTGCTGAAACTTACACTGTCCATTCCACCGCGTGAGCGGCGGTTCAGTCCAACTGGGTTTATTCGCTGCCGTTCACCAACGGCGCGCTCGGCCAGCATTGGCGCGGCGTCGGATAAACGCTATTCGTTCTACGTCAGTGCCGCTCAAGGTCCGACTTGATTAGCGACCTGACTCAGCCGCACGAATGAACTGCGCCGGAGCCGGTGTTGAGACGCAGGCGGCACGCAAGAGCCGCGGCAGGATCGAGTGCAGATTGAACCGACGATTGAGTCGATACAGGGCCAACCAACTCGAAGGAGATGGAAATGACGACGATACAGACAGTCCTGCAAGCGCGCGTGGCATGCATCAAATCGGTCAGATCTACGTGCGCGCGTACGAAATTGAACTTGCCGCGAGCGGCCGTTCGCGAAGGACCGTTGATGGCCTCAGACAACACTTCAGGAAGAGGGATGGAGCAGCCTCCTGCGCGCAAGCCATTTGCGCAATTCCTCCAAAATGAACATGGCTATCCCGAAAGGAATGACGAAACCCCAAACCGCTTCTCCGATCGGCTGCGTTCCCAGGAGAGCATTTCCCCAATAGGTGTAGTTGATCAACAGGAGCATGGCGATCTCCGACATCACGCCCACGAGAATCAGCGAATTGCCAAGAATCCCGGTAGCAAAGACCGATCGCATGTCGCTTCTGCACAGGAACACGTTCACGATCTGCATCAAAATGATGGCGCTCAAGCAGGCGGTAGTGGCTTGAAGATACATGGGATCCTGGGCCACCAGCGTCTGGCCATACTTCCAGCCCGCGCGATTGAGCACAAAGAAGAAGGCCGCCATGGCCGTTGCCGCTTCTATCAGGCCCAAGAAGAGGTAGGCGCGGAACGCCAGAGGCCAGTTCATCAGCCTCTCGCCGCGTGGGCGAGGGGGACGCCGCATGATCTGCGGGTCGGGTCGTTCGACACCAAGGCCGAG
>ODAK010007303.1_pt1 | contig 11090 bp, 6 predicted proteins | sample 1539591 | NCBI WGS metagenome assembly ODAK01 (sample SAMEA3539303, study PRJEB22396) | soil metagenome | biome: tundra; feature: field; material: soil | place: USA | collected 2010-05 | depth 0.15 m | reverse complement strand
AATTTTAAAAAATTATTTAGACGTTTTTAATGTATGTAAAATGCTGAATCCGGCTTCGTCCATGCTGTGTGTAATTGCATCCACACGACTGCTAAAATAGTTGTACATAATGATACCAACTACGGAACCACTGATTCCTAAAGCAGTATTAATAAGTGCTTCGGAGATACCTGTTGCAAGGGCCGCTGTATCGGGAGATCCTGCTGCCGACATCGCAGCAAAAGAACGAATCATACCTAATACTGTTCCAATCAAACCCCATAGCGTTGCGATGGTAGCATTGGTAGAAATAATAGATAAATTTTTTGATAACATCGGTAACTCCAATGAAGTAGCCTCTTCCAACTCTTTTTGAACAGCGGCAATTTTATCTTCGTTGTTTAAAGAATTATCCCTTGAAACACTTTTTAATTTTTCTACTCCCGAACGAACAACATTCGCTAACGAACCTTCTTGTATATCACAAGCTGCAATTGCTTCATCGAATTGATTGTTGCTGATTTTTGATTTAATGTCACGTAAAAATACAGCAGCCGAACCTTTCCCTTTGGCTTTCGCGATAGTAATTAAACGCTCGAGGGAAAACGTAACAATGATAATAAAGATAGCCATAAGAATAGGGACAATAAAACCTCCTGCATGCATCATTCCTAAATAGTTTCCTTGTTTTGGATGACCTTCAGCGTCAAAGTTTCCGGCAGCGCCTAACACAAATACATAAATTACAATTCCGATTACAATTGCAATTACAATAGCTAAAAGCGAGGTCATAAAGTTAAAGCCGCCTGATGTTGATTTTTGATTACTCATTTTAATTTAGTTTTTAGTTTTATTTAATAATTAATTTAAGGGTAAAAACATTTGCAAAGTCGGATACCTTTTCAAGTATTTTTTTAAAAGTGACCAAAAATAGTAAATCTATTTTAAAAGGGAAAAGTTTATAATTTATTTAATTATTTGATAACAATAATTGTCAGGTTTTATTGTTTATCGCATATTTCTTTTTCTTAAAATAGGTAATCATTAGTGGTATTAAAGTAACGATGATAAATCCGATAACAATGTAACTCAAATTATTTTGCACCCACTTATACATCCCAAAATAGTAACCTACGCCTGCCAATAAAGCAACCCAGCCAAAAGCACCCAGAATATTATACAGCATAAATTTTTTGAAATCAATATTTATGACTCCGGCTAAAATAGGAGCAAAGGTGCGAATGATTGGTAAAAACCGTCCAAGAATAAGCGTTTTGCCGCCATTCTTGTTGTAAAAATCCTGAGTGATTTCCAAATATTTTTTTTTAAAAATGATGGAATCTTTTTTGGTAAATAATGAAACTCCTACTTTTTTCCCAAACCAATAACCCGCGATGTTTCCAAGGATAGCTGCGAGTGATAGTGAAATAACTAAAACAAAAATATTAACTCCCAATAAATCGTTGTGTGAAACACAGAGCATTCCTGAAATAAAAATAAGTGAATCACCAGGAAGAAAAAAGCCAATGAGTAAACCTGTTTCGGCGAACACCACAAAAAGCAACAAAGCCAAACCACCATATTGAATGATGGATTCGGGATTTGTAAGTTGTTTAAGAAATTCTAACATAAACTTCTCCGTATGATGAACGCATAAAATGAGCGATTTGTTACTGTTGTTAATACTTGAATAAACGGAAATATTGTTTGTCAATTTCATCGCTCCATCCGATAAGGTATTTTGTAAACTGACTAACATTAGCTCCATTCAGATCACGAAAAGGGTCAATCATCAGATCATCCGGAAATTCTTTAGCGGCAAATTCAGCATATTTTTTGGAGTGTCCGTATTTTGAATAAAATAATTTTTCAGCTCCGAAAAGTGATAATAATTCATAAGCAATAATGCTTGAACTTTTATAGCTGTTGATCACACATTCAATATTATCATTGTCAATGGTGTTTAGCGTTATTCCAATTTCATTATCACTTGTGTGATTGGTTGCGAAAAATAGTGCAACGCTTTCGGTATTATATTGATTTCTGAGACGTGCAACCAGGCGTTCAGCATCTTTTGGGTTTATAACTGAAGGGAGACTATCATTCTCTTTTTTGTCGGACATATTTCCCCCAATTTTTTTTACAACACCATTGGTCCATTCGTTTAATTTTTTTAAAATATTTTTCTCAAAAAGTGGCATCGAGGAAAAATTTTTTACCGGAAAATCGCTCTCTACCGGATTGTTTGGAATGGGAGATTTAATTTGAATGGTTAATTTGATATTGTTTTTTTTAGCCTGCTGTTCGGTCCAATTGGCAGCATCTCTATATAGGTCAAGTGTTGAGCGAATGGTAGTATCATTCCATTTGGGACCAGCTTTAGTATTAACAAAAATAACGTAAATCAATACTTTTCCATTAAGTTTTTTACACACATTTCGGTTGCGACTTAGGCTGTGATCGTGTATTTTGGAGGCGCTGGAACAGCTGCTGATGATAACGGTAAAAAGTATAGCAATAAAATAAAAAAGTCGTTTCATGTTAATTTTCAATTGCAAAATCACGTTTAAATACCTTATTGTATTTATGATCAACAGTATTTGTCCAGCCCAACAGATATTGGGTTATCGGGCTGATTATAAGCGCTGAAAGATGTTTGTTTTCCTGCATCAGCATTATTTCGTTCGGAAAGTCTCTATTAATCAATGGATCATTTTCTGCCAACTTTGTTTCATCCTTTGGAGATTTATACAAATTTAAGGCGCCGAACAAATTCAGAATTTGTTGTGTAATCAATGTTGGATTTTTATAACTGTTTATAAAATATTCCGGCGTTAAATTACTCAACATATTCATATTAAGGGATATGTCGTTTTTGTAGTAGTTGTTGAGCATGAAGCCAACAGCGATATTATCAGTCTTGTATTTTTCTTTGAGAGCAATTATCAGTTTTTCTGTATCACTTGGCTTAAGCGGTTTGTTGGGGTTACTATTAGCGGCGGTCAGCAATTTGTTAAAGGTTGTAGTTTCCGGAAAAGATATAAGTGTTTTTTTGGAAATATTATTCGCCCATGTGTTTATTTTTTTCGTCCCTTGATTATCTGTAAATGCTTTTACAGATTCATACAACATTTTTTTAGGCAACTCTTTAGAGATAGTATATGTTTCGCCATGGTGAAAATATTCCAATTGCAATTTTACAGACTTCCCGTTGTTTTGGGCTTGATCCTGAATCCAATTGATAGCCAACTGTAGTGAATCCAGCGTACTCCGGATGTCAAATCCTGTCCAAGGTTTTGTAGCTTTAGTATCAACAAAAATAACGTACAAAAGAGTTGTTCCGGCAAGACGCTTGCAAACATTCCGATTCATCGCATAACGCATATCTAAATTTTTATTGCTGCAACCCGTAAAGTCTGCTAATACAATAACAAGAATCAATATGGCGATTATTTTTATTTTCATAGATAGTTTGACAAAGGTAGACAAACAAGAGAGCAAAGCGTAAAATTGAGATATAAAAACAAAAAACACTGGTATTTGAGATTATACTTCATTTTAAAATTAATCTCACGAACATATGCTTATGATTATTTATTAATACGAGACACAATTACAACAGATTTAAGTCCTAATCCTTTTTTAAGATGTTGATTAGTAAAATAAGAAGAGTCGGTTGAAATTTCAGCAGAATACAATAACCCTGATTCCGGAAGTGGCTCAATAATAATTGGATTTATATTTGCTTTATTCTTATTCAAATAAACAATTCGTTTATCATACGCTTCCGCATATTTAGGTAAAATTATTAATTGAGAAATTAGCGAATAGGTATTAAGACAGCAAACAGCTATTAATGAAAACAGAACTATAGAATGGACTCTTGAAGATTTTCCCAATCCGCCTAATCCCAAATTGTAGAAAATTCCAAACCCTGCAAGTAAAGAAAAAAAAGTTATCGGAAATAATGTCCGATAAGCACCAATATCCTGTGTAATATAAGTAATAGGAAGTTGATAAATATATATGGATGCAAAATACAGTATCATTATAAAAGCAATTCGTAATTTGATTATTTTTTTATTTATGTTTTCGGTTGAGTTTAAATAACCCAAATAATAAGCAGGAATGCTGAAAAGAATAACAAAGGGAATTATTAATGGTAATCTTAACACGATAATCATTCCTGTTGTTTTAATATTTAAGAAAAATGAATACCATATACTTATCTCAGCAAAAAACGACTCTCTTACTCTATTGCCTTCGGCTGAATATAAAAAAACAAAAGATGTGAGGCAGCAAATAAAAGCAATATAAAATCTTTTATTCAGAAATGTTTGGGGTAAATTAAAATTTATCATATCGAAAAAATTTGCAAGACCAAATAGCAATAAAAGCAGTAAAACCGTCAATGCAAAAGGTTCGCTGGAACCTCCTATGAGCGTGAAGGAAATCATAATTAACAATGTGTTAAAAACTCCTCCTTTGATTGCAATGAGTGCAGATGTTCCTAAAAAAAACAATATCATACTCAATAAAAAAACACAGGTTGAACACAACCAAAACCAGGTTTCATCAATTTTAATGGTCGAATAAAAAAAGGCTGAAACAATAAAAATTGCGATATGTAATTCCTTCCAAAAGTTGATATTATCCCAACGGAAAATCTTTTTTAAATTATGAATACATCTTTTTACAGAATAGATAAATAAAGCAAAGACAAGTAATCCATAAACAAATAAAAAATACTTAAAAGGATAAAAAGAAATTACGAATGCATTGAGTAATGAAGAAACCCACCTCCCACTCCATGTATTATACGTTACAATCGCACCTCCTAAAATGCCGTGTTCCTTTAAAAAAGCTAAAAAATAAAAATCATCAACAGCTATTCTGTTGTAGTATGACAAGATACTATACAGGATAATAAAAATGATATTGCTGAAAGCAATTATTTTAAAAAAATACTTGTTTGATTGTAAATCTTTCATTTGAAAATTAAAAAAACCAACATTTTTCAATTTTTCCTTTGCGGATTTGATAGAAAATTGTTGGTTTTAAAAATCCTAAATACTATTTCTTTTAGTATTTCTAAAAAATTGTTATGGGGTAACAGCTGAGTATTGTTCGTTATCTTAATAAATTGACAAAGCCCGTTTGTTTAATTTCTTTCCTATTATTTCCTTTTGCATAAAGGATGTAATAATATGTTCCATCCGGACATTCAATTCCGTTTTTAGCGTTGCGTCCATCCCAACCACCAAATGAAGTATGCCATTCATATAACTTTAAGCCCCAACGATTGTAAATTTCTACATCTAATGTCTGTAAGTCGGTTGATATAATAGAAAATATGTCATTTATATTATCGCCATTAGGAGTAAATATATTAGGAATGACAATAGCAAAACTGTCTTTAACAATTACTATTGCACTTGCCGTATCAGGGCACCGCGAATCTTCACTTGCAGTTAAAACAACGGTGTAAGTTCTGATAGTAATATATTTATTACTTGGATTTTTAATAACACTTGAAGTGCTATCTCCTAATGACCAGTTATACGTATTTGAATTTTGGCTTTCATTAATAAAATTAACTACTAATGGAGAAGTCCCGATTAAGGTATCAGCAGTGAAGTTGGCAATAGGATTCAAAATAGTAAGAGTAAATAATGATGAACTTTGGGTACATGTGCCTGTTGTAGTTATCGTATAAGTGTATGTTCCTGCTTGCAACTGAGCATTTGGTGTTCCACTTATAGTGAATATGCCTGCGTTATAATTACCGGTTAAACCAGGAGGCAGTGTTGAAACAGTAGCACTGGTTGCTGTTCCGCCAATTGTATAAGTTACATCAGTTATTGCAGTATTAGAACATATTGTTTGAGAAGTATCTGAACCTGATGTTGGGCTGATGGTTGTTTCATTAACAGTAATAGTTCCTGGAACAGCACTTGGTGGACATGTTCCACCTGTATTAGTTACTAAATAATTAAATGTTCCTGCAACGGTTGGCGTACCACTGATGGTAAGTATTGCAGGGTCTCCAGTTGTAGACGAATAGGTAAGCCCGGCTGGCAATCCGGTAACTGTTGTTGTTCCACCACCTACAACAGAATATACGATAGGAATAATTGGGATTGTATTTTTACATAATGCTTGTGCAGTATCCGTTCCGGAAGCTGATGATAAGCCTATACCAACTATTATTTGCCCGTATAATTGACTTGGAGTTGTACAACTTCCCTTTGCAGTTACGGTATAATTGAAAAGCCCCAAAACACTAGATGAACCACTTATTGTAAATATACCATTAGTGATTGAAGTGGTAAAGCTAGCTGGCAATCCTGTAACTATTGGAGCTATAGTATCCCCACCTGCAACAGAATAAACAATAGGGGTGATTGGTGCATTTTTACACACGTGCTGTGAATCCGTTCCGGGAGCTGATATCAAGCCAATACCAACTATTATTCGTCCATATAAATGAGCAGGCGCAGCGCAGGTTCCTTGCGCTGAAATGGTATAATTAAATGTTCCCGCAACGGTTGGCGTACCACTGATGGCAAATATGCCAGGGGTTAGTGTAGAGTTAAGTGAAACACCGGTCGGTAATAATCCCGTAATTGTAGGAGTTCCGCCACCTACAATAGAATAAACGATAGGCGTTATAGTATCATTTTTACAAACTTTTTGTGAATCGGTGCCTACAAGAGATACTCTGCCAATGCCAACTAATATTGTTCCAGTTAAACTAGCAGGAGATGAACAACTACCATTGGCGCTTATGGTGTAATTAAATAAGCCTGCAATAAGAGGAGTACCGGTAATCGTCAACATACCCGGGCTTAATACAACGCTAAGCCCGTTTGGCAATACTGTAACTGATGGTGGTGGAGTATCTCCATCAACGATTTTGTAAGTAATATTAGTAATTGGTGTATTGAAACAAACCTTTTGTGAATCGGTACCCACCTCTGAAATTAATGACAAGCCAACCGTTATTGTTCCGGTTGCAGTGCTGACTTCACATGAACCGGTTGTGTTTACTGTATAATTAAATCCGCCTGCAACTATTGGTGTACCAGTGATAGTGAATACTCCAGCCGCAAAAGTACCGTTAACACCCGTAGGTAACCCTACAGCTACTGCTCCTTCTCCGGCACCGCCAACCGCATACAAAATAGTATCAATCATTGTATTTAAACAAACACTTTGATCATTTGTTCCTACTGCTGATATCAAGCTAATACCAACTGTTATAGTGCCGGTTACTGTATCTTGATGACATGTTCCACTTGTGTTAACCGTATAATGATATACTCCCGCTAAATTAGGTGTGCCGCTAATGGTAAATACTCCTGCGTTAAAAACGCCATTCACCCCATTTGGTAAACTTGTACCTGCTGTTGCATTTATTCCACTTCCGCCAATATTATAAGTAATAGTATTAATCGCAGTGTTTACACATACGCTTTGAGAGTCAGTTCCAACTGGTGATGTCAAAGTAATCTTTGCATCAGGATTTACAGAAACCACCACACTATCACCAACACCACTAACACTACAGTTTCCTGAAGTTGTTTTATAAACATAAATAACATTAATAGGAAATGAAGAAGTATTAATAAGTGTGTCGCTTACCCCTCCAATACCAGAGGTTGGTCCCACCGGAAGAATACCCGTAATGGTTGCCCTGGTCCAAGAAAAGGCTGAGTCAGGGGTTGCGCTGGTTGGCACATAAGTGAAAACATCTCCGCTACAAATCGCAGCGGGAGTTAACGTACTATTTAATGTTGGGGCAGGATTTATAGATACAACAACATTGTCCCCTACAGAATTACTACAACCTTTAGCCGTTGTAACAATATTATAAGTAATATCTACCATGGCGTTAGAGGTACTCGTTAATGTTTCGCTGATAACTGTACTCACTCCTGAAGTGCCAGGCTCTGTTATATCAGCTACTGTGGCTCGACTCCAAGAAAAGGTAGCACTGGCATCTGAACTGGTTAGTGTGTAAGTATAGGTATCTCCGCTACATATTGTGGTTGCCGATGCAGGACTGTTTAATACAGGTATAGGGTTGACAGTTAATGTAGCTGTATTGCTTGTGGTAACAATAGCACCACAAGCAGGTGTTAAAACAGCACGATATGCATATCCGTTATGAGCTGTATCCGTTGACGATAAATCAAGAGTAGGTGTTGTCGTGTTCGAATAAGTTGGTTGAGGGCTGGTTGCAGTTAAAACATTGTTCCATCCACTTCCATCATTTTTATTTACTTCCCAACCATAAGCATATACTCCGGTAGCTGATATTGTAAAGGCTGCGTTTACACCGGCACATACAATAGTATCTCTTGGGTTTATATTAATGATTATTGGACTACTGGTAACTACTATTGAAGCCGTATCTCTGGTAAAGTTATTAGTACGAATGCACCCCTTAGCATCTGTAACTGAAGTAACAGTATAAGTGGTGGTGACAGCAGGATTAGGAGTTGCCGAGAATGACGTGCCACTTATAACACTTGATTTAGTCACAAGTCCTGGGTTATAAATTAAAGTGTAAGGTCCCATTCCAGATGTTGCAACCCACGTTAATTGACCTATATCTGAAGAGTCAGCTCCACAAGTCGTATTCCCGGTAATACTGCCTTGAGGCTTAGGGTTCACGGTTACAATTACACTATCGCTATCACCCGCACTGCTACAATTGGTGGTTCCTGAAGTTGTTACATAAACATAAGTTACATTTATAGGGTTTGTAGTTGTATTAGTAAGGGTTTCACTTATATTTCCGGAGTTAGATGTTCCGACCTCGGTTATGCCAGCCACTGTTGCACGGCTCCAAGCAAAAGTTACCGGTGATGTTGAACTGGTTGCTGTATAGGTGAAAGTTGTACTGCTGCAAATTGCAGGAGGCGTATGTGTGCTATTCAATACCGGTGCGGCTTTTAATGTTTGAGTACCACTAGCAGTACTTGAACCTGTAGGTGTTGGAGTAGCTGTTATATCAGCCGGAGTAGTACCATTAACAGCTATAGTGTGCCCATCAATAACAATAGGTGCTACATCCATTGTAATCCAATAATAAATAGCATTTCCGATAGGTCGAGAAATAGTAGGAAATGAGTGTGTTCCTACTCCGGTAGAAGTAGAAATAGTAGCTAACAAATTACTTGTTGCGAATGTATTAGTAGTAGTATAATAAATTTTATAATTTAAAATTTCAGAAGCCGTGTAGGTTCCGGTGGTTACAAAGCTTATATCAGTATTTGTATTACAGCTATTAATATCTGCTAATGTAAACCCGTGTATAGGAACATTTTTTGTATTTGCACAAACATTAGCTGCCGGTGCCGGATTATTACCTATAGTTAAAGATGTGTTGGAATAGCTCAAAATAATAACTCTACCGTCAGCGCCATTTCCACCACTAACAATAGGTACGATATCAACATCACTACTTCCACCACCACCACCACCGGGATTAAAACCGGATTGCCCATTACCACTAAGTTCTGTATTTTGACCATCACCGCCATCACCGCCACCATTAGGCGCTAAACCACCCGGAGCTGTAACTATAGCAGTAGCAGCACTTCCAGTGCCACCTGCTGAACCATTCGCTAAATATCCGGCAGAGGAGCCGCCACCGCCACCGAAACCAAGAGAGTTAGTATTTCCAACACCACCGCTACCACCGCTCCATACAGTAGTTCCAATACCTACAGCTCCTCCTAATCCACCAATTCCACCTGCGCCTCCCGCTGGAGGATTGCCTCCGGCACCGCCTTTTGCTAAAATAGTAGTAGCGTTAATAAACCATGAATTCCCTCCTGTTGCTCCTATTCCTCCATTTACTCCTGCACCGCCGGTTCCCACTGTTACTGCATACGTTTGTCCGGGAGTTACAGTTATTGCTGATTTGCTGTACGCGCCGCCACCGCCGCCACCGCCACCATTGCTGGTGGTGTTGTTACCGCCGCCGGCACCGCCACCGCCCCATGCTTCAACAATTACGGAAGTAATACAATCTGGTGCCGTCCATGACCCTGTTTGTGTAAAAATTGTCTGTTGTTGAGCGATAATAATAATTCTTCCGTGAGCACCTTTTCCTCCAGTGGTAGTTAAACCTGCACAAGAAGGATTGCTCCCATTTCCAGCACCACCACCACCACCACCCGGTGTATGACCATCCATACCTATAAGAAGAAGAGCTGGATTGTTTGTATATCCACCGCCTTGCCCGCCGTATCCACTTCCCTGAGGACCGATACCACCTATACCACCGAGAGTGTTAGCTGCTATTGTAACCGCACCAGAACCATTAACCCCGTTTGCGCTTGTTCCTGCGGATGAGCCACCACCACCGCCACCAGCGGCAGAATATACAATACCTGTTCCACCAGCAGCGCCAGCACCACCACGATATGAAATAATTCCACTACCTGAAGAAGCCGTACCTCCTATACCGCCTGCGCCTCCTGCAACAACGGATATTTTTCCACCTTTTCCAGCGTTAGCGAATAGAGTTCCGGCACTACCAAACCATGAATTTGTTCCATCCGCTCCGTTACCAGGAACAGCGCATCCTGCGCCTCCTGTGCCTCCTACGCCTACTGTTAAAGTATAAGTTGTTCCCGGAACAACCGTCATGGTCGAAACTGTATAAGCACCGCCGCCGCCGCCGCCAGCACCATTGGCAGGACCAGCACCAGCACCACCACCGCCGCCGCCCCATAATTGAACATTAATTGAAGTAACACCCGAAGGTACTGTCCATGTAGTTGCGCCGGGAGTATCGAAAATAGTTGTGCTACTCTGTCCAAGCAGCTGTATAGGTATTATAGCCAAAATAAATAAAACACTTTTCAATATTAATTGAATGGGTTTGTTTACAATAGATGTAGAAATAGGAGAATTTCTACTTATAGAATTATTCTCTATGTCGCATTTATTTGTAGATGCGTTAAAATGGAAAAAACACTTGATTTTAGAGTAGTTTGTATTCATGATTGATAATTTTAAAAGTTTATAAAGCCTCTTTAATCAGCCCGCTATAAATTTTATAAACTTTTAAAATTATCAATCATGAATACAAA